>CXWJ01000311.1_pt1 | contig 71188 bp, 51 predicted proteins | sample 590841 | NCBI WGS metagenome assembly CXWJ01 (sample SAMEA3498367, study PRJEB10139) | wastewater metagenome | biome: wastewater treatment plant; material: activated sludge | place: Austria | collected 2015-01-21 | reverse complement strand
TGTATAGTGGCCGGGTCGAGGTTGGGCGACAAGGTGTCCTTTATCACCACAAGCGAAGCGAGATAGGTGCCGGTGTTCTGAAATCGCACGGTGTATATCAGCGGAGGCTCGTTGCCCGGGTTGGTGGGCGGGTATGCAGTTTTGTCCACTTGTTTGTCGTTGGGGTCGTAAGAACCTATCACGACACGGCACAGGTTAAATGTGTTGTCGGCGGGGTTTTGGTCGGCGGCACCGGGGGTGATTTGAGCAGTGTTGCAGAGCGTCGTGCCGAGGGGCGTGTTGGCCGGCGTTTTGACGCGGATGACAAAATTCATTTGATCCAGAGACTGGAACGCGCTAAATGCCCAGGTCAGGGTGTTGCCGATGAGAGGAGCGAAGGGTGTTGCACTGACAAACTGCAAGGCAGGGTCGAGTGTGAGACTGAGGGAACCGTTGGCGGGGTCGTTGCCTAAGTTGCCGGCGGTCAGGAAAATATCGGTGTCAAAGCCGGGTCGAAACGGCGGGGTGTTGACCAGACTGACTGCCAGATCGGTGATGCCCGGCGGGCAATTCAGGCCGAAATCGAGTTGGGTGTTGGTGGCGTTGACGGCGTAATCGGGCGGGTTGAAGGAGCAGTATGGGCCGGGAGAAACAGCGGCCAGAATATCGTTTTGGGCTTCCGCAAACATATTAAACGTACCTCCAGCGGTCGTAGTCGTGTTCAGGTTGGTATTTGTCAGGTGAAGGATTGTGTTTGCCAATGCTGGTTCTCCGCTGTCGTATTGACCGTTGAAGCTCAAATCGCGATAAACAAAGCCGCTGTACTGTGACACTGTAACACTGAAATTATCGCGTCGCCAGGGGATGGAATTTTCATCCAAATCAAAAAGATTGGTACCTGTCGAGACTAAATTGCCACGCGGAACGGCTGTAAATCCTGCCATGATGGGTTGCCATGTCACACCGTCGTCTTGCGTCAAAAACAACGTCCCTAATCCCGGATTGGAGGGTTGCAACACAATTTTCCCGTTGAAAGCGATACTGCCTGACAGGCTATTTTGTTGCGGGTTGATGGGAAGCAGGCTGCGTACCGTCCAGGACAGGCCCCCATCGGTCGATATGAGCATATTGTTTTGACCGGTAAAGGCATACATTTTCCCCTGATGGACTAAAAAACTATAAATGTACGGGTCAGCAGCAAAGACGTCGTTGCCCACCTCTGTCCAGGTACCTCCGAAGTCAGTTGAAGTCAGCAGCTTATTCGACAGAAAAATGTGAAGATACAGTTGATTGTTGTACGCAAAAAGTTGGCTGCTGCCAGCAGGAAGGGAGCCGTTCGTTTGCCAGGTCGCCCCGTCGTCGTTGGAAAACATTACCGGATTGCCTTCCTGTACCGAGCAAAAAACCATTGTATTGCCCATATATTCCCAAAATGCGAAACTATCTAACGGCGCAGTACTTTGCAGTGTCCAGTCGGTCAGATTGTTCGAATGCCAGATTTCGTTGTATTTGAGCCCATACCAGGTGGAATTATGGTGTAAAAAGTCAAAAAACCTGTGCAACCCGTTCGTCACCTGCCAGGAATTACCCTCATCGGTAGAAAAAGTCGTTCGGGAATCCGTATAGAATAAAACGCCGCCGGCGACATCTAATCCTTTGGCAAAGGGTGAGCTTACGCCCGAAGGCATCCACTGCCAATCGGAAGGGTTTTGAGGCGAGCGATAGATGCCGTAACTTGTTCCGGCGACCCAAAAGCCGTTGATATCATAGGCATCGCGGACTTTACCTAACCCACTGAGAATAAGTGTGTATGCTGAGAAACCATCCGCCGATCGGAACAATTGACCGGGCGTTGAGGCGTAAGCGATGCCGTCGTGCGATACGACCACCATGTCCGCATTGCTTGCTAAAGTTCTTTGCTGCCAGTTCAGGCCGTCGTCATTGGTATAATAGATGAAATTTTCGGCAGCAGCGACAATCCCGTTTCCGTCCGATGCTATCGAATGTGCCCAGTTATAGGGTGTAGCCACATCTTGCCAAGTCGCACCCAGATTGGTGGAGTACTGCACCTTTTGATTGGTGCTCATCCAGATCTGATTGTTCTTAAAAGTGAATGACTTAAGATAGTTGCTTGAAAAAGAGGGTATTAAGTCCCATGTGCTCAACCCATTATTGAAATAGTAAAGTTGGTTGCTTCTAAAAAAGAACACCACGCCGTTGTGGACATAAAGTTGGTCCGGGTTAAAACCGCCATTGGTAGGGGCGCCTTGCAGTTCCGTCCAACTAACACCGAAATCGGCACTTTGGAATACCTGTGTCAAGTCGTTTTCGCCAATGATGAGCACTGCCAGCAAATTGTCGTCCGCATCCATAGAGGCATAATGAGTCCCGAATTCCAAGGGAATAGGAGTGCTTGTTGCTTGCCATGAAAGGCCGTTGGAGGCCGAACGATGCAGGAGCGAAAATTCTGTCATCGCAAACAGTTGGTTTTGGCTTTTGGCCAAATCAATGTAACCAACTACTCCCGGTGCATCCAGTTGCTGCCATTGTGCGGAAAGAAATGAAAAATGCAGGGCGAAGAAAAGGGTGAAAAAAAATTTCATGGTTTTTGCAATTTTGAAAGTGGTGGGAATGAATTCAATGTCATATCCGCCTTGACATCGAAATGTTACCATCCATTCTCAAAAAAGTACAGGGAAAGTCGAAAAATGCTCCGCGTCGACCTGCAGCCAATCTATCGATATTACTTCCGCAATACCGGCAACACCACCCCCGAAGATCCCAGCGGCGTATGAAAAATCTGAACATTGGCCGGGATAAAATCCTCATCCTTAGCCCGATAGATGTTGATAAACTGCTGCGGATTGCGGTCGGCAAGTGGGAACCAGCTGCTTTGCACCTGCACCATGATTTTGTGTCCGGGTTTAAAAGTATGCGCCACATCGGGCAGGTCGAAACGAACCTGCGTAACGGTGCCCGACACAAACGGTTGCGGTTTTTCAAAACTGTTGCGATACCGGCCGCGCATGATCTCGCCGCGCACAAGCATCTGGTAACCGCCGAGCGGCACGCCGTTTTCTTCCCCTTTCAGCGTATCCGGAAAAACGTCGATCAATTTGACGACAAAATCGGCGTCCGTCGTGCTCAGGCTTACCCATAGATCGGCGGTGACTGTCCCGGTCACCGTGACAGGATCGGCCAGCACATCCGTTTGATAAACAAGCACATCGGGGCGGCGGGCGGCAAAACGCTGGTCGTCGCACATATATTCCCGGGTCCGGTTCAGATGCACGTCTTCGGTATATGGTACAGGTTTGGCAGGATCGCTGACGTATTCGTCCATCTGTTTGTCTGCCGGCAACCTTTCGGGGGAGGGTGGGGGAGCGGGCGAGAGCTTGCCGCCTTCGTGGAAGAAAAATTTGACCGGACGGGCAAGGCGCGGTGGCCAGGCGTCGTATTGCGTCCACTGGTTGCTGCCGGTTTCGAACACAAGTGCTTCGGGCAAATCCATTTCGCCTTTATCTTTCAGGTAAAATTCAAAAAACGGCAATTCAATGTTTTTCTGATACCAGTCGCTGGTCGCCTGACCGAACACCACATTGCCGAGCCGGTCGCCGGCGGTGCGCGCCCAGCCGCCGTGTACCCAGGGGCCCATCACGATCCGGTTGCTGATCGTCGAAGGGTTTTGTTTTTCAATGGCTTCATAAAGACGCCAGGCGCCGAAGCAATCTTCCGCATCGAAAAGGCCGCCGACGGTCAGCACGGCAGGTGTGATATTTTTCATGTGCGGACGAGGGTTGCGGGCTTGCCACCAGGCGTCGTAGTCGGGGTGGGCAATCAGATCGTTCCAGAAGGGGATGTTTTTCATCCCGTATTGCTCCGTAAAATTGGAAACGGCGCCTGCACGAAGGAAAAAATCGTAATTGTCGGGCGTTTTCCAGTCTGTGAATCCCTGTGCGTTTTCGGTTGTGGGTTTTGGGCGCGGTTTGCCAAAACCGGAATAGAACCCGAAAGCATCCATGAGCATGAAAGCGCCGTTGTGGTGGAAGTCGTCGCCAATAAACCAATCGGTCACGGGCGCCTGGGGCGATACGGCTTTGATGGCCGGATGGTTGGCCAATATAGCCATCGTGGCATAAAAACCGGGGTAGGAAATGCCCATTACGCCGACACGGCCATTGTTGTTGGATGCGTTTTTCAGAAGCCAGTCCACTGTGTCGTAAGTATCGGTGGTTTCATCCGTTTCTTTTTCCGACTTTTTAGCGGGGTTGTAAGGCCGCACATCCACAAAAGCGCCCTCACTCATATAAGCGCCGCGCACATCCTGAAACACAAAAATATAGCCTGCCCGAACGAGGCTCATGTTTTGAATGTAAGTTGTGAATTTATTTTCTCCGTAAGGCGAACAGGAATAAGGCGTACGGCGAAGGATAACCGGATGTTTTTTCGATTGGTCTTTGGGAGCATAGATGGTCGTAAACAGTTGCACTCCGTCGCGCATCGGGATCATTACCTCGCGTTTGGTGAAGTTGTCGCGGATAAAGGTGGAATCGTCGGCGGGTTTTTGGGAAAGAAGCTGCGTTGCGAACGTCGTTATCGCAAAAATCAGGAGGGAAAAATGTTTGAGCATGGCTTTCATAAATAAATTTTCACGTCGCAAAGTCACGAAAATTTTAAACCCCGCCCGGAATTTTCCGTTAGCAAAAAGGAACATTATCATTTAAACCGGCCTTTAGCGGCTTGAAAACACACTGAAATTATGGATTTTTCGACTGGACTTCTGTACGACATTTTTTTCACTGCCATTGCGCTCGCTGTCGGTCTTTGCATCGGATGGCTGTTGGAACGCTTTGTGTTGCGCCGGTTTTTCAAAGACAATTTCTTGATTGGCGCAATGAAAGGCATCGGTGTTTTTGCGGGCTTGTGGGTAAGTGTGCGGATTGCCCTGCGCTACTACGATCTGCCTGATTCATGGCAAAGCACTATCTCAACGCTCTGGCAGTCTTTTTTTATCCTTACCGCCACGGTTTACCTGGCGCGCATAGTTGACAGGCTTATCAATCGAAAAATGTCGGACATGAACGGATTGCTTCCCACTGCCACTTTGTTGCAAAATGTGGCAAAAGCAGTGGTTTACACTATCGGTTTTTTGGTATTGTTGCAATCGCTTGGAATTTCGGTAGCGCCCATGCTCACGGCTTTGGGCGTCGGTGGTCTGGCCGTTGCGTTGGCTTTGCAAGGCACGTTGAGCAATCTTTTTTCCGGCATACAAATTATCGCAGCGCGAAAAATTCGCATCGGGCATTTCATCCGTCTCGAAGAGGGGCTGGAGGGTTATGTGACTGACATCAATTGGCGCAGCACTACTATCAGGGCTTTGAGCAATCAGACCATCATTTTGCCAAACTCCAAACTCGCAGACTCGACAATCACGAATACCTGGGTGCCCGATCCGGAAATCGCGGTGGCAATACCGGTGGGCGTCGGCTACGAAAGCGACCTTGAATTTGTGGAACGCGTGACGCTGGAAGTGGCGGTGTCGATTCAAGATACGCACCCCGGTGCTGCTCCCGGCTTCGAGCCTGCTGTACGGTTTACTGAGTTCGGCGATTCGAGCATCAATTTCAGGGCCGTGTTGCGCGCCAAAGAATTTTCTGAGCAGTTCCTGATGCGACACGATTTTATCAAAACCCTGCATGCACGTTACAAAAAAGAGGGCATCAACATTCCGTTCCCGATTCGCACAATACAATTTGATGCCAACTCGCCGCTACCGGTGGAAGAATTGAAAAAGTTATCGCACAATGGCGGAAATGCCTGAAGTGAAGATTTGCGATAAAATATGCGATTTCGTCGAAGCATTTCCGTTATCAATCGGTTAACACAGACCAACTGCAACCTTTTTGGAACGGAACTTGTCTATCCTGGCAAATAATCTTTTTTCACGATCATCCTTTCTGCTATGAAAACGAAATTATTGTTGGCAGGTCTTTTCAGCCTGTTCCTCAACCTTAGCCAAAACGCATCTGCATCGACCCCCAATATCACCGGAGGCGACCCTGATGTGAAAGTCGTTGTCAGCCAAAAACGCATCTGGCTTGTAGCCGATGAAATTTCCGTCAAAAGCCTGACCGTTCAGGTGCTCAACGAACAGGGCAAAGTCGTAATGGAAAAACATTTTTCATCCAAGATGACCGATTGGTCGCTGCGGATAGAATCGTTGCCCGATGGAAAATACTCTGTCATGGTCGGCAATAAAAAAATGACCGATTTCACCAGATAAACCGACTGATAAACAAATAAACACAAACGGGCGGCTTCCGAACTTCGGAGGTCGCCCGATTTTTTTGCCCGTGCATCAAAAAAAATCTTTTGTGTTGTGCCAGAGGATAACCATGAAACCGTGAAACCCTGTAACCTTGCAACCTCATTTATGCACAATCAGATTTACAACGAAGACTGTATTGCAGGCATGGCTGCCCGCTTGCCCGATCGTTCGGTGGACCTGGTCGTCACCGACCCGCCCTTCGGCATCGAGTTTCAGGCGAAGAAGGCGAATTATAATCGCAAGGGCAGCCGGGTACTGGAAGGCTACAATGAAGTGAAAGGCGCTGATTACTTAGATTTTACGCGTCAATGGCTTGCACAGGTGCGCCGGGTGCTCAAACCCTCCGGAAGCCTCTACATTTTCTCCGGCTGGAATTATCTGAAAGACCTGCTCATTGCGCTCGACGAACTGGATTTTACCTTAGTGAATCACCTCGTCTGGAAGTACCAGTTCGGTCTGGTTACAAAACGAAAATACGTCACTTCGCACTACCACGTCCTGTTTTGCAGCATCGACGAGAAACAGCGCCGGTTTTTCCCGTATGCCCGCTTCGACAAAGACGAACGCCACCCCGACGGCGGCAGCGCCCATTACAAAGACAAAGAGGATGTGTGGGTGATACCCCGCGAATACTGGAACGGCGACGTCAAAACACCCACCAAACTGCCCGCCGAACTGATCCGAAAAATTCTGGCATACAGCAGCAAACCCGGCGACCTGGTGCTCGATCCCTTTCTCGGTTCGGGCCAGGTGGCTGTGGTGAGTCATCTTGAAGGTCGCCGATACACGGGTTTTGAGGTAGTGCCGGAGTATTTTGAATTTGCGAAGGAGCGGTTGGAAAGTGGGGTATACCGGATCAAAGCGGAGTAGCGCCGACCCTTGGTCAGCGTTACGCGCCATGCAGCCATTCCAACGTATTCTTATAAAATATCCGCTCCAGCGTGTCTTTCGGTAAATCCATTTGTTCGATAAAGCTGCCGATTTCCAGATCGCCCAGCGGGAAGGGATAATCCGTGCCGAGACAAACCCGCTCATCGCCTACGACATCCAGAATGTAACGCAGCAATTGCGGGTCGTGGGTGGCCGAGTCCACCCAGAATTTGCCAAGGTAGTTGCGGGGCGGCACGGGGTTGTCCACCGCAACCAGATCAGGGCGGCAGTCGAAGCCGTGCTGGATGCGTCCGATGGTCGGGATGAACGAGCCGCCCGCATGGGCCAAACAAACACGCAGGCGGGGCAGTCGCTCCATGACACCGCCAAAAATGAGCGAACAGGCAGCCCTACTGGTTTCGGCGGGCATACCGACGAGCCAGGGCAGCCAGTATTTGCGCATCTCCGCTTCGCCCATCATTTCCCAGGGATGCACAAAAACGGCCAAATCGAGTCGTTCGCAAGCCTCGAAAATGGGGAAGAACTGAGGTTCGCTCAGGTTGAGTTGGTTGACATTGGAGCCGATTTGCACACCGGGGAAGCCGAGCTGCTTCAATCGCTCCAATTCCTTGATTGCCATATCCGTATCCTGCATGGGTATCGTGCCGAGCGCGATGTAATGTTCCGGAAAATCCTCTACAATACCTCCCAGGTGATCGTTGAGAAACATGGAAAGTGCAAGACAATCGGCCGGTTTCGCCCAATAACTGAACATCACCGGAACGGTACACACCACCTGCACGGGTGTTTTGAAATGCAGGTACTCACCGATGCGGACTTGCGGGTCCCAGCAGTTGCTGCCGATTTCCCGGAAAAACACACCGCCTTTCATCATCCGGGCGAAACCGGGCTTGTGGTGGACAAGATGGATAAATGCTCCATAGCCGAATTTTTCTGCAAAATCGGGCATTCGCTCCGGCAGGAGGTGGGTGTGCATGTCTATTTTTTGCATATCTTGAGCGGTTTCGGTTGCAGGTTGCATGGTTTCAGGGTTGCGGTGCAAAGTTGATAAAAAAAGCGGTGCGCGATGAAATGAACAAGCAATAACCGCTCGGCGGGCGCCGGCAACAAATCTGTTCTACCGGTTTTCCGGTAGCCGTTTCACCCTTTCCGGTATTTTACAAAAATGGCTGATTCCTGTGATGGCAGTTTGCCTGCTCGCCGTCCACTTTTGTTCTGTCGAAAACAGTTTCTTACAGATTGATTGAATTGATATGCCCCAAATTTTTCATGTTATGTATCCCTGAATCGCTGTTTATCTAATTTTCCTAACCAAAAGTTTTTATTATGAAAACATCTTTATTTGTGTTCCTGTTCCACCTCTCCGCCCTCCTTCAACTCTCCGCACAATGTCAGATCATCACACTCCCTTATGGACAGGTGGAAATCGACATCAACCGGGGATACAAAATAATTCCTACTCAGGACAGCAATTTTGTCATTGCCGGGGAGTGGAACAATGAGGCTTTCCTGTTGAAAGTCAATGGCCAGGGCACACAATTGGCCTTACAAAAATATGGCAGCGCCGTTACCGGCCAATCGCTGTTTCAGGATGTGGTAGAAGCGCCCGACGGCGGTTTCGTAGCGGTCGGGGAGTGTGACAATTGTGTGGTACCCAACGACTCACTTATAAAAGTGATCGCCATAAAAACCGACGCGAACCTGAATCTCGACGCAACGATCGGGGTGAAGAAATTCGGTGCGGTGACGCTTCCGGGTGGGGGCGTCACGAAAAACGAGCAAGCTTCGCCGCGCATCGTGCGAACGGGAAATACTTACCTGCTGGCTTCCGGCATCACGCGCGGGTTTTCAGTCAATTGGGCGGATCTCTGTTTGACCCGATTGTCAGGTGATCTGACGCCGATATGGGCAAAAGTGTCCAACAACGCCCCCGATGCGTTTTTTGAAGCTCCTGCCGACATTGCCGCTACCGATGATGGCTTTGTGATTCCTGTTTTAAAGGCATTTATACCGAATGTTACCTTGCTGAAGGTTGACAGCAACGGCACGACCCTTTGGACAAAAACAGTCGATGCAGAAGCCCTGAGAAGTGTTGCTTACCTGCCTGCATCCGGCGAAGTCATTGCTATTGGCAACCGCACACCTGCCGGTCAGGACCAACAAGCCCTGCTGATGCTTTTCGATGCTGCGACAGGTATGGCCAAAGATTCGCTTTTATTCGGCGATAATTTAGGAGATGAAGGCCACGACATACAAGTTTTGCCGGGCGGCAATTTACTGGCAGGGGTCATGACCGTTCGACCGAACCTGTTCGGAACTTATGCGACCTCGCGGATGTATCGTATTCGTGCCAATCCTTTGTCCGTCAACTGTTTCTACCTTGTTCCTAACCCCGACAATATTACAAATATGTCGGTTCGGAGTATCGTACCGCTCAGCGATAACGGTAAAGACTTTGTCGTAACGGGTATTCGGGGATTTTATAACCGGACATTTTTTCACACAAGACTCGACTGCGAAACGAGCGAAGTGAGTGCCATCATTTGTCCGGGTGACAGTTACACTTTACCCGATGGTACAATGGTGGATGTCGCAGGCACTTACAACACGACTTTGTCGGCAATGAACGGTTGCGACAGTATCGTTCAGACAACTGTAAGTCAGTACGCATCGATACCGACGACGGTTGTCGGTGCATCTCTATGCCCGGGCGAAACCCACATTTTACCAAATGGACAATCAGTGAGTACGGCGGGTGTGTACGACGTGACGTTACAGGCAGCAAACGGCTGCGATAGTCTGATTCAGACGACCGTAACGACATTGACATCTCCTGTCACACCTGTAAGCGTTGTGTTATGCCCCGGCGAATCGTACACCCTTGAAAACGGACAGGTGGTGGACGCTGCGGGCGTTTACGACATAACATACACAGCAACAAATGGTTGCGACAGCATCCTCCGGACTGTTATTGAAGTGCTGGATGCGCCGGTCATTTTCGTCGACGTAATGCTTTGTGCAGGACAATATTACGTTTTGCCGAACGGCGACTCGGTGAATTCGGGCGCTTATGAATTCCCATACACTGCGCCGAATGGCTGTATCGGGATTGAAAAAGTCGGGATTACCTCTTTTTCTCCCATTATCGTTGGCAACGCCGACGTTCAATTGGACGACGGGCAAAACACCGGGTCCATTTCGCTCAGCAATGTAAGCGGCGGCGCCGGTGTGGATTATGAATATCATTGGAGCAACGGCGCCGACACCCCGGCCATTGACAGTCTGAGCCCCGGCGTTTACGATGTCACCATATCGGATAGTTTTGGTTGCGATGCAATCTTTTCCTATTCAATCATTGTCGGCCTGAACAATCCGGTAGCAGGATTGCACTTCCAACTTACCCCCAATCCGTTTTCGGATCAGTTATCTGTCGCATTAAAACTTGAACAGCCCTCGAGCGACCGGTATGAACTGCGCTTGTTCGATGCCCGGGGCCGGCGCTGCAAAACGCAGTCGCTCGTTTCAGGCTCCATACAAACATTAGAAACCGGCGATTTATCTGCCGGAATCTATTTTGTGCAATTGATTGAAAATGAAAAAGTCGTGCTAAGCCGGCGGGTGGTGAAACAGTGATTGGAATTTACGATTTTGGATTTACGATTTACGATTTACGATTTTGGATTTACGATTTACGATTTACGATTTTGGATTTACGATTTACGATTTACGATTTTTTTTGATCCGAATTTAAGAACGATCTATCGTTTTTCGCATCAGAAAAATCGTAAATCGTAAATCGTAAATCCAAAATCGTAAATCGTCATTCTTCTTCCGTGATGGTCTGATTCACTTCGATCGGGCTTTCATCGAGCACGTCGAGCGAAAATGAAGGGTCCCAGGTCCAGAGCCCCTGCTCGTATTCGCGGGTCATGAGCGCCACATTGTCGGCGTGGTATTTTTGCTGGAGTCGCGGGAAGCGGTAGCGCGCCCAGAGAGAAGCCTCGTCGAACGGTACACCGGTGGCGATACTCTCGCGTACGGCAAAGATATAGGCGAGGCTTTCGGTACGGCGGTGTAGCCAGTCGTTGATGCTCAATGCCGGGTCGCCGTGACCCGGTACGAGGCGCGTAAACCAGTTGCGGTCGTGAATGCGCGGGAGTTTTTCCAACGTTTTTACGTACTCGATGCTGCTCTGGTAAATAAACGGGAATTCGATATTGGAAAGATAATCGCCGGCAATGCAAAGCCCCAATTGCCAGACGATCACCATCATGCTGTCTGCCGTGTGGCCGGGGGTGAGATAAAATGTCATTTTGGTTTGACCCTGGCGGTATTGCACCCCGTCGCGGTACACAAAAAAGTCACCTTGCGGGTATTCGATCGGGTAGGGGCGTTCGATATAGTATTTCTCGTCGAAATCGAGCACCTGCTCGAGCGCCTCTTCCTTGCGCGGGTTGTCGGCCATTGCTTTCGACATAAAAACCTTATCGGCTTTAAATGCCTTATAGCCGATGATATGGTCGTAGTCCGAATGGGTGAAAATCAGGAAAACAGGTCGTTCGCCGCGAATTTCATCCACTTCTTTTCTGATGTTAGCCACTTCCTGGGGCAACCAGGCCGGATCGACAACGAGAATGGAATCCTCCGTTTTGACAACGGTCGAATTTGTCTGAAACAGGGCGCTTTGGAAAATGGTTATATTCGGATCACGATAGATAATTTTGTTCATAGCGGCTTCGAGCTGGGCATGCGTTTGGTAATTTGTTAGAACCGGGATTATTTGAAACAACAAAGTTTAGGCATCAAAAGATGCTGATAATCAGGGGTAAATAAAAACAGCAAGACAGGTTTTAGCCCGGGGAAGTGGTTTGTTTGTAAAATGACTACCTTTGCCGCGCCCTTTGTTAAGGGCAAATATAAACAAACCGGAAGAAACTGGGATATAGTGATAAGTCTGAACCGATGTGGCATCACTACGCACCCTCTCTTTTCTCACTCCTCTTTCAATGGGAAATATAGTCGCCATCATTGGTCGCCCGAACGTCGGAAAATCCACGCTGTACAATCGCCTTGTCGGAATGCGTGATGCCATCACCGATGATTTTTCAGGAGTGACACGGGATCGCAAATACGGATATTGTGAATGGAACGGTAAACGCTTCACCGTCGTGGATACGGGAGGCTTCGTCCACGGCTCCGACGATGTATTCGAATCGGCCATCCGAAGCCAGGTAAAGGTTGCCATCGAAGAATCGGCCGCCATCATTTTTATGGTGGATGCCCAGACCGGTATCACCGATCTCGACGAGCAGATTGCAAAAGCACTGCGGCGCGGCGACAAGCCGGTGTTTCTCGTAGTCAATAAGGTGGACAACCACAGCAATATGCTGGAAGCCAACGAATTCTGGGGTCTGGGTTTTGAAAATACATTTTTTGTCGCATCGATCAGCGGCAGCGGTACGGGCGACCTGCTCGACGCCGTAGTGGAACACATCGATAACAAACCTGAACTCGAAACGGAATTGCCCAAGTTCGCCATCATCGGTCGCCCCAATGTTGGCAAATCATCCTTCATCAACGCCTTGCTGGGTGAAGAACGCAATATCGTGACGCCGATTGCCGGCACTACCCGCGACCCTATTCACTCGGTGTACAACAAATTCGGGAAGGAATTCATGTTGATCGACACCGCAGGTATTCGTAAGAAAACCAAGGTGGAGGAAGATCTCGAATTTTATTCCGTGATGCGGGCTATCCGGGCCCTGGAAGAAGCCGACGTATGCCTGCTGGTGCTGGATGCCATGCAGGGCCTGGAGGCACAGGATGTAAACATTCTGCGACTTGCGCAAAAACGGCATAAAGGGCTGGTGATCCTTGTAAACAAATGGGACCTGATCAAGGAAAAAGGAACCAACACCGCCCGCGACTATGAACTGGCAATCAAAAACAAAATCGCGCCGTTCGATGATGTGCCTGTTATCTTTATCTCAGTCAAAGATAAACAACGTATTTTCCAGGCGGTGGAAGCGGCGCTCGAGGTGTTTGAAAACAGAACCCGGCGCATCAAAACTTCGGAACTGAACGAAATCATGATGGAAATCATTGAAGCCACGCCGCCGCCATCTGTGCACAGCCGTTACCCGAAATTCAAATATGTGACACAGTTGCCGACGCCATACCCGTGCTTCGCATTTTTTGTGAACAACCCGAACTACGTGCGCGATTCCTACAAACAGTTTTTGGAAAACCAGTTGCGCAAACACTTCAATTTCAAGGGCGTAACGATGGAGTTGTTTATGCGGACGAAGTAAGGGTCAATGACGAATAAACACATGAAAAAGCACATTTATCTTTTCATCCTTCCGTTGCTGCTCGGTGCTGCGGGTTGCGATGATCCCGAACCTATCCCGGCCTACTTGCGTCTCGAACCTTTTATCATCGATGAAAAAGGCGGCGCAGACTGGCAGAAAATTACCGATGGCTGGCTGTATGTGAACAATGAATTTCTCGGCGCTTATACCCTTCCCGCTACCGTACCGGTGTTGGCCGAAGGCGAAACAGAGATCATCCTGTTTCCCGGCGTGAAAGAGAACGGCATTATTTACACCCCGAATCTTTACCAGTTCATGAACCGGTATGAAACGACGGTGAGCCTGTCGCCTCCGGATGCGACGACGATCCAGCCGACGACGGAGTATAGCACGGATGCCGTCATTCCCTGGGACGAACGGGGCGATTTTGACGGCACTTCCGATCTGCAATTGACCAATCGCGACGGCGACGACTCTACCGGTTACGTGCTCACGACAGATGGCGCCTTTGCAGGCAGATCGATTTTAATGGAGGTGAACACCACGCACACATTGATCGATATTGCAACTGAAAAGGTGCCGCTGCCGACCACTGCGGAACAGGAAGTCTGGTTGGAGTTACATTACAATACCGACATGCCGTTCACACTCAATCTGTTGAGCTCGACCGGAAGCTCTTCAGAATTCATCCAGGCGGTTTATCTGTTCAATGATACGGAGGGCTGGAACAAAATTTATATCAACCTGACGGAATTTCTGGTTGCGTCTTTACAGGAAGAGCATCGGCTCGATTTCCGGGTTTCGTTGCCGAAAGACGAAAAAGGTCAGTATACCCAAACAACCGGCAAAGTGCTGCTGGATAACATCCGGCTGATACATTTTTGAGAGGCGTGAGGGGTGTGAGAGACGTGAGGGTGTGAGAGACGTGTGATAATGCGCATAAATCGTAAATCCAAAATCGTAAATCGCAAATCTTTGCTACGTCGTCAACGCAAACGAGATACCTTCTTTTATGGCGTCGCTGATTTTCTCATGGCGATGCTGGCTTGGGCGTTGTTTTTCATCTGGCGGAAAACGAGTATCGAGGGCGTGACACCCGGCCCTGAAATTTTCTACGATCCGAAATTTTTCCTCGGCGTGTTGCTCATTCCCACCGGTTGGGTGCTGCTGTACAGCATTTTCGATCACTACGTGGATATCTACCGCTTGTCGCGCTTAGCTACGCTGACCCGGACTTTTTTTCTTGCATTCATCGGGGTGTTTTTTCTGTTTTTTACCCTGATCCTCGACGACGTGGTGAAGGACTACCACACTTATTACCTTTCGTTTTTAGTACTCTTCGGCCTGCATTTTTTGCTCACGGCCACTATGCGGATGATCGTCCTCACGCGGGCGAGCCGCCGTTTGAAGTCGGGTTTGGTCACGTTCAATACTCTGCTCGTCGGCGGCAACCAGAATGCACTCGACCTGTACCAGGATATTAAAGGGCGCAAAAAGGGTTTGGGAAACAAATTTATCGGCTACATCGACACCAATGGCGGCGACGGGCAGGTATTGGAGGCTCATTTGCCAAAATTAGGAAAACTCGATGACCTGGCAACCATCATCCGCGAGCGCGAAATCGAAGAGGTCATCATCGCCATCGAGACCTCGGAACACAACCGCCTGCGCGACATCCTCAACGTGTTGTTCGACTTCGGCGAACAGGTGCTTGTGAAAATCATCCCCGACATGTACGACATCCTGCTCGGCACGGTGAAGATGAACCACGTGTTCGGCGCCGTACTCATCGAAATCCGGCAGGAACTGATGCCCAAGTGGCAGCGGGTCATCAAACGTCTTTTGGATGTGCTGGTCAGCGCGTCGGTGTTGCTCATTCTTTCTCCCGTGCTGCTATACATCGCCATACGCGTCAGGCTTTCTTCGCCTGGCCCGATATTTTTCGCCCAGGAACGCATGGGACTGAACGGTAAACCTTTCACAATCTTTAAGTTCCGTTCCATGTACACCGACGCCGAGCGGCTCGGCCCGCAACTCTCGCACGAAGGCGACCCGCGCTGCACGCCCTGGGGCGCGGTGATGCGCAAATGGCGGATCGACGAAATCCCCAATTTCTGGAACGTGTTGCGCGGCGACATGTCGCTGGTCGGGCCGCGCCCGGAGCGCAAACACTTCATCGACCTCATCATCGAACAAAACCCGCACTACAAACACCTGCTCAAAGTCCGCCCCGGCATCACTTCCTGGGGCCAGGTGAAATACGGCTACGCATCCAACGTGCCGCAAATGCTCCAGCGCCTCCGCTTCGACCTGCTTTACATCGAAAACATGTCGCTCGCACTGGATTTCAAAATCCTGTTTTATACGGTACTGGTGTTGTTGCAGGGAAGGGGGAAATAAAGGTTGGTGAATGGTTGATTGGTGATCGGTTGATCGGGTGTGATCCAGCCGTCCAAAGTCGAAAAATCCAATAGTCCAACGTCAAAAAATCCATTGTCCAGTGTCTGAAAATCCCTAAATTTGGGTTTTTAAATCCAACACGCTCGTACGATGACATCTCCTTTTCCCGGCATGGACCCTTATCTGGAGGGGTATATTTGGCCTGATGTGCACAATCGGCTGGCAGCCGTTATTTCTGAATTGCTTGCCCCGCAACTTGCTCCTAAATACGTCGCTCGTATAGAACCTTACACGGTGGAAGATACTACGCCGGAATCGGAAGTGGGGATCACCTACCCGGATGTTGCGGTTTTGTCAAAGAAAAATATGTTGCAAGAACCGGTAGCGGCCTACGAGCGGGCTGCGGGTTCCATTTCGCCGCCCGATGTGGAAATCCCTTCCAACGTCACTATTCCGGTGCGGATTCCCGTCGTGGAAATCAGGGATGTAGCGAAAAACCGGCTGATCACGGCCATCGAAATCCTTTCACCTGTCAACAAAAAGAAACCCGGCATCGACGCGTACCGCGAAAAACGCATGGATTTGCACCGGGCGGGGGTACATCTGGTGGAATTTGACTTGCTTCGACGCGGTACGCGACCATTCATCCATCCGATGATGCCGCAAAAACACTACATCGTGACACTGATGCGGGCAGGTTCGCGCAAAACCGAAGTGTGGGCTTTTAACGTACAGGATGTCTTGCCTGTGCTGCCCGTGCCGCTCGTCGCGCCCGACCCGGACGTGCCGCTCGATTTGAAACAGGCGCTGGATATGATTTACGAGCGCGGTATGTATGAATTGTCTATTGATTATGAGAAGGAGCCGCCGCCGCCGGAGTTTGGGGCGCAAGAGTGGGAGTGGATGAAAGGCTTATAATCCCACCCCAATCACTACCCCCGTCTTATAATACTCCTCTCCGAAAAAGCCCGTCACCACATCGATCCGGAATGGCCGGAAGAAATTTTCGGGGTTGTGTCAAAAGTCCAAGACAAAGAATATCAACTTTTGCTTGCCAAATTATTGTTGCCAGGCGCAGTATGAAAATTTGACAACTTTTCAAAAGTTGTCAAATTTGGTGCACTCGAAAAACTTTGTTTGGCTCACTTTTTTTGAATCCCCTGATAAATGACTTTTGACACAACCCCAAAATAGTCCAATGTCAAAAAAAACCTAAATTTGGGTTTTTAAATCCAACACGCTCGTACGATGAAATCTCCTTTTCCCGGCATGGACCCTTATCTGGAGGGGTATATTTGGCCTGATGTGCACAACGAATTGGCTTCGGCCATCAGAGAACTGCTTGCCCCCCACCTTGCCCCCAAATATGTCGCCCGCATTGCCCCTTACACGGTGGACGATGTTACGCCGGAGTCTGAAGTGGGCATTACGTACCCGGATATAGCGTTGCTGCGGAAAAATGTGCTGAAAGAGCCGGCGGTGGCCTACGAGCGGGCTGATGGTTCCATTTCGCCGCCCGATGTGGAAATTCCTTCCAACATCGCCATTCCGGTGCGGATCCCCGTCGTGGAAATCAGAGACGTGGCGAAAAATCGGCTGATCACGGCCATCGAAATCCTTTCACCTGTCAATAAAAAGAAACCCGGCATCGACGCGTACCGCGAAAAACGCATGGATTTGCACCGGGCGGGGGTACATCTGGTGGAAATTGACTTGCTTCGGCGCGGTACCCGGCCTTTCGTTCACCCGATGATGCCGCAGAAGCACTACATCATCACCCTCATGCGGACCGGCACGCGTAAAACCGAAGTGTGGGCTTTCAATGTGCAGGATGCCCTACCAATACTGCCCGTTCCGCTCGTCGCGCCCGACCCGGACGTGCCGCTGGACTTGAAACAGGCGCTGGATATGATTTACGAGCGCGGTATGTATGAATTGTCTATTGATTATGAGAAGGAGCCGCCGCCGCCGGAGTTTGGGGAACAAGAGAGGGCGTGGATGAATGCATTTAATCATTGAAACGTCTCGTTGACACGTGACTGAGTCATGCCTGCTCATTAGCGTGTACCCGTGAAGTATCCGAAATGTATTTTGTATCTCACAAAATCCTTCGGATATGAAACTCATACTTATTGCGCTGATAAAATCGAGCGCTTCTTTAGTTATTCACTTCCTGTTGGTCTGTGCTGATATCCATGCTCAAGTTTTATGGGAGCCGGTCAAGATTCCAGGACGGGTTCCGGTGTGGCAAATCGCACGATCTGAAAATGTTTACATACTGAAAGCCGAAACCGGCCTTTACCGCTCTATAGATGAGGGACAAACCTGGTCATTTTGTGCTGAAACAGCACCCGTTGACGGATATCTGGTTTCAATTGATGATGCGATGCTGATTCACGCAAGTCCCGGCAATGGATTGTTTATAAGCACCGACGCAGGAGTATCCTGGCAAATAATTTGGCCTGGTGTGCCGGCTGCCTCCACTGGATTAGCGGCCAACGAAACCCATATTTTTTACGCAACTGTAAACGGTATCTACCGCTACCCTAAAAGCGGAGGGCCTCCTTCCACTGTTTTACAATTTCCACTATATCAACAATTTGCAAACGTCAAGGTGTCCGGAAACAATATATGGGCAAGTTCCAACAGCAAGTTGTTCAAGTCAGTTGACAATGGCGACAATTGGCTTGAAATCGCTGCTCTTTCCAACTTCCGGTGTTTTCAGCCTCACGGCGATACAGTACTTGTAGCTTTGCAAAACGCATTGATTCGTACCGACAACAACGGGCAAGACTGGGTAGCAATTGATAATTTTTCAGGTGAGATGCAGCAACTTTACTGGCAGGACGGTTGCTGGCTGGCTTTAACCACAGAAACACCCGTGCTTTGGTCGGGAGACGGCGGCCAAACCTGGTCGCCACCTGCGACAGGGCCTTTTCCAAATTACAACGTAACGGGCGTAGTGAAAAACGGCCCATTGTGGCTTGTCGCTTCACACCTTGGAGGAATTTTCCGCAGCCCCAATAACGGAGAGTTTTGGATAGTAAGCACCACTGGTCTTCAAAGCACTCCGGTATATCCGCCGGAGTGGCTCGATCGTACAGGTGATTTTTTGATGTTCAACATTGGTTTTACACATTTGTCTTATGGTGAAGATAACACTTGGTTTATGCCGCTTCCTACGAGCGCGTACGATCCTTTTCTTCACGTGGTGCAACACAAAGGCAACTACTTCGCACTGTCCTTGTGGGGCAGCGTTTTCCAACAGGAATCAGGCAATCCTTTTGGATGGGTGAAACGCAGCAGCGGCTACCTGTACAACAGCACGTTTGGTTATGGGCTGTCCACGCACCTGCATGACCTTGGTGACCGCATGGCTGTGACGGAGACATACGCCGATCCGGATGCCGTCTATCAATCCACCAATGGCGGCCTGAGCTGGCCCGAAGTAGGCGAATTGCCGCCTGGAGCTTATTCAACCGAGGTTTTTAGCCAAAGGCTGTATTGTTTGACTGACGGGTACAATTGCCTGTCTTCCGCAGATGTGGGTACATCCTGGGTTTTTGCGGGGGAAGGGTTGCCGAACTTGTGGAGCGATGCTGCCCGACTTTGTACCCGTTCCGGGGGATTGCTGTTTATTGATGAAAAACAAATATATATACGTACCGAAACTGAGCAGCCTTTTTTTCATGTCCCAATGCCCACCGAAGCGATAAGCCGGATTTGGGACGCCGACGTTCACGATGGACAATTGGTAGTAGTAACTGACGCAGGTATTTTCATCACTACCGATTGGGGCAATACATGGACGACTATAAGTGCAGAATTGCCCGAACAGGATTTTTCAAATGCACATATCAGGTTTCACCAGCAGGGCTTTGTCTATTTGCTGTTGCCTGATTCCCCTGAGCCGCTTTGGAGATATGAATTGCCCCTTACCAATATTGCAGAGACCTTACAAGATAATGGGATCATCCTTTTCCCCAATCCGATACCTGAAAGCGCGACAGTCCGGATAAAGCCGGCCTGCACACTGGTACAGGAAAATGAAAGCGTAGATGTGCAAATCTTTGATTATCAGGGTAAAACTGTTATTTCCATGCTTTTACAATCAGCAGGTAACTCCGATGAAATTTCACTTGGCCGGGTGGCATTATATCCTGGTGTTTATTACGTCCGGGTGCGTGCCGGCAACAAACTGGCAAGTTGTAAATTGGTTAAAATATGAAACAAAATAGGGGGGGCTCATAAGTACTTGAAAATTGGTCATTGGACATTGAAAATTGGACATTATTTAATTTTATATTTTTAAGTTGCTATTTTTAAATTTATTAAATATAAAATGTTCAATGTGCAATGCCCAATTTTCAATGTCCAATGACTTACGAGACACCCTCTCTATTTCCCCGAATTTACAACCCCACCCCGATCACCACCCCCGTCTTATAATACTCTTCTCCGAAAAAGCCCGTCACCACATCGATCCGGAAAGGCCGGAAGAAATTGAAACCGATGTTTTCGAAGCCGAAATTGAGTTCCCAATAAGGCGTGCGCTCGGGCAGCAGTTCTTCATTCGCGGTTTTTTCCGCGTAATAGACCGACACTCCGAACACCTCTTTCCAGTTCAATTTCCGAACGCCCGGTATTTTGTCGAGCAGCCAGCCTTGCAGGTGGTGCTGCAGGTGTGCCTGCACAAAGGGTTGGTTGGTGGAATAATCGTAGTAAGGCAGCATGAAAAATGCCCGCGTATAATTGTCGGGTTTGCCGAAAATCGTCTGGTTGCCCATCGGGTGGTGCAGGTCGATGAACTCTAAGCGTTTGTCCGTCAGGAACATGCCCGCCGCCACGTTCATATCCGTGTAGCCTGCCAGCCCCCAACTGATGCCGTTTTTCCGGATCTGCGCCTGCACATAGTCGTAGTCTACGTCGCTGCCACCTACGCCGGGTATTGCTTTGCGGTAGATAAACAATAATTCCGGCCAGCCGGAGGGTTCGTACACCCGGAATTTCGGGTAACTGCTGTACGTCTCTCCGATGCGTACGCGTGCAGTGAGGCTCAATATAAATGCCTGATGTTCATCGAAAAACGGCTCCGTGCTGCCGGTGAGCGGCGCGTTCGGGGTGTAAACATCGTCTTTATTGAACATCGAATAGTCGGAGTGGTTGACCAGCGCCCGGCGGCTCGCCCACTCCCCGTCGGCGCGCAGCCACAGGCCGGGCACGATGTAGCGGCTGTATTCGGCTTTGGCGAAGGTTTTTTCATACAGTTTCATGTAGTTTTCCTTCACGAAAAGCGAGTAGAATGTGTTCAGTCCCACGCCGATGGGGTCTTTGTCGCTGAACTGCACCGCCGACAGACCGCCGCTGAGTTCAAGGTTGGAGAAATATTTGCTTTCGAAGCGCCGTTCGAAGCGCAGTCCGCCGCGCAGGGTATTTTCGGAAAAACCGTAATTGATGTTGCCTTCCAAACGCCAGAATCGCCGGCGTAATTCACTGTCGTATTTGCTGAATGAAGGTTTTATGTTGAACAACCAACCCTGTACCGTATTGAATTGCAACCACTCCATCACGCCCGGAAATGACAGTGTGGTGTGATTCTTCGAGTTGCGCCAGGTGTAACCGAAAGTGAGATTATCGAACTTGAATTTATTGTTCTTCGCATCCGTGCTGTCGAGGTAAGCGTCGGATTTCCAGATGCGTTGCAGGCTGTCCTTCCGCACGTAATCGACGGATTCTTCCATCGTAAGCGGAATGGGGCGAACAGTGGTCCAGTATGTTGTGTCACGCTCGTTGGCGTTGTCCTCGATTTTGAAGGTTTCCTTGTTGAACAGGCCCTCGGGGAATTTAGGCTTCAGTTCGTAATTGGAAAAAACGCCGCTGAAAAAACCGTCGAAATTGAATCCCAGCAACCCGAATTTAAAGCCCGTAGTTTGTGTCAGCAGGCACCAGGTGTCGGGTTTTTCCACCGGCACGAATTGTTGCCGGATACGCAGCGTATCGAGCACCGGTTGTTTGATCGCCGCGCCGGTGAGGGCGAGGTCGGCGCCGGCAAGGTTCCACCATTCGTCCACGACATAGAGGCTGCCGCTGAAGGTCGGGTCGGCGGGCCGTTTCGGTATCACGCCGATTTTATAGATGTCGTAGCCGTTCTCGTCGCGGTATTTCCCCTGCAATTTGAACGTGTAGTAACTGAATGCGTTGTCGGCGAGCGGTGAAAGGATTTCGCGTTCGATCTCTAATTTTTCGTCGTACAGGCTGAAATCCGTGTAAGTCGCCCGGTTGAAACTGAATCCATTGTCCGAGCCGCTGAGTTTGCTCGAAATCATGACCTCTTTTTTTCGTTCGGGTTTGGCTTGGGCATATACCTTCGAGACCGATTCGGAGAGGTAGATCACGCCCTGGCGGTTGGTGTCGAGTATGCCGCCCATATCGCCCACGTCCTGCCCCAGTATCTTTTTCGGCGCATCGAGCAGTTTGTAAAAACCTTTGACGTACACATCGACACTGTACTCCTTCACCTTGTTTTTGTAATAATTCCGCTTGGCAATGACTTCGCGCATGATGCGGTAGGCCGGGTCTTCGGTGGTGATCACAACCTCGCTGATCTCGAGATTGGCCGGTTCCATTCGCACATTCAGGCGCACCGGTTTGTCGCCAATCGTGACCGATTCGATTTTTTGCTTGTAGCCAATATATTGAAATACAATCTCGTACGTGCCGCGTTCGAGCGCCAGGCGGTATTCACCATTCGTATTGGCGGCAGTACCATTAGTACTGTTGCGTACATAGACGGAAGCGTAAGCCAGCGGTTCGCCGTTTTCGTCGAGGACTTTGCCGGAGAGTTGGGAAAGCAGTTGCAGGGGCAGTAGCAGTAGCAGGCTTGCCCGCCATAGCCTCGGCGAAGGTGGGAGCAGTGGCAGCGACCGCAGGGAGTCCCGTACTGAAAGTCGGGATGGCAGGTTTACCTGCCGTAGTCTTGACGAAAGCAGGACCGGGAAGTTTTTTTTCATTCTGATAAACTTGAAGACAAGGTTTGCCGCAAAAATTGGGGGTAAATATCAGACGGCGAAGGTTTTAACCAGAGTTTAACCAATAATTCTCGAAATGAAAATATAGCCAACTAATTGACAATCAATTATTTATGCTAAAAAAATAAGTGGTACAGAATTTGGTCAAGACTCTGCAAAGCACTGATAATCAGAAACTTGCAACTCTGTACCTATTTTCAAATAAAAATTATTCGGAACCTTCAAATCAAGTATTTTAACATCCTAAAGATGCGCTTTTCGATTCATATCTCCAAACTTGCAGTAAGTTATTTCTCATCGGTAAAGATATTTTTCTGCCGGATATTTAACTCCGACTTAAATTCTTGCGAAGTAAGTAATTGATAATCATTTTATTATTTAGGCAAAGTATAAAAATACATAAGTATTTGATTTTTAGTGAAAATAATCAAAAAAGTAAGTTTACTCAGGACAATGATGCTCCTTCCTGGAATGATGTTTTGAAATTTGTAATTATTTGGATGAATTTAAGGAGACGTTAAGTCGGGATTCATTACATGACTAAAGTCACAGTAGTTGGTGTCATGACAAGGTTTGTGATAACCGTCTGCCGTTTGGCAATTTTGGCTTTTGCTTTTTATGTATGGCAGAAACGGAATATATTTGTCCACATTTGTTGACCGACTTTCCCCAAACATGGATGCCAAAGCCTGAATATTCCAAAGATTAAATCCACTTAATATTTGGCTTAACGTCGTTTCACCATACTAATTTAAGAGGTCGCACATTATGCAGTTTTTTATTTGTGTTTGATTGTGGAATGGCATTATCTTTGACCATTTCATGTATCTATAAGGCCGTCGCCTGATATGAAGAGAAGCAATGGGAAGGCAAACCAAATCATGGCATTGATTGGTTGGAAGGGGGAGGCGACACAAACAACTGACAACTCAAAAGGCGGCATAATATGTTTTGAAAAACCAAAAATTTTGATTTGTAGAAATTGAACATACTTGATGTGATACCTTGAATCACACAAATATACTTTTAGCACCAACCTGTATCTACCAAATTATGAGCGAACCAGTAAATGCATTGCCAGCTAAACGATTCTTTGTGGAAATGTTTACCCGGGATATCGACCTGCAAGACTCCATCCTTGACTTATTGGATAACTGTATAGACGGAGTAATGCGCTCTCTAAAAGCACGAGAGACCCAACAAAATACCGATACTCCTTATGATGGATATTCAGCAGAAATTTCCTTCGATAAAGATTATTTCAGAATAGTAGACAATTGTGGGGGCATTCCCAAGGAAATCTTGAAGGCGCAAGCATTTAGGATGGGCCGACCTGCCAACACACCTGACGAAGATATCGCTACAGTCGGAATGTACGGAATTGGGATGAAACGTTCAATTTTTAAAATGGGTAGGTCATGCACAGTGAAATCCTTTACACCGGAAGGTGCTTATCAGGTGAAAATTACGCCGGAATGGATGAGTAACGACAGTATTTGGGAATTGGAAATGGAGGAAATCGAGCCGAACGGAACGGTAGGTACCCATATCGAAATCAGACATTTACTGCCGGCAATTTCCGCATTATTTGCTAAAGGCGAGCCGCTTCATACAGAATTCCCTAAGAAGGTTGCCTATCACTTTAGCTTTATCATTCAAAAAGGTTTTAAGGTTACGATAAACTCTGAACGTGTAGTACCCAGGGAATTTGGACTTTTGGTTTCGCCCGAAGGAACATTAGCGTCTAATCAAATCGCTCCGTTTTTGTATTACGGGAGAATAGATAATGTCGAAGTGACCATAGCAGTCGGGTTTTATCGCGAGATACCGAATGATGATGAGTTAGATGATGAAATGCAAATGAGGAGGTCTTCCGATGACGCCGGTTGGACGGTCGTTTGTAATGATCGGGTAGTATTGTATAATGATAAAACAAGGATGACGGGGTGGGGGGAAGGAACGACTCCTTCCTATCATACACAGTTTATCGGAATATTAGGAGTAGTTTTCTTCACATCGAGCACCCCAGAACGTCTTCCTCTGACCACAACCAAACGAGGGGTAGACGGCTCGTCTCAGCTATATTTATATGTAAAAACCATCATGAGTCGGGGGTTGAAAAAATTCACGGATTACACTAACCAGTGGAAACGCAATCTAATGGAAGAGCGAAAAATTTCATCCAGTGCAAAGCCTTTGTCGATAACCAAATTAATGGAAAAGACCTCCAATGAGACTTTATGGAAAGATTATAAACCCAATACTCCGAATGAAAAATGGATCAATCTGCCACTTCCCAGACCTGAAGAGTCAGATCCGATGAAGCAGATTAAATTCCATAAAAGACAAAGTGAGATTAATAAAGTAGGGAGGAAAATTTTCGGATCAGATCAAGATGTGAAGCCCGGCGAAATAGGTGAGGCTTGTTTTCAGTTAATCTTAGAAAGCGACAAGATATGAGCGGGGGGTATGTTGCTTACAATCAGAGGCCCAATAAGGCTGTAGAACGCCATTTGTTCGTTGACTTGCTGGTCAAGTTAAATAGACAAGTCCCCATTCAAAATTACATCTATATTGGGTTTGGAGGCGCATATTTTGAAGATTTTAAATTGGTGCATTCTTATTTTGACAATAAAAAAATGATTTCCCTTGAAGGCGATCCTGATGTCTATCGACGGCAAAAATTTAACCTTCCTTATAAATGCATTAATCCGTTACCGATGATGAGCGATACTTACATTAATCAATACAATGCGGTCAACAATTGTATTATTTGGCTTGATTATGTCGAGCCAAATCAATATTTATCTCAATTAGGGGGATTTCATGATTTTCTTACGAAGGCGCTGGTCGGGGATATTGTAAAAATTACTCTTAATGCCAATCCGACCGCATTAAAGGTTGGCGACCCAATTGACCGTACAATAAATGTCCCTTTTACGGAGATGCAGCAAAAACCGAAAAGGATAGCCGCAATCAAAAAAATGATCGATGAATATATCCCTGAAGACCCCACTGAAAATGATGTGACTATAGACGGTCTACCACTATTTTTAAGTAAAACAATTGGGAATGTTGCCTCCATTGCACTTTCAAAACGCTTAGACCACGGAGGAGTTATGTTTCAGCCATTGACGGCTTATCACTATGCCGATTCCAAACACCAAATGATGACTCTAACAGGGATATTAATTAGGAAAGAGGATGTCGAAGATATTATAACAAGATGCAGCTTGAAAACTTGGAAGTTGGCTGCTTTGGAGTGGGGGACATCGCATAAAATTATGGTGCCCAATTTAACTCATAAAGAAAAAACCTTCATTGACGAGCATATTCACGGCAATAGTTTCAATAAATTAGTAAAAAAAGTAAAGTTTAAGTTGGACGGCGACGATGATATACATCGTGAATTTTTAGAAGGGTATATTAAATACTATCGATATTTCCCTTCTTTCCACCGAGTGATGATTTAAAGATGCGTACGTAAGACAGTCAAAATGGCTTCAGCTATGATCGGACTGACACTATTCCCAATCTGCCGAAAGCTGTGCCATTTGGTAGGATGGAAGATAAACCAGTCGGGAAACCCCTGAAGTCTGGCCCCTTCTCGCGGAGATATGACCCTTGGATGGATATAATGGATGGGTCTTACCGCTTGGTAACTCCCTTTGTCGCTGCCAGTGCCAGCACGCAATGTAGGGCAAAAGCCTTCCGGATCAAGCTTGATAGCTTTGGAAATAGCATCCACTTTTCCGGGCTTGAGTTGTTCGTACCGAATAGTCAAAGCGGGACTATGAAGTGTACCCAAAAAACCGGACACTTCGCAGCCGTCCATCAATCGTTTTTTTGCTTGATAGTTTCCTACACCTTCAGGAATCCTGTCTATTGCGGAAAGATGGAAATGGGTCGGCTCTGGCGTAAAGGAAATTTTTTGCCAACTACTTGATTCGGTTTGCCAAGTCGGATCAATAATATCAGGCAAACCGGCCAGTGCTTTACGAACGACCACCGTTTCAATGTTATCAGCGGGTTGAAAATCCGCTTCGGTGATGGGCTTTGAAATTTTTTTGGGATCGTAACCGATGAAAAAAATTCGAGTCCTGCTGGTAGGGGCGCCATACAAGTTTGCTTTTACAATGATCGGCTTTAGCAATATGTAATTTTTATCAACGTAACTGAATGCTTTAATCCTGATGTCATCATACCTCTTGTCCAAGATGCCCGGAACGTTTTCGGCTACAAAGAACCTGGGCTGAGTTTCAGCTACCAATCGGAAAAAGTGACCGAAAAGATCGTTTCGACCATCAAGCGAATCCCTTGCTCCCATGTTACTGAATCCTTGACAGGGAGGGCCGCCGATGAGGCCGTCAAGTTGACCTCTTAACAATCCGGCTTTTTGAAGCATACCTTTGCCGGTCAACGTGCTGACATCCTGGTCGAGGTGAATGGAATTTGGGAAATTCAAAGCATGATAAGCGACGGCATGTTGGTCAATTTCAACAGCGCAAACAACGTTAAAGCCAGCACGAGCTGCTCCTAAACTTAGGCCCCCAACACCTGAGTACAAATCGATTACTGTCGGTAAGTCGTTCATAATGAGGCTCAAAATTAGAAATAAATGGGCAATTTACCAACCCTAAACTAACACTTCGAACAAAATACTCGTAATTTGAGATTTGTTCTCAGAGCGTGATATCCACCTACGACATGGCCGATCATCTTTCACCTGAGCAAAGATCACTTCTTATGTCTAAAATTTCCGGTAAAAATACCAAGCCGGAAATTTTAGTTCGCAAGTTTTTATTCGCCAATGGATTTAGGTACAGGAAAAATGTTAAATCCTTACCTGGTTCGCCGGATATTGTTCTTCCTAAATATAAAACTGTAGTTTTTATTCATGGATGCTTTTGGCATGGTCACACAAATTGCAAATTTGCTAACATTCCTTCATCAAACATTCCTTATTGGCAGAAAAAGAGAGAAACAAACTTAAAAAGGGATGTTAAAAAAATCCTTGAATTGGAGAATAGTAATTGGCGAGTATTAATTGTTTGGGGGTGCGAATTAAAGAACGTGGAACGCAGAAATGAACGGATGAGAAAGTTGGTCGAGGAAATAAAACAAATTTCATGAGCGCTGCTAACAACGTTTAAATTTATCATTTTCTCGCCAATCAAAGAAACTTCGCCCCTCTAAACCCAAGTAGGCTTCAAAAGGAGTACAGAAATTGGTACAGACCAATTCCGGCGCAGATGAACGCTATGCGGCGATAGAATGCAAAAAGCGCCTAAAAAAATAAATTTGCGTTTGCTATGCGGCGCTATGCGGCGCTAATTACCTGTGCAACTCTAACCAGAGTTTAACCGATGACTGTCTGTTGAACATAGACAAAAAAGGCCGTATCACAAGATAACTTGAGAAACGGCCCCTGATATTTTTCTTTATAGATCTATTTTAAATCCCGCAAATCCAATTCGAAACCCGGCAAAAGCGGCTCGCCGGAAAGAATCGTGTCAAAATCAGGCACTTCTTCCATCGGAGCATCGGCACGGTAAATCCAGGCTTTTTGGCTGCGCGGGTCAATCAGCCAGGCTAATTGCACCCCGTTTGCCATCCATGTTTCGCTCATTTTCTTTTTCAATTTCGCAAGCGTGTCGCTTTTGGAACGCACTTCCATCACAAACTCCGGTACCAAAAATGAAATGCCGTCCGCTTGTTCTGGCGTGAGTTGTTTGAGTTTTTTCATCGAAATCCATGCGCCGTCGGCTTTGTAGGTGGAGCCGTCCGGCAAGTCGAAAGCGGCGGAAGGGCTGAAGGCGCGGCCTAATTTGTTGGATTTCGACCATTGTTTAAGCGCAAAAAACGCCTCGCCTTCATAATATGCTGATTTCAAGGTCATGGGCGGGTGGATGGTAATGACGCCGTGTTTATCGCGCTCAATCTTCAATTCTTCATGGTGCAGCAAAAACTGGTGGAACACCGCTTTGGGTATTTTGCTTTTTATCATCACCGGGCCGTTGCGAGCCAGCAGCATGAGCGGGTTGGCGAGCGCTTTCCTGTTTTTTACGACCAGTTGTGTGTCGTCGAACATCGGATTGAAATTTTGCCCAAATTTACATAAAAATATCCATTCACACAAGGATGAGATCAAAAAACACAGTAGAAATGAGCGGACGCCTCACGAGTATTATTTTTGACAGGATAACAGGATTTACAGGATTTATTGGCTTGTATTAGTTCAAACATCGTGTAAATCCTGTTATCCTGTCAAAATTTTGACTTGTAGCACACTGCACACTACTGCGCCAAAATATGCGCCATCCGAAGCAGTTCCTTGTTCAAGGATTTGTTTTTGGAAATCGCTTCTCCGAAAGGCGTATAGTGCACGTTGTTGTTTTTCAAACCGGCCATCACGCCCGATTTTCCGGTCATGAGCGCCTCCACAGAAGCGAACCCCAAAACGCTGGCCAGCACCCGGTCGAATGCCGAAGGAGAACCGCCGCGCTGCAAGTGCCCGATCACGGTCACCTTGATGTCGTCGTAAAAGTCCACGCGTTCTTCCACGTGTTTGGCAATATCGTACACCGTGCCCATCTGGTTGCCTTCGGCTACAATGACGATACTGAACAACTTGGCGCGTTTGGCGCCGCGTTTCAGCAGTTTTATCACGTCTTCGATAGAGGATTCTTCTTCGGGGATCAGTACCCCGCCGGCGCCGCCCGCAATGGCCGTGTGCAATGCGATAAAACCCGAATGCCGCCCCATCACTTCCACAAAAAACAAGCGGTTGTGCGAATCGGCGGTGTCACGGATCTTGTCTACTGCCTGCACGGCTGTATTGACAGCGGTATCGAAACCGATGGTGAAATCCGTGCCGTACAGGTCGTTGTCGATGGTGCCGGGCAGCCCGACGATCGGAATATCGGGGTATTCCTCGATAAACTTCAGTGCGCCGGTGAATGTACCGTTGCCGCCGATAGCAATCAGTGAATCTATGTCGTTGTCGATCAGGTTTTCATAAGCCTGCCGGCGACCTTCGGGCGTCATAAAACGCTGGCTGCGGGCCGTTTTCAGGATCGTGCCGCCCCGGTGGATGATGTTGCTGACGTCGGTGGTTTCGAGTCGCCGGATATTGCCGTCGATCATACCTTCGTACCCACGCATGATGCCGTAGATATGCAGGTCGTTGTTGAAAGCGTTGCGAACAATAGCGCGTACTGCGGCATTCATGCCCGGTGCGTCGCCGCCCGAGGTGAACACCGCGATTCGCTTGATATCTTTTGCCATATTTTCCTTTTAGTGGTCAGACGAAAGTTACAATCGTCTTATTTGAGCGATTTATTTCAAGCCGATGCGGAAAGAGATCACTTATTCGATTGGATGCAAGTGATAATCCGCAAGCGGGTAGATGGGTTTGCGGATGATGACGCCGGGCTTGAGATTGCGCGCTTCCATACATTTTAACAAAACTTCCTGGAAATGGTGCGCAATGGAGCCGACAAAATGAATCGGAACGTGCTGGTAACCGCTGTATTTGCAAGGCTGCCGGTCGAGGAATTCGCCGAGGCAATCGGATACGAGGTGTTGAACGAAAGGGTGTTTCAGATTGTCGCCCAGAAAACGTGTGAAGGTGGCGAGGTATGCATTCGCTCCCTTCTCATATACGCGGTCTTTGATGGCGTCCATACCTTCGGGGTAGGCTTCGTCAAAAGCCTTATCGAGATCAGCCGGCAATTCGCGGTAAAATTTCGCGCGCACAAGCGCCTTTCCCAGGTGTGTGCCGCTGCCTTCGTCGCCCAGCAGCCAGCCTAACGACGGGACGTTGTCGAGTATCTTTTTTCCGTCGAAATAACAGCTGTTCGAGCCGGTGCCGAGGATGCAGGCGATGCCGGCATGGTGCCCGCAAGTGGCGCGCGCCGCTGCCAGCAGGTCGTGTTCCACTTCCACTTTGGCGTTGGGAAAAACGGCTTCGATCGCTTTGGCAACGATATCTGCCCGGTGTTCGTCGTGTACGCCGGTTCCGTAAAAATACACTTCTTTGACCGCTTCCGGTTTGATCTTGGGCGCCAGTTGCGTTTGCAAAATGGTTTTGATTTCTTCCGTCGAATGAAAAAACGGGCTGAACCCGACAGTGTTTTCGAGTCGCTGGTCGCGCCCACCCTGAATGAGCAGCCAGTCAGATTTTGTAGAACCGCAATCGGCAATGATGACCATGATTATTTGGCTTGACCCGGAATCCCGGGATTGAATCGGTGAAATTAGCTGTGTGTCTGTGACTATTTGTAAAAATTACACGAATTGGGGCAAAAATAGATTATTCCGAAAAAACGAACGGATTTGTGTGAAAAAGTCGGTAAAAAAAAGCGAACGCATTTTATGAACCAACAGTCCGCGCAGATGTAGCAATGAAAATTTCAACGGCCTGATTTTCACGAAGGTAGGGGTTGTGTCAAAAGTCCCACATTTGAGGGTTAATAAAAAATGACCGAAATAATGTTTTGTGAGTACGCCAGATTTGACAACTTTTTAAAAGTTGTCAAATCTTCGCCTGGCGTTTGGCAAAAATAATTTGGCAAGTAAAAGATTGTTGCATTTGCTTGAGACTTTTGACACAACTCCTGAGCCCTTGACTCGAAATTGCAATATTTGTTTTAAAATGCATTTTTATAAAATAAATAAAACATATTGTTTTGAATTTGAAATAACTCCCTTACCTTGCAGCGTCTTTCAACACAGTCCCTCACACTAAAAATTTTCTCACCATGGCAAGTTTGAACCAGGCGCACGCTACTTACAATAACGGCAGGGTAGCATCCGCAGATCAAGCGGACAACCAGCGAGAACAAATACTCTGGAAACTTTTGCTGGTTACAGCACTCACTTATCTGATCTGGAGCGACAACATTTCGATCATTTTCGGCCCGGTTTCATTCGCTGAAACGACCGAACAATCCGGCGGTGAACGCGTCAAAGCGGCAATTTTTGATTTTTCACCGGGCAAAAAGAAAGCGGCAAAAAAACTGACCGAAGTGGAAGTGATACTGCCGCCCAACGCGCTGAACAACGTCACGTTCGCCATCGACCCGGCGTTTGCAAGGCGTTATGGCCTCGAAACCACTGAAATGGAAAAACGCCTGGCCAAATGCCGCGACTACGTGGAGCGTTATGCGCCGCTGGCCATTGTCGAAATGCAGCAATACGGCATCCCAGCCAGCGTCACCCTTGCGCAGGGACTGCTGGAAAGCAACGCCGGCGAAAGCAAACTGTCCCGGAAAACGAACAACCACTTCGGCGTCAAATGTTTTTCAAAGCGCTGCAAACCAGGGCACTGCGCCAATTTTACCGACGATTCGCACAAGGATTTTTTTGTAAAATACACCAATGTAAAAGGTAGTTACCGGGCACACAGTCAGTTTTTGAAGAAAAGCAGCCGCTATCGCGATTTATTCGAATTGGAATCGACTGATTATCGCGGTTGGGCGCGCGGCCTGACGCAGGCCGGATACGCAACAGACAAACAATACGGCGATAAACTGATCGCGATCATTCAGACGCTTAGTCTGGACAGGTTCGATAAGGTGGACTAAAGATTTTGAGAATCTACCATTGTCATGTGAGTGATGGTAAAAAGTAATGAAGAAAGCCTTTACGGCGAACACCGTAAAGGCTTTCTTCATTACAAACAAGTACATCGACGACCATTAATTACTTTAATGACCTCAATGACTCCCCAATTTACTGCGACTGCAACGGGATTTCTGTGGGAGTAACGGCGCCGCCGGTACCGACCGTTAATACAGCCACTACGCAAAGGACAACCAAAACACCTGCCAATACCCAGGTCGCTTTTTCAATAAAATCGGTAGAACGAGCCGCGCCGAACAGTTGTTGAGCCTGGCCTCCGAAAGTCGGGTCAATACCGCCGCCTTTCGGGTTTTGAATCAAAACGGCTGCCATCAGAAAAACACTTACAATGGCAATCAATACCGCGAGAGTAGGTAACATCTTCGTCTATTTTTTAAGTTTTTCAATTTCAGCCGCAAAGTAAGCGCTTTTTTCCGGAAATGCCAAACGAAGTCGCTCATACATAACAATTGCTTTTTCCCGGTAGCCTTGTTTGGCCAGCAAACGAGCCAGCGTTTCAGAGATAACGTCCTTATTTTCAGTCACGCTGCGCTCCGCCAATTCCTGTGCGGTAATCTGTGATACAGGTTTTACCTCAACCGGAGCGGGCGGCTGATCCGTCGCCTGCGGCGCCTTCGGTTCCAACACCGGCGGATTAAAATGACTCATCCATACGGCGAAAGGCAAGGGTGGTGTTGAAAAAGGAGCAACTCCTGGTGGATGATCTGTTATTTCAGCCGGTTTTACTTTGGCTTCAGGTATAATTTCAGGCACCGGCGAAGCAGTTTTCAACTCCTTCGAAACAGGTTGTTCTGCAGCTGAGGTGCGCGTTTGAGGCGCGCGGGCCTCCAGTTCGCGTTGTACGATTTCAATGGGTTTAAGTTCCAGTACCGCTTCCTCCGCTGCAACGGCAACGGGCTGGAAAACAGGCACTTTCACGGCCATCAGATAAAACAACTGCGTCCGGTCGAGGCTGTAAACGGCGGCAGTAGTCAGCATCCGGTCGGCATCAGGGTGATCGTCCTGGTTGGCTTTAAGTGCGAGCAGATAACGCAGGTTGTGGGCATACGGATACGCCAAAGCAAGTGTTTTCATCTCTTCGTAAGGGATGGTTGCCAGCAATTCCGGATTGTCCAGCAAGCGATGAAAGCGTTCCTGCGTCAAGGTGTGAGTGTGTGAGTGTGTGAGTGTGTGAGTGTGTGAGTTGTGAGTTACCAGTTATTGAAATAGTAGTTGAAAATATCTTCGAGCAGTTGGTCGGTGATCTGGCGAACAAGTTGGTCTTGAACGGACAACAAATCGGTCGAGTTGGAGAACTCGGCAAAGTAACTGAAACTCTTTTCTTTGGGCCAGTCAATTTTTTCTTCTTTCATATTCTCCGCGGCGACCTGGACGACGATGACCAATTGGTTCAATGCGACAGTTTCGCCGGGCTTGGGCGCCACCGGCACGACCCGGTAGTCCAAAATTTTGCCGGTAAAATTGACGTCGGCCTCTTCCGTTTTGAGTTGCAGGCGCGTTTCCGTGCGGATTTTGTCTTTCATCCGCTCCGTAAAATCGATGTTCAACGTAGGCGGCGCATTGATCGCCACCGTTTCAAAGGTGTTGACGAAAAACGTATTCACCCGCGCATCGATCGAAATGCCTTTGAGTGAGTAGCAGCCGTTGGTCAGTGGCAGTAGCAGTAGCAGTAGCAGTTTTACCCGCCGTAGTCTTGACGAAGGCGGGAGCAGTAGCAGTTTTACCCGCCGTAGTCTTGACGAAGGCGGGAGCAGTAGCAGTTTTACCCGCCGTTGTCTTGACGAAGGTGGGAGCAGTGTCATTTTTTCTTTTTCTGAAAAACGGTTTTTTGTTCGTTTTCGATGCTTCGCAAATGTAAGTTGTTGAATCGGTTGCAGTTGTCGAATTGAGTAAAATAGTTTTACCGCAATGAAGTTCAACCAATCTGTAAGAGGCTGTTTGAAATTCAGGCAGTCTCTAAGGATTTGAAAAAACTTTCCAGTTTGAACGGATCAAGTTTGCCCTCCGTCCGCACACCGCTGCACAGATCGAGTCCGAACGGCTGTACGGCATCGACAGCGGCACGCACATTGTCGGGCCGCAAGCCACCTGCCAGAAAAACAGGCACCTGAACAGACTCCACAATACGCCGGCTGATGGCCCAATTGTGGATGCGGCCCGTACCGCCGAGTTCTTTCACCGCCAGGTTGGGGTTGCCGCTGTCGAGCAGCAAAGCGTCCACTTCCGGTGCAATACGCTGGGCCTCATCGAGGCTTTCTGCTCCAATTACGTGAATCACCTGAACAAGTTTTATGTCGCCTAATGCCACGCGAATTTCTGCATAAGTGCCTGTTTGTAAGGCGTCTACGATCTGAACAGTGTTGGTGCCGACTTTTTTATGATGTTGAATGATGGCCTGTGCGCCGGTTTCGCTCGTGAGCAGGAAGGTGCCGATGGGCGGCGGCACCTGGCGGGCGATTTCAAAAATCAAGTCGTCGGAAATTACACCCGGACCGCTGGGCATGTGACCCACCAGCCCGAGGGCGGAAGCGCCAAATTGGATAGCAAGTCGCGCTTCTTCGAGGCTGCTGATGCAGCAGATTTTGACGCGGGGATACTTCATTTAGCGGTACAATACCATTTTAGTCGTGGGAGAAGTCAGTTCTAATTCACCTGAAAAGGTGAATCAGAAGGCAAATTCGCCTTCAAAAACTTGCTGTAATACTGTTTCTTCAATGTTTGAAATCAAAATTTTTCCATTTTTCCACTCCCATTTTCCATAGTCTCCCGGGCTATTTATTCCCGGCAGGCTAACCCGGTTACTCCAACCGTCTTTAGAAAAGGAGATACTTTCCTTGCATGGAGGTCCCAAGTTCCAACCTCCTATTATCACGATTCGCGCTCCTGTGGATTCAACCTTTATAATTTCTCCACGATAAGTTAGTTGTTTAAAACACCAAGCCTCTTTTGTCAGTCGCTCTTCATTGCTTGGAAAAACTGCGAAAGCAATTCCGACGGTAAGAAGAGAAATTAACAATGTGCGTAAAACTGGCACTTGGTACACTTGCGGCAACCTGTTTAAAAAGGGAATTTTGCCAGTCTCTTGTTTCAATCGTGTGATGAATTCAAATTCCTGATTTTCAGGATTTTCTTCCAAGTCAATTCCAATGTCAGCCAAAAGAATCTTAGCCTGTTCACCGTCTTCATTTCTTACAAAAAGCCTCGCTCCGCCCGAATAACCGGTAGCAAGAACGTTCATAGTTTGGGTGACAAATTCGTCTTCGATTCTGGATTCAATGTTGTTTGCCCGCAGAAGTGTCGTGGTAAGTTCCAACTCATTCGGGTTATTAAATGAATAGAGGTATTCGAAATCTTGGCGCATTTTTCAGTAATGACTTTTTAATGACCTCAATGACGAAATTATTCCCATTCAATCGTCGCAGGCGGCTTCGTCGAAATGTCAAAAACCACCCGGTTAATACCTTTTACGTTGTTGATGATTTCGCTGCTGACCTCCGCGAGGAAGTCGTACGGCAGGCGGCTCCACTCTGCCGTCATGCCGTCGGTCGAGTTGACGGCGCGCAGGGCGATTACCTGTTCGTACGTGCGTTCGTCGCCCATAACGCCCACAGAATGAATCGGCAAGAGGATGGTACCTGCTTGCCACACCTCGTCGTAGAGGCCGCGTTCACGGAGTTTGGAAGTATAAATTGCGTCGGCATCCTGTAAAATCTGCACCTTTTCGGGCGTGATGTCGCCAAGGATACGAATGCCGAGACCGGGACCGGGGAAAGGGTGGCGGTTCAGGATGTTGGCCGGGACGCCGAGTTCTTTGCCAACCCGCCGCACTTCGTCTTTGAACAACATGCGCAGCGGTTCCACGATCTTCAGTTTCAGTTTGTCGGGCAAACCACCCACATTGTGGTGGCTTTTGATGGTGACGGATGGGCCGTGCACACTCACAGATTCTATCACGTCGGGATAAATCGTGCCTTGCCCAAGCCATTGAAAATCAGGATGCGCCTCGCTTTCGTATTCAAAAATGTCGATAAAAAGTTTGCCGATGATCTTGCGTTTCTCCTCCGGGTTTGTCACACCCCGGAGCGCCGCATAGAAACGCTCTTTCATGTCCAGACCTTCGATGTTCAGCCCCATGTCTTTGTAAGAATGCAGCACGTCTTCGAATTCGTTTTTGCGGAGCAAACCGTTATCCACAAAAAAACAAAACAACCGGTCGCCGATGGCGTGGTGGAGCAGGGTAGCCGCCACCGTAGAATCCACGCCGCCGGAGAGTGCCATGATCACTTTTTCATTGCCGATTTGCCGGCGCAGTCCCGCTATCGTTTCTTCCACGAAATGTGCCGCCGTCCAGTCGCCCGTGCAGCCGCAGATGCCAAGTACAAAATTTTTCAGAATCTCGAATCCTTCGAGGCTGTGGTACACTTCCGGGTGAAACTGAATGCCGTACACCGGTGCTGCAAACTTTCCATTGTGGGAGCGAAATGCCGCGTAGGGAATCGTGTCCGAATGTCCCAGCGCCTCGAAACCGTCGGGCAGTCGCAGGATGGTATCGGAGTGGCTCATCCATACCTGCGAGCGTTTGGAAATGCCCGCAAAAAAGGGGTCGTTCGGGGCATTATGCTGGAGCATCGCCTTGCCGTATTCGCGTTTATCGGACTGCACCACTTCACCGCCGAAAAATTCCGCCATGAGTTGGGCGCCGTAGCAGATGCCGAGCAACGGTTTTTGCCCGGCTATTTTGTTCAGATCGAGTCGAAGCGCATTGTCCCAGCGCACAGAAAACGGGCTGCCCGAAAGGATAACGCCTTTTATATCGGGCGTCAATTCAGGGATTTTGTTGTAAGGAATGATTTCGCAGAAAACATTCATCTCACGCACCCGACGGGCAATGAGTTGGGTGAATTGCGAGCCAAAATCGAGGATCAGGATTTTTTGCATACCAGTAGTCCGGAAGTCAGTTCCGGGAAAGAAGGCGCAAAGGTAAGGAAAGGGCGTGAAGTAGCGAAATACTTAAACCCCTGTCGTCGCCTCAAACCATCACCGCTTCCTCATACATCCGGGCTTTCATATCGCGCACTTTGTCGCTGTGCAAATACTCGCCGTAGGTCATATACTGGTCAATCAGACCGTTGGGCGTAATTTCGATGATACGGTTGGCTACCGAATCCAGTATCTGATAGTCGTGGGAGGTGAAAATGATGTTGCCTGTGAATTCCGTCATCCCATTGTTCAGCGCCGTGATAGACTCCAGGTCAAGGTGGTTGGTCGGTTCGTCCAGAATCAGAAAGTTGGGATTGGAAAGCATGATTTTAGACATCATACAGCGCACTTTTTCACCGCCGGACAGCACCCCCGAGCGTTTGAACACCTCCTCGCCCCCGAACAACATCCGGCCGAGAACCCCGCGGATAAACGACTCGTCTTTGTCTTTTGAAAACTGGCGCAACCAATCGATCAGGTTCATGTCCTGATCGCCCGAGAAAAAAGCGCTGTTGTCGTTGGGCAGGTACTGCGGAGCGATTGTCTGGCCGTATTGAAAGCTGCCTTCAAAATCCTTATCTTCTCCGGAAAGGATATTAAACAAGGCGGTAACTGCCTGAGCATTGCGGCTGAGCACGGCGATTTTTTCCCCCTTATTGAACCGGAGATACAGGTTTTCGAACAGGAATTCGCCGGCCTCATTCCGCTTCGACAGGTTTTCCACTTCCAGGATAATATCTCCTGGTTCGCGTTCGGGTTTGAAAGCGATGTAGGGATAACGGCGCATGGAAACCTGTATGTCTTCCAGGTTGAGTTTTTCCAATGCCTTTTTGCGGCTGGTCGCTTGTTTCGATTTGGAAGCATTGGCCGAGAACCGGGCGATAAAGTCCATCATCTCCTGGCGTTTTTGCTCCACCTTTTTGTTTTTGTCGGCCATCTGGCGGGACAAGAGTTGACTTGTCTCGTACCAGAAAGTATAATTGCCGGTGAACATCCGGATTTTGCCGAAATCCACGTCCACCACATGGGTACAAACCATATCGAGGAAGTGCCGGTCGTGCGAGACCACGATGACGATGTTCTGGTAATCCGCCAGAAAATTGCAAAGCCAGTCTGTGGTTTCCGCGTCCAGGTCGTTGGTCGGTTCGTCCATCAGCAGAATATCGGGCGCGCCGAACAAGGCCTGTGCCAGCAAGACTTTAACGCGCTCCGAACCGTCTAATTCTTTCACCAATTTGTAGTGCAGGGATTCATGCACTCCCAGGTTGCTGAGCAGTTCCGCCGCGTCGCTCTCTGCCATCCAGCCGTTCATTTCTCCGAATTCTCCTTCGAGTTCGGCTGCGCGCAAGGACTCGGCTTCGGTCGCATGGGGATTGTCGTAAATGGCGTTTTTTTCCTGCATGATGTCATACAGGTGCCTGTGTCCCATGATAACGGTATCCATCACCGGGTATTGGTCGAAGGCAAAGTGGTTTTGGCTGAGTACGGCCACCCGTTCGCCCGGCGTAATCTCAATCGTGCCCCGGGTGCTTTCTATTTCACCGGACAGAATTTTCATAAAAGTAGACTTGCCGGCCCCGTTTGCTCCGATGACACCGTAACAATTACCTTTTACAAATTTAAGATTGACCTCGTCAAAAAGAACCCGCTTACCAAATTGCAGGGCAACGTCATTTACTGATAGCATCGAAACTGATATGTGTTTTTGAAAAAGAGCGCAAAGGTACACCTTTGGGATGGGCATGTGTATGGTTTATTTTATAATGATTCCTAAACAACATTTCTGATTTCATACGCATCGCCTGTCTGGGGCCCTTCCAATGCCAATATTGTCTATTTTTGGCTTTTCCACATAAACTGAAGTAATAATATCCCGATTTGCTGCTGCGATGCAAACAAATCATGTGTTGCGGAGTTACATTTTCATCATGAACTCGTTTAAGTATTATGGTCAGTTATTAGTTCAAGTTTTTGAATATCAATTGTCTTGCAGACATCATTGACTCACAAAAAGCATTTTTTTATGATGACGTCTTTGCCGTTTCATTTGATGTGGAGGGGCTTTTTAACAATGCTGTTGATCGCTGCCGTTGGGACTCAATCGGTCGCACAAAGGCCTTTTACATGTGAGGATCAGTTCTTTCTGACGCTGAGTACCATTCCACCTTCACTCAACGAAGTTATCATCGATCATCAGACCAATGCGGTCGTATTCCAAAGCATTAACAGCAATATTGCCATCGACGTCAACGCTGCCGGTTTTCGCTCCACCGACAATTTTATCTATTGCGTCAATCCGTATGAAGGCACCTTGATTCGACTGGATGCCGATGGTCAGGCGCAGGTGTTGGCCCAGTTGCCGCTTAATCTCAACCGCTCGTATTTTGCCGGCGACGTGACGCCAGACGGGCGTTACCTTGTCATCATCGGTACCCTGTTTTTTTCAACCGGCGGTGGCGTGGCATCCGATATGGTCAAAATAGACCTCGAAGATCCGAATTACGGTATCACAACGATTGCGATCAACGAGGAAGCACAAATATTCGACATTGCTTTTCACCCTGTCACCGATGAATTGTACGGTTATGATTCCGGTACGCAACGTCTGGTAAAAATTGACCCGGTGACCGGCGATATTTCATTCGACTTCCCTGCTTCAGGTGTTCCGGTTGCAACCGGCAGCCTGTTTTTTGATGCATACGGCAATCTTTTCGCCTACGGCAGTCCCAGTTTTACATCCGACCAAAACAGTTTTTACAGCATCAATCCGGTGACAGGCGCCAGCTCGTTGTTGTTTAAAGGCCCTCCTGCCGAAGCATCCGATGGGTGCTCATGCCCCTACACTGTTAAACTGACCAAAACCGTCATGCCGGAACAGGCATTTTCCTGCACCGACGTCGAATATACCTTTGAAATTATCAACACTTCCAACCGTTTGCACGAGGGTGTCCGGTTGGAAGACCAACTGCCTGCCGGATTCACCTTTGTCGCTGTCAGCAACAACCCTTTGGGCGGCAATGTATTGAGCAATCCGGGCGACAGTTTTTTCATACTCGACGACGTCGATTTGCCTGAAGGCCGCTTCGAGATAAAAATCATTGTGAATGTCGGCACTTTAAATCCGGGCATTTACAGCAATCAGGCTGTCCTGCGCAACCTGCCCGCTTCCCTGGGCGGCAAACGATTGTCCGACAACCCGGCAACGCCGATCGAAGATGACAGTACGCGCATTGCAATCGTGGCGTTTGATTTCGATACGATCTTTGTCACCAGGGCGCTCTGCGAAGGCGCCGAATCGGTGCGGCTCAACGCACAGGTTTTTGCCGGCCCGGTGCCGGGGGCTGTGGAATATTCGTGGCAGGATGGAAGCGACCAATCGTATTTCGATGCAACGACGCCCGGTGAATACCAGGTGGTATTGTCAGTGGGTTGCGATACTGCCTACGTAATTTATACGGTGAAGTTCTCTTCCGTATCCGTAGTCATGCTCACGGAAGATAAAACGACCATCGGGTTGGGCGATAGTTTGTTTGTGGAAACCAGTGCCTACAACACCGAAAGCAAGACGATTTTCGAATGGGTCGATCCTCAGTCCGGTTCGTTGCGATGCCCGACCTGCCCGGAAACCTGGGTGCGTCCGTTCAACGACATCGAATACATTGTCAGGGTAAAAAATGAATTGGGTTGTACTGATTCGGCGTCCCTTCGGATTTTTGTGGACAAAAATAAAAATATCTATTTCCCCAATGTGTTCAAACCCGGCGGCGACACCGAGTTCAACGGTTATTTTTATCCTTCCGGCGATGCTTATACCATCATTTCAAATTTATCCGTCTTTTCCCGCTGGGGCGAACTCCTGTTCGAAGCCCGCGATATTGCAACCAATGATATGATGGCCGGGTGGGACGGCACTTTCCGGGGAGAATCATTGATGCCCGGCGTGTATACCTGGGTGGCGCAGGTATCTTTCCTGGATGGGGAGCAATTTACGTATGCGGGTGATGTGACTTTGGTGCGGTAAGTATTTTGTGATTTCGACGCGAACTTACTTCCCCAAAATTTCCTTTTCCACCGCTAACTTATACATCCTGCCCACCGGGATCGGCACTTTCCCGATATCCAGCCCATCCGCCGAGTGCGCGGTGATCTTGTCTTTGGCCACGATGAACGAGCGATGCACGCGCAGGAACCGCTCTTTCGGCAACACCTCTTCGAAGTGCGTGATGGTTTCTTTAGTCGTTATTTTTCCCTGAGAAGCTGTGGCGATGCGCACGTAATCTTTAAGGCTTTCCACAAAAAGAATCTCGTCGAGCAGCACCTTCACGTTCTTTCGGTCGGCGCGGACGAACAGGTGCGGCACTTCGCCTTCCGGTACTTGTATTTTTGGCAAAATGGCAGTTTCCGCTTTCTTCACCCGTGTATGGAATTTGCCGATTGCCTTTAAAAAACGGTCGAACGAAACGGGCTTGAGCAGGTAATCCGCCACGTCGAGTTCGAAACCTTCGAGGGCGAACTCCCGGTAGGCGGTAGTCAGGATCACTTCCGGCTTGTTGCGCAGCGATTGTAAAAATTCCAGCCCTGTCAGCCCGGGCATCTGGATATCGAGAAAAAGTAAATCCACCGGCTGCTGTTGCAAGGCCTCGAAGGCTTTGACGGGATTGGTAAATTTGCCGGACACAGAAAAACCTTCGAGCCGCAGTAGATACGATTCGATAATCTCGATGGCAATAGGTTCGTCGTCGATGATGTAGCAGGTGTAGGTCATAAAACGTCATTATGAGTCATTGAAGGTCATTAAGTGTCATTTTTTAAAATTTTAGAACAGTCCATGAATGACTCTTAATGACCCTTAATGACTCTTAATTACCCTATATTTAATTTCAACGCGATCAAAAATACGTCTTCCCCTTCCACTTTTTCCAACGTATAGCGACCCGGATACAGCAATGCGAGGCGTTTTTCCACGTTCCGGAGGCCGATCCCTTTATGGCCGTTGTCGGCGCCGTTGCTGGGCCGGTTGCTTTTGCTGTTTTCTACCTGGAAAAACAGCGTCCGGTCTTTCACTTGCAAGTCGATTTTTACAAAAACCGTGTCGCTCGCGGTATTGGCCGCGCCGTGTTTGAAGGCGTTTTCTACAAAAGGCAGCAACAGCAGCGGTGCGATGGGCAGGTCGTCCTGCGGGATTTTCGGCTCGAATGTCAACGCCAGCCGTTCACCGAAACGCAGGCGTTCGAGTTCGATGTAGTGGCGGATCAGTTCGATTTCCTTGCGCAGCGGGATTTTTTCCGCATTGCATTCGTAGAGAATAAAATCGAGCAAGCCGCTGAGTTTCAGGATGCTGTCGGGAGTGTGCGGTGAATTTTTGAGCGCCAGACCATAGAGGTTGTTCAGGGTGTTGAACAGAAAATGCGGATGGATCTGAGCGCGCAGGAATTGTAGTTCGGCGTCGCGTTTTTCTTCGGTCAGTTGCGTCGTCAGGCGGTCTTTCTTATCCCAGTCGCGGATGATTTTCAGGCATACGCCGAGCGCAATGACGGCATAGTCGCGAAAAAGGTTTTTGGAGATTTTTGAAAGTGGCATCCTGAAATCATGCCCGGCCTGCAACGACCAGTACAGATTTTCCCATTGCAGTCTGAAGATCATGACGAGCAGGAAAACAATGATACAAGACAGCCAGAACATCGTCTTTTTTCCCTGCCACAACAGGCGCGGCACCAGAAAATACGCGACAAAATAAAACGGAACCGCAATGACAGGCAGGAAAAAAATCGTCTGCTGCAACAACTCGCGCTTGTCGCGGTAGTGCGGCAGGTTGGCGATGAATTCGACGGCCACGTATGCCGTCCAGAGCAACAAGTGCAGCAGGATACGTTTCATGAACAATGAGATAATGTATGGTTTTGATTGTCAAAGGTACTGTGTGTTTGTACGGCTGATTCGGGCATCGTCGGATGACGGTGAAATGCCGGTTTTCATCAGGGTTTTATCGCCGAATGCCGTAGGACGACGGTTGTCAGTTGTGTGCCCCCAAATGTTTGACATTCGGCCAATTTTGTTCCCAATGAATTTTACGGACTGAAAATTGTCTTAAAATTCAATTATTTATGAAAGCAAAAATCATTTTTCTGGGATTCATCGTCAGTCTCGCATTGCTCCAGTTTTTTCGCATTGACAAAACTCTGCTATCAACGGATGAAGCATTACGCAATCCTGAGGCCGATACCAAAGTTGTGAAAGCGGCATTGACCGTTTCGCCCGATACCTGCGACGATAACGAAAACGTACGCTGCTGTTTTGTCGGGATGCCCGGCAACCTGACTTCGGAAATGAAAATCGCGGGAAAAGACGAGCCTGGTGAAAGGCTTTTTTTACGCGGAAGAGTGTTCAAATCCGATGGGAAAACACCTTACCCGAACGTGATTTTTTATGCCTATCACACAGACTCAAAAGGTGTTTATTCGAAAAAAGGCGACGAAACTGGCATCCGCCGCTGGCACGGGCGACTACACGGCTGGTGCCGCACCGACGCGGAGGGATGGTTTTCAATTCATTCCATACGGCCGGCAAGTTACCCGAACAGCCGCGCCCCTGCGCATATACACCATGTGGTGCAGGAGCCGGACGGGAGTGAACCCACTTATATCAACGACACCGTTTTTGAGGACGACCCGTTTGTGGACGACCGTTACCGGGTGGATGAAAAACGCAACGGCGGGAGCAGCGGCATTGTGAAATTGGGAAAAGATGCGCAAGGCGTGTGGGAAGGGAAGCGCATAATTGTACTGAAATAAAAAAAGCGGCTCCCGTCAGTTGACGAGAGCCGCTCTATTGTCATTCCCGGAGGAATCCTGTCGCTTATTTCAGGTTGAATGCGCCGGTACCTACGAGGTAACCTTTGTTGTAAACTTCAACCGAGTATTTGCCTTTGGCAAAGTTCTGGCCGGGCTGCCATGCGCCGCAGACGTTGGTTTCGCCATTGTCGTACTGGCAGGTAGCGACGGTCGTGAAGCGAACTTCCGATTCTGCTTTTTTGTCGTTGGTGACGCCGGAGCCGAGGCTTTCGATTGCGAGCGGAGCGCCGGTCGGGTCAACGATGCGGATCTGGAACGTTTCTTCGCCGGAAGGCACTACTTCGTTCGGTTCGGTGGTGAAGCAAATGTTCAGTTTGTCCACTTTGCCGGCACGGGATTTCGATTTCTCCTTGCCGTTGTTGCGTACGTCAACCGATTTCACGGTCACGTTTTTCACGCGGATCGCCGAAGCAATATCAACTTTCTTGGCCAGCGCCGTGCGCTCGGTTTCGAGTTGCGTTTTTTCAGAAATCAAAGCGGCCTTGGCCGTGCCTTCTTCCTGAAGTTTCGTTTGCGTTTCGGTGAGCGAAGTGTTGAGTTGCTGATTCTGCGTCGTCAGTTGTGTGTTGCTCTCGGTCAGAACGCCCACCTGCTTTTTCAGGTCGTCAATTTCAGCGAGGTACTGATTTTTCTGCCGTTCGAGGCTGGCAATTGCGCTCTTGTATTCCTTCTTATCGCGGATAAGACCGGCGATTTCATTCTTCGACGTTTCCAATTGCTGGAGTTGCTCATTGATTTTGGCGTCGAGTTCAGCGTTGATGCCTTTCTGTTGTTCGAGTTGTGCTACGGCGTCGTTGTAGCGGGTATCGAGTTCACTGAAGGCTTCTTTTTGCTGGGTCAGCTCCATCGTAGTGGCGTCCAGGTCTTTGCTCGTATTGTATTTGCTAACCAACAAAAAGACGCACAAGCCGAGAAGTGCGGCTATGGCTACGCCCATAATCGTGGTCATACGTTTCTGGTTGTTGCCTTCGTTGTTGCCGTAGTTCGGGGTCGTGGGCTGATTGAAATTGGTGGGTGTGCTCATACTTAAAAATTGTGATGAAAAGGTTTAACGTTAGAATGTGATGTCAAAATTTTCATCATAGGCGATGCCTGCATTACAGATTGTTTTAGTTGAGTAATTGATACGACTGCGTTTTGCAAAGTCACGATATAAACCGCCTTAGTCCGGCTTTATTGCCTTTTGGTCGAGCTATTTTTCCAAAAAAAATTGTTGAGTATGCGTTAAACGTCTGATTATCAGGATTAAAATTTGGAAAAAAAAGTTGAAAAAAAATTTTACCTTTTTAACCGCTTAATGTGCAGGTGATCCGAATTTTCCAAAAGTCGTCATCTTTGCGAACGCAGGAGCATGTACTTTTGCCCCGGGTTTCCCATCTTAATTCACTCACCGCATCAGCAAATCTATGACACTGCTCGATACCTTTGATCTGTACAATATTCTTTTTCTCGACATCGAAACCGTTCCGGGACGCGCCGACTTTGAAGAACTGAACGAAGAGATGCAGGAACTCTGGGGCATTAAAAGCCGGACGATCCTGCGCAGACCGGCCAATGAAGAACTCGAATACGAGGAAATGGCAGAGACATATCGCGAACGGGCCGGTATTTATTCCGAATTTGGAAAAATCATCTGTATCTCCGTCGGCATACTCGCCCGGCACCCGGAGACCAACGAACCGCTGCTGCGCCTCAAATCCTTTACCAACCACGTAGAAGCCGCTTTGCTGGATGATTTCTGCGATTTGCTCAACAAACGATTCAACAATCCGGAAAAATTCGCCCTTTGCGGCCATAATATAAAGGAGTTCGATATTCCCTACATCTGCCGGCGGATGCTGCTCAGCCAGTTGCCCTTCCCCCGCATGCTCGACATTGCAGGGAAAAAACCCTGGGAGACGAAGCATCTGCTGGACACGATGGAACTCTGGAAATTCGGCGACATCAAAAACTATACGTCGTTGCGGCTGCTGGCTGCCATCTTCGATTTTCCTTCGCCCAAGGATGACATGGACGGATCGGATGTGGCGGGCGTTTATTGGGAAGAACGCGACCTCGACCGCATCGCCACGTATTGCGAAAAAGACGTGCTGGCGACAGTGCAGTTATTTTTAAAAATGAAAAGGATGCCTGTTTTAACGAGTGAACAGGTAGTGGTGGTTCGTTGAGATTCCCGATATTTGCGCCCGTTATGAGAAAACACAAGGTTGCTCCTTCCGTTTTAGCCGCCGACTTCACCCGGCTGGGAGAGGAGATTGACATGGTGAACCGCAGTGAAGCGGACTGGTTTCACCTCGACGTGATGGACGGCAGTTTTGTGCCCAACATCACTTTCGGGATGTTGGTCATAGAGGCGATCAACAAACTTGCCCGCAAACCGCTCGACGTGCACCTGATGATCGTGGAGCCGGAAAAATATATCGGGGCTTTCCGAAAAGCCGGTGCACACGTCATCACCGTTCACTACGAGGCTTGCCCGCACCTCCATCGCACCATCCAGCAGATCAAGGAAACGGGCGCATTGGCCGGCGTTGCCATCAACCCGCACACGCCCGTCCACTTGTTGGAAGACGTGATCGAAGACATCGATCTGGTGTGCCTGATGTCGGTGAATCCGGGTTTTGGCGCGCAAAAATTTATTTATCAAAGCCTGCCGAAAACACGCAAACTGCGCGAACTGATCGACACCCGCAACAGCAAAGCCCTCATCGAAATCGACGGCGGCGTGGGGCTGCATAACGCCGAATCGCTCCTGCAAGCCGGCGCCGATGTGTTGGTGGCCGGCAACAGTGTGTTCGCTGCACAAGACCCCCTCGCAACGATTCAGGCACTTAAAGCGTTTGAATCGGTGTTTGATTTTTAGGTGGAAGGTAGAGGGTAGAGGGTAGAAGGTACACACATCCACCCTCCACCCTCCACCCTCCACCCTCTACCCTCCACCCTCTACCCTCCACCTCTGCCATGAAGAAGATAGACAAACTGCTGATAACGAGTTTCATCGGGCCGTTCGCGGTGTCGTTTGGCATTGCTTTGTTCGTGCTGATCATGCAGTTTTTGTGGTTGTATATCGATGAAATTGCGGGCAAAGGCGTGAGTATATTCATCATGCTCGAACTCATCGGCTACCTCTCTATTTCCACTTTCCCGATGGCGCTGCCGATTGCGGTGCTGATCGCTTCGGTGATGGTAATGGGCAACCTGGCGGAACGCTACGAATTATCGAGCATGAAATCTGCCGGGGTATCGCTCCTGCGCATCATGCGCGGGTTGATCCTGTGGGCGGCGGCAACGGCGTTGTTCTCTTACATTTGTTCTGACATCATCATTCCGATCTCCAATCTGCAATTCAAATCCCGCCTTACGGATATCCGCAAGCAGAAACCTGCCCTGGCGCTTGAAAAAGGCATTTTTAACGAAGACTTTCGCCAGTTTGTGATCCGTATCGGCGACAAAGCCCGCGACGGCGAAACCATCAGCGATGTCATGATCGAAGATCAGACCAACGCGGGCAAGGTCAATTTTAATCAAATTCTTGCCGACAGCGGTCAAATGTATACCACCGACGACCGGCGCTATTTTGTAATGAACCTGTTCCGGGGCACTCAATACCAGGAACCCGGCGCGCCGGGCAATAACAAACAAAGACAGCGATATCCTTTTATCCGCACTAATTTTCAATCCTGGACAAAAGTGTGGGACATGAAAGAGTTCGAATTGGTACGCTCGGACGACGACCGGTACAGCGCCAATCGCGCCATGCTGAGCATGAATCAATTGCGGGTGATGATCGATTCTTTGGATCGCTCGATGCAAAACAGCCGGCAGGCGATCGCAGAAGATCTTGTTTTCAACCTCAAACGCCAGCCGTTGAAAGTGCGACAAACCTTTCCGGTGGACAGCATCCAAAAGCGTGCCCGGCAAGCAGATGTGCGGCAATCCAAAATTATACAGGCAGTAAAGAATAAATCGGCCGCAGAGCCTGCTGTTCAAAACCAGCAACGCGGCCCCAAACTACCCGAACAAGTACTGGAGAAACCCATTGCCGAATACGGCTTTTTTTACGAAACATTTAAACAGGACGACCGGCCGGCATTGCTGAAGGAGGCTGCAAACCGGGCAAAGGCCAGTTTGACGTCGGTAGAGACCCGTAAAGCCCAGATTGCAAGCCGGCGGCTGGATTGGGTGAAAACGGGCTATGAATTGTACATCAAGTATAGCTTCGCACTGGTATGTTTCATATTCCTGTTCATCGGCGCCCCAATGGGTGCGATTATCCGTAAAGGCGGCTTCGGTTATCCGATTTTGGTATCCATCATTTTTTTCGTTACGTTTATCATGCTGACCATTTTGTGCCGGAAGTTGGCGGAGGGTAATTTTCTGTCGCCGTTTTGGGCAGCGATGGTACCTTGCATGGTGTTGATTCCGATAGGCGCTATCCTGACCCGCAAAGGGATGAACGATTCGCAAATGTTCAGTACCGACAGGATCGAGCGTTTTTTTCGCCAATTGCGCAATCGTTTTCAAAAACGGAATAATGTTGAAGCAGCATGAAGCGTATTTGGGAAAATGCATGGTTTATGATTCCGGTGCTGCTGTTTTTCAATGCCGGCTTTGCGCTTGCATATTTTACGCCTTATGGCTATGAAATCCTGTATCTCAACTTTATCCGTTTTGAGCCCTTCAACTCATTGTTTCAATTCCTTACGATATTGGGCGAGGGTTACGCTTATTTTGTTACCGGGCTTGCTGCCCTTTTCTGGCGGTATCGTTTTGCCTTGCTGATCGCCTTGACAGGACTCATTACGCTTCCCACCGTTTATTTTATCAAAGAATCCTTTGCAATCGACCGGCCGATCACCTTTTTTCGCAACAGAGGGCTGATCGATCTGGTTGTGACTGTCCCGGGCGTCGATCTGAACGTCGGACAAACCAGTTTCCCTTCGGGGCATACGACGGCGGCTTTTGCGCTTTTCAGCATGCTAACCCTCCTTGTGGGAGAAAAATATCGCCGGTGGGGCTTGCTTTTCGCCTTGTCGGCAATCTCCGTCGGCGTTTCGCGCGTTTTTTTGGTACAACATTTTTTGACAGACATCCTTGGAGGGGCAACCCTCGGGTTATTCGTCAGTTGGTTGGTTTGGCAAGTTGATAAGTCGCCGCTTTTCCAAAAGTGGAAATGGCTTGACGGGAGTTTGAGACGGAAATAACACCGTTTTTCGGCGCAGGTGATTGCGCATCAGGGAATGACTTTAATAACTTTTAGTTGCCTCTGATATGCTCTCCCGATCATCCGGGTGAAAAATATTCCATTCCCCGTGTTTTCTGAACCACGTTGCCTGCCGCTTGGCGTAATTCCGCGTATGTTGTTTGATCTTGGCAATCGCTTCATCGCGGCTGATTTTTCCGTCGAAAAAATCGAACCACTCTTCGTAACCCACCGTACGCAGGGCAGGGCGGTCGCGGAATGGAAGCAAGGCGCGGGCTTCCGCCTCCAAACCGGCGGCAATCATGGCATCTACACGGGCTTCGATGCGTGCATAGAGTTCGGGGCGCGGCAGCTCGAGCAGGATATAAACGGGTTGGAAATTCCTTGTTTTTTTGCTATTCCGCAGGAAGCCGGAGTAAGGTTTGCCACTTTCCCAACATACTTCCAGTGCCCGCTGCAATCGCGCAGGGTTTTGCTGGTCGACGGTCTGAAAATAGGCGGGATCGCGCCGGGCAAGTTCGGTTTGCAACCAGGCCAAGCCGCCTTCCTGTATTCCCGAATCGACCGATTTTTTTGTTTCCGCCGAAATGTCGGGAAATGAATCCAGCCCTTCGCACACCGCCCGGATATACAGCCCCGAACCACCCACGAGCACTGCTACGTCGTGCTCCGCAAAAATTTTTTCCAGCACAAGAAGCGCCTCGCGCTCGAAATTTCCCACACTAAAATCATCCGTAACGCTCAGAGAATCAATAAAATGGTGCCGGACGGCGGCCAGTTCCGCAGTATCGGGCTTGGCTGTGCCGATGTTCATTTCCCGGTAGAACTGCCTGCTGTCGGCGGAGAGAATCTCAGTGCCGAAGTGTTGAGCCAGCCGGATTGCGAGGGCGGTTTTGCCGGTAGCCGTTGCGCCACCGATGACGAGTAGTTTTTTTGTCATTTCGGTCATTAAAGTCATTCAAAAAGGCAGTGTTTTCAGGCTGCAAGTTAGTCATTGGCAGCGTTCGGCGTTTCAACAATCCCAATGACTCAAAATGACCTTAATGACTTTCAATGACTCCAAATAACCTTCATTGAGCACAATGACTTTTATTTGCGGCATGAAATTCAGTTTGCGCCACCAAAGCACCGGAAAAATCTATCCTTACATCGAGCCGCTCAGCCACTTGATGTATTTAGGTTACTTTCGCAAGATACACCTCCACAACATTTCGGGAGTTCCCTCAGACAAGCCGGTGCTGCTGGCAGCCAATCATCCTACCGCATTCGTAGACCCTATTTTGTTGTGCAGTTACCTCAACCCACCGATTTACAACATGACACGCGGCGATATTTTCAGCAAGCCGTTCTACCGGAAGTTGATGGAGAGCGTTAACATGTTTCCCGTGTTCCGCGTACGCGACGGCTACAGCGGGCGTGACCGCAACGACGAAGTGTTTGAATATTGTGTCGATAAATTGTACCATAAACGTGTGGTGACGATCTATGTGGAAGGCGAACACCATCTTGAAAAACGGGTACGTCCGGTACAGAGAGGCATTGCCCGTATCGCTTTTGCAGCTTACGAACGACATGGGCTCGAAGACCTGCTGATCATACCGGCTGGCTGCAACTACGCCGCAGGCGACCGGCCCCGCGATGAAACTATGGTGAATATTGGCGAACCCATTGTGGTGAAAAACTATTGGGACGATTATCAGCGCGATCCCGCATCGACGATCCAACGCCTGTGCAAAGACATCGAAAGCGCCTTAAAATCGGTTTGCTACCACATTGAATCCGAAGCCGACGACGACCTGGCTGAAAAACTGCTCATCCTGCACCGCAGCGACCATCCGACGGCGCCGTTGCCCATTTTGGTGTACAAAGGCAGCCGTTTCGCCAATGAAAAGGCCGTCCTCGACAGGCTGAATGCACTTTCTGAAAATGAAAAAAACGCCCTCCACGCTAAAACGGAGCGCTATTTTTCAGAACTTGATAGGGCAGGACTCGACGATGCCGCCCTGATGAACCCTCGTTGGGGCAGCTGGATTTGGGTGTTGTTTTTTATTGCCGGATTGCTGCCCTGGCTCATCGGTTACCTCAGCAGTTGGCCGATGATCCGGCTGGCAAAATATGTGGCCGACACAAGAGCAAAAAAACAGGAATTCTATTCCAGTGTGCGTATGGGTGTCGGTTTGTTCGCCGGTATTCCGTATTATTCTATTTTAATTTTAGCATGCTTATTTACCGGTGAACCCCTGTGGATTGCCCTGGGCTTGTCACTTTTGTTATGGGGTTGGTTTGCGCAGTTTTACATGGATATGTGGAAGCGGTGGCGTGCAGCACGGAAAGCGAGGGCATTCGTGGAAAGTGAACGGCTGCACGACTTGCGTTCGCAGATAGCATATTAAGTAACGCTTAAAAAATAAGTTCGCTTTTACATTACCGGGTTGTCATTCCGAACGCAGTGAGGAATCTGTTCAAGAGTAAGTGAGAATCAATTGCTTGGGCAGATTCCTCACTGCGTTCGGAATGACAGCCGGGGGAGTGGAATCGTGAACTTGTTTTTTAAGCGGTGCTAAATGCGTAACATGTGTTATTAAAAAACTCCGTGTCTCCGTGCCTCTGTGTTATTTTCAATCAAACCTCTTCGAGCACGACGAACCCCGCGTCGAACGCTCCCAAATGCTCCTTCAATGTGTCGATGAAAGCGTCGCCGTATTTCAACAGGAAAGGCATAAAATTATCGTGCCGCTCTTGCAAACCACCGCCGGGAAAGTATTTTTCCTTGCCTGCGCGGATTTGATTGAGCGTCACTTCATGCTTTTGTTTTTCGGCGCGTACCAGTCGGCTCTCCCATTGTTCCAATCCGCCCACGGCTTTTACTTCTTCGGCGCGTACGGCTTTTTCCAAAGTAGGGTCGATGGCCGCCGCCTTGATCGCCAAACGGTCGAATATTTTTTTTAAGTCACTGATTTCCAATTCCAAACTGATCTCGCCGGCGGCATTTTTTTCGATATAAGCACGTATCAGCGCATCGGCATCGCCAAAAAACTCAACCGGCGTGAAGCCGAATTTTTGTAACTTTTTCATAGCATCGCGGTCGAGCCAAAGCGCGGAATTGCGGCGGATGAGCGCCGGGAACGGGATGCCGAAATGCCCGAACAAAGACCTGCGTTCGAGCCAGTATGCAAGTTCGCCGCCCCCGCCCACGTAGGCGAGGTTGGGCAGGATCATTTCCTGGTACAAAGGCCGTAGCACTACGTTGGGGCTGAATCGCTCCGGGTGGTTTTCTACTTCTGCAAGGATTTCGTCTTTTGAGAAAACGAGGCTGGTGTTCAGGACTTTGTAAGTGCCATCTTCGAAGACGATGCGCTCCCGCAAACCCGCTTGCATGTAAAACAGGTTGATCTCGCGTGGCACTGCCTGGGTTTTAAAGCCCAGTTCGTTGAGCCGGGCGCTTGTTTCCTGGACGATTTTGATACAGGGCTGGTCCAGCAATTCGACTTTCAGTACCGGGATAAAATATTTTTTCAGGCGGGCATCGTTCATATTCAGCACCACCAATCCATAGCGTCCGAACAAATCGTGCAGCATGGCCTGGGTCGCTTCGGCGATGGTTGCGCTTTTCGTGTAGGCGCGTTCCACCCTTGCAAAAAGTGCCGAAGCCGCTTCGCTTTCGCCGAGGATCGATTTCAATTCGGCCAGCACCGACGTCAATCCTGCCGTGCGCATGTCGCCCACTGCGCCCGTTTCATGCGTGTCCCAAATGAGTTTTTTCCCAAAAAGGTTGATGGAATTCAACTCCTCCAGATCATGGTCTTCACTGCCGAGCACGAACACCGGCACGATGCGCTTCGCCGGGTTTTTTGCCTGCACAATTTCCGCCAGATTGATGGTTGTCAACGCTTTGTAGAGGAAATACAAAGGGCCCAGAAACAGGCTCGGCTGGTGGGCCGTAGTGACGGTGAAGGTATTTTTGTCCGACAATGCGCCGATGTTTTCCGTCACGGCAGGTTGCTCTAAAAGCGAATGGTATTGTTCGTGCAAAACCGACAGGAGCGTTTCACGCGGGTAGATTATCCGCTCCCTTTCGGCAATAATTGCTGCAAACGAATCGGGCGTCGGTGAGTGTTGATAAAAAGGCCGGAGGCGCGCGTCGCCGGTAGCGTAGGCCACGTCGGTTTTGGCCAATTGGGGTACTTTGTCGAAAGGGAGGAGGGTTTTGTGCATTGCCGTTTAAGTTCGAGGCAAAGAAACAAGGATGGGTAAGGAATGTTGCTACGGCAAACTCAGTAAGGTCGTTTCTTCGGGTCTTGACGTGCATCGAAGAGGGCAAGCACAATGACCCTGTTCGGATAGATACGGTAGCCAACATATCATGAAGTTCGCCTTTCAGTTCCAAAACGCTCATAAACATGAAATTTTTGAATGGTTGAACAAAAATACGAACTAAAACGGAACAAAGAAACATTGCATTGCAATTCGTAATTACATCATCGCAACAGCGCCACATCCCCCCACACCGCCTTCGGTTCGCCGTCACACACGATATCGATCCGGTAAACGTACACATCCGAAGGGCCGGGTTTGCCGTCGATCGTACCGTCCCAAAAAACATTGCCCTGGTTTTCATACACTTTTTCGCCCCATCGATCATAAATCGTGAGGCTGCCGATGACTTCCAAACCTTCGAATGGCACGACCCGAAACACGTCGTTGACAGCGTCGCCGTTGGGGGTGAAGGCATTGGGGATGCTCAGGCGTTGGGCATCGCAGGGCGGGAAAAAGAGGATGCGGTAGATGATCGCGCCTTCGCAGCCGTTGGCGTCGGTCACGATGAGTTGGTATTCGACGTAGCCGGAATCGGAAGGCACGGTAATGGTCGGGCAGTTCGGGCAGTTCGGATCGGAAGGAATCCAGGTATAAGTCACGTAGCCGCCCGGGCCGTTCAGTATCACCGGATTGTCGGGCGAGGCGATGATGGTATCCGGGTCGCTGAGCGGCGGCAGAATGAAAGTCGTTAAATCGATACAATGCACACTGTCACAGCCATTTGCTGCCGTGTAGGTGCGACACACCTGCCCACCTTGTGTGACCAAAGTGTCAAATACAACGATGGTATCGCCCGAGCAAAAACCTAAGTTTTCAGCAGTAGACGGGCGCGACAGGACGTTGAGATTCTGATAAATGATACTGTCGCAACCGGCAGCATTTTGCAGCAATTGTGAGTAAAGCCCGGGCACGTCGGTCACTTTTTCCAATACATTTACCGGCTCGCCCTGGCAGGTTGTAAGACCGGGAAGCAGGGTAGTGTCGGGTAAGAGTACTGTCACGGTCGCGGTCGCCGTTTGAGTACAAGTATTTGAAAACGTGACGGTTACGGTATATGTTGTAGTCAGAAAAGGCGATACGGTCACTTGCTGAAGGTTGGGTAGATTGCCTGGATTGGGTGACCATTGGTAGGTATTTCCAGGTGGTTGCGCCGTCAAAACGGCGTTTTCTCCTTTACATATTGCCGGGTTATTGATGCTCACCGACACCGGCGGCGTTCCGAAAGTCAGACTGAAAACGTGTGTTATCGTACAGCCGGCTGATTGCTCGGTTAAAAAAAGTGCGATGGTCTCGCCGGCAGGAATGGCGACTGACGGCGTGAATTCAGTCGTTGCACAGGTCGCGCAGGCAAGCCCGTTTGCAAACGACCATTGATAAATGGAACCCGGTTGTTCGGGCACGCCAACGCTGATCGTCTGATAATCGCAATAAACTTGCATCGTATGTTGCAAAGTTGGGTCGGCCAAAGGCAGCACCTGATCTTCGCAGATACAGTTTTCGGCAGCCGGCAATACGACGATCAAATTGCACAACTGCGTGGAGTCGATGTCCAAAACAGTATATAAATTGACGTTGCTGCCGGCAGCAAGCGGTTGATCGTTTTCAACCGTTTTCAACGGGATATCGCCGGGTGAAACGATGCCATTGCCGTCCACGTCTTTCCAGATTTGGGCGGTCACACCCGAAGCCGGCACCAGACCGTTATTGACAATATTAATGGTCGTATTCACCTGATTCCCGGAGATGGATGCGCCCACGTTCCCCAGCGTCAATTGCGGATGTTGCAGGTTTAAACTCCAGATTGCCTCTCCGGTGGCGGCATACACTGTGCAGTTTGTGCCGAGTGCCGGACAAAAAACTTCCGTACGAACACGCGTCTGGGCGATGATGGTCTGATCGATACAGCCCGCAGTCTGATCGAATGTGAGGGAAAAACGGAACGAAACTCCACTGCCGGCGCTGAGATTGGTGGGTAATGCGAGCCTGATACCTGCTGTTTCTACGGTAGGCGGACCGACAGGCCCGTTTAGCGCCGGTTCGTAGGAGCCGGCTACATAAGTTGCACCCTGTGGCAGAAGTACATACACGCTGTCACCTGCAGAGGGCGTTCCGAGCAGGGTCATTTGAACCAAAAACTGCTGCGTTCCGCCGCAGTATTCCGCCGGCGTACCGACCGGCTGAAGCGCGAGAATGACCACGTAAGCCGGGTTTAAACCATTGACTTTCAAAGGCTCTCCGGGTTTGTTCAACACATTGGTCGAACGACCACAGGGCTCGGTGCCACGTGTACCGTAAACGATTTGTGTATTGGATACAAAACCGCATTCCGTGTAGGTGCGGAAGCGGATGCGCAGGGCATTTTGCGGGTCGGCTTCCACACCGGGCAGTCCGTTGGCGGCGATAAAAGCCTGTATCGCTGCGATATTCCACTGGTACACGTTGCCGCTCAGGGTCGCCGGATCGGGAATGGAGGCATACACGTTCCCGGCGGGGTACGACATTTCGCTCGAGCCCGGCACGATGAAGAGACCAGGCGGCAGTTTTACGGTTGCGAAGGGTTCGTAGGCAAAGCCTGTTTTGGCATTGTAAATTTCAAATTCGAAATAGTCGGACGTGTCGCATACCGAGACAAAATCAGGTTCCTGCAAGACCTCGAGTTCCAGTTCGGGTTTTTCCAAACGCAACTCCACGAAGTATGTGTCGCGCCCGCAAGCCGGTTGATCCGTGCCGGTTACCGGCGTACAATTCCAGCCAAAAATGAGCAGCAGTGTGTCTGGTTCACAAGACACGTTGAGCCCTTTCAACTGAAACCCTTTCTGGCTGAAACCACCTATCTGACCCGTTTGAAAAATACCGTTTTGTGCAACAATCGCCTGGTTTTGAGGCATTTGAAACAACTCGATGTTGCTGATATCACCGCTCGGAAGCACTACTTCCACCCAGGAGTTAAAAGCCGTCGATACCACGTAATTTTTCAGATCAAAATCTACGGTAAAAATCTTGCTCGCCGATACCACCAGGCTGTCTGTGGTTTCTAACCGCAGGTCGGGTGCACTGGAATAGAAACCGATGGCGTTGATAACCGAATCCCGGACGGTGCAGGTGTCGCCGGCCGGGCAATTAGTGTATTCGAGTGACACGTATTGTCGGGAAGAATCGGGCTTGTCATACAAGCAGTTGGGTTTGAATATGATGTTGGTGCGCAGGGCGAAACCCTCATCCACTGGCTCGTCGAAAGCCGGGTCGAAGTCGATAGACAGAATGCCGGGCGTTTCGGTATAAGGCAAATTGGTGTTGCTTAGCCAGGGTACGCTGTCCTGCAATGCGAGATATTCCAGTTTGACAGAAGCGACTTCGATGCCCGGCGGTACGGTTTGGTAGTAGTCTGAAATCCGCGCGATCGGACGCACCTCGTAGGGGAACATATTCTCTCTTGCGATACGCAGCGATTGGCGGAATTTCCTGACTTCCAATGAGTTTTCGCAAGTACGGATGCTGTGGGTATTGGGCGTCCGGGACGTTTGAATACCTGAATATTGCAGTTTTTTGAAAGGTTGCTTGTTGTAAGCGTACACATCGCCGCCGCCACTGAGCGCAGTGCGGAATCCCACCAAAGGCGGATCGGGTTGGTTGCCGGATACAGGCCGGAAGTTCACCCCGATCCTGAAGTCCGTGTACAGGAAAATCGAGTCGCCCAGATCGAGCGTGCCCTTGGGCAGGCAACCGGCCAGAAACAATTCCTGGAGCGAAAACTCGAACCTGAAACGCTGCGTCGACAGATTATCGACTACTTGAGGAGGCCAGGTATTCACTTGGTTTACCGTAAAAAAATTCTGATCGTCGTTCCCTTTCATATCGTTGATCGGGCAACCGAACTCCGAGCCGTCGGCGTAGCGGATCCGGATACTGTCGCGCACATATCTGAACCGGCCGGCGTTGGAAAATGAATTGATCGCCGATGTGGTGAGAAAAATATCGTTGTCCTGATTGCCCATATCGCTTTGCACTACTTCGTGCCAGATGGTCCTTCCGAACTTGACCAATCCGCCTCCCGAATCCACAATGCCGCAGTATTCGACCCGCAGGGTATCGCCCGGCAGAAAGCGGTCGCGCCGCACATCGACGGATACAGCTGTGCCGGAAGCGGCGCCGTTGTCGGCGTATCGATCGTTGTTGTCGTCTTCGAGCCCGTAATTGAGGCGATATACGTTGAACCAACTTATCAACCCCGGTAAGGGAAAAACGAAATCAAGCATCGTCGTATCGCCACCGCCACCTTCATCATCAGCGGGGAGACAGCTGGCATTTACCGCCATACGCATGGAGTCGCAATCACCGATGGCGCATTCGTAGGGCGTTGTCAGCAGCGGCGTCCAGTAAGTTTTGGTGTAAAGTTGCATAAAACAGGCCACTGAACAATCCGCCGAGTAAATTATTACGCCGCCATCTGGCAGTTCCAGGTCGTTCAGGCAGGTAATCGTGGTATCACAATTATATTTCAGGCAAAAATCCATCTTGAGCGAATCGTCGGGCAGTGGCAATTCCCACGTGAGGTGGACGTTGTAACCGCCTTCGGTCGTGGGTGTCACTGCGCTGAAATTGGGTGAAACTCCGCCGAGCAGGGTCAGGCAAGAATCGTCCGGCGACAACCCGTGCGGCATATCGAATTCAATGTGCAAAAAACCGTCGTCGCCGATCAGCCGCTTCGAATCGACCTGATAACTGAACTCATAACTCGATCCGTCTTTCAGGCAGGTGGCTGCATCGAAACCGGTAAAACCGCCGACGAGATAACCGCCGTCGGGTGCAATCGCCATCGTATCCGATACGAAACCGTTCAGCGGACAGGGTTTCCTGTAAAAATATTCGACAAAGATCGGCGGCAGCACCTGGCTGCAGGAACCTACGCAGGTAAAAGCGTCGAACAACAGCAAAATAGAATCATTGGCCTCCACCAGCGGGATCACGAGCGAAACATCTTTCGCTGTCTGTAAGTCGCAAAGCGGTAGTGAATTAGAAGCAGCGAGGTTCGGCGGCAAGGGCGTGACAAGGCCCTGATGTTCGATGCGAAACGAATTATTGCCCATACCGACGGTGCTCGTCAAATCGTCCGGCAAGTACAGGCGCATCAGGATGTCTTTCGCTTCCGCTTTACCGATGTTGTTGATTTTCAACCCCATCACTGCGGGTGTGTTGCCGCAGTAATCGGTCGGCGGGTTCCAGATGGGCTCGACCAACAAATCCGGCACGCGTGTTGATTTTTTGATCTCGATAGCAACCAAAATACTGTCGTAGCGGCACACTTCGCCGCCGCAACCCCAGCCCACGCGCAGCACCGACGGATTGGTAAATTCAGGGATGCCACAATCCGTGATGACGATTTTTTCTGTAAAACAGGCGGTTTCATCGAGGTCGAGCCACGTGTCGCCGTTGCCGAAGGCAGTAAAAAAGTTGCTGTCAAAATCGGCTTTCCACAACAGGGAATCGCCCGATTGTCCGCTTGCATTCAATACCGACACTGCAAAACCCGGGAGGTGTGCATCTTCGAAATGCAAGGCGTCGATTTTGCCCAGCCGTGTGTTTTTAATACAAATCTTTCGGAGCAAAGTGTCGCCTTTTTCTCCGCTCATCAATTCATTTTCAACACTTTCAATCAAAATCAACCCTGTTTCCAAAGCGAAATTGGAGGTCGAGACCGAAGTGGCGCCTGCAAGCGATGCGACCGTCAGATTGGCAATGAACAACTGACCGGCATCGAGTGCATCGGCTGCGGCACAGTCGGCAGTGAGCAGTAAGGCTATCGGGGTCGTCGCGCCGGCTGCGAGATCGGACAAGGCGAACAACGGCTGTTGCATGTTGCTGATATTCTGCTCCGTAGCGCCCGTAACCGATCCGGAGAGGTAAGTGACGCCTGTCGGCAACGCCACTTCGAGCGTCGCCCCGGTCAAAGGGTTGACGCCTGTGTTCTGCACCGAGATAAAAAATGTATCTGCCCCGCAGACGAACAACGCATCGCTCTTTTGGTAAGTGATCAGGATATTTTGAGCAAAAACCGGTGCAGTAAGCAGGCTAAATAGGGCAAGGGTCAAACAACGTGTATAAAAGCGCATTGACGGGTCGGGAAATCGTTTTTTATGTGAATATTCGTTTGGCGGCTCAAAGTAAAAATAAAGTCTGGTCGGGTGGTTGCGACGGATATAGATTAAATTTCGAGACAGAATGCTGCCGGTTCCGTTAAAAACCCTCTGTCGTCTGCCGTCTACCGTCCACCGTTTTTCTACCTTTGCCCGCCATTTTCCAATACATGACCATTTTTCAGAAAATATGGGCGGTTTACGCCGTGTTGTTGTTCCTTGTGCTGATGACCATCGGTTTACCGGTGTTGCTTTTTTTCATGGCTTTTTCGTCGGGTGAACGGGCTTTGCGTAACAACATTTATTACCTGCATCACATCTTCACCCCCTTGTTTCTAACGCTTATCGGCATCCGGCTTAAAGTGGAAGGCCGTGAGCGGATCGACCCGAAGCAATCGTACGTCATTGTCGGCAACCACAGTTCATCGCTCGATTTTATCGTGCACGGCCACGCATTTCCCGGTGTGTTCCGGTTTTTGGCAAAACAGGAACTGCAAAAAATCCCGGTGTTCGGTTGGGTGGTGAAAAAAATGTGCCTCATTGTGGATCGCAGCAGCGCCATGAGCCGCGCCCGCAGCGTGGTAGCCTTGAAACAACACCTCGCCGATGGCTGGAGTATTTTTATTTATCCCGAAGGAAGTCGTAATAAATCAGACGACCCGCTCGGACCGTTTTACGACGGGGCGTTCCGCATCGCCATCCAGACCAAGGCCCCGCTGGCTGTGGCGACGATCACAAACATGTCGAAAATTGCTTCCGGTTATAACCTCCGTCCCGGTACGGTGCGCATTATCTGGGACGAACCGATTCCGACCGACGGCATGAAAGGAGAGGATGTAACGGCGTTGAAAGAAAGAGCAGAGAAGATGATGCGGGAGCGGCTGCAAACGAGTTAAGGATTTTAGGTTTTTTCAAGAGTTTAAAGGCATGATTGCCACAAATTTTTTGAACACAATGTCTATAAAAGTGCTGTTCTTTTTACAGGTATCGCTCACGCTTTTTTTCAAAAGGCGTTACCGCAAGAACGACTGCGCTTTTAAAAACTTTTTGTTCACATTTCCTGCCCTGAAGTTATTGCCTGAAGTGCGGGAACATTTAAGATTTACAATCATGCATTACCCACTTCCGCACACCATTGAAAGCAAATTCGGCGAAACATTAATCTTTCATCGCATGGAAGGCCAACGCGCAATCGGAGAAAATTTTGTTCAACCCAATGCAGGGCCACCGATGCACGTCCATTTCAACCAGGATGAAAGTATGACAGTCGTCTCCGGCAAAATCGGTTACCAAATTGAGGGCCAGGCGCCTCAATACGCCGGACCGGGCGAAACGGTTTTGTTCGAAAAGGGAGTGGTGCATCGTTTTTGGAACGCCGGCGACGAGGTGCTGCACTGCACCGCCTGGGTTGAACCGGCAGATAACTTCGTTTTTTTTATCACCAATGTTTTCGACGCGATCAACCGGGGAGAAAACGGAAAACCCGAGGTATTTGACGGAGCATACCTGAGCTGGCGTTACCGCAGAGAATTTGCGATAACAGAAATTCCGGGTTTTGTGCGAAAAGCCGTTATGCCGGCCATCTATTTTATCGGTTCCTTGCTGGGTAAGTACGATAAATTCAAAGATGCGCCCAGGCCGGTTTAACGACACAAGTCACTTCTGATTGTCGCGGTGTAATCGCACTCGGTTTTGTCATTCTGGAAGAAACTACCCATGCCCGGTTTTTTGAATAATTGTAGTTGGGAAGGTTCTTCCAGAATGACAAAAAAACATAGAGTTGACAAAAAGAAACACAACATGAATTATAGACACAACATCCTCGAAACCATCGGCAACACGCCGCTCGTAAAACTCAACCGCACTGTAGCCGACATCCCTGCGCTGGTGCTGGCTAAAGTCGAAACCTTCAACCCCGGCCACAGCATCAAAGACCGCATGGCCGTCAAAATGATCGACGACGCCGAAAAACGCGGCGACCTCAAACCGGGCGGTACCATCATCGAATGTACCTCCGGCAATACGGGCATGGGCCTGGCACTCGTGGGCTGCGTGCGCGGCTACCGCTGTATTTTCACCACCACCGACAAGCAAAGCAAAGAAAAAGCGGATATGCTCAAGGCCCTCGGCGCGGAAGTCATCGTGTGCCCTACCAACGTGGGACCGGAAGACCCGCGCTCTTACTATTCGGTAGCGCGGCGGCTCAGCCAGGAAATACCTAACTCCTTTTGGTGCAACCAATACGACAACCTCAGCAACCGCCAGGCGCACTATGAAAGCACCGGGCCCGAAATCTGGGAACAGACTGACGGCAAGGTCACGCACCTCGTGGTGGGTGTGGGCACGGGCGGCACGGTAAGCGGCGTAGCCAAATATTTGAAAGAGAAAAACCCCGACATACAGGTGTGGGGCGCCGATACCTACGGCTCGGTGTTCAAAAAATACCACGAAACGGGCGTGTTCGACCCAAAGGAAATTTACCCCTATATCACCGAGGGCATCGGTGAAGACATCCTGCCGGCCAACGTGGATTTTAGTCTGATTTCGAAATTTGAAAAAGTAAGCGACAAAGACGCGGCGCTGTGGGCGCGGCGCCTGGCACGGGAAGAAGGCCTGCTGCTTGGCTACTCGGCAGGCAGCGCGATGGGCGCACTCTGGCAACTCCGGCAGCACCTGAAAAAAGACGATGTAGTGGTCATCATTTTCCACGACCACGGCAGCCGTTATGTGGGTAAAATCTACAACGACGACTGGATGCGCGAACGCGGATTCCTCGAAGATGAACTGAAAATCAGCGATTTGATCGCGCGTAAAAAAGAGCGCCAGTTTTTCTCCGCACAGGTCGACGACACCGTACGCAATGCTTTCAATCTGATGAAGTCGCACGACATCAGCCAGTTGCCGGTACTCGAAGGCGAACGCATCGTCGGTTCCATTACAGAGACGCAAGTGCTGCATTTCCTGTTGGAAAATCCCATGCACAATTCGGAAAAACCGCTTCGGGAAGTGATGGGCGACGCATTCCCGGTGGTGAAAGACGATCTACCGATCGGTCAACTCAACCGCTACATCAGCAAGGAAATTCCGGCGGTGATCGCCACCGATCGCTCCGGCGGTATGCACGTGGTGACACAGTATGATGTGATACAGAGTTTATGACGCACAGCCGAACCCCGTTCGGCTCTTATAGTTTCGGGTTTAGAACGAGTCTGAAATTGTGAGGATCAAAAAACACGTATGTTTTGTCAATTCAATACTTTCCGGTCACTTTTTGTCGGAAAGTATCGGCAATCTGTCGCGCTTTTCTCACTTTTGGGCAACGTTTTCACAATCCGTATTCTATGAAACAGTATTTACACTTTTCCCTTCTTCTGTTCCTGACGGGCGTGGGCATGAATGCCGCTGCTCAGGTCATTTATGTCAAGTCCGACGCTGCCGGCTCGAACAACGGCAGTTCCTGGACCGACGCTTACACGAATCTGGACAATGCGCTCAGCGTGGCGTCGCCCGGCGACCAAATCTGGTTAGCCGCCGGCACTTACAAACCTTCCAACAGTGCCCCCAACAATTTTTTCCTTATGGAATCCGGCGTGGAGCTCTACGGTGGATTCAACGGCACGGAGACTTCGCTCGCTCAGCGAAATTACCTCACAAATGTCAGCATTCTTGACGGCGATGTTGCCGGGAACGACATTGCCGGGAATTTTACGCAAAACAGGACGGATAATGCCATCCATCTCTTGTATGTGATCAACGGCGACCCGGTAAACCGCGCCATCGTGGACGGACTGCGCATTCAGGGCGGCAACACGAGCAATGTGGATACCGACCCGGATTTGACCCGGCGTGGCGGCGGAATTCTTGCACAAGCCAAACTGACGGTGCGCAACTGTTTTTTCACCGATAACTTTGCCCAATCAGGCGCGGGTGTTGCGGCAATCGAAGCCGCGGGATCGGGAATTGTCGTGGACAACTGCATCTTTGACGGGAATTTCGCCAACGCGCAGTCTGCCGGGGTTTATATGCGCACGCTGAGTATCGGGGAAGTCAACAACTGCATTTTCCGCAACAATACCACCAACCGCGGCTGCGTGTATCCGCAGTACTCGAACAACGTCGTGATTGACAGCTGTTTGTTTGAAAACAATCAGGCCGGCGCCGACCAGTTCGGCGCTGCCATGTTTACGTATCAATCCAATTTTGTGCTTTCCAACAGCATCATCCGCAAGAACACCGCCACCAACGCCGCCGGTATGTACAACGACGGGCGGGATAAGATCAGCTCTTTTTTGATCGACAATTGTGTGTTCGACAGTAACACGACCACCGGTTACGGCGGCTCGGGCATGTACAACTGGGTAGCCGATTATGAGTTGAAAAACAGCACTTTTAATGGCAATTACGCGCCCAATACCGGTTCGGCCATCTACAACGGCAATTCTGTGGCGTACATACACGACTGCCTTTTTGAAAACGGCCAAACCGGTATGACCGGTGGACCCGGATTTGGGGGCGCGGTGGCCAATTACAGCGCCGGTTCTGTGGTGACGATGGAGGACTGCACCTTCCGGGCAAACACGGCGGGGCGCAGCGGTGGCGCCGTAACAGTGGGCTTCACGGCCCAAACCACGTTCAGGAATTGTAGTTTTGAACAAAATGGCGCCCAATACGGCGGTGCGATATTTAATCAGAACGACAGCACTGTACTCAACGTGGAAGGCTGCACATTCAGCGGCAACGGCGCCGAATTTTTCGGTGGCGCCATCAATGTCTCCGCAGGCGTTAACGCCCATGTCGACAATACCCTGTTTTCCGGCAATTCCGCCAATTTCGGCGGCGCTATCAACTTCTCTGAAGACAGCCTTGACCTGGCGGTGTTGAGTGTAGAAAATTCTGTTTTTCACGACAATTTCTGTGCAACACAGGCAGGTGCAGTAAATCTCAACGACGCCAATGTGAGTTTTCTAAATTGCCTTTTTGCTGCCAATATCAATTTCGGAACAGGGGCCGGCGGTGCTATTTCGAACAATGCCTCCGGTGGTAAAAACGCCAATCTAAAAGCTGTCAACTGCACATTTGCCGCCAACGAAGCGGTCATCGGATCGGGTATTGCCCAATATGAAACCGATAGCGCAAATGCTTTTCTGGAACTTCAAAACTGTATTTTCGAAAACCTGACGGACAACTATGCCATCGAAGAAGGCGAACCGGATGTAACTTCGCTGGGTGGCAACCTCAGTTCGGACTTTTCTCTGGAGCAATATCTGTTCGCTGCAACAGATGTCAACGGACAAAGCCCGCTCTTTGTTAATGCCGGTGCTTCTGATTTTCATGTGCCGACCAACAGCCCGGCTATCGATATCGGTATAGCCGCCGGAGCACCTGCAACCGACATCGACGGTAACCCGCGTATCAATGAACCCGACGCCGGTTGTTATGAAAATCAGGAAGTTGTCGGTACGCACGCATCGACCCAAATGCTTCGGCTTCAACTTGCGCCCAATCCGGTGGCAAATGTTACAATAGTAACCGTCGAAAACGACTGGTCCGGCGCGGTAAAAGTGGAAGTTCTGGATCCCGCCCAGCGGGTGCTTCGCACCTGGAGCACTGAAAAAACAGCCGGCAACTGGCAATTCATACTCGATGCGAAAAGTCTGCCTGCAGGAAACTACTTCACCCGTGTGAGCATGGGCGGGTCGGTTTACTTAGGTAAAATGATCAAGCAGTAAGTCGGTTATCGGTTATCGGTTATTGGTTATTGGTTATCGGTTATTGGTTATCGGGTTGCCAGAACCTGCACTAAGAACCAATAACCGATAACCAATAACCGCCTCAGTACCCATCGTAATAATATCTGCTGTCGTTATTATCGCCCATATAGCGTTCGCGGTTGGCAAAGCGGATCTCGCCGATTTTTTTGCGGATAAGTTCTTCCTTCTCTTTACCGGTCATTTCGGGCATGATCTGAACGCTCGGCCCTCTGCCGTAGCCATCGTAATATTCAGAAGAGCGATATTGGTCTTCCTCATCCTCCTCTTCTGCGTCCTCTTTGGCGAGGTAGCCGAAGTCTTTGGGCATGATGACACTGGCAAGCCCCCATTCTTTGTCGTCCTTTCCTTTAATGTCGAAGAAATAGAGGGTGGCGGATTTATTATTAAGCACCGTTTTGTGTTTGCTGATAAACTGGATAGAGTCAATGCCTCTGTTTTGACCTTTTTCAATGACATAGGAGCGTGCCAGAGCAGTGGTGTCGCTGAACCACGAAGCATAAGGCCTCAGTTTCCTCATCTTTGCCAATTGTTCGAACAGCATGTAGCGGGTTTCATCGTTTTCACTGAACGGCTTGAGATTTTCCGACGCCACCGGGATACCGTTTTCAAGATAAAAGCCGTAGGCCATCAATTGTGTCGGTTTGTCGCCGTAGCGGATGGCGCGATCCACCAAGGCTTGCACTTCCTTATCTTTTTTGAAAAACGGCGCGAGCAGATTGAAATTCCGTTCGATGTTCTCTTCCGAATTTTCGCTGCCGTACCCGTAATAGTCATAACGGTTGTAATCGTCGCCGCCTTTTTTTGAGGATCGTTTTTCCTCTTCCTGTACCTGTATTTGCGACAGGTGCCAGGTCGTCTCGCGCAACAGCGCGGGTGTGAGGTGCGCGTACATTTTGGGTTTTATCAATCCTTTCTTTACCAATGCGCTCATCAGATCGTATACCTCCTCGCGATTGGCCTCTATGTCGGCGAGTTTCAACAGGTCTGGGAAAAGTTGTGCCGTCAGTTCGAGGGTGTCGTAGAAGTTGTAGAACATCTGTGAGCGGGAATCGCGCATATACACCGGTCGTTCGAGCCAGAGATCGAGCAGGGTTTTGAACGATTCTTTTGTCTGCATGTTGGCAAGCCCCTGCAAGGCGAGTGCCTGATAACGCACCGAATCGGGGTTATTTCGATAAAAATCGCGCAGCCAGGGCAGAGCGGCGGGCGATTTGCAGCGCCCGATGCCGTTGAGCACGCTGTAACGGTCGGCGAATTTTAGTTTGCCGAACGCCGGATTTTCCGCGGTGGCTTTCAGGCTGGAAAAATCTTCGGGTTTGTATTTGATCGACCAGAACCTGCGCAACTCCGTCAGCGCAGCATTGCGTTGGAGTGTGTCGGTCGAATAGATATTTTTCAAAAATGCTGTACTGCTTTTTTCACCGAAACGCACCGGGCCGGTGATGGTGTCGGTCGGTTCGAACGTGGAAAAGACCGAATTGACAAATGCGCTTTCCGGCGCCTTTAAATTGACAGTGGCGGACAGTGTGTACATCCGTTTGCCGGCTACAATCACTTTTGTCCGGATGCCACGCGTGCTGTTGGTGTCTTCCAGCAGAAAATTGCCGATGAGCATGGAGTCGCGGCTTTCCCAGCGGCTTTCTTTGAGGGCCATTTTTTTCTCACGTGTCAGTTCGTTTTTAATCTCCAGTTCGAACGAATCGCGGGTGGGCGCCGCTTCGCCGGCGCGGAACTCGGAAGCACGCACTGATACTTCCTCGCCGGTAAGCGGCGATTTGAAAATGCGGGAGCCGTTTTTTGTCCAGTCGTAGGGCGCTTCGCCATCTTCGTCGTAATAATCCCGGCTGCGCTTGCGGTAACCTTCTTCAAGGATCTTTTTGAGTTTCTCCATATAGGCCTGGCGGTGGCGTTCGGGTACAGGCAACGCCGTCACTTCAAAGTCGAGGGTCGTGTCTTTTGTTTCCTTCCAGCCTTCCGGGTAATGCATGGGCCGGATGGCAAACGATTCGAAAAACTGCGTGGGCGCTTCTCCGGTTTTATTGCGGCAACCCAACAGGTAATAGTGCGGCCCGTCGATCACCAGCCGGGTGAAGTACCAGGAACTGTCGCGTTCGGAGCGGAACGACCCTTCCTGAGTGGGGTAGGGAGTCTCTGAAACGAGGCGCATCTGCGGAGATTTTTTGGTGAACTGCTCCGCAATTTTTTCGATAATGATATTCAGTTCGAACGTGTCTTCCTCGATAAAATTCCAGTCGTGAAAATCGGTTCGGTAAAGGAAATACCAGGCGCTGTCTGCCGGATTGACGGTAGCGGCGAGGTAATGGTCGGCTTTTTTGTCGTTCGTGGTGTTGAGCAGCAGCGAGGCCGGGAAAGTGATCGTAAAACCGCCATGTTCGGGGCGGAGGGTTTCCGGCTTTTTATTGACAGCCAGCATATTATCTGAAAAATGGATGCTGTTCATAAACTGGTCGGCTTCTGCGCCGAGCGCGTAGTCGCCGTTGCCGCCGGTGGTAAACATGATCACCTCGAAGGGTGTCACATAAATTTTATAGCGCTGCACGTCGCCACGGCGGGTGCGGGTGGTGATTTCGTGGCCGGGGAACGGCGTTGTGATACGCTTGCGCTCCTGGATTTTGCCCGGTATTTTTTCATAGATCAGGCTGTCGAGGCGGTCGGCAATAAATGCCGGGTTTTGCCCCGTCCACCAGCCGTAAGTGTTCATGCGATACACGGCGTAAAACACCCCGTTGTTCATATCGGCGCTAAGGTGTTGTTCGAAACCCTTGTAGTTGGCAGTTGGATAAAAACGGCCCGGTGCGTCGGCCGACCACAACGAATCCACCGACCACTGTTTGGAGAGTTTTACCGGGTAGCGGATTTTGTCGATCTGTTCCTTGTCTTTTTTGTCGGGGGTGGCGGTGAAGCGGACGGGACGCACGGTATAACCTTTTTTGCGCAGCAACAGGATGACGCCCATATCGCCGGGCAGGTGCGCTGCGCCGACGGCGGAAAAAAGCGCCGTACCCGATTGCAGCACGGAGTCGATCCGGTTGGCCATGATGATGTTGCGCTCGTCGAGCATCCAGCGCTGGAAGTTTTTGCCGGGGCTGGAGAGTTTGTTGAGTGAATCGAGCATGCTGAGGTCCTGGTTGCGGTAAGCCTCTTCCATTTTGGATGGGTCGAAATATCCTCGATAGCTGCGGTTGTTCTTTTTCTCATCCTCGTCGTCGGGAATCTGGGCGCGCATGGCGGCTTCGTAACTGCCTTCGATGGTTTCGAGGCCGATCACTTTTTTGCCGAGTTTGCGCCCGGCCTGAAAGATGAACAAGTCGAGGTATGTATCCTCTTCATACTCCTGGCGGTAGGTGTTGGAGCGGTAGAGGAACTCGTTGGTCATCATGGGTTTGGACGACAAAATGGCGCCCAACAACTCGCTTTCCGGCGCTTCGAAACTGAACGATTCGTTGTACAGATTCTGGTAATTGCGCCGTCCGGCGTATCCGCTGCGATAAATTGTGGACTCTTCTTCATCGTCGCCGTTGATGTCTTCCGTGAATTGCTGCCACTCGTCGTGGTCGGTTTCGAGCGCCACCATATCCACGTCGCGCAGGGCGACGAAGAAGGAGTCGCTGAGGTTGAAGACCAGTTTTTCGGACACGTGCATCGTGCCGTAGAGGTACCCCGGCTTGGGGGCGTTGTTGCCGGAGATTTGCCACAGCAGGCCCGTCATTTTTTCGGGTTTTTGTTGGGCGGAAAGCGCAATCGTGCAGCAGCACAGCGCGAAAAGGAGGGCAGAGCGGAAGGTCATTGTTGATCTTAAAATCGAAAAAGTGAAAAGTTTTTGGAGTCGGCGCTCAAAGGTAGCCCGACCAGCGGTAAATATGAAACGTGGGGCGGTTGTGGCGCAACGAGTGTTAAAATCTTTTTAAGGCAAAAACGGCGGACAATACAATTTGGTATGCAAGGTATAAGGGAGAATTTTAACATTTGCCGGACAGGCGCTTAAGGATGTGCCGCCACCCAACTCTCCCCGTCCTCGAAAACTTCTTTTTTCCAGATCGGAACGGTTTCTTTAAGGGTATCGATGCAGTACCGGCAGGCTTCGAAGGCGGCGGCCCGGTGTGCTGCGCTGACAGCGATCACCACGGGGATGTCGCCAATGTCCAAAATGCCCGTGCGGTGGTGGATGGCGATTTTGCGCACGGCGAAACGCTCCAGCGCCTGTGCCGCGATTTTTTGCATTTCCGAAATAGCCATCGGCGCATAAGCTTCAAATTCCAGCCGGACGACGGCTCTGGCCTGCGTCCGGTTGCGCACCGTGCCGATGAAGACGACCGTGCCGCCGGCATCGGGCGCCTGTACGAAGGCTTCGCAGGTTTCTACGGATAGCGGGACTTCGGAAAGAAGGATGTTGATATTTTGCACGGTTAGATGTCAAAATTTTATTGATTTACGATTGTCGATTACATGAATGACGATTGACGATGTACCGTAGCGTACTCTACGTGACATCGTCAATCGTCATTCATGTAATCGGCATTCGTAAATCAAAATACCCGGATGTCAAATTATTCTTCATTTATCCTGAATTCACCCCCCACTGACCGGCGGTATCAAAACAATGTCGTCCTGCTCGCGCAGCAGTGCGTCGTCGTCGCCGTATTCGGCGTTGACCGCAATATACAACGATGAAAGGTTCCCAAATGCGGGGTAGCGCTCCAGCAATTGCCGTTTCAGTTCGCCGACCGTGAGGACTTCCGGCGTCTCGAACGCCAGCACGCGGGCGCTGAGGATATCGCGGGCGATGCCGAAGGCGGTGATGTGAAGTGTCATGAGGGCGAAAGTAGGGAGAAATGGGAGAAAATCCTTTAAGAAGACTTCAATTCACATTTGGATACCCAAACGAAGAGGCAATTGAAGGACACAGATACTATAAATTGGGTTTATTACCTTTCAAATTTGTGGAGATTCAAGATTCAGAAATCATAGAGGAAATAATAAAAGCAAACAGGGCTTATCCACTCCATAAAGATGAACTGTTTAAAGAATGGATACATTTTGTATTTCCATTTCATGAAACAACATTGGAAGTAATTGCTAAATTCTATGAATTTGAATAACCGAATAAGATGACATAAAAATTTAATTTATAGAAAAATGGATGATTGGTAGTTCCTTTACTTCGTTCAGGATGACAACGATTTTTATGAGAGGCTGTATCATAAGCAAGACCTCATAATTGCGAAGCCATAGGTTGTTTCGTTATTCCCGGGTAAACTTTCCAGGTTTGACGTGCGCCATAAAGTTTTAGCCTTCAAGACGCCATAAAGTTTCGACCTTAGTTCATTGA
>CXWJ01000404.1_pt1 | contig 73680 bp, 57 predicted proteins | sample 590841 | NCBI WGS metagenome assembly CXWJ01 (sample SAMEA3498367, study PRJEB10139) | wastewater metagenome | biome: wastewater treatment plant; material: activated sludge | place: Austria | collected 2015-01-21 | reverse complement strand
GGAAAACAACTATCCGGACTACTACCGGCTCAAATACAAAATCGGGACAACCGGCATACGGTATTTGCAGGATACGTTGCTGCGTTCCGATCAATCGCTCCTGGAGTATTTCGTCGGCGACAGCGCCATTTATATTTTTACCGTCACACGCAAAAAATTTGATGTCCGGGAGGTCAAACTTGATTTCCCGCTCGAAAAATGGGTCAGCGAACTGCGCCAGGGACTCTATGGTTACCATGTCTCTCACAAAAACCTTTCTGTGTTGCCCGATTCCGTCATCCTGCAATTTGCCGGGCCGGCTCACCGGCTTTATGAAAGGCTCATTGCACCGGTCGAACAGTACCTGGCAAAAGAAGTCATCATTGTGCCCGACGGCGTCCTGGGTTATGTACCCTTCGATGTATTGTTGAAAGACCCGATTTCCTCACCTCCAAGCAGCCGCTTTCACGCGTATCAATATCTGGGCAACGACCACATCATCAGTTATTGCTATTCGGCGATTATGCTGCGCGAAATGAGCGACAGGCAGCACCAATACCGGCCCGAACTCAGCGTACTCGCGATGGCGCCTTTTGCGCACGTCGACGAACAATTGTTGAGCGAAGCGTCGGGTTCAAATCCGGAAATGGTGTCCCGTCAACGGGATACACTCGCAACATTGTTTTTCAGCCAAAAAGAAGTGATGGCGATTTCCGGCATCTTCAATGGTTTGACTTTGCTGGGTGTTGCTGCCGATAAAGAGGCGTTTTTGAAAAATGCGGGTAATTGCAACATCCTGCATCTCAACACCCACGGAAAGGCCGACGATCAGGTGGGTGATTATGCCTGGCTTGGCTTCAGAAAGCCGGGAGATGTCGACAAGCTCTATGTCAAAGATATTTATAATCTTTCACTTCATGCAGACCTCGTGGTACTCAGTGCCTGCGAAACGGGCATCGGCGAACTCAAACGCGGCGAAGGCATCATCAGCTTAGCAAGAGCTTTCGCTTTTGCGGGTGCAAAGAGCATCGTCACCTCGCTTTGGAGCGTAGACGACAAAAGTACCGGCGAGTTGATGCAGCTGTTTTACCAAAACCTGCAAAACGGATTGCGCAAAGATGAGGCGATAGCGAAAGCAAAAAAGGATTTTCGCTCGGCTAATAAAGGCACCAAATATGCCCATCCCTTTTTCTGGGCGGGTTTTATCCCGATTGGAGATATGGCCCCGGTCAACCGGAATTAAAGGGTTACTTCTTGTTCATTTGATCGTGCACCTTTTTTGCACTTTCTAAATAGGGATGGTCCGGGTCTTTGAGAATCGCCCTCAGCGCGCGTTCAAAATCAGTACTTTTTTGCGGATAAACAGCTAAATAAGCAAGCAACAGGCGCCATTGAGCCACATCCCGGAATTTGTCTTTTTTCGATTGCGCAGGCTCGGCGTAGGCTTTTTCAGCGCGTTCAAATTTCCTTTGCAGGAAATAAATATCGCCCGCCATAATTTGAGCGGCAGTATAATCGTCGGGGTTGGTAGCAGGGATTTTTCTTAAATGTGCAAGCGCAGTTTCGTATTGTTTGCGCCCGATCGCTTCGGCAGCAGACTGCAACGGATTTTGTTCCGCCTGAGCATCCGGCTCTCCCATCAGGTTGATGCCGGTATAATCAGCATTGAAATTGCTGATGGCCAATGCAGTGTAGAGCGGATCGACAGGTGATTGATTTTGAGATGGCGAAGTGCTCTGTTCCTCGCTTTCCGTCGCAATCTCCTGCGGCTTTTCTTTCAGCATATCGGGCGTCATCCTGTTTGTACTGCTGTCTTCCAAACCGGACTGACCGGCAATACCCGTGTCTCCGGGTTTGGTCGGGTACTCACGCCACAACGCCCAAACCAGCAAGGTCGCAATCGCTGCCGCTGCTGCGGCCATCGGCCAGCGACGATACCATGAGGAAACGACCTTTGGCTGCACAGGAGCCTCGTTCTTCCATTCACCCAATTTTTCCAACAACACCTCCCGGCGCAGGTGACGCAACATGCCCGCTTCGGCACGCAATGCTTCCACTTGCAGGGCCAGTTGCGGGTCGGCGGCAATGGCTAACTCAAAAGCTCTGCGGTCGGGATCGCTCATGCGACCTTGCACATAGTCGTCTATATCTTCGAAGTCGTACTGCGGATTCATTGTTCACGGAGCGTTTTTAGCAATGCTGGGTTTTCAGTCAGGTATTTGTGCATTCGTTTCCGGCAGTTGGCGGTTTCCGTTTTGGCTATCGTGTGGTTTTTATAGGACATGCTTTCTGCAATTTCGGCCATCGAATAATCCAGGCTATACAACTTCAAAATCTTGCGGCATTTTTCGCCTAAATACCCGAGTACTGTATCCAGCACCTCGCCGAATTGAGCATTCGCCACATCCGATTCAGGGTCGGCAACGTTTTCGTCGAAAACGCGCCGATGCAATGCCGCCCGCCGTTGATCGGAACGTTGCCGGGTGAAGTACCATTGGCGGGCAATGCTCACGATGTACGTGCGCACCGCGCTTTTCACCGGCTCGTATTGGCCCGTCCGCACCTTTTCATCGAACAGCACCAAAGCGACCGAAAGCGCATCTCCGGCGTCCGCATCTCCGCCGCCCAATGCCCGGACCTGCGCGCGAACCGATTGCTGCAAAACATTGTCATGCAGCAACATGCGCAAGGCCGCTTCTTCTGACGAGCGGTCGCCCTGCAGGGCAGCGACGATTTGTATATCGGTCCAAAGATGTTGTTTCATTGGTTGTTGCCGATAAGCGGATGAAGGTAAGCGGTAAACGGCAAATTATCGACAAATAATCAACCTCGAAATCGCGGTTGCGCGCTATCGTTTGGCTTCCTCTATTTTTTCAATCAGCGTATTTGCCAGATTTCCCGCCATCCGGTCAAACTGTTTGATCACCTCAATCTCCAAATCGAGCAGCGCAGGGTATTGCTCAAAAGAAAAGTCGAGAATCAATTTTTTGAGCGCCAGGGCGTGGGATGTTTCGGAAGGCAATTGTTCATTTGAATCGGGGGGAACCCCATCAGGCAGTTTGCTGATCGCAACCTGTAATTCAGCGACACGATTTTTCACAAACGCATTGTATTCTTTGATTTGCGCATCGCTCAGGGAATGAAATCCGGGGTAGTGTTCGAACGCATAATCGCGGATGAGGCGGGACAGTTCGTTGATTTGGCCTTGCTGCGTGCGGTTGCGGCGCTCCTCTTCCATCTCGGCATCTAAGGAGCCGTACGTACCGCGTTCACCGGCACGTTTGTCTACCCATGCGCCGCTCTCATCGCGGCGCTCTTCTTTCACCCAGGTTTTGTTTTGTTTGCGCCGGTTGAGCAGGGCGATTATCAGTATTACTGCAACGAACAGGCCGAATGCAATTCCCATAGCGTCATTTTTTTATTGTTTTCCCTATGAAAACTTCAACAGGTTCAGCAGATACTCTCCGTAACCGCTTTTCAAGTACTTCTGACCCAACCGCTCCAGCCCTGCGTTGTCGATGAACCCCATCTCCCAGGCGATTTCTTCGATGCAGCCGATTTTAAGGCCCTGACGATCTTCGATGGCCTGCACAAATTGTCCTGCCTGCATCAGCGATTCGTGGGTGCCGGTATCGAGCCAGGCATAGCCGCGCCCCATCACCCGGACTTCGAGTTTGCCTTTCTCCAAGTAATATTTGTTCACGTCGGTGATTTCATATTCCCCACGCGGACTGGGTTTCAGGTTTTTAGCCACTTCCACCACGCTGTTGCTGTAGAAATAAAGCCCCGGTACGGCGAAATGGCTCTTTGGTTGTTTCGGTTTTTCCTCGATGCTGACGGCCTTGAAATTTTTGTCGAATTCCACCACGCCGTAACGCTCCGGATCGGCCACCTGATAGGCGAAAATGATGCCGCCTTCGGGGCTGGCGCAGGAGCGCACCATTTCGCCGAGTCCGGCGCCATAAAAGATGTTGTCGCCCAAAATCAGCGCGGCAGGGTCTTTTCCGATGAAATTATCTCCCAACACGAAGGCTTGGGCGAGTCCGTTGGGAACGTGTTGTTCCACGTAAGAAAAATTCATTCCCAACTCGCCGCCGTCGCCAAACAGTTGGCGGAATTTGGGCAGATCATAAGGCGTGGAGATGATGAGCACGTCGCGGATACCCGCCAGCATGAGGGTACTGAGCGGGTAGTAGATCATGGGTTTGTCATAGACGGGCATGAGCTGTTTGCTCACGGCGAGCGTCAATGGGTAGAGCCGGGTGCCAAGGCCGCCGGCGAGGATGATTCCTTTCATGTGTGGTGGTGCGGGTTATTGGGGGCGCGATATTGGCAAAGGTAGGAGTTCAACGGAAGTTATTCACCTCTTGTCGGGATGATGTTTGACGACATAAGCATTGAGCCAATCAGCCATATACACAAAGTTGACCGACCGAACGAGCCGGTCCATTGCTTCGGGACTTATTCGCTGCGCAACGACTTCACCGGATTTGCCAACGCCGCCTTCACACTCTGAAAACCCACCGTTAAAAACGCGATTGCCACTGCTACTGCCCCTGCTACTAAAAACACCCACCACTGAATGTCAATGCGATAGGCAAAATCCGAGAGCCATTTTTGCATGAAAAAATACGCGACAGGACCTGCAATCAAAATCGCCACGACGACGAGTTTCAAAAAATCTTTCGCCAACAAACCCGTAATGCCCGTAACCGATGCGCCCAGCACTTTCCGCACACCCACTTCTTTTACCCGCCGTTCGACCATGAAAACAGATAACCCGAACAACCCCAGACAAGCAATCAACAGGGAAATGCCCGATAACACGCCGAGTACTTTTTGCATCCGGACTTCGGTCAGGTATTGTTTTGCCACGTTGTCGCCGACAAAAAAATATTGAAGCGGCATGGCGGGAAATATTGTTTTCCAGGTGTTTTCCAAATGAGCGAGCGCGTCGGGCAAGTGTGCCGCGTCCATTTTCAAAGAAATGCTGCCGCCCGAACGGGCAAAATGAAGTTGCAACGGATCGATGGGTTTGTGCAGGTTTTCATAATGAAAATCGCGCACCACGCCTATCACCGTTTTGGCATCGTTTCCTTTTCCGAATTGTTTGCCGATAGCATTTTCAGGAGGGCCCCAGCCAAAAGTGCGCACGGCAGCTTCGTTGACGAGGCAGGCTTTGGCCGTGTCGGTCGGAAATTGGCCGGAGAAAAAACGCCCGGCGGCGAGTTGCATCCCGTAAGTTTCCAAAAACTCCGGGTCCACCGTCAAGTGGTAAAGGCTCGTAGAAACCTCCTCGCCCCGTCCGTTCGTGGTCGTCGTCCAGCCGTTGCCGAGTCCGCCGGTAAGCCCCTGGCGGTGCCTGCTGACACTTTTGATGTAAGGTGTTTTTTTGAGTTCGTTGTAAATCGCGCCGAATTGCCTGTTCACCTCCGGGTTGCCGTAATATTTCACCGTGACCACCGCTTCGCTGCCGTAACCGAGGTTTTTTCCGGCAATAAAATTCATCTGCTGGCGCATGATTAAAATACCGGCAATCAGGATGACGGAAATGGAAAACTGAAAGACAACCAAGGTCTTGCGCAATAAATTGCCGCTTATTTTCCCGGAAAAATTGCCTTTCAGCGCACTCACCGGCTGAAAACCCGACAGCGCAACAGCAGGGTAAAGACCCGATAAAGCAGCAATGACAAGCGTGAAAGCCGCCAGCCAGCCCAGTCTTTCAGGAGATAAACTGATGTCGTATTGTTGCTCGGTCAGCAGCGAAAAAGAGGGCATGAACAACCGGAACAACCCGAAACCGAGCGCCACCGCCGCCGCCGAAGTCAGCAACGCTTCGCTGAAAAACTGCCCGGTCAACATGCTCCGGCTTGCGCCGACCACTTTTTTTACCGCCGTTTCGCGGGCGCGTTTCATTGCCCCGGCCGTCGAAAGATTGATGTAATTGATGCAAGCCAGCAACAAAACAGCCAAACCCACTGCAGCAAATATCCACACGAGCGACTCCGAGCCGTTGTTCGGCGCGTCGTAGCGCAATTGCGATTTCAGGTGAATATCGCGCAGGGGCTGCAAATGGTAGGCGTACGACATTTTGTTGCTGTCCTGTTCTGCCCCGCTGTGCCGGCGACAGACGGCATTGACTTCCATCTCTACCGCATGGCGCTGCGCAGGGTCTTGCAAGCGCAGATATACACTCGGCCAGCCGCCCAGCCACATTTCGTCCAATCCGTTTTTGACGCCCCATTCGGCACGGGCGATTTGGTCGAGACGGGTCACCGGCCACACGGCGGAAAATTGAATGTGCGAATTTTCCGGCGGATCAACCGCCACTCCCGAAACCATAAATTGATACTCGTCCAACTGCACCGGCTTGCCAAGGGGGCTTTCAGAACCGAAATATTTTCGGGCAATCTTTTCGGTCAAAACAACTTTGTCCGGGCTGTTCAGGCAGGTTTGCGGGTCGCCCTCCTTGAGCCGGAATCCGAAAAAGCGGAAAAAGTTGGAATCCGCCGTCAATACGTATTCTTCAAAAAACTGCTTTTCATTGGCTTTTATGAGCAACAAATCGTCCACAATGCGGCAGGAATTGGTGATTTGTGCTACCTCTCGCGGCAAATAAGCCCCATGCGCGAACTGCGAGCCTGCCTGAGAAAAAGACTCGCTTTCGCTTTTGAAGGTGTTGGTCAGCCGGAAAATCCGCTCCGCGTCGGGGTGAAAATCGTCGAACGAAGTTTCGCGTTGCAGCCAGACGGCAACCGCCAGGCAAACAGCCACGCCTAAGGCCAAACCTGCGACATTGAGCGCAGTGGTGCGGGCGTTTTTCAGGAGGTGGCGGAGGGCGAGTTTAAAGTAGTTCTGGAACATAGGTGAAGTAAACCTTCCTTTTTACCCTGATAAATACCCCTTTTGGCATTTCGGGAAAGGATGATGCAGGAAGGGGTATTTATCAGGGTAAAAAGGAAGGTTGTGGGTTTTGAACATGAACATGCGTATGTAACCCCATACCTCGTGCCGAAACGATGAATAGTTGATTGTCAGATTTTTAGGTAAGGGAAAGGTGGGGCGGGATGTTCGGTTTCGGACGGTGGGGTGTGCGGGAGCGGACGGGGGAACTTATATTTGCCGTTAACTCCTATTTACGACTATTTTCACTTAGTCGTCAAGTGTGTTTATACTCGCTTTCACCACAACGACCCTGCTCTTGCCCCCATTAATCAGCGGAGCAGGGGCGCAGTAGGCTTGGCAGGTGTTATGTTCCTGCGCTCAAAAATAGGGCAATAATATCTCTCCGCCAAACAAGAGTAGCCCAAAAAATAGTAGTGCCGTCGGGCAAGTGGCTTATTTTCATCTGCAAAGTAGTGAGGCGGTGACTGCCAGTCACCGCCTCCCTTGAGACCTTGCTCCGAACGAAGGCTCTTCCCCGCTAAAGACGGGATTAAATCACTCCGAACGCAATGACTTAACCGGATTCGCCAGCGCCGCCTTCACACTCTGAAAACCCACCGTCAGAAACGCTACTGTCACTGCTACTGCACCTGCTACTAAAAAAAACCACCATTGAATATCGATGCGGTAGGCAAAATCGGAGAGCCACTCGTTCATTGCCCACCAGGCAACCGGCGACGCGATAAAAATCGCCACGACGACGAGTTTTAAAAAGTCCTTCGCCAGCAAACCAGTGATGCCTGCCACACTCGCGCCGAGCACTTTTCGGATGCCGATCTCTTTGGTGCGCAGGATAGTGGTGTACGACGCCAGCCCGAACAAACCGAGACAGGCGATAAGCATCGTGAGCAAAGTGAAAAAGCGGAGAATGTTCCCGAATCGCACATCCGCTTCGTACATTTTTTGAAAATTCTCATCCACAAAGGCGTATTTGAACACATTGCCGGGGAAAAACTCGGAGAAGGTTTTTTGAACATAAGCAATCGTTTGGTCGAGGTTGTCGCCCGCCACCCTGAGCGAAATCTGGTTGTTCGTGCTGTACGACGGCACAAAAAGCAGCGGTTCGATGGCGACATGCAGCGATTTTTGGTGAAAATCGGGCAACACGCCCACAACTTTCCAGTTGTGGTCCCAAAAACGGAGGCCCTGCCCCAGCGCTGCCTCGTTGGAGGCATAGCCGAACATTTTCACCGCCGATTCAGTCAGCACGATACTTTCCAATTTGTCCCAAATCGGGTTGTGGTCGTTTTTTTGAAAAAACCTGCCCGCCAACGGCTGCAAGCTGTAAGTCGCCGCGTAGTTGTAATCGGCATTGATAAAACCGCAGGTGTAAGGTTGGGGAGCGACCTCTTCGCCCAACTTTTGAATCTGAAAAACCCGGCCCAGAAAGCGGTCGCCCGGCGCCCGGTTGGAAGATGCCGCGGCGCGGATGTTCGCATGGCCAGTCAAAGCGCCTTTGAACGCATCCAATTTACCGATGTACGTGCTGTCCCAACGAGTCAGGCGCGGCGGATCGATGGTCAGCACATGGTCGATGTCGATGCCGAGGTCTTGTTGGTTCATAAAATTGATCTGCCGCGACACCAGCCAGGTGGCCGTGATGAGCGCAATCGAAGCCGTGAACTGGAACACCACCAACCCTTTACGCAAGCCGCCGCCGCTGAGGTTTTTTTGGAAAAAACCTTTCAAAATACCCGCTACCGGCGACGACGACAACAGCCACGCCGGGTAAGCGCCCGAAACGAGAATACCCGCAAGGATCAACCCCGTCAAACCCGAAAGCAGCGCGGGATTGTTGTTGGCAAACAGGTTGAGCAATTCGCTCTCCAAACCAAAATTGACTGCAAACCAGGGTTTTATCAATTGAACGGCAGGCAATGCCAACACCAATGCCGCCAGATTGACCAGCAGGGCTTCCGTCATAAACTGGCCGACCAACTGGCCGCGCTTCGCGCCAATCGCCTTTCGCACGCCCACTTCTTTCGCCCGTTCGATGGCGCGCACCGAGGATAGGTTGACATAATTGATCCAGGCAATGACGAGGATGAAAAACGCAACGATGAGCAACGACCACACCGCCTTGCCGTTTGCCGTTTGTCCTATTTCGTATTCCAGACCTTTTGAATAAAGATGTGCGTCATTCAAGGCTTGCAAGGAGAACACTTCCAAACTGCCCGACACCTTCGTGCCTTGAAAATAGCGCTCGCTGAAAGCGGGGAATTTGGCTTCGAGCGCCGCGACATCCGTGCCGGGTTTCAGTTCGAGATAATGCCAGAAATCAGACCATGTCCAACTTTCGACAGCCTCTTTCCCCCTTTCCTGAATAATAGTGGCAAATGAGCCCAACACGTTGAATTGCAACAGCGAATTGGCCGGCACATTTTCAAAAACGGTCACGATTTTGAACGGATTATTCTCTTTGCCCAAGTAAATTTCTTTGCCAAGAACGGCGCCGTAATCGCCTTTTGCCCAGGGGAAATACACGTCTGCGACAGCGCGGGAAATGGCAACTTCGTTGGATGCATCGAGCAATTGGTCGCCCTCTTTGGCGAGTAGCGGGAAGTCGAATATTTCAAAAAAATGCTCGTCCGCCCAGAACATCCCTTCGTGTTCGGCAACCTTGTCGCCCAGCCGCACGAACACATCGCCGCCCGCCATAAGTCGGGTCTGATTGGCGATTTCCGGGAAATCCTTCGCCATGGCGGCTCCGATGGTCGGGTAGGTGATGGTGCCTTTCTGGATGGATTTTCCTTCCTGAAAACGCTCGTTCACCACGCGGTAGATCCGGTCGGCTTTCGGGTGAAAATTGTCGAAACTCAATTCGTAACTTACATATTCAAGCAGGAGCAGACAGGCCGTCATGCCCGCTGCCAACCCGCCGATGAGGATAGCGGATTGGAACTTGTTTTTCCAGAGGTTGCGGAGGGCGATTTTGAAATAATTTTGGATCATAGTTGTGATGCTGACTGTCAGTCGGCATTACAATTCTCCATACCCCGTGCCGAAATGTTTATGGGTTGATTGTCAATTTTTTAGGAAATAAAAAGATGCAGTGATTTGTTCGGTTTCGGACGCTTGGGTGTGCGGGAGCGGACGGGAGGAGGGTTGGCATGTGCTCACCGCGCAAGGAAGAACAAGAGGCGATAAAAAAATGTCCAGTGGTATGGAACAGCACTTGTGGATTCATTGGGGTTATTATTTGTTAGCGTTCAGGCTTTACTCATTTCTCAACAAGATTGTTGGGTTCATACGGATCGTTTTCAGAATTTGGAATGTTATGGTGAATAAAACCACCGCAATCAACAGGAGCGTAGCTAATGGATATACCCACCAATTTATTTGGATATGGTAAGCAAAGTTATTCACCCAATCATTCAGGAGATAATGGATAAGCGGCAATATGATTATCATGGATAGTAGTGTTATGTAAACATATTTTCTAACAAATAAAGCATACAAGGAATTGGCAGAGACACCCAATACTTTTCTGATGCCAATTTCTCTGATTCGATTATTGAGCATGAATGTGACAATTCCATATAAGCCCAGACAGGCAAGCAAAATTGCTAATAAAGAAAAAGCCTGAATCAGGTGTAATAGTTTTTCTTCTGACCGATATAACTTATCAAGATCGTCATTTAAAAATCTCCACTCCAGCGGAGTACCTTGAGACACCTGTTTCCAGGAATCTTCCAAAATTCCGATATGTGTTCGAAGATCACCCGAAGCAAATCGAACGTACATGTATTCCAGATTGATCGATGGTAGAATGAATACCGTTGGCCCAATGGCATGATGCAGCGAGGTATAGTTAAAATCTTCTACAACTCCAACAATGGTGCGGGGTCCATCCAAATCGAAACAATGAACCTGTCGGCCTATAGGGTCGTCCGTCAAACCGAGATATTTTGCAGCTTGCTGATTAATAATGATTGAGCGAGTTGGGTCATCCACATTCTCCCTTGAAAACGTGCGTCCACGGTGCAGTCGAATTCCCATTGTTTTGAAGTAGTCATAGTCTACCTGGTTAAAGAATATTCTTTTGCCCATCTCCGTGTCTTCATCAACTCTTCGGATAACACTCCAGGGCCAGGGATCGCCAACGACTCTTTCACTTCGGCTGGCACTAATTACCGAAGAATGCTGAACCAACTGCTCTTTGTAAACCTCAAAGTAGCGAGACATATCATCAGGGAGCATTTTTATCAAAATGACGTTCTCTGTGTTATAACCGGTACTTTTATTTTGTAAATAATTGATTTGCCGGGCCATTACGATAGAGGCGGAAATCAGTCCGATGGAAATAGCAAATTGCAGCAAGACCAGTACATTGTTAACTTGAAATGGATTCGATGTTGTTAGCTTTAATTTTCCCTTAAGAGATTTGATGGTATCAGATTTGGCTAATAGTAATGCAGGGTAAAATCCAGCAACCATCCCGATAAGGGTTCCTGTTAATATCAATACAGGGACCATCTTCAATATTTCCTTATACCCAAGGCTAAATTCCCATCCCATAAAATCTATTATGCTCGGAAAGAGTAAGCGAAAAAGGACGAACGAAAGAAGTAAGCAGAAGAAAGTTATAGTCAATGATTCTGTAAGTAATTGGATTAGGATACCTTTCCTGTTGGCGCCCAATACTTTTCTTATCCCGGTGGATTTACTCCTTGTGATACTTAGTGCGTTGTTAAGATTGGAGAAATTGAACCCGGCAATAATCAGAATCAACATGGCGATTATCATAAGAGCGTTTACGCTGAATCGGTTCCCTGATCGAATGTGACTTGCCAAGTCATCCGGCATTCCACTTGAGCCCAAATAAATATCCGTTAAGTTCTGAACGACCGGCACCATTTGGTTTGGATCCTCAGGGTTCAGATCCTTAAAATATTGAGTTAACTTTTCTTCAAATAATTTTGGACTGGCCCCGGGAGTCAATTCTACATAAGTAAGAAAACCCAACCAACTCGTGCTTGTTAAATCAGAACGATATCCTTCCGGGACCGAATAGGTTGAAAATGAAATTAAAAAATCGAAATTCAAATGTGAGTTTGTTGGAATAGCGGAAAGTACACCCGTGACCTTTAAGGGGATGGTATTGTTAAATAATAAAGTAGCACCCAAGGGGTCCGGGGCATTAAAATATTTAAGTGCCAGTTCTCTGGTGATCACTATTGAATTTGGCTGATCCAACGCCTTATCTGCATCTCCCGATAACAACTCAAATTGAAGTATTTCCAGAAAAAGCGAGTCGGCATAATAGCCATGTTCTTCATAAAAACCAATCTGTCCATTCGACAGAAGACAGTTCATGGCGTACCGCATCCTTGAAATTCTTTCCAGCTCAGGAAATTTCCCAATAATACCTGTAGCAAATGCGGGTGGAGAATTTACCAGCGTGGTAACATTGCCTGCGTTGTCACGATAAGAGAAATTAACCCGAAAGACCTGCTCCTTATTTGCATGAAACTGGTCAAAAGAAAGCTCGTGATTGACAAAAAAAAGAATCAGTAACAAGCTCGTGAAGCCAATCGTCAATCCAAAGATATTTATGAAAGCAAATCTTTTGTTTCTCTTTAAAAATCGCAGCGAACTAATAAGGTAGCTTTTGACCATACTTGTGGATTAAGTTGTGTGAAGGAAACTCCCCACACCCCGTGCCGAAATGATTACGGGTTGATTGTCAATTTTTTAGGAAAGAAAAAGGTGCAGTGATTTGTTCGGTATCGGACGCTTGGGTGTGCGGGAGCGGACAGGGAAGTGCTGGTATGTGCTCGCCGCGCGAGGGTGTTGTCACCTACGGTATGCACACATCTTTTATTGGTAATCAGATTGGTCGAAATCACATCTATCATCTTGTAACCGCCGACTTTTAATCGGCGGCCAAACAATCCCACCAACTCCATCTATCATCTTTGCAAAACATCAACATCTGGTCGCTTGATGCAGATGTTTTGTAAAGATGATAGATGTAAATAGAGGGGTTGATCATCCCGCCGTTCAAACGGTGGGTTACAAGATGATAGATGTCCGAACGGCCTGATTTTGAATCAAAGATGTGTGCATACCGTAGGTCAAAAGTCACCGGCGCGGCGGGGAAGCCCAAGCGGGGTTAAACAGTTTGGTTTTCAATCGGATCAATCGAATCAATCTTCAAAAATCGAATCATTCGGCTATACATCCTACGAACTGCGCAATATCTTCTCCAACTTCCTGCCCTTCGCCAACTCATCCACCAACTTATCCAAATACCGGGCCTGTCGCGTCAAAGGATTTTCGATTTCCTCTACACGATACCCACAGATTACGCCGGTTATGAGGTGGGCGTTGGGATGGAGAGCAGCATTTTGGAAGAATGTTTCAAAAGTTACTTTTTCTTCAATCAGTTCTTGTAGTTTTTTATAGTCATAACCTGTTAACCACTCTATGACCTGATGCAGTTCTTCTTTTGTTCTGCCTTTCTTCTCCACCTTTGCGAGATACATCGGATAGACCGAGGCAAAAGTCATTTTTGCAATACGCTGATTGTGTGTGTCGGAAGTGTTCATAGCTTGTATTTTAGAATTGATTTTTCGGGGATGGGCATCCGATATGGTGACTGCGAACTACTGAATTGTCGCCAACCCGCATTTACGGGAATCTGACTTTTCATCGGTTTTTACCGACTACACAAAAATACGCATTGCGTGTTTTTGTGTAGTCATTTTCGGGAATATCGCCTTTCACCGCACCGCCCCTGCTCCCATCAATCAATGGGAGCAGGGGCGGTGCTATTTGGTGTGGGTGGTAGCAGTCATTAAGGTGCTATTTTCCTGCGCTCAAAAATAGGGCAATAAACTTTCGCCGCCAAGCGGGTAGCCAAAAAAGAATAGGGCTGTCGGGCAATTGACGTATTTTATTTCACCGCAGAGGCGCAGAGACGCGGAGAATACCCGCCACACTTGGCGATGACAAAAAATGCTGCGTCTCCGCGCCTCTGCGGTGAACCTCATTCGCTCCGCAAACTCTTCACCGGATTCGCCAGCGCCGCTTTCACACTTTGAAAACCCACTGTCAAAAACGCTACTGCCACTGCCACTGCGCCTGCTACTAAAAACATCCACCATTGAATATCAATGCGATATGCAAAATCGGAGAGCCACCTATACATGAGATAGTAGGCGACGGGTGAAGCTATGACGATGGCGATGATGACAAGTTTTAAAAAATCTTTTGCCAGCAAACCCGTGACGCCCGCGACCGACGCGCCCATTACTTTTCGGATGCCGATTTCTTTCGTTCGCCGCTCCGCCGTGAAGGCCGCGAGCGCAAACAACCCGAGGCAGGCTACCAAAATGGCGAAAGCGGAAAAAAACGACATCAATGCGCCCATGCGCTGCTCGCTGCGGTACATGGCGTCGTATTGTTCGTCGAGGAAAGTGAAACTGAAAGGGCGCATGGGCACCGCCGATTTCCACGTAGCTTCGATTTGCGACAACACCGCCCGCATATCCTCCCCTTTGCCTATCCGTACCAATGCCGAGGCAAAATGAAATAGCCCCGGTTCGTTGAAAAGCACAATCGGCTCCACCTTGCCCCGGAGCGAAGCGGTGTGAAAATCGCGCACCACGCCCACGATAGTGCCCGGGCCGCGTTGCGCGCTATTGCCGAAAAGCGACTGCCGCCCTATAGCCTCGTCCGCGCTCAGGTTGTAATGTCGCAGAAATGCCTCATTGACGATAAATTCATTGATGGTACTATCGCCCCTGATTTTAGAGGGGTCAAAATTTTTGCCTTCGATCAACTGAATATCAAGTGTTTGCAAATAATTCATATCGGCAGCAATGCCTCCGACCAAATGCCAGTCGCTACCATCGGTGGGGTTTGGGTTGAGCGAAAAGCCGTTGCCTATGACCGTTTCAAACGGCGAACGCCCCACCTGCGCCACCGATTCGACGCCGCTCAATCCCCGGAGTTTTTCGCAAAAAGGTTTGAGCCGGCCCAACAGGTCGGTATTGCCCCGGATCAACAAAACCTGCTCGTGGTCGAGACCAAGTTTCTTAGACTGCATGAAATCCAGCTGCGCCTGAACAACGATGGTACCGACAATCAGCACCGTCGAAATGGCAAACTGGAAAACCACAAGCCCCTTGCGCAAGGATAATCCTGCCCCACTCGATTGGCCGGCTTGCCCTTTGAGCGTGGCAATTGGCCTGAAACGCGACAATACCCAGGCCGGATAAAATCCCGCTATCAGGGATAAGATTACCCAACCCAACGCCAGGCTCGTCAAAAACCGGGGCTCCAGTAGCCGGAACGGGATTTCCTTATCGAGCAAACCATTCAGCGCAGGCAGAAACAACCGCGCACAAGCCGTCGACAGGAGTATGGCCGCAAGCAACAATAAAAATGACTCGCTCAAGAACTGACCGATCAATTGCCCCGATTGCGCGCCTATCGCCTTCCGAACCCCGACTTCCTTCGCCCGCAAGGAAGCACGGGCCGTCGCCAGATTGACATAGTTGACGCAGGCAATCAGTAAAATAAGTGCGGCGATGGTGCTGAAAATGCCAAGATATTTCCGGTCGGTGATGGACATCCGGTTGGCGAAATTGGCCGCCTGCGTATTGAAATGGACTTCGGAGAGCCGCTCGATGGGCAGGTGCAGGGTATTTTGAGATGCGCTTGCGCTTTGTTCTGCCGGTGGGTTGACCCAATTTTCAATTTTGGCGGCAAGTGCAGCGGGGTCTGTGCCGGGTTTCAGTAGCAGCCAGGTTGTGTATTCAGGGTTGTTCCATTTTTGCGTGTGTTCTGTCTCGGCAAAATTGTCGAGGCCATAATGCGAGGTGAGGAAATTGAACGAAAAGTGCGAGTTGGCCGGGACATCGGCTGCCACAGCCACTATCTCGTAGTCTTTCTTGTTGTTGAAGTTCAGCCGTTCGCCCAGCGGGTTGGCGTTGCCGAAATACTTCCGCGCCATTTTTTCAGTGATGATGAGGGTGCCGGGGCGGACAAGTGCCGTTTTCAAATCCCCCTGCACGGCCTTAAAATCAAGGACATCGAAAAAATTGGGATCGGCATAGCAGAAACCCGACTCGTCGAACATGACATCGCGGTAGCGTATCGTGCGGGGTCGCCATTCACTGGAAAAACGAGTCATGTCTTCCACTTCCGGGAAATTGGCCTTCAAATACGGCCCTACAAAAACCGGAACCGATGGCGACAATGCCTGTGTGCCGCCCATAAGCACGTCGTAATTGACCCTGAAAATGCGCTCTTTTTTTGCATGAAACTGGTCGTAACTCAATTCATGGCTGACAAAAAGCACAATCAACAGACAGGAGATTAGCCCTATCACCAATCCGCCCAGGTTCAGCAGGGTATGTCCGGGGTTTTTTCCGAGTGTTCGTAAAGCGAGAAAAAGGTTGTTTCGCAACATGGCTTATCCATTTGTTGATTGAAAATCAATTGTTTGACTCATAAATCCCATGATTGGGACGATTTTATGATGCCTCCTTGTTACTGTTTGGCTATTCACTACGCAGCGACTTCACAGGATTCGCCAGCGCCGCCTTCACGCTTTGAAAACCCACTGTCAGAAGAGCAATGCCGATGGCGGCTAAACTCGCCGTTGCAAACACTTGCCACCCGATGTCGATGCGGAAAGCAAAATCCTGCAGCCATTTGCTCATACCGATATAGGCCGGCGGCGAGGCGATGACAATTGCCAAAATGACCAATTTCAAAAAGTCTTTTGCCAACAAACCTGTGATACCAGACACACTTGCACCGAGCACTTTGCGTATGCCGATTTCCTTCGTGCGTTGCTGCGCGGCGAACATGGCAAGCCCCCACAACCCCAGACAGGAAATGAGCATCGCCAGCCCGGAGAAAATCTTGAATAAGCCAAACAGCCTGGCTTCGGTCTTGTAAAAAGCATCAATTTTTTGATCGAGGAAGTTGTAGTCGAAAATGCCTTGCGGGAAAGTCTTTTTCCAGGAAGACTCGATGGCGGCAAGGGTGGCGGGCAGGTCGCTCCCCGCTTCAATTTTAATACTGACCTTTTCGCACCAGGGCAAATACTGGGTGACGAGCGTTGGCTTCACCGATTCGTGCAGAGAAGAAGTATTGAAATCTGCCACCACGCCTATGATTTCCGGATGGTAAGCATTCATACCAATCCAGAAACGCTGCCCAAGCGCCGCTTCCGGCGAAGCGAAGCCGAGCCTCTTCACGAGGGTTTCATTCACCACCGATTTGGGGAAACGCTGCCCTTGCGGCAGGCTCTCCGACACTGCGGTCGTATCGGCAGCTACAGGAAAACGACCGGCAATTAATTTAAAGCCGTACATGTCGCAGAAATGGTCGTCCGCCCAGATGACCGTCACGCCCTGCCGGTCAGGGTCATTGCGGTCTTTTAGCCCCATGATGGTGCCCCAGTGTCCTTCACCACTGGGCGGACTGCTTGAAAAGGCAAAATCTTTCACCTGCGGTATGCCGGCAAGTTCGGAAGCGAACACCGCCTTTGCTCCGGTGGCCCGGTTGTTATTCATTACGGGATTGAACCCGCCTTCCGGGATTTCCACCGTGATGATGTTGTCTTTTTCAAAACCCAGGTTTTTGCTCCGCAAAAAATCCATTTGTTTCCCCATGAGCAACAGGGCAATCAGCAAACCGGCAGAGATGCTGAATTGCGTCACTACCAGCGCTTTTCGCAGTCCGGCAGAGCGTTTGTCGCCTGCAGCCGGGCCGGTTTTCAGGGTAGCGGCCGGGTGAAATTTAGCGATCACCCAGGCCGGGTAAAGCCCGGCCAGCAGTCCCGTCAGAGCGATACCTGCAATCAAAGCGCTCATCAGGCCAAAGGAATCGGTGAATTCAAACGCAATTTTTTTATCCAACAGCTGGTTGATGTCAGGCAGGCTTGCCTTTGCGACCATCACCGCCAATATGCCCGAAAACAAAGCCAACAGCAAGGATTCCCCCAAAAACTGCCCGATCAACTGCCCCCGCCTTGCGCCCACCGATTTCCGTACACCTACCTCTTTGGCACGAACGAGCGCACGGGCCGTAGACAGGTTGACGAAATTGATACAGGCAAGCGCCAGTACTGCCAGCCCGATGCAGCCGAAAAACCACAGCCACTTCGGGTTCATCGCCTTCACCCATTCGCCTCCGCCCGCATACTTTGCATTGAAATGAATATCCGACAAAGGCTGCAAATCCAGGTCGGCGCGCACTTCCTTCGGCTGCCGGGTGTCGTTGTTCACCGTCCGGTCGTAAATAGCCTTTAAGCGAGGGGCAAAGGTTTCGGGGACGAGCCCTTCCGGCAATACGACAAAAGTAGAGCCGCCGGATACCGAGCCCAAATGGGTGGTACTCGTTTGCAAAAACTTTTCATCCGTAGAAAAAGAAAGCAGCATGGAAGCGGGCAGGTGCGTATTCCCGGGGAAATCCCGAATGATTCCGGCGACCGTTACATTGAAGTTGTTATTGTACTTGAAAACCTTTCCCAGGGGTTCTTCCCTGCCGAAAAACTTCTTCGCCGTCGTCTCGGTGAGTAAGGCCTGATAAGGCTGGCGCAATGCCTCGTGCCCGTTGCCCTGCAACACTTCCACCTCGAAAATTTCGAGAAACTCCGGGTCGGTCATCATGACGTGGTCCTGCTTAAAACGCTTCCCCGGGCCGATTTCGATGATGGGGTCTCCCATGGGGTGATGCACATTTGTCACGTGCTCAAACTCCGGGAAATCGGTACGAAGGGCATCCGCCAATGGAAAGGGCGTGGAAAAATGGGGGTCTGTTTTTCCAAAATCCGTCCAGATGGTATTGACCCGGTAAGTACGACCGGCTTTGGCATACCAGGCATCGTAGCTCAACTCGTGCCGCAGGTACAAACCTATGAGCAGACAGACGGTCATACCCAGTGTAAGGCCAAGCACGTGCAGGGCGGTTGTGGTTTGCTGCCGGGCGAGGCGACGGAGGGCGATTTTTACGTTATTGACTATCAAGGCTGTGATTATTTAAATTGTTATTCGCTTTGCAATAATTTCATCCACGAGAAATCGGGACTTATTCGCTTTTCAGCGACTTCACCGGGTTGGCCAGCGCCGCTTTCACACTTTGAAAACCCACTGTCAAAAACGCAATTAGCACTGCCGCTGCACCTGCCGCCGCGAACATCAACCAAGAAATCTCAATACGGTAAGCAAAGTCGGCAAGCCATTTTTGCATGAGAATATAAGCCAGCGGAGAAGCGATGACAATGGCGACGACGACGAGTTTCAAAAAGTCTTTCGCCAACAAACCGGTGATACCAGCTATGCTCGCGCCGAGTACTTTGCGAATGCCGATTTCCTTGGTGCGCTGCACAGTACTGTAAGATGAAAGACCCAATAACCCCAGGCAAGAGAGAAAAATAGAAAGAAAGGCGAAATTGAAAAAAATGCTCTCAAATCGCTTTTCTCTGCGGTATTGGCGGTCAAAAAACTCATCCAAAAAGTAATAACTGAAAGGCCTGTTAGGGATTATCGTCTTCCATTCGCTTTCAATAGAGGCAATTGTTGCCGGTAAATTCTCAACCGATAAGTTAGCAGAAATCAGGCTGGATCGCTTCGGTTCTATGCGCATACTGAGCGGCTTTATATTTTCCTTTAGAGAACGAAAGTGAAAATCCTTCACGACCCCAATGATTTTTCCTTCTCTGCCCCACTGTTTGAATCGTTTTCCAATTGCCTCTTGTGGAGAAGCGTAGCCAAACATTTTTACGGCTGTTTCATTCAGCACCATTGCCTGTGTCGAATCTGTTGCAAAGTCTTTAGAAAAGGTGCGGCCCGCCACTATTTTCATATTAAATTGAAGGGTATAGTCGAAATCAACAAAGTAAACATCAAGGTTAGCCACCTGTAGTTCGCCCTGTTTGTTTTCAATTTCAGAGTAAGCCTCGTTGTTTTCGCCTCCCGGCACACTGGAAGATATCGAAGTTGATTTTACAGTGGCGATATTTGCAATGGCTTGCCTGAATGCTTCTCTGGCCGGGTCATTTTTAGTATCTAATATCAATATTTGCTGCTTGCTGAACCCCAAATCCTGGTTGCGCATGAAATCCATTTGTGCGTACACGACAATGGTGCCTATGATAAATGCGATTGAAATAACGAATTGCGCAACCACCAATCCTTTCCGCAGCACCCCCCCTTTTGCGCCAACCGCAAAGCGTCCCTTTAAAACAGCGACAGCTTTGAAAGAAGATAACACCATAGAAGGGTAGATACCAGCCAACAAACCAGTGCCACTTGCCGCTATCATCAAGATGAGGACATATTTCAGGTTCTGGAAAACACTTTGACTGACCGTTTTACCGACTAATTGATTGAAAAAAGGAAGCAACAAAGCGGATAGCGCCAGCGTCAGTACAAAAGCGATTAGACACAGAAGGAGGGATTCGCCGGTAAATTGTCGAATCAGTTGCCACTTAGCAGCTCCCGCCAATTTGCGAACACCTACTTCCTTTGCCCGCTCTGCTGAACGCGCCGTAGTGAGATTGACAAAGTTGATGCCCGCGATGAGCAGGATAAACAATGCGATGATTGAAAAAATATACACATTGTTGATGTTGCCGGTTTCAAAACCAGCCCTGTCCGACCGTAGATAAGCATTTTTCAAAGGCTCGAGCAGCAGGGTGTAATACATTTGGCTTTGCTTTCGCTCTTGCCCGTTGTGTTGCTCAATAAACGAAGGGAATTTCGCTGCCAACACATTCGGATTGGCCCCCGGCTTCAATAAAAGATAAGTGATCACCCCAAAACCTCCCCATTGCTCATCAATTCCAATGTTTAGTTTTTGGGTTCGTGTTGACATGGATACGAGCATATCCGCTTTTATCTGCGAGTTTTCGGGAATGTCCTGCATGATGCCCGTCACCACTGCCAAAAGATTGTCGCTCCTGAGCAGCAAAGTCTGACCCAGCGGGTCGGTTGTGTTGAAATATTTGAGAGCCGTCGTTTCCGATAGTATTACACTCAGCGGCTCTTTCAAAGCCGTTGCGGGATTTCCTGCAACCAACTTAAAATCAAAGACATGAAACAAAGACGAATCGGCATAAAGCGCCTTGTCTTCCTGAAATTTAGTGTTGCCTTTCCTGACCAAAAAACTGGCCTCCTGCAATCGAACAAAAGATTCCACCTCTGGAAAATCAGCCCCGATATTAGGGCCAAAAGCCCATGAAGTAGCAGCAGTGTTGATTGTCTCGGTGGGAGTTTTTATATCTGTGACCAGCCGATAAACACGGTCGGCCTTCGTGTGGAAACAATCGTAACTCAGTTCAAACTTTACATACAAGAAGACAAGGAAAAAAGTGGTCATCCCGACTATCAAGCCCATTATGTTGATAAACGAAAATGTTCTGTGCTTCCACAAAGACCTCCAAGCAATCTTAAAGTAGCTGGTAAACATGGCTTTGATTTTTAGACTTTTTTAAAAATGATTTTTTTGCTTTGCAAGGTGCTGCCAAGAGGAAACCAAATCTCAATACTCGCTCCGAAGCGACGTCATCATGCTAAAGACGTGATCAAATCATTCGCTGCGCAATGACTTCACCGGATTCGCCAACGCCGCGCGCACGCTCTGAAAACTTACCGTCAGAAATGCAATCGCCACTGCCGCCGCGCCAGCCGCCGCGAACATCCACCATTGAATATCAATGCGGTAGGCGAAATCGGCGAGCCAGCGTTGCATGAAAAAGTAAGCCACGGGCGAGGCAATGACGACAGATGCAACGACCAACAGCAAAAAGTCTTTTGCCAACAAACCCGTGATGCTCGCCACCGACGCGCCCAACACTTTGCGGACGCCGATTTCTTTCGTGCGTTGTTCGGCGGCAAAAGTGGCCAACCCAAACAGGCCAAGGCAGGAAATCAGAATGGCCAAACCCGCAAAATAGCGCGACAACAAAGACACCCGCTGCTCCGATTCGTACAGTGCCTGATAGTCCTGGTCCATAAAAGTGAAGTCGAAGGCATAGCCGGGATTGAATTTTTCATAGAAAACCTCCATCTGCCCAATTGTTTCGCGCTCCTTCCCGGCAGCGATTTTCACAAGGGCTTGTCTCGTTTTTTCAGGTTCGTAGAGGAAAAACTGAGGCGATATTGCAGCGTGCAGCGAGCTGAAATGAAAATCTTTGACCACGCCTACAATCTGTTTGTCGCCCTTGTAATGATGGACCGTCTTGCCGACGGGGTCTTTCAAGCCCATAATTTTGATGGCGGATTCGTTAAAAATGATCCCGTTTTTGTCTGTCCCAAACTGTTTTGAAAAGCTGCGCCCTTCCGTCATTTGCAAGCCCATTATTTCGAATGTGCCCGCATCGGCATACACTTCGTTGAACGTAAAATCCGCATCGGGCGCCTTGCCTTCCCATTGGATGCCTTGCGTCCAATTGCCTTTTCCCAACCGAAAACCCGAACTTGACGCAGCAACGACCCCCGGGATTTGCCGGATTTCGGAAAAAAGCACCTCCCGACTTTCGCTCGCTTTGCCCTGCAATTCAAATTGGAGAAGGTTGTTTTTGTCAAAACCGAGGTTCTTGTTTTGCACAAATTCGATTTGCCGGTAAATAATCAGCACGCCCACAATCAACACGAGCGAGATGCCGAACTGGAAAACGACCAGTCCTTTTCGTACCCACAATTCGCCTGCCGAGGCTTTGATTTTGCCTTTCAAAATACCCACGGGGTTAAAATGAGACAGGTAAAATGCCGGGTAACTGCCTGCAACCAGCCCGGTGAGCAACGTAATTCCGAGCATTGGCACGAGAAAGTTGGAATCGAAGTGAAGAGAAATTTGCTTGCCCGTAATCTGGTTGAACTGCGGCAAAAGAAGTTTTACCCATAAAATGGCGACTGCCAGCGACCCAAAAGCCATGAGCATGGATTCACCCAAAAATTGACTGACCAATGTCCCGCGACCCGCGCCGATTGCTTTTTTTACGCCGACTTCTTTGCCCCTGCTGGCGGATTTGGCGGTGGACAAATTCATGAAATTGATGCAGGCAATCGCCAAAAGAAACAGGGCGATGAGCGAAAAAAGGCGCACATATTCAATCCGCCCGCCCGCTTTCATGCCGTTCACATATTTGCCGTGCAGGTAATTTTCGGAGTACGGCTCGACGAACAGCGTGATGTTCGAGTCCTCCGCTTTTGTTTTCATGAAATTCAGGATTTTCGCGTTAAACGCCGCCACATCGGCGCCTTTTTTTATCTTCAAATACGCGAAGGCGTAGTAATTCCGCCAATGGGCATATTTTCCGACCAACTCTTTTTCAAAATAATCGAACGAAAGCACGAAGTCGAACACCTCGGACGAATTGGCCGGCACGTCGCGGAAAACGCCCGAGACCACCACTTTGCCCAGCATCCCGTGAACTTCCCAATCCAGGCTTTTGCCGATGACGTTTTCCGTTGTGCCAAACAGTTTTTGGGCCAGCGATTCCGAAATCACGATGGAATTTTTGTCCGCCAACACCTGGTCTTTGCTGCCCGCGAGGAGTTCGTAAGAAAAAATGTTGAAAAAATCCCGGCTCGCAAACCGTCCGGGCACTTTGAAATGCGCGTTTTCCGTCGAAATCGTGATGGTTTGGCTCCCTTTGACGCTTCCGCTCGACGTGCTGACGGCTTTTTCAATTTCTGGAAATTCGGTTTTCAGAGCGGGCGCGAGCAGGCCCGGCACATCGGGTATTGTGTTCGTCCCGTCCGTGTGTTTGTGGTTGGCCATGACCCTGAAAATCTGGTCGCCCTGCGCATGGAATTTGTCGAAACCCATTTCGTCCTGCACCCACAAATAAATCAGCAAGGCGCAGGCCAAGCCGGTGGACAGGCCAACCAAATTGATGAAAAAGGTGCTTTTGTGGCGTTTGAAATTTCTGAAAATGACCAAGAGGTTGTGTTTCAGCATGCCGGTTTTACTTTTTAGTTATAGAAAATCAATGATTTACGATGCTAAAAGGCTGGAAGGGTTTCAAACCCTTCCGACCTTGCCTCACTCACTCCGCAGCGATTTCACAGGATTCGCCAGCGCCGCCCGCACACTTTCAAACCCAACCGTCAAAAACGCGATTGCCACTGCTCCCGTGCCTGCCACCAGGAAAATCCACCACTGCATATCGATGCGATACGTAAAATCAGAGAGCCATCGGTTCATCGCCCACCAGGCGATTGGCGAAGCGATGAGGAAGGACACAAGGACGATTTTCAAAAAATCCTTTGCCAGCAACCCCGTGATACCCGCCACACTTGCGCCCAACACTTTTCGCACGCCGATTTCCTTCGTGCGCTGGGCAATGGTGAGCGTGGCGATGCCGAACAGGCCGAGACAGGCGATAAAAATAGCCAGCCCGGTTGCGATGCCGACGAGTTGGCTCAGACGGCTTTCGGCGCGGTATTGTTTGTCGATGTTGTCGTCGAGAAAAGCGTAATTGAAGGCCTGTTCGGGCGCGGTCTTTTGCCAGGCGAGGCGCAGCGTGGAGATGGTGGCCGGGAGGTTGTCGCCTGCGACTTTGATAGAGAATTTAGGATTCGGCGTATCGTTAAAATTCCAGTCCGACGCTGTGCGGATGATTCCGACCGGATCGTACGCCATCACGAGCGGCTGCACGGCGCTGTGCAGGCTTTCAAAATTAAAATCCTTCGCCACGCCGATCACCTGAAATTCGCGGAACGGCTCCGGCATTTGACTGCTGGTTTCGACGCCGAACTGACTGGCATAAGCCTCGTTCACGATGACGGCCTTTGTGTCGGAAATGTTTTCTCTTGAAAAATTGCGGCCCGACACGAGCGCCAGACCGTGTATCGGCAGGAAGTGGTCGTCCACGCCGTTGAACATGAATTTCCGGAATTTCTGGCTCGCCGGATCGGTGTAGCCAATGCTCATCCAGCCGGGTGTGCCGAAGGTGTGTGCCGACATCGCCACGTCGTTGAAGCCGGGTTTGCCGTTCAGTTCGGTACGCAGCAGATCCAGTACTTTTTTGCCTTCTTCCCATTGTGCGGTCAGCCTCGCCCCGGAGCGTTTGTAGGGCAGCACCACCACCTGTTCTTTGTCGTAGCCGAGGTTTTTGTTTTGCAAAAAATGCATCTGCCGCAACATCACGAGTGTGCTGATAATGAGCAAGACGGACAGCATAAACTGGAAACCCACCAACCCGCGCAATACGGCGTGCCGCTTGCTACCCGTTTTTGAAACCACGCCGCGCAGGGTCAAAGCAGGTTTGAAACCCGACAACACCAGCGCCGGATAAAGGCCCGAAACCAACCCGGTCACGAGCGCCAAACCTGTCAGCAGCAGCAGCATTTGCGGCGAAAAATCAATCGTCAACTGTTTGTCTGCCAGGGTATTGAAAAACGGCAACGCCGTCCACGCCAGCAGCACACCGACCAGCACCGAAGCGCCCGCCATAAACACCGCTTCGTTCCAGAATTGCATCATGAGTTGGCCCCGCGTGGCGCCGGTTGCTTTGCGCACACCCACTTCCCGCGCCCTCGCCACCGAGCGCCCCACTGCCAGCGTAGTGAAATTGATGCACGCCAAACCAAGGATGAGTAGTGCGATGCCCGCCAGAATGTAGGAGTAACGCCGGTCGCTCACCGGCACGAGGCCGAGCGGGAAATCCTTGTTGAGGTGGATGTCGGTCAGGGGTTGGAAGCCCACGACGTATTCGCCGGGTTTGTAGTCCGAGGCCACTTTGCCGTCCACGAAGGGCGCGAATTTGGCTTCAAGTTCTTTGACCTTGTTCGCTTCGTCGAGCAGGACGTAGGTCTCGACGATCACGTTCATCCAGCTTGTTTTCGCCTCTTCCGACATCTGCGATGCACCCATCTCAAACGGGATGACGATGCCGTACTGGATACTCGAATTACCCGGCGCTTTTTCGAGTATGCCTGTCACGGTGAAATGCGTCCATTCGCCGCCGGTTTGCAGCGTGAGTGTTTGGCCTACCGGGAAGGGGTCGCCGAAGTATTTGAGTCCGATCTCTTCCGTGATGACCGCAGCATGGATATCGCTCAGTACGTTTTCCGCCTTGCCGCGCAGCAGTTTAAAATCAAAAACTTTGAAAAAAGAAGGCTCGGCGACGTGCACTTCTTCGAGTTCGGAGAAGTTACCCTTTTTCACCAACGTGTTCTGCGTGTAATAGCGAACAACCTGCCGGATTTCCGGGAAATTGTCGCGCAATTCCTGCCCAAGGATCACGGGTGTTACGGTGTTGAAAAACACATCGCCTTTGAAGTGCTCTTTCACCCAGGCGCGGTAAGTGCGGTCGGCATTGGCATGGAAGCGGTCGAAGGTCCATTCGTCCCACACATAGAGCGACAACAGAATGACGATAGCCGTGCCGATGGACAGCCCGGTGATGTTGATCAAGCCCGGGCCTTTGTGTTTGAGGAGGTTGCGAAGGGCGAGGCGAAAGTAGTTCTGTAGCATAGGCGTTGAAAACCTTCGTTTTTCCACCTTGTAAAATCCCCTTTGGCTTCTCTGGTTATGAATGATTGTATTAGGGATTATTACAAGGTGGAAAAACGAAGGTTGTGGGTTTTGAACGTGAATACGTGTAAGATAGCCCACACCTCGTGCCGAAATGTTTGGCAGTTGATTTTCAGTCTTTTAGGAAAGGGAAAGTTGTGCTGGATTGTTCGGTATCGGACGGTTGAGTGTGCGGGAGCGGACAGGGTAGTAGCACTGCTTCAACTCGCCCGGGCTGTGATTTTTTCAAAATCTACAAGCGCTCTAAAAAATCCCGGTACCCTCTGCCGATAGGAATCGATATTCCATTTACCTCAACCATTTCGGCTGTGTATGATTCGATTTTATTGATTGAAACTATAAATGACCGGTGAATCCGCCTGAATAGATTTGCAGGTAAAATAACTTCTATTTCACGCGTACTCATTTTTGAGATGTATTCTTTTTTTGTCGTAATGATCTTAATGTATTCCTGCTGGCTTTCGATATAAACAATTTCAGCGAATAATATTTTCACCTTCTTTTTTTGTACATTCAGAAATACGAAATCTTTTTCCTGACTTTCATTTGCTTTATGCGTTTCTCCTTGTGCGGTTTTCACCTTATTTACGGCTATTAAAAAACGCTCGAATTCAAAAGGTTTTAACAGGTAATCCGTTACGTTTAAATTGAACCCCTCCACTGCATATTGATGATAAGCGGTGGTAACAATTACCGCAGGCGGATGTGCAAGCGTTTTTAAAAAAGCCATACCTTTTAATTTAGGCAGGTGGATGTCCAAAAAAATGAGGTCTGTCGAATGATGGCGCAAGTAGTCCGTTGCATAGATTGCATCTTTAAATGTTCCCTGCAATTCCAGGAACGGTACCTGAAAAATATAGCCGCATAAAACCTTTGCCGCCAATGGCTCATCTTCTATGATAATACACTTGATGTTAGACATGGCTTGCAAGGTTTATTTTCAAAGCAGCAGTAAACTCAGAAGTATCTTGCCGGACAGATAGTTCGTAATCAGTATAGAGCAACTCCAGTTGACGCCTCAGGTTGGAAAGTCCGATATTTTCTTTTACACTCCGTTCCCCCGATATGTCATCGGCAGAATTTTTTACAATGAACGTCAACCTGCGCTGATTAACAGAAAGAAAAATGTCGACAAACGGACGGATTCTTGTTTCAGAAACACCATGTTTGAACGCATTTTCAACCAACGGAATGAGCAAGAGGGGCGGTATTGCCTGTTTCATATCTTCAATGTCGTTTTTATAATTGACTTGTAAAGTGTCATCATATCGTAATTTTTCAAGAGCAATATAGTCGCTGATAATTTTTACTTCATGCTCGACAGATATATATGCTCCTCCGGTTTCATACAGCATAAAACGCAGTATTTTCGACAGTCGCAAAATAGACTCCGGCGCCAGATCGGACTTGTCCTTTGCGAGGGAATAGATGTTGTTTAACGTATTGAATAAAAAATGCGGATTGGTTTGCGACTTGAGATAATTCAGTTCAGCCTGTTGTTTCTCAATGCGCAGTTGCTGCGCCAGTTCTCTTAGTTTTATATAATCATAAATATGCCTTATAATGCCGAAAAAGAAAACAGAAGGCACGCTGGATGAAAACTGATCACAGACACCGTCTAACAACGAGGGGTATGTTTTTAATTCAGACCAAATATGTAACTGAATTCCAATATACCTCCAGGCATACAAGACAAATGAAAATAAAAAGAACTGGGCCGCTAAGGCTAAAATAGATTTAAGGATTTTTTTCCTTGTAATAAAAGATAGTGTGTACTCAAAAAATATAAAATTGACAACAACAATATAAACCGCCCGCCAAACTTCATTCACTGATCTTTGTAAAAACTCCTCGGGATATCTTACCAAAGCGCTAAGCATCCAAAGCGACAGATAAGCAAACCCAATCCATAGGTATAACTTGAATCGCTCTTTGTTGATTGATATCTTCATCTTGCTATTCATGAAATAAATTTCGAAGGGGCAAACCTAAAGAAAAATAGCTGAAAGACAAACAAGTAGCAGAAGTATTGCCGGTATGACTGCGATGGTTGACCTGATTACGTTGTTTGTTTACGATAACCCGCTGTTTGTTGACTCCGGCTTTCATTGCTTTTTTTAAGTGGGTATCCTTGCAGAAGAATAAAATTACTTATATGGAGAATAAAATGCACGCACTCAAAAAGAATGCAAGGCTTGCCGGCTTTCTGTATCTTGTTTGGGTAATAACAGGCATCTATGGCATTATGTATGTGCCATCAAAAACTATTGTACGGGGCGATGCTGCCGCCACTGCCAATAAGATACTTGCCAATGAGTTTATATTTCGAACAGGTATAATTAATGGTATTTTCAGTAGCATCGTTTGGGTTTTACTAGGATTGACTCTCTATCAATTGTTTAAATATGTAAACGAGCGTCAGGCTAAACTATTGGTTGCATTGGTGATTGTGCAAATTCCTGCCGTTTTTTTTATGGAAGCACTCAATATTACTACTCTGATGCTTTTTAAAGGCGAAATTTTGAAAACATTCGAACTTAGTCAGAGACAAGATTTGGCAATGCTATTTTTTAAAATAAATGACTACGCAACGATTACCTTAGAAATGTTCTGGGGGCTATGGCTTTTTCCATTTGGTCAATTGGTTTATAAATCTGGGTTTATTCCTCGTATATTGGGGGTATTTCTAATTCTTAACGGCATAGCATACATCATACATTGTTTTACCCATTTGCTCCTCCCCAACTACCAGGCTCTTGTTTTCCAAATTGCAACACCTATTTGGACTTTAGGTGAAATTTCAATAATGCTATGGCTTTTAATCAAGGGCGTAAAAAATAAACAAAAATTAAGTCTATGAAAAAGAATTCACCCATTCTCGTGGCCATACTATTCATGGCTGCTCACCTGCATGCCCAGATGGAACCTGCTGCCGGCAATTGGAAAACCTGGTTTATCACATCAGGCAAGGATTATCGTTTGCCGTCACCGCCTTCCTACAAGGAGGAAATTGCACAAGTGCTCTCCCGGCAAAAAGACCTGGATTCTGCTGGCCGCCAGCAGATATTGTACTGGAATGCAGGAGCCCCCGGTTACCGGTGGCAGAATCTGATAGATAAATTATGGATGACAGACACCAGCTACAATGGCGCCCTGGCGAACATGCTGCTCGGTGTTGCGACCTACGATGCCACCATTGCTGCCTGGGATACCAAATATGCTTTTAACCGACCCCGGCCTTTTCGTGCAGACAAACGGATCAAGGTTTATGTGCCGGAGCCTGGTAGTCCTTCTTACCCTTGCGAGCATTCCGTAGCTGCCGGCGTGGCGGCCACCGTCATTGCCCATTTCTATCCCGCTCTCGCCGATTCCGTCAATCGAATGGCGCAGCGGGTCATGGCATCACGGATTGCTGCCGGCACTTCCTTTCCCAGCGACACCCGCGCTGGTTTTGAACTGGGCAAAAGGATCGCCGAAAAAGAAATTGAACACACGAAAGACTTCACGCCCAAAACTGCATGGGATGGAAAGGTGCCGGAAGACCCGGGGCTTTGGAAAGGGCAACCTATGTTTCCGCTTGCGGGCCGTAGTAAAACCGTGGTGCTGGACAGCAGCAGTCAGTTTCGCCCCGGCCCGCCACCCGACTTTGCAAAGGACATGGAAGAGCTCAGAAAATTTAAACCCACGTTTCGCTCCACGGCCAATGCTTTCCATTATGCCAGCCAGACGGAGGACGTGCTGAGCAAAAAGATATTCGAGTACAACCTGCACCTGAACCCGCCACGGGCTGCGCGCTTGTATGCCATTGCTGCCGTTGGGATGTATGATGGCTTTGTAGCCTGCTGGGACGCTAAATACGCCTACTGGGGCACCCGCCCCGATCAGTACGATACCACCTTCCAGCCGGTTCTGTTTTTCACCCCGCCCTTCCCCGGCTATCCTTCGGGGCATGCCATGCTTGGTGGCGTGATGGCCGAGTTGTATTCGTATTTTTTTCCGGCCGAAAGAGCCTATTTCATGAAAAGAGCAAAAGACGGGGCGGAATCCCGCTTTCAGGGTGGCATACATTTTCGCACCGACAATGAGGTAGGTCTGGAAATGGGTAAAAAGGTTGGAGCGGCAATCATCAAGAGAGTAAGGGTCGATGGCACCGACGATGAGTAAACGTGGGTAAAGGGAGAAAAGGAAGACGCCGGATGAAACGATCTCCCGGAAAAATGCAGGTTCGGTTGTGTCGTTCGCCTTTTTTCCGCTTACTTTCATCCCGCTAAATTTATTCATCATGAAGCTACCGGCATTTTTTGGTTCTATACTCGTCGTTATCTCAATGGCTCCGTTTATGCCCGATTGCGGCGGTACCGGCCCCAAGCACCGGCCTTCAACTTCCCTGCAAGCCTATGCTTCTCCACAGGATTGCATCAAAAAAGTAATCGCAATGGACTGCGGGGCGAGATGCACATCCTCTTTGAAGGATTCGGGAAAGGCAAGGACGCAAATACGTTTAAACCGCTGTTGAAAGCCGTCTGGGACACCTGGGGCGAAATAGAGGTGGCAATGAAAGAGTAATTGGGCTATTCCCGCACCGTCCCCGAAAACACGCTCGCTTTGGAATTGAACGGATTGCCCGACGACCTTCGGAAAGAAACCACCTGCCCGGTGTGCCACAAGGCGTCGGCAATGGGGCCGTTCAGCATATTCCAGAATGGGAATTCAGCCTTCGTATCACCGTTGACAAAAACGATGTCGTAGTCTTCCAGCCGGCCGCCGGGGTTTTTGAGCAGATCGCTGGCTGTTTTCAGATTTTCCAAAGTCCGTTTTCGTTTGACCTCGAACGACAACGGCGAAGTTTCTTCCCCGCTGCGAATATTGGATTGTTTTTTCAAGGCATTCAAAATGATGTTGGAAAGCCCCAGGATATGGTCGATGGTTTCTTCACTGGTTCTGGCTTCCGGGCTTGGTCGGAACGCCAGGTCTTCGGCCCGCAAACCCTCCGTGGCCCAATAAAACCGGAACCCCAACCCGTCGATCATCCTGGCTACCACATTCTCCGCTGAAAATGTATCCGGGTAGGCGGGTATTTCGCGGTACGGCAGGGTAGCGGATTGCGCCGCCGAGTCTTTTTCAGTTTGAGCAGGAGCCGGTATGTACAGTGCGAGCGTCAATGCGAAAACCAAATGTATTTTCATGTTTTTCAATCTTTATTACTTGATTGTCAGATATTTACTCGCTGCGCAGCGATTTTACAGGATTCGCCAGCGCCGCCCGTATACTCTGAAAACCCACCGTCAAAAACGCCACTGCCACTGCCACTGCTCCTGCCATCAGGAAAACCCACCACTGCACATCGATGCGGTAGGCAAAATCAGCGAGCCATTTTTGCATAAAAAAATACGCGACCGGCGCGGCAATGGCAATGGCAACGATGATTAATTTCAAAAAATCTTTTGTCAGTAAACCCGTGATGCCCGCCACACTCGCGCCCAGCACTTTGCGGATGCCGATTTCCTTCGTGCGCGTCTGTACCACAAACATCGCCAGCCCGAACAACCCCATGCAGGCAATCACAATCGCCAGGAAGGAACTGATGCCGACCACCCGGCTGACCTGCGTGTCGGTTTTGTAGAGTTTGGCAAAATGATCGTCGAGGAAGGTGTAACGGAAAGGCAAATCCGGCACCTGCTTCGCCCATTCGAGTTCGAGGGCGCGCAGGGCTTCGGCGGTGTGTTGCGGGTCGATTTTCACCGACATTTCGCTGAAGTCCCATTCCTGTATGCTGATGCACATCGGGGCGACTTTGTGATGCAACGAATTGAAATTGAAATCTTTGACTACACCGACGATGCTGCCCCACTCCTTTTGCCAGCCACCGCGCAGGGGTTGGCCGACTAAGTTTTCCGTGCCGGCTTCTCTTGCAAAGGCTTCGTTGACGATGAAACTATGGCCCATGTCCTGTGCAAAATCCCGCGAAAAGGAGCGCCCGTCCCTGAGTTGGATGCCATAAAAATCAAAGTAATTATAGTCCACCATCATTTGCGCAAGTGATAGTTTGCGTTCCTCGCCGTTGATTTTTACACGAGCGCCCATCTGCCCGATAATGCCACCCAGCCGCCGCCCGGCAGCCGTAATGCCGAGAATATCGGGGTTTTTCATCAGTTCGTTGCGCAGCGTTTCGTAGTGCTGATTGGCGGTCGCATTCATCGGAATTTGCAACACCTGGCTTTTATCGAAGCCGAGGTTTTTATTCCGGATAAAATTCAACTGTCCGACAGCCAGGAAGGTGGCAATAATGAGTGCGATAGCAATAGAAAATTGCGCCACCACCAACCCGCTGCGCAGGGAAATGCCGCCCTTTTTGGTTGTTACATTGCCTTTCAGCGCCTCCGTCGGTTTGTACCAGGTAGCCGCGACGGCAGGGTACAAACCCGATACCATGCCCGTCAAAACCGCCGCACCGATCAAAAGAGCCAGCAGACCGGGCTGCGACCACAGCGGTAATGCGAGCGGACGGTCAATCACTTTTCCCAGCAAAGGCAGGCCGGCAACCACCAGTACCGCCGCTGCTGCCAGCGCGCACAATGCAGTCAAAACGGCTTCACCCGTGAATTGCCCGATGAGTTGCCAACGGCTGGCGCCGATGGCCTTGCGCACACCCACTTCCCGCACCCGGTTGACGGCGCGCGCAGTGGTCAGGTTGATAAAATTGAAACAGGCGATGAGCAACACAAACAACGCCAGCCAACTGAAAATGCCGACGTAACGCCCGTCGAACTTCTTGTAATTCAGGTCATCGTGCGTGATATTGGCGGAGCCGAGATGCACATCGGCAAGCGCCTGAAAACCGAGGTCGTAGTTGTGTTGCTGGGTTTCCATGTAGCGTTTTTCGTAATTTGGCAAATCTGCCGCGACCTTTTCCGGGCTGGTGTTTTCCCTGAAAAGCAGGTAGGTCACTAACCAGTTGGAATCCCAGCCTTCCATCCAAAATTGCATTTTGCCCGCCAGTTCGTGCATCGGTATCAGCGCATCGAACTGTAAATGAGACGTTTCCGGCAGATCGGCCAGCACGGCCGTCACGGTGAAGGGTTCAAATTTGGTACCCCGGTTCAGTTCTATTGTTTTGCCCACGGCGTTTTCCGCCGAGCCGAACATATTGCGGGCGGTTGTCGCTGTCAGCACCATGCCGTTTGCATTTTGCAGGGCGCTGCGCACATCGCCTTCGGCAAAAGCGAAGTCGAAAATCCGGAAAAAGGTGGAATCCACCTGGCACAACTCCTCGATGGCGGCTTGTTTTCCGGCATGTTTCAACACGGCCTCTCCCATTTGATACAGGCGCACGGTCGTTTCAATTTCAGGATAATCCCGCTCCAGCATTTCCGCCATAGGCCACATCGACAGCGGCACCAATTGTTCGCCTGTGCCTTCGAATCGTTGAACTTCCGTGAGCCGGTAAATGCGGTCGGCTTTGGTGTGAAATCGGTCGAACGACTTTTCGTGCCGGACGAACAGCAGCATGGCGATGCACACGGCCATCCCGATCGCCCAACCTGCAATGTTGAGCAGGGAAAAGGTTTTGTGTTTGAGGAGGTTGCGGACGGCGAGGGTGATGTAGTTTTGTAGCATGGGTGGGTGTAGGAAACCTTCGTTTATGCCCCACGTAAAAATCCCCTTGGGCTGCTGTGGGTGAGAATGATTGTAACGGGGATTTTTAGCAGGTGCATAAACGAAGGTTGTGGGTTTTGAACTCGAATAAGAGTAAGATAGCCCATACTGCGTGCCGAAATGTTTAGTTGTTGATTGTCAGTTTTTTAGAAAAGGGAAAGCGTTGTCCGATTGTTCGGTTTCGGACGCCGGGGTGTGCGGGAGCGGACGGAAGGAGCCGGTCGGTCCGGATGCGCTCCCCCGTCATTTTTCAATGACCTGCCCGATGAACAGCAGCGTATTCGTTTGCGGCACTTCGATGTGCACTTCCCGCATACCGTAGTCTTGATTGAAAGGTTCCCGGACTTTCAGCCCTTTTACTTTGTCTTCGATGGAAGCCCACAGGCCGTCGAGGTCGTCCACCTCCAGGTAAAACTCCATCTGACCTATATCCTTGCCCGCCGGCAGGATATGGATGGTGAGATTGTCTTTTTGATAGATGGCGTATTCGGGCGTGTCCATGACGGCATTAAAGCCCAATACCTCCCGGAAGAATTGAGCCGTTTCGATCAGGTTGAAGGAGGGGACCATGGGGCTGAGGAAGAGGGCTTTGTACATGGATACGATGCTTTTATTTTTTTAGTTCTATCTTAAATGTATCCGCCAAAAGTAATTTTTCTTTAGCTTCAACGGAGATAAACTCAACTCCGGTTATATAAAATTCAAAAATATCTTTTGGCAATTCTTCCTTGAGAATATGTTTGAAATCTTGTAAGGTCGTGATTTTGAAATATCTAAGTGAATAGTTAGAATAACCTGCAACTTTTTCATCATCAAAACCTAATCCTATGTATTTATCTTGGTGAAAGTAGCAAATTAAGAATTTGTAAGAGGTATAATCCAGTCCATTATGCGATAAGTATACAAGAGGGTTTTCCAAAAAAGTGCTTCGTTTTAATACTACTTTGATATTTTTTATGTGGGTGGGTTCAGTATTTGGACCTAAGCCTATGATCTTTATTCTTTCTCCATAGGTTTCAGGGCTGAATGTAACAATTGTGTCAACTGTTCCACTAACCGGCACTTTTAAGGTTGTATTCTTTCCTTTTTTTAGTTTTATTTTATTATCCCGAACCCTGACAGGAATGCTGATACTATCAATAACCAGGTTGCTTTGGGCAATTAATGATGAGATCAAGAAAAATAGTATTAATACTAAAAAAATTTTATACATTAGGAGTATCGTTTTTTATGCCGTACAACAGCGAGGCCCTCGCTGATCACCACAGTATGAGTCATCCCGAATTTTTTCAAAAAGTGGAGAGATTTCGTTTCAACCCACGATTTTAATCGTGGGAAAACAGGATGTACCGGCAAACTAACGGTTTCAACCGTTTTTAAACGCCCGGCCAAGCCTGTATAAACCGTTAAAACGGTTTGAAATCGTCCGTTTTGTGACATTCCTACGATTAAAATCGTGGGTTGAAAAATTCGGGATGACTTATGTTGCTATTTGGTTGAGGTGCGAAAAGGCATTGCAAGCATTATTTTTCCTACGTCCAAAAATAGGGGAATATGTTGTCACCGCCAAACGGGTAGCAAAAAATAGTGATGGCACGACTCCAAGTCGTGCCATCACTGAGGGCTTTTCACTTCAACTCCCGCAGTTTTATATTCCTGAAATCAATTTCCTGTCCTTCGCTCTGCAGCGCGATATAGCCAGAGCGCAAGGGTTTGCCGTCCTGCTTTATCGCCGGGTCGAAACGGTTGACCACGCCGCCGCCGATCTGCGGTTTGGAATATTGCAATACGGTATCGCCGTCGATAATGTGTGTGATGAGCGAGTCGCCCAAAACGATGAGCTCCGCTTTGACCCACCGCTCGCCTTCATACGTTTTGGACGTGGACTCGATGCAGTGCCGGGCATCGATTTTTCCCTGAAACACCACGTCGGTGCCGGGCGAGCACATATTGCCCGTCGGGCGTGGCTTGCCGTCGCCGAGTCCTGCCAGAAACTGCATTTCCACCGAAATCGGCCAGTCCTGTTCGCGGGGCATGGTACGGGGGTCCTGGGAGTGGAACATCACACCGCTGTTTTTGAGCGTGTACTCGGGCGCATCCGAACGCCACCGGCCAACAAAACGGTATTCCAGCGACAAATGATAATACGAAAAAGGCTGATGGAAATACAGATGCCCGAAGCGGTCGTTGAATTGGTCGTATTGGTCATACCGGACCTGTATGACGCCGTCTTTTACCCGGAACGTGTTGCCGTAGTTGTCGCCCGTCTCATGGTGATGTATTTTGACGATCCAGTCCGAGAGGTCTTTCCCGTTGAACAGCGATATCCAACCTTGATCGGCGGTGCGGTTTTTGGCGCCTGCACAAGCGGCAAGCACCAGGACGCCAAAGAAATAAAGCAACCGACGAAAATCACGGGCAAAATACTGCATAGGTGTCTTATTTAATAGGCTTGGTTTTATCAGCATTTCCTATATCAAAGCCATCATAAGAATCAATTTTGTGCTTGTCTGCTATTTTATAGAGTGATTTATTTAATTCAAAAAGTGACTTTGCATCGTGTTTTTCAATCCGTTCCATGTGTAACCAATATGTACTGTCTTCATCCTGATAAATATCAACATAATCAAAATTCATTTCCTTTAATTCAGTTGCCACATTTTCCAACCCCATGGGTTCGTTGTTGGTAAAGAAATAACCATAAAGCATATTCGTGTCAGTATTCACACCATCTGCTTTCATTTTATCATACACTTCTTTTATTTCTTCAAATGATATCATATTCGTTTGCGTATGCGTATTACAACTTCCGAATAGTAATATTGCCAAAATTATAATCAAGTAAATCAGTTTTTTCATCGTTCAATTCGTGGCTTAAAAAAGTGTCAGGCTTGAGAAGTCCTTGCGGGCGTTATTTTACAGCGGTCAAAAATAGGGGAATATGTAGTAACCGCCAAGCGGGTAGCCAAATTTATAGTGGTTGAGGGTGTCTCATAAGTACTTGAAAATTGGTCATTGTACATTGAAAATTGGACATTATTAAATTTTATATTTTTAAATTACTAATTTTAAATTTACTAAATATAAAATGTTCAATGTGCAATGCCCAATTTTCAATGCCCAATGACTTATGAGACACCTCCCCCTACTTTACGCCCACCTGCCCTCACTCCGCCTTCAACGCCTCCGTCAGATTCGCCCGCAGCACCTGCCACACCTTCACGCCCACCGTCGCCAGCAAAACGCAAAGCACACCCAGCGCCGACAAAAACAGCACCGGCGCCGGCACACCCGCGTGGATTTTGTAAATGCTGTCCATCATCGCCAGGGCGAACACGCGCCCCAGCAGGCAGCCGACAATGGTGGCTATCAAGGTGACAACCAGGAAATTGCGGTTGAGATGATAGGCGATGTTGCCCGCCCGCGCACCCAGCACGCGCCGCAGCGCGAGTCCACGAATCTGTTTTAAAGCATTGAGCGACACAATGGCAAACAACCCGCTCACGGTGAGCAGGAGGATGATGACGGCAAATGCAGTCATGGTCGTAGCGATGTTTTCCGACACTTCAAGCGCCTCGGCCATGACTTCGCTTTGATAAAAACCCGTGAAGGGTTTATATGGGAACAGCAGTTTCCAGGTCTTTTCCATGTCGGCATGCACGGTGGCCAGATCCTCCGGTTTGGTTTTCACGATGCAGTAGGTGAACAGGCGCTCCGGCGCGCAACGCACCACCACCGGCGACGGGGCATCGAACGGCGAATCGGTCATAAAATCTTTCACCACGCCGGCAATGCGGTAAGAAACGGTGTCGAAATTCAGCATTTCGCCCACGACCGCTTTATTGCCGCCGATTTCGCGAACAAACGTTTCATTGACAAGCACTTCCGTCTCCGAACCCGTCGTTACATTCACATCTGAAAAGTCTTTCCCCGACAACAATTGCATCCCCATGAAAGGCATATAATCTTTACCGATCTCAAACCACAAGGTTTCCTGTTTTTGTCCCTGCCAGGAAAACTCCACGCGGCGGTAGTTGAACCCCGCGTGGTGGCGCGTTTTGGCCGTTTCCAGCACCTTCGGGTTTTGGCGGATGGCGTCTTCAAAGTTTTTCACCGCCGCCAGATCCTGCGCCTCTACGCCGAGGATGCCCTCGCGGACGTAGCCGAGGTCGGCCTTGCGCTGTGCCTGCGCGTTGCGGGCAAAACTGAGCCCCACCACCACGGCAGCCAGCGCCATTGCCACCTGCGTCCCCATCATAATGCGGGAAAAAAGGCTCGACCCGCCAAAACGAAGCGTGCCCCGGAAAATGCTCGAAGGGGCGAATCCGCTGATGTAAAACGCCGGGTAGGCGCCCGCCAGCAAGGTGGTGAAAATGACTGTGCCTGCGAGGAAGGCCAGTACCGGGTAATTGTTCAGGTAAGTTATTTTTACGTCTAAGTGTTCCCACATGGCATTGAATCCGTCCACCATCGGAAACACGAGCATCATGCCCAATACTAAGGCTGTCAGACACACGATAAACGCCTCACCGAGCAGTTGGATCCGCAACTGACGCAGCGTGCCGCCCATCACTTTGCGCACGCCCATTTCGCGCAGGCGGCGGTTGCCGATCGCGATGGTGGTATTGGCAAAGTTCAGGCTGGCGGTGAGCAACAGCATCAGGGCGCAGGTGATGTTGCCCCAAATTGCTGCGGGCGGCGAACCGGACATCAGATTATTCCAGCGGATGTCGCGGGCATTGAGCGCCAGGTCGGGCAGGGCTTCGAGGCGATAGCGTTCGGCCTGCCAGTTTTGGTTGCCCTGGTTCTGCGGCGCCACGTATTGCTGCAAAGCCGCTTCCACAGCCGCCAGGTCGGAGGGATTTTTTAATTTCAAAAACGCAGCATCCACAAACCATCGCCATGAATCGTAGCGCACGGGTTTATTGCCTTCCAACTGGTTATCCAGATGCGTAAGAAACTGGAACTGGATGCTCGAATTTTTCGGACATTCCTTCAGTACCCCGCTGATCGTCAGGTTTTTGCGCTGATCTATATCGGCATACAACAGCAATGTCTGCCCTACGGGATTTTCGTCGCCGAAGAATTTTTTTGCCATTTCCTCCGTGATCAGCAGCGCGTCGCGGTCGGCCAGCCGCGCCTGACCGGAGAGCAGTTGGAAGTCGAACACGTCGAGGAAATTCTCGTCCACAAAATGTACCTGTTGGTTGAACACGTTTTCGTCGCGCTTGATGACGAGGCCGCGCGAGTCGATCCGCGTCGCCGCTTCTATACCCGGGATTTCCGCAGCTGCCTGCGGCGGCAGGTAGGCCGGGCAAACACCGTGCAACAGGTGATTGGAGTTTTTGTACGTCTCCACCCGGAACACGCGCTCCTTCGCCGGGTGCCAGGCGTCGAAACTGTGCGCAAACTGGTAGTTTTCAAAAGAGAAAATACAAAAGGCCAATGCGATGCCCAAACCGGCGACGTTGATGAGCACGTAGCGCCCGTTGCGGCGCAGGTGGCGGAGAGCGAGTTTCAGGTAGTTTTGTAGCATAGTTGATAGAAACCTTCACTTCCGCCCCTTTCAAAACCCCTTTTTGATTTCAGGTAAGCAAGATTTCGTCAGGGGTTTTGAAAGGGGCGGAAGTGTGGGTTTGGAACGTGAATACGGGTAGGTAGCGTCATACCTTGTGCCGAAACAAATAGTGCTTGATTTTCAAATTGTTAGCATCTGAAAAAACCCGAAAGACTGTTCGTTTTCGGACGGGACATGTGCGGTGGCGGACGGGAATAAAAAACCGGAGCCGCCCGCACACGGCGAACGACTCCGGTATTTCTTGTAATTAGGGTAATTAAAGGTCATTAGAAGTCATTCATCTATGGCAGTTGAAATGACTCTTAATGACTGCAATTACCCTTAATGACTTCAATTACTCTTAATGACCCTTATTTCCCATGACAGTTCTTATACTTCTTCCCGCTTCCGCAGGGGCAGGGCTCATTGCGCCCCACGACTTTTTCTTTTATAATCGGCTGCACCCGTTGCGGCGGGCCATTGTGTCCGGCTGACTGGGCAGCACGCTGGGCGGCCTGCTGCGTCTCCGTCATGCTTTGCTGGTTGTTGGCGCGGAGGCGGCCGGCTTGCGCTTTGCGCTGGGCTTCGGCTTGCTGTTGGGCGGCCTGGGCGCGGCGCATTTCATCTTCATTCGGCAAAGCCAGCGAGCCTTTCAGGAGGAAGGAGGTCACGTTGGCGTTGATATGGCCGATGAGCCCTTCAAACAGGTTGTACGCCTCCATTTTGTAGATCACCAGCGGGTCTTTTTGCTCGAACGAAGCGCCCTGTACCGAATCTTTCAGGTCGTCGATGTTGCGCAGGTGTTCTTTCCACGCGTCGTCGATGAGTGCCAGCGTGGCTACTTTTTCCACGTCGTGCATGATGGTTTTGCCGTCCGTTTTGATGGCTTCTTCCATATCTGCGCTGATGTTGAGGCCAAGGGCGCCGTCGGTGAAAGGCACAACAATACGTTTGTAACGGTGGCCTTCCCGCGCATACACATCCTTGATAACCGGGAGCAAGCGGTCGCCGACCTGTTTGGATTTATAGTCGTACAGATCAAACACCTGTTGCTGATACGTGGCCGTCACGGTGTTGATGGGCGCGGATTTGAACCAGGCTGCATCCAGTTCCGGGTCGACGCCGATGAGACGGATGCTGTCGAGACGGAATGTTTCGAAATCGCCGCCTTCGCGGTGCACCTGCACAAGTTCGGAGGTGATAGCCGTAAAGGCGTTGTTGATATCTACCGCCAAACGGTCGCCGAAGAGCGCGTTGCGGCGTTTTTTGTAAATCGCCTCGCGCTGGATGTTCATCACGTCGTCGTATTCGAGCAGGCGTTTGCGGATGCCGAAGTTGTTCTCCTCCACTTTTTTCTGCGCGCGTTCGATGGAGTTGGTGACCATACTGTGCTGGATCACGTCGCCTTCTTTGTGACCCATTTTGTCCATGAGCCCGGCGATGCGGTCGCTCTGAAACAAGCGCATGAGTTGGTCTTCCAAAGAAACGTAGAACTGCGAGGAACCGGGGTCGCCCTGACGACCGGCGCGACCGCGCAACTGGCGGTCGACCCGGCGGCTTTCGTGGCGCTCGGTGCCGACGATGGCAAGACCGCCCGCTTCTTTCACACCGGGGCCGAGTTTGATGTCGGTACCGCGACCGGCCATGTTGGTGGCGATGGTCACTTTGGATGCCTGGCCCGCTTCGGCGACAATTTCGGCTTCGCGCTGGTGTTGCTTGGCATTCAGCACGTTGTGGTCGATGCCGCGCATTTTCAGCATGCGGGAAAGCAACTCTGAAATTTCTACGGAAGTGGTGCCCACCAGGATCGGACGACCTTTGTCACGGAGTTTTATGATGTCGTCGATGACGGCGTTGTACTTCTCGCGAGCGGTTTTAAATACTAAGTCTTCCTCGTCTTTGCGGGTGATGGGGCGGTTGGTCGGGATGACCACCACGTCGAGTTTATAGATGTCCCACAATTCTTTCGCTTCGGTCTCGGCGGTGCCGGTCATACCCGCGGATTTGTGGTACATGCGGAAATAGTTCTGGAGCGTGACGGTGGCATAGGTCTGGGTGATTTCGCCGACTTTCACATTTTCCTTCGCTTCTATGGCCTGGTGCAGGCCGTCGGAGTACCGGCGGCCTTCCATGACGCGTCCCGTTTGCTCATCCACAATTTTGACCTCGCCTTCCTGTACGATGTATTCATTGTCATTTTCAAACAAGGTGTAGGCTTTCAGCAACTGCTGAATCGCGTGGATTCGGCGGCTTTTCACGCCATAGTCCTGCGACAAATGTTCTTTGGCTTCCACTTTTTCCTCATGCGTCAAGGTATCGTCGCGGTCAATTTTCACCAGTTCCTCGCCAATGTCGGGCATAATAAAAAAGTCGGCGTTGTTGTTGAAGCGCGAGAGGTATTCCACGCCTTTTTCGGTCAACTCCACGTTGCGGTTTTTCTCATCGATGTGAAACAGCAACTCCGTGTCCACTTCGGGCATGCGCTTGCTGTTTTCCTGCATATAAACGTTTTCCGTTTTTTGCAACAGGACTTTCATGCCTTCTTCACTGAGAAACTTCACGAGGGCGCGGTTTTTCGGCAGACCACGGTGGGCGCGCAGCAGCGCCAGACCGCCGCCGCCCGCTTCGGCGCCTGTGTTTCCTTCGTTCACCAATTTTTTCGCTTCGGTCAGCAACCCTGCCACGATTTTGCTCTGCTCGTCGTGGAGCCGTTTCACCGTCGGGTTGAGTTCCACGTATTCCTGGTCTTCGGCGCCACGTGTGACGGGGCCGGAGATAATGAGCGGCGTCCGCGCATCGTCAATCAGCACGGAGTCCACCTCGTCCACGATGGCGTAGTGGTGTTTGCGTTGCACGAGTTCGTCGGGACTGATCACCATGTTGTCGCGCAGGTAGTCGAAGCCGAATTCGGAGTTGGTGCCGAAGGTGATGTCGCAGCGATACGCTTCGATGCGATCGCGGCTGTGGGGGCGGTATTTGTCAATACAATCCACCGTCAGCAGGAGGAATTCATAAATGGGGCCGACCCACTCCGAGTCGCGGCGGGCGAGGTAGTCGTTCACCGTGACGATGTGGACACCTTCACCGGCCACGCCGTTCAAATATGCCGGCAGGGTGGCCACCAGGGTTTTGCCCTCGCCGGTCGCCATTTCGGCGATTTTGCCGTCGTGCAACACCATACCGCCGATCAACTGCACATCGTAGTGCACCATGTTCCAGGTAATGTCGCCGCCGGCGGCGGTCCATTTATTCTGCCAAATGGCCTGGTCGCCTTCGATGGTCACGTAGGTTTTGCCGGTTTTGGCCGCGAGGGCGCGGTCGTGGTCGGTGGCAGTGACGGTCAACGTCTCGTTTTGTGAAAAACGACGGCTGGTTTCTTTTACCACCGCAAACGCCTCCGGCAAAATGGACAACAGAATGTCTTCCAGCGATTTATCGCGTTCTTTCCGCATCTCGTCCACTTCTTTGAAGAGGCGTTCTTTTTCATTGAAATCCTCTGCGTCGAGGGCTTGATGATTCAGCGCTGCGATTTCGGCGTCGATGTCTTTCAGGTATTCGCGGATGCGTTCGCGGAATTCGAGGGTCTTCGAGCGCAGGTCGTCGTTGGAGAGCCGTTGATACTGCTCGAAGTTATTATTGATGTCGGCGACGTAGGCTAAGTATTGTTTCAGGTCGCGGTCTTGCTTGGTGCCGAGTATTTTTTTTATGAATCCGAACATTTCTTGTTAATGTGCTAATGTGGTCAATGTGCTAATGTGGTCAATGTGGCAGAGGGGATGAGCATGCCAAAGCATTTAAAATGCTGTTTTGCCGGAAAGGCAAAAGCGGGCGCAAAGATAAGGATTGTCCCGCAGGGAAAGGGGAGGGTGCCGCACATTTCATTCCATGCGGGGAAAATGGAGGAATTTTGACAAAATGGCAGTGCGGGTGGCAATATATCGGAAGACGTGGCAGATTTGCCAGTAAAAAATAATTGGTTTTATCTGAATTTCTTGTTTTTGAGTTGAGCAATCCGAGATTTGTGTGTAGGTTTGTAAAAAATATCATGTCATGGTACAAACGGCGCAAAGAGTCTCTTTTGATGAAATCAAAAAAATATATCCGGATGAGTGGGTCGTACTCGGCGATCCAGTCATTGAAGGTGTTCGAGTTGTTTCCGGCGTTTTGCTTGCGCACGGAAAGGATAAGCAAAAAGTAGCGTTGGAAGGCAAGAATTTGGTAAAAGGATTTACCTCTACTGCTTTTCGCTACACCGGTGAGTTCCCCCGCAACCGAAAATTTCTGTTATGAGGAGTTACCCTTTGACCCAATTTGGAGAGGGGCGGCTTGTAATGGTGGATGTAAAAATTGATTTTGAAGAAAATGCTTTGGCCATTGATACCGGGACTTCTCAAACGCTTCTTGACCTGAACATTCTTTATTTTCTTGGATATTCACTCGATGACTCGATCGGTACTAATTTTTACGAAACAGCCAGCGGCATCATCGAAGGGCATGTACTCCCAATAAAAGAATTGAGTGCTGTAGGGATAACGAGACGAAATTTTGAAGTCTGCACATTTGATTTTCTTGCCCGGGGCCTCGTTTCCGAACTCTCCGGTGTTCTGGGCCTGGATTTTTTTGAAGGCGTAAAAATTTGTCTTGATTTTCGTTCTTCTATCATCACAGTTGATTGAAAATCAATGTGATAAAAAATTAAATAATTTTGACAATATGACAGGAATACTGAAAAAGAGCGGGCAAGATTAGTTTGCAGCAAATTTCAGCCGTATGTGCACCGTTACTTTTCTGCCCGTATCCACCGGCTTTATCCTGACCCACAACCGCGACGAAGCCCCCAGCCGGTCGCCGCATGTTATTGCGCGGGAAAAAACAGGGGGCGACGTGCTGTTGTTTCCCCGCGACACAAAAGCGGGCGGCGCTTGGATTGCAACCGCCAGAAGCGGTAAAACCGCCTGCCTGCTCAACGGCGCCTTCATCAAACACCAGCACAACCCGCCCTACCGCCGCAGCCGCGGGCTGATGCTGCTCGACTTTTTTGAGTGGCCGCAACCGGCAGATTTTTTTCATCAATACGATCTTGACAACATCGAGCCTTTCACTTTCCTGCTGCTTGAAAATGAGTCCGTCACAGAACTCCGCTGGGACGGCACGCAGCGGCATCTGAAAAATCTTTCGGGCCATGAACCGCATTTTTGGTGTTCGGCCACACTCTACCCCCCCGAAATGCAGACAAAACGAGAGCAGGTATTCCGCCAATGGCTTGAGCATACCCTCCACCTTCCACCCTCCCGTCCACCGTCCACCGTCCACCGTCTACCCTCCACCGTCCACCGTCTACCCTCCACCGTCCACCGTCTTCACCTGACAGGCAGCGTCGGCGACCCGGAAAACGATTTTGTTATGAATCGCGGCGGCCGGGTGCGCACCGTGAGCGTCACGCAGGTGGTGGTCAAAAATAATTTTTCGCAGATGCGATATTTCGATTTACTGGAGGGTCACCGGGATACGCGGCGGATAAAAGCGAGTAAACGGCAGGAGATTATTTTCTGATCCGGATATTTATTGTGCTGCTTCGGTTAATTTTTTGTCAATATCCCGAACTTTGCTTTGGCGAGTCGATTTTTTACCCATATATTGCGCCAACTTAATCAATTTCACACCAATTGTTCACTTCTAATCTTCTTCGGAAGTCATCTTAATCTGCTTATGAAAAAAATCCTACTATCCTTCGCCTTCGTGTTGGTAGGTGTTGCGCTCGGCGCTCAAAGCAACCTCAAACCCGATCTCTCTGTGTTCCCCAATCCCACGACAGAGTATATTTCCGTGCAAGACAAAAACGACGCCGTGGGTTTTCTCTCGGTGTACAATTTAGTTGGAAAAAAAGTCAAGGAATTTGAATTCGTTAAAGGTGAACAATATTACATCGCCGATCTTCCGAAGGGCATGTACCTGGTGCAAATCCTCGACCGCAGCAAGCGCAATCTGACGACACAGAAAATAGAAAAACGTTGAAATACAAGGTTTTATAAAAAAAATCCCCGTCGCACGCTGCAACGGGGATTTTTATTTTATTCAGGCTCCTGCGCTCCGCAGCGCCCCTGCCAATTGTTCCGCCAACCCGAAACTGGTGCTGGATGAAAGCCGCGCCCGGCGCATGACGCCGTCGATTTCACACGCGGCGAAAGCGTGAAAATGTCCCGACGCGTCGCGTTCGCAATGAACGCCGAGTGGAAGCTGGCAGCCACCTTCCATCAGTTGCAGCACCTTGCGCTCCACATTTGTCACGGCAGAAATCTCCGGGTGGTGTATTTTTTTCAGGATCAGGCGGGTATCGGTATCGGCGCGGTTGGTTTGCCAGGCAAGCACACCCTGGGCAGGGGCGGGGACAAATTCGCGGGGGTTCATTTCCACCACTTCAAAATCGGTCAAATCCAGTTCCAGCCGGCTCACCCCGGCGGCTGCGAGAAAAATGGCGTCGAAATCGCCGGCACGGAGTTTTTCGAGGCGGGTCGGCACATTACCCCGGATGTCTTTGAGCACGACATCAGGCCGAAAATCGATCAGTTGCGCTTTGCGGCGGTTGGCGGAAGTGCCTACGGTTGCCCCCTGCTTCATCCTGAATAGTTTCCCGGCCTCTACCGATGCTTTCCTGATAATGAGCCAGTCGGCCGGGTTGTCCCGATAAGAAACGGCAGTAATCGCCAGCCCTTCCGGTTGACTGGTCGGCAGATCTTTCATCGAATGCACGGCCAGATCGATGTCGCCGCGCAGCAGCGCATCCTCGATTTCTTTTGTAAAAAAACCTTTGCCTTCCAGTTTGTCAAAACTCAGGTGTTGTACCAGATCGCCCTGCGTTTTGATAATGACCAGTTCGCTGCGGACCCCGACGCGGGCGAGTTCGGCGCGGGTAAATTCAGCCTGCCAAAGAGCAAGTTTGCTGCCGCGGGTGCCTATTTTGAGCGGCGGGTTCGCCGCCTGCGGCAAGCCTTCGGCGATTGGAAGCGGAGTGGGTGAGAAGGGCATAAAAAAGAAACGGATTTTTTTCAGTGCCGAACGCAGGGTTCGGCGATACGAAGTGCAAAGGTGACAAAAAGGGGGGCAATCAGCTCTTAAAAATGCCGTCCAGGGCTTTTGTTTCTGCGGCAAATGCTTCGCTGAAACGTTCCGGAAACGAAAAATAATGGTGCATTGCTACCGGTAACGGCTCCTGTTCACGGATACCGACGACCGATTCGACGTGTCCGCGCGGCATCCCGCTTACCAGTTGCAATTTTTCCCAAACGTCTTCCTGCGCAAAAACAGGGTAGGGCTCATCGGGATAGATCAGCACGAACGCTTTGGCGTATTCATGCAAGGCAACGTTGTACCATTCGGTGGGTTCTGTAAATGCCCGCATGACTTGTTCCGCTGAAAAAAGCAGGCACCCATCGGGTTCGTACAATTCGGACGCGTGGTCGAAAGGATATTCCGGTGTCGCGAAAGGACGGGGATACACGATGACTTTTTCAAATTTATCAAACAATAACACCTTGCGATTGAAGGTAAGCATCACCGCCTGATTGGCAAGAGCCAACTGTACGTCGGCAGGTACCGATTCGCCTTCGAATGCCATGGGTTCCCAATCAGTTCCCATGCGAAACAGTACGATCCGGTCGCGAAATTTTTGTTTGTCGGCAGCGGAAAGTTTTTGATAAAAGGCTGAAAACCGCTCCAGCAGATGGGTCAGACCCGACTCTAACTTTGGTGGGCGGCGATTGTACCACCACCAGTTGATCTGCGGGGCGAAAACATAAATTAAGGTAGCCAGCACGACGAAGGGGCCCAACCAGACGGCATAGTCGGTGTCGACCTTCCAGGCCATGTACAGGAAAAAGATCGAGAGGAAAACAAAGGGAGCGGCTATATAATTGGAAAACATACGGCTACGGCTGGGATTTTAAACTTCCAACGCCAAATGTCCAACGTCCGGAGTCTATTTTCAAATTGTCCGGGCAGCAATTTTTAAAAAATCGCAAATCTCTCTTCCCATTTGCAAAAAATCGTTTTACCTTTGCCGCCGCTTTTCCAGGCAGGCCGGTACCTTAGCTCAGATGGTAGAGCAATGGACTGAAAATCCATGTGTCCCCAGTTCGATTCTGGGAGGTACCACTTAAAGTCCCGAGGGTTTTACCTTCGGGATTTTTTTTTCGGTTGGTTATTCGGTTATTTGTTGATTTGGTTATCTGATAGCCAAATCAACAAATAACCGAATAACCAAATCAACAAATACACGATCGGCAAAATGTCCGAGGATATCGTCATTCGGGTACTGCTCCTCCCGCTCGCGCTGCTCTATGGCATCGGGGTAGGTATCCGCAATCTCTTTTACCGGATAGGCGTGTTGCGCAGCGTCCGGTTCGACTTGCCGGTCATTTCCATCGGCAATCTCTCTGTGGGCGGCGCCGGCAAATCGCCCCACATCGAATATATGCTTCGCTGGCTCGATCAATATATCGGTGTTGCCGTTTTGAGCCGGGGGTATGGCCGCAAAACCATGGGTTACCGCCCGGTGACCGTGATCGACAATGCCGAACAGGTTGGCGATGAACCCCTACAATTCAAACGAAAATTTCCTGACATACCGATCAGTGTATGCGAAAGCAGGGCGCTCGGTGTGCCCGAAATCGTCAAGCGCACACCCGAAACCCAATGCGTCCTGCTCGACGATGCTTTCCAGCATTTGGCCGTCACACCGGCACTGAATATCCTGCTCACCGAGTTCAACCGCCCGTTCACCCGCGATTGGCTGTTGCCTGCCGGACGGCTCCGCGAATGGCGTTATGGCTACCGGCGCGCCGATATTATTGTAGTGACCAAATGCCCGGTCGACCTGACACAGCAACAGCGTTTTGAAATGCTCACGGAAATTGATCCTTACCCGCGCCAACGGATTTATTTTTCCCGATACCAATATGGCCAACCTTATGAATTGTTGCGCCCCGATGTGCGCCGCCCGCTCGATCTGGAAACGCACGTACTGTTGGTGAGCGCCATTGCCAATACGGATTATTTGCTTCAATATCTGGGAGCAGAAGCGGCTTCGGTGCAAACGCTGGAATTTGAAGACCACCATTATTTCAATGAATCCGATCTGCTCGACATGCAACGCAGGTTCGAGGCCCTGCCGCAGCGCAATAAAATTATTCTGACCACCGAAAAAGACGCCGTGCGGCTCGAATTGCACGAAAATTTTCTGCGGGAAAATCAATTACCCGTATTGGTGCTGCCGGTCGAAGTCTCTTTTTGCGACAACGACGAACTTGATTTTCAGGCTGATGTGAAGCAGGTGCTGCTCGAATTTAAGGTGTAATTGATTCCTTTCATTCATGAGAATCGCTGCAACGCCTGCATCAACCGCTCCGGCAGTTCTTCCCGGCAAGCCATTTGGTAGTCCTGGTACGAACAAGGCACCAGGTAGTGGCGCTCGTGTTTCTTTTTCGTTGCTACCGGCACCTGCATCCACCAGCGCCCGCTTTTTGCACTTTTCCAGAATGTGAGTTGGTAATTCAATTGTCTGTACGAGACGATGTATTCCGTGAGCCCGGCTTTCGAGACCGGGAAATCGTTTTTCCGGTTAAAAAAGCCTTCAAGAAAGTACCACACCATTTGGGCTGCCAGCTGAGCCGTTTGCGCATCGCGGTCGCGGTCGGGCCGGTAGCCATAAATGCCGAATGAAGTCAGTTTGTCGCTCATGCCCGCATACCGGCACAATTGGCAGGCTTCTTCCGTAAAAAAACCGGAGGGCGAAGCCGACAGCACCCCCGGGGCTTCGCTTTGTTTTAAAGCGCCGAGGTGAAAAGCCATCAAATCGGCGTCGCGGATGACGGGCTCGGTTTCTTCGATGGCCGACCGTGATTTGCCGAGTCGTACCGTATCGAAGTTATTTTTTGCGAGAAAGCGCACGGCATCGGGAGGCGTTTGATGTGCCTGAAATCCGATCAGGCCGAAGTTGAACAACAGGGAATGCGCCGGCGAAAGCAGGGGCGTGTACACATCTTCCTGACCTCCAAACCGAAAGCGTTCGTCCACAACAGCCATATTGACCAGTGCTTTGGAGTCCTGGTAAGCGAAAAACTGGGCAAGCGCCATATCGTCTTTTCCGGCGATAATCAACGGCAGCACTTTTCCGGTCAGCAATTCGTACACCACCGGGATCAGGAGCGACGACTCTGATTTTCTGAGGTTACCGAGGTCGGCAACTGCTCCTTTTGGAAACGGGAAAACTGTTTTGTACAGGTGTTCCCGCACAGCGTTCGTTTCTTTTTCTCCAACGCCCAGCAGCGCTATCTTCACTTTCTTCAGATCGGGTAATTCGCCTTTATAAATCAACAGGTTTTTCCCAAAGTGGGACGCCTGGAGCGATTCCATCGGTTTCAGAAAAGCCGTTGAAAGGGGTTTGAGCCAGTTTTGCAACATACGATAAGAGGTAGCAGCGCAAATCAACGCACTTTTTGCCGCCGAAAAGTAAACAGTTTTTTCAAACGGTATTTCCAAGTTGTTTTTCTCTACTTTTGCGCCGCCCAACCGAATAGGAGTCCTTTGCCGGGGTTGAAAAATGACTTTCATACCCTAACAACCTGAACACCACCACACTACATGGAAGATTTGCTGAACAGGTACAAAGCCAAAACACCTGAAATAGTTTTTGAATGGCACGATACGGAAACGGATGCAGAAGGCTGGATCGTTATTAATTCGCTGCGCAACGGTGCAGCGGGAGGCGGCACCCGGATGCGCAAAGGACTGACCCGCGCGGAAGTGGTGTCGCTTGCGAAAGTAATGGAAATCAAATTCAGCGTGTGCGGCCCGGCGATCGGAGGCGCCAAAAGCGGTATCAACTTCGATCCTGCCGATCCTCGACGGCTGGAAGTGTTGAGCCGGTGGTACCGCGCTGTGCTCCCGATTCTGAAGTCCTATTACGGTACCGGCGGCGACCTGAACGTCGATGAAATCAAAGACGTGGTACCCATTACCGAACATCTCGGACTCTGGCACCCGCAGGAAGGCATTGTAAAAGGTCACCTGAAACCCACCGAAGGACAACAAATCAATCTTATCGGGCAGCTTCGGTATGGCTGCACCAAAATCGTGGAAGACCCGGAGTATGTGCCGGAAGGAAGCCCGAACAAATACGCCGTCGCCGATCTCATCACCGGCTACGGGGTCGCCGAATCGGTGCGACATTTCTACGACCTGTACCATAAAACTACTCCGGCAGGAAAAACAGCCATTATACAAGGCTGGGGCAACGTGGCTTCCGTGGCCGCTTGCTATCTGGCCAAGGAAGGCGTGAAAGTCATTGGCATCATCGACCGCGAAGGCGGATTGCTTGCGCCCGAAGGATTTACCTTAGAACAGGTAAAACACCTCTTTAACACCAAAAACGGCAACAAATTAAATGCGCCCCACCTGCTGCCGTTTGAAGAAATCAATGAAAAAATCTGGAAATTGCAAGCAGATATATTCATTCCCGGCGCTGCCTCCAAATTAGTAACCCGGACGCAAATGGACAAACTTCTGGAGGGCGGCATAGAAGTTGTTGCCTGCGGCGCGAATGTACCATTTGTGGACGACGAGGTGTTTTTCGGTCCCACGGCCCGGTATGCCGATGATCACACGGGTGTCATTCCCGATTTCATTGCCAATTGTGGCATGGCACGGGTTTTTGCATATCTGATGCAGCCTGATGCCGTGATGACGGATCGTGCAATTTTCGGCGATATTTCGGCTACCATACGCCGTGCTTTGGAAGAAGTATTAAAAATAAACCCTATTCCCACCCGAATTTCTACCAACGCCCTATATTTGGCGCTCAGAAAGTTGGGGGTTTAATGCCTCTTTTTCAAAAACTTGTGGGAACTTGCGCCCGAATTTGAGATAAAAATACCCAAGTCGATCAATCCTTTCCAAAAACAAATACAAAACTGTTAACATTCATTCATTTAAAAAGCAGTGACCCTATGACGGTTAGAAAATTATCTTCTGCTCTCTTTTTTGCTCTTGTTTCTTTTGCGCTCAGCGCTCAGGAGACTGCTCCGACGGGCACATATCGCTCGTTTTCCCCAGCCGACCAATGGGAACTCGGTATAGACCTTGGCACGCCCTTTATCGTAGGCGACATCGACGCCAAATACCCGGGCATTGGCGGCGGTTTGCACCTCCGCAAATCGTTCGACCACATCTTCTCGCTGCGTTTCGGCGCCAACTATTTCCAAACCGAGAACGACGAAGCTCCCCGCAATTCTGAAAACACCTGGGTTTCCGGTAACGCTCAGTTGGTTGTGGCTGTGAACAATTTCCGTTTCAACAAGCCCTACCGCAAATTGGTCGTCAACGTCTTTGCCGGCCTGGGTGTGGACAATTACAGCACCGATTACTCGAACATCGAGCAGGATGACCCTGCAACGCACCCCAAAGTCGGCGGCTCATTGGACGCCACCACCAACGGCCACCTCGAAATAGGCGCAGGCCTGGCTTATCGCTTCGGCCCGAAATTCAACATTGGGCTTGAACACACTGTTTACACCGTGTTTGGCGGAAATGCCGACCTGCTCGACAGCGACGAAAACGTTGGCCGCAACGTGACCACTTTCCGCGATATTATGCAGTTTCCGCACCTCTCGCTCAACTTCAACCTCGGCGGTACCGACAAAAAAAGCGGCCTGAAAAAATCCGAACCGCTTTACTGGGCCAACCCGATGAGTATGGTGGGCGATGCAATCACGGCATTAGAAGCACGTCCGATCTATGATCCGACCGACACCGACGGCGACGGTATCATCGACGCTATCGACGACGAAGACAACAGCCCGGCCGGCGCACGTGTCGACACCAAAGGTGTGACCTCCGACAGCGACGCCGACAAAGTGCCCGATTACAAAGACAAAGAACCCTATTCTCCTCCGGGCTACACGGTCGACGCAATGGGTGTGGCGCAAGGTCTGCCGAAATACACCACAGAAGGCGACGTGAACCGCATCGTAGACGCGAAAATCGCAGCCATCAAATTCCCGGAACCGAAAACGAACGACTGGTTCTTCCCGAGCGCCAACTTCGCGTATAACAGCTACGCGCTCCGCTACAGCGAATATGAAAAACTGTACCAGGTGGCTACCGTGCTGAAACAGAATCCGACGATCAAAGTAGTGGCGATCGGCAATACCGACCGCAGCGGCTCCGAGGGCTACAACAATGTGTTGTCCTACAACCGCGCCAAAGCGGCTATCGACTTCCTCGTATCGCAACATGGCATCGACCGTAGCCGCCTTATCCTCAACTGGGCAGGCGAAGGCAGTGCAGTTGTGCCGGTCAACGGCTCCAACTCGGCCAACCGCCGCGTGGAATTCCGCGTTGCCAAAGGCGAAACCGAAATGGGACGCCCGGAAGGCCCGGAAGCCGGAAAAGGCGGTAAAATGCAAGGCAATAAAGACGCCGGCTATTAATTCTTAGCCGACTGCATCCAGGATGGGCAATTCACTTTCGGGTGAATTGCCCATTTTTATTTTTGTATCTGTACAGGCAGGATATTTGCCGCACATTTTCCAATACACGACTTTCATGGCTTTTTCCACCGCATATCAGGTAGTGGTTGAGAAAATATCACTCAATAAACGACTGATAAACAACCTGTTCAAAGTGTTGGTACTGCTGCTGCCTGCCGTAGTGCTGTATTATGAATTATCAGGGAGAGACAACCTGGATGCCATCGTGTCCGTATTCCGGCAACAATTGTACAATACCAATGGCTGGTGGCTGGCCGGCGCAGTTTTACTCATCCCGGTCAATTGGCTGGCTGAAGTTCAAAAGTGGCTGCCGTTTGTTGCCAGGCATGAACCCATGTCGCAATGGAAGGCATTAAAAGCGGTGCTGGCCGGCTCGAGTCTGGGGTTGTTTACACCCAACCGCCTTGGCGAATATGGCGGGCGTATTTTATTCGTCCGGCCTGAAAATCAGTGGAAAGCAGTGATTGCCAATGGGGTGGGAAGCCTGAGCCAGTATCTGGTTTTGTTGACGGGTGGCGTTTTGGGTGGTTTATGGTTTGCGGGCAATATGCTGGGATGGAGCACCCAACACCTGATATGCATCCTTGTTTTTGCGTTGGCAGCGATCTCCGCATTATTTTATTTTAACTTTAACATTCGGCTTTTTATTCCACTTCTTTCACGTATATCTTTGTTGCGGCGTTGGAAATCGCTTTTCAGGGAAATTTACTTTTTGGAAAGGATTGAACGCCGTGAATTGGCCTGTGTGTTAGCGTGGTCTGTGTTCAGATATGTTGTTTATTCAACGCAATATGTGCTGTTACTCCGTTTTTTTGAAATAAAGACGACAATCGCAGCCGGCTATGCGGGTGTGGCGACGATCTTTTTGTTGCAAACTATTGTACCGCTGCCCGCGTTGGCAGGCTTGTTGGTGCGGGGCAGCCTGGCTGTATTCGTCTGGTCTCATTTTGGTGCGAATGAAATCAGTAGTCTTGCCGCTACATTTGTGTTATGGATAATAAACCTGATTTTGCCCGCGTTACTTGGTACTTTTTCACTGTATTCCGTCAATATCACCAAATCACTTGGTTATGACGATGATTAAACCAATAGCCATCATATTCGGCCTGTTTCTTATGGCATTTACGGTGCCGCACTTGCCCTACCGCCCCACTCAAAATAGTGGCCCGGAACCCTGTGCGAACACCAATAACACGTTCCAGGACGGGGAAAAAATCACCTATATAATTTACTACAACCTCAATTTCGTGTGGGTCCCGGCCGGAGAGGTTGTTTTCAAAATATTTGACGAAGGCAATCAGTGGCATTACCAGGCCATCGGTACCACCTATTCGTCTTATGAGTGGTTTTATTCCGTCCGGGATGAATACAACTCATGGGTGGACAAAAACACGCTGTTGCCCAACTATTCGGAGCGAAGTGTAAACGAGGGAGACTATCATATTTTTGAAAAAATCTCTTTTAACCAGTCGGAGCGCAAGATGACCGTTTGGCGCGCCAAAAAAAAGGGCGAAACGGAAACGAAGACCGAGCATGCGGTGCAGGATTGCGTCCATGATGTACTTTCCAGTCTTTATAACCTGCGCAACTACGACGTTGCCAATCAGCAGACGGGTTATAGCATACCATTCCGGATTTTCATGGACAAAGAGGAGTTTCCCTTGAAGATCAAATACGCGGGTAAAGAGGCCAAGAAAAAAGTCTATGGAATGGGTAAGTACGATACCATGAAATTTCAGCCGGATGTCATCGCCGGCGAAGTATTCAATGAAGATGCCAAAATGGTTGTATGGGTATCCGACGACCAAAACCGCATTCCACTCCTCATAGAAACCCCCGTATCCGTCGGCTCGGTAAAAATGGTGATTAAGGATTATTGGGGATTGAAATACGATTTCACGGCGAAACGTTGAGCGAATCACCTTAATTTTGAATTCAATTATTTACCCGGCGATATTGCCACCAACAATTAAATTTTTTTAAAATGGCAGACGTTAAAAAATACCAAGTGGGCGACGAACTTACCTACAAAACCGGAAATGCAAGGGTTAAGGTAATTCACAACACCCTGAAACCAGGCGGCGTAAACGCTGATGAAGCGACCATCTGGATTGAAACCAAACTGGGAACGCCGATCGCTATCCCGGTTGCTCAACAGGATCGCTACCTGACGACCGAAGCGCCATTGCCCAAACCGAAAAAGTGGCCGCTGCCCAAACAAGGAAAGTGAACGACAACCGGAGGAGCAAAGACGAAATAACAACTTAACATTTTCGCCCTTGCCAAATTGTAAATCGCCTTATGCGGACATTCCGCATAGGGCGATTGTTTTTTCGTGACAAGCAGTTGGACGACTGGCCCGTGTCAAACAAAAAGCCACCGACGCATTGCGCGCCGGCGGCTAAACCCCAAAAAACCAAATGAAAACAATCTTCCTTTTTTTGCCTTGTGTCCCCCGCTCGCTTGCAAGGAACGATATAAAAACGCGGGACTCAAGTTTTTGTCACTGCGCAAAGGTAGCGTTAACTACACATTAATCAATCGCTTGTTTAAATAATAATTTGTTAACGTATCTGACCGTATTCTGACAGTTTGCGCCGTTCCCTGCCCGAATCCGCCACTTACTCAGCCGGCATGCAGGTCCTTATGATACCGCTTCCCGATCATAGCACTCTTGCCGTGTCGACGGACAAGACGTAAAAAACAGTGACCGGGTTGGTTGATGCTTTTTTAGGGCAGGTGTTTTTTCGCAACTGAATACGCATTGAATGGAATGTTCAAAGCAGTCACAACCCCAAGCCCCCAAATCCTGTTAATCACCCCGGATCATACAAATATATATGTCTACTGTCCTTCTCGCCGGCGGCTCCGGGCTCATCGGCAGCCGGCTCGCTGAAATGTTACGCCAAAAAGGTTATGCCGTTCGTATCCTCACCCGTTTGCCCAAAGGCGAAGATCAATATGCCTGGAACCCTGCTGCCGGAATGCTTGACGACAGCGCCCTTCAGGATGTCGACTGCATCATGAACCTTGCCGGAACGGGTATCGCTGCCAAACGCTGGACTGCTGCCCGCAAGCGTGATATCATCGAAAGCCGGGTGCAGAGCGCCTTTACCCTGCGCAATGCAATAGAGCGCACCGGACTACGGCCCAAGGCGTACCTGTCGGCTTCCGCCATCGGTTACTACGGCAATTCGGGCGAGCGGTGGATGACCGAAGCCGATATGCCGGTCGACACTGGTTTTCTGTCGGATTGCAGCCGGCAATGGGAATCTGCGGCAGCCGGATTTTCCGCGCTTGGTATTCGAACGGTAAAATTCCGGATTGGCGTGGTACTGGCAAAAGAAGGCGGTGCATTGGCCGAATTTGTGAAGCCGCTTCGGTTTGGTATCGGCGCCTATTTTTCCGATGGACAAGCGTGGTATTCCTGGATACACCGCGACGATGTATGCCGGTTTTTTATCTGGGCAATGGAAAACCCGGCGATTGAAGGCGTATTCAATGCCGTGGCTCCGCACCCCGTCCGAAACAAAGAATTATTAAAAGCAATTGCGAAAGCCAGGCGTCAGGTTGCTATTTTTGTCCCGGCGCCCGCCTTTGCCTTGCAACTCGTGCTCGGAGAAATGGCTGCAGTCATCCTGAACAGCAACAGAGTCGCCTCTGCGAAGAGCACACAAGCGGGTTTTGAATTCCAATATCCGGAACTGAACAGTGCTCTGGAACACATATTTCGAGGTTAAAAGCCGGGTGTTTCAAGCCGGTGAAGCAACTGCGCACATGTCACAGGCCGGTAATTTTTTTACAAATAAACGGTAAACGTACCCTTCCTGCCGGGCATACAGGGATGTTGTTTGCCAAATGATATTTTTTAAAAGCCGTATTTAAGGCGATTTGCCGCATTGATTTTTGGAAAAAAGTGTTAAAAAAGAACGAAGTTTTAAATCCGGCAAAAAACTCCAAACGCACTGCGTTTTCGTAGCGTATCTTTGCGGGTGACAAAATGGTTTATTCCGCGTTTCCATTTCTCATACGAAAGCCTCCGATGTTATGCTGCTGAAACAAATTTTCTGTACTGCCCTGTTGGCGCTTCCCTGGGTAATCCAGGCTCATGGCGACCCTTACGACGATCGCTCCAAGGCAGATGTGGACGGGCCGCACGTTTTTTACCGTGGTCAGAACGTTGTCGTCAAAAGCGTCGAACGCTTTGATACGAATACCGTCGCGCGCACCAAGATTTATACTAACAGGAAAATGATCATGCTCACCTGCCGTATTCCGGAGACAGGTGACGAATTCAGTTTCAAACTGCACGATACACTTTTGGTGGAACCCGACAGCTACGTTATGCCCGACCGCCTGCTGGCGCTTTCGGACATCGAGGGCAATTTTAAAGCCTTCAAACTCATGTTGCTGGGCGCGAAAGTGATCGATGAAAAATTCAACTGGACCTTCGGCAATGGTCACCTTGTTTTGTTGGGCGACTACTTCGACCGGGGCCTTAATGTGACGGAATGTCTGTGGCTGGCCTACAAACTCGAAGCCGAAGCCCGGGCCGCCGGCGGTCAAGTCCATTTTATACTGGGCAACCACGAGACACTCAACCTCGAAGGCAATACCCAGTATGTGCGCAAAAAATACATTGAAAATGCTGTATTGATCAATGAAGAATACAAACGCTGGTACGACAACCACAGCGAACTTGGCCGCTGGCTGCGCACCAAAAACGCTGTGGTGAAAATCGGCACGTATGTGTTTTGTCACGGAGGCATCAGCCCCGAATTGGCAAGTATGGAAATGAGCCTTTCTGAAATCAACCGCATTTCCCGCCAGAACCTTGGCAAACCCATAGAGTCGATGAGTGTGAAAGCGAAGGCAGTTTTTGATTATAAAACCGGCATCTTTTGGTATCGCGGCGTTGCCAAAAACCTGCTGAAACCACAGGAAGTGGTTGACGTATTGCGGTTCGCAGGCGCTACCAAAATGATTGTTGCGCATACGCTTCAACCCGACGTGACGGCACTGTACAACGGCTCGGTAATTTGTATCGACCTCTTCCACGAAGAGAATATCCGCCAGGGATTTGTGAAAACGCTTTGGATGGAACAGGGTGCGCTCTATGCACTCGACAACCTGGGTATGAAATCCACCCTGAATATGAAGTAAGCCATCCCATCCTGTTACCTTTGCAGCATGGAAGATTGGGAACTTGATTTTGAATGGCTGCACGTGCAGAATATAGTAAAGGAAGCCATGCGGCGCGAGACGTTGCCTGACCTGAACACGGTGTTGTTTCTCATCGGCATCCAGGAGTTGGGACGCTGGAAAAAAAATTTTACCAAGGAAGAAAAACAGGATTTGATGCACATCGCCGTCTGCTCCCTGCTCAGCCATGACGGGTATTTTGAATTTGTCGGACGCGATGAAGACGGCTGGCCTCATTTTCGGCAGGTAGCGGAAATGCCGAAGCAATCAACCCATGATCAGGAAAGGGTACTGAAAATCAATGCTGTGCGTTATTTTAAAGATATGGACACGGAGATAAACCCTTACTGAAATTGTCCAAATACTACGTTCAATTCCCGAATGGAGAACTAGCCCTGATGAATCCGGTAAACGGCTTATTTGATTATCCCGATTGCTCGGTGGAAGAAAATTAATACGGTTGCGTATTTTTGCGATGCGATTTCCCGATAAAAACGGGACACGATGCAGTATGCCGCAAATAATTGAACTGGCCCTCCTGCCGGGCGACCGCCACGACGAAGTCGCCCTTCGGCAAAAAGCCGCCCGACAGGCCGGTCTCCGCCCCGAGCACATATCACACATAGAGATTCTGAAATCATCGCTCGACGCACGCTCGCGCCATCCCGTATTTCGCCTGCGCGTCGAAGTGTACGGACAAAACGAAATATTCAATCCCGAACCGGCGATTCTTTCCGGATTCAAACCGGTAGACGGCCGAAAAAAAGTCATCATCGTGGGAGCAGGGCCGGCCGGATATTTTGCAGCGCTGGAATTGCTGGAACTCGGTATCCAACCCATTGTGCTCGACCGGGGCAAGGATGCACAGACGCGGCGACGCGATTTGCGCGCCATTCAACAGTATGGCATCGTCAATCCGCATTCCAACTACTGTTTCGGTGAGGGCGGCGCCGGCACTTACTCCGACGGCAAATTATACACCCGCTCCGTGAAACGCGGCGACGTGCGCAAGGCCCTGAAACTCTTAGTGGAACATGGCGCCAAACCAGACATTCTCACGGAAGCGCACCCACACATCGGCTCCAACAAATTGCCCGGCGTGGTGCAAAACATACGCGCCACCATCAGGCAATACGGAGGCGAAGTTCACTTCGGACAATGCGTCACCGATTTGATACTAAAAGATGGTCGTATACTCGGCGTCACCACAGAAACCATCGCCGATGAAGACCCTACCGTCCACCGTCCACCGTCTACCTTCCACCGTCTACCTTCCAATGAATGGCTCGCCGACGCCGTCATCCTCGCCACGGGGCATTCGGCGCGTGACATTTACCGCTTGCTACATGCGAAAAGTGTTCGTATCGAAGCGAAACCGTTTGCATTGGGTGTGCGGGTGGAGCATCCCCAATCGCTGATCGATAGTATTCAATACAAACAAAATCAACGCGTCGACGAACTGCCCGCAGCCAGTTACAGTCTCGTTTGTCAGGTCGGTCAGCGGGGTGTTTTTTCCTTTTGTATGTGTCCCGGCGGGTTGATTGTGCCCGCTGCGACTGCTCCGGGCGAGATTGTAGTGAATGGGATGAGCATGAGCCGCCGAGATTCGCCGTTTGCCAATTCAGGGGTTGTCACCTCCGTCGAACCCGACGATTTGAACGACTGGCAAAAACACGGCGTTTTTGCTGCAATGGAGTTTCAAAGCGCCGTAGAGCGGCGACTTTTTCAGGCGGGCGACGGCAGCCAGAAAGGCCCGGCGCTGCGGTTGCCCGATTTTATTCAGGGAAAAATGTCGGCGGATTTGCCTGCAACGTCCTATATCCCAGGTCTGTATCCGGCGCCATTGTTCGAGTTGCTGCCGACTTTTATATACAAACGCTTGCGCGACGGGTTGGCGCAATTCGGAAAAACGATGCGCGGTTTTTACACGACTGAAGCCAACGTAGTGGCTACGGAAAGCCGCACGAGCGCTCCGGTGCGTATTCCCCGTGATCCGGCGACTTTGATGCACCCGGAAATAGAAGGCTTGTTCCCTTGCGGGGAAGGAGCGGGGTATGCGGGCGGCATTATTTCGGCTGCCATGGACGGGCAGAATGTCGCGCGGGCATCGGTGGCATCATGGAGCCGCTGAATCGGTCATTCGTATACGCCGATTCATCACACCGAACCAAACCGGCGGCGCCAATGCCAGCAACATGCTTGCCGGATAGCCGAACGGCAACTGAGGGCTTTCGTCTATATGCCTCAATATCTGATACTTACGCGTCGATTTATAATGGTGGTCGCTGTGGCGGGTGAGTTCGTAAAGGAAGATGCGCCCCAGTTCGTGGTCGCTGTTCCAGGAGTGGACAGGCGACACCGGTTCCGGCCGGCCGGAAGGCAACAGGCGGCGGCGCAAGCCGTAATGCTCGATGTAATTGATGGTTTCCAGCAGTAAAAATCCGACAACACCAACCGCGACTGCCCCGACTAAGCCTTTCCAGCCGAAAACGGCCAGAACCCCGGCAAGCCACAATACTTGAAACAGACTGAACCGTACCATTTCATTGGCCCAACTCAGCACAGGTTTGCCTTCTTTTTCCAAACGTTCATGTTCAATGGCCCAGGCGTTGCGCCAGCTCCCCGTGACGGAGCGCCACCAAAAAGCATACAGGTTTTCATCCAATCTTGCCGAAGCCGGATCTTGCCCGGTTGCGACGTGTTTGTGGTGCCCCCGGTTGTGTTCGATAAAAAAATGCTGATACAAGGCCGGCAGCAGCATCCATTTAGCCAAAGCCTGTTCAACCGGACTGCTGCGATGACCGAGTTCATGCGCTACGTTGATGCCGTTGGCGCCGACGATCAGACCCGTACTGAGTGTCAGACCGAGTAGTTCGAAAAATTCAAGTGATTGATATGCAATGACAAACAGGTACCACCCGACAATACCGAACAACACAGGCGCATTCAGATACAGCAGCCAGTCGAAGAAGCGAAGGTTTGAACGGGGTTCTTCCGCCTCTGCAGGCACATTGGCCGCAGATCGGGGAAGAAACAACTCGGCCAAGGGTATCAGGACAAATGCCAGCACAACCGCCGACCACGACCACACTCCCTGCCAGTAGAGTGCAAATACGGTGCTTAAGGGCAAAAAATACGCAAAAAGGTATTTCAAGTCTTTCATTTTCAATCTGATGCTATCAATCTGAAAAGAATTTAATTGAGCAAAACTAATCAAAATCTGTTTTGCTTGGACGCCGTATTTTTGCGCGCCTTTACAAAACGGGTTTTGAAGAAAAATGGAATTTCACGCACTAAAGATAAAACAAATCACACCCGAAGCGACAGATACAGTCACGATTGAACTGGAACTGCCCGAACATTTGCACGATGCTTTCGCTTACAAACAGGGACAACATATTACGGTACGGATCCATCAGGACGACCACGAGTTGCGCCGTTCGTATTCCATGTCGTCCAGTCCTTTGGAAAAGAACCGCCTGGCAGTGACGGTAAAAAAAGTGCGGGGCGGACATGTATCTGTCTTCCTGCACGATTCGCTGAAACCCGGCGATACCCTCGATATTGCTGCGCCGGAAGGGCGATTTTATGTGCCACTCGACCCGGAAAAACGTCGGACTTATTACTTTTTCGGTGCAGGCAGCGGCATCACACCGCTGATGTCCATCATCAAAACCACGCTCGAGTCCGAGCCGATGAGTTCGATATTCCTGCTCTACGGAAGCCGCAACGAGGAGAGTATCATTTTTCGGGACGAACTGGAACGGCTCTCCGAACGCTATACCGGGCAGTTGCACGTGGAGCATATCATCAGCCAGCCGAAAAAGGAAAGTTCCGGGGGCGGGTTATTCGGAATATTTAAAAAAACGACGACGAACTGGCTGGGCAAAACAGGACGCATCACAAAAAAGGTCGCTGGCGAATTCATCGACGAAAACCTGGCGCGTGGGCCTGAGACTGATTGTTTCTATTTCATCTGTGGCCCCGGCGATATGACGGATACCGTAAAAGCGGCCCTGCTCGGGCGGGGTATCGAGGCCAAACAGATTCATACCGAACATTTTGTCAATGCCAATCATATACCGGGTGAATTCGCAACCTCCGGCGCTTCGGGCGAAGGCAAACGTGTGATCGTGCATCTGAAAGGTCAAAAAGTCGAAATCGTCGTGCCCCCCGGGGCGACCATCCTGGATGTTTTAGTGAAGGAAAAATTTGACCCGCCCTACTCCTGCACCGCAGGCGCCTGCTCTACCTGTATGGCAAAACTGATCAACGGAAAAGTGAATATGGAAGTCTGCTACGCGCTCGACGATGAAGAGGTGAAAGCCGGCTATATTCTCACCTGCCAGTCGCACCCGGAAACGGATGTGGTGGAGTTGACGTATGATATGTAGTTTACAGGGGAATGNNAAAATTGCACTTTCATGCACCACACCCCGCAAACGCATTTACAGTTTAGGTGGTATCAGATATAATTTTGAAAATCAATATGTTGACGTGGTTGCGGGTTTTTCCATGAAAAATCCTTTGTATTTTATTTCTTTTGTTCGGGTAAAATTCCCAATTTTATCGCGCAAAAAGTCTGACACGCTGATTTTTTGAAATGTAACACCATTCGGAAACAAAATCCCCCTGCCTCCATGAACCTCCGCGCTTCACCTTGTATGCGGCTGTTCGTACCGTTCGCCCTCGGCTTATTATTGGGCGGCTGGTTGGACCAACCTATTCCCGGCCTCGGCTCCGCTCTGGCAATTGCAGTGTGTGTCTCCTGCCTCCTCGCCCTGCAAAAATTCCGCTACCGCTTTCGATGGATATTCGGCGTGGTTTTTTCGCTCACCTTGTTCATGGCCGGGTATTGTCACGTTGTTCGCCACAACGAAATACGACAATCTGACCATTTTTCGGAAAAAATCGGCAACTGTCATTACCTGACCGGCGTGGTGTACGATGCTCCCGGCAAAGGCGCTAAACTAAAAGTGCCGGTGCGTGTGGAGGCGATAGGCAAATCTCCCGACAGCCTGCAAGCCGCTTCGGGAAACCTGCTTTTGTTCCTTGAAATCACCCCGGCGACGGAAACCCTGCGTTATGGCGACCGGGTTGGCATTCACGCTACTGTGCTCGCTGCCGAGCCGCCCAAGAACCCCTTCGCTTTCGATTACAGCCGTTATCTTCACTTTCAAAATATTCACTTTCAGGCTTTTGTAAAACCGGATTCCTTGCTGCGGCTTTCGTCGGACAACGGTTCCCCGGTATGGCGCGCCGCATTCGCCTGCCGGGAAAAACTGCTGGCGCTGCTGCATGAACATTTCCCTACGCAGGATGAATACGCCGTCGCATCGGCGTTGCTGGTAGGTTACAAGGACGATTTGTCCGACGACCTGCGCACCGCGTACGCTGAAACCGGTTCGATGCACGCACTGGCAGTTTCGGGCACCCACGTCGGTATGCTCTATGCCGGGATATTTTTTCTGCTGAAAAAGTTGCGATTGCGCGGGCGCTGGGGGCGTTTTGCCGAAACGGCAACGGTACTTGCAGCCATTTGGGGCTTCTCTTTTCTTACAGGAGCCACGGCGTCGGTGCTGAGAGCCTCCGTCATGTTCACAACTTATCTGGTGGGTAAAGCAATGTTCCGCGATGCATCGGTCTGGAATGTTTTGCCGGCCTCGGCATTCGGGCTGTTGCTCTACAATCCCTATTTTTTGTTCGATGCAGGTTTCCAACTTTCCTATGCAGCCGTGGCGGGCATGGTGTTTTTTTACCCCCGGCTGTATCGGGTATCGCCCATATTACCGGCCTGGGCTGACTGGGCCTGGAAAGTATTGCTCATCGGTTTTGCAGCGCAGTTGGGGACATTGCCCTTGTCACTCTATTATTTTCACCAGTTCCCGGTTTACTTCTGGCTGGCAGGCTGGGCGGTTGTGTTCGGCGGTGCGGTATTTATGGCCGGCGGCGCGGCACTGGTGGTGTTGGATGCGGTATCCGATGTATTGGCGAATTGGCTCGGACAGGCTTTATACTGGATGTTGTATGGGTTGAATCAACTGATCGTCGGAATTCAGCACTTGCCGGGCAGTGTGTTGGGCGGTATATGGATAAACGGTTGGGCAGCCTTATTGCTCTACGTCATCATTGCCTTGCTGGGAGCGACCATGGTGCAACGCAAGGCAAAATGGCTGATGGAAGCGTTGTGCGTATTTGCTTTATTGGGTGTGTGCCGTGCTGTTCGGGATTTCGGCCAGATGGGACAAGCGCAAATGACAGTGTATCATATCTCTAAAAACAGTCTGCTGGATTTTTTTGACGGCCAATCGGTCGTCGGGCTCTCGGATTCATTGTCGGCCAAACAGGTTTTGTTCGCTGCGCAGCCCAATCGCTGGGCTTCCGGATTGCGCGATTTCCAGGCTATTCATTTTCCAGGAGACACAACTTTTACGCAACCGAATCTGCTGTTCGATCCGCCGTTCGTTCAGTTTTTTGATCTGAAAATAGCCGTCATTAACGATGCACGCTGGGTAAAACCGGGCAGTATTCCACCCGTTGTCGTAGATGTGTTGCTGTTGTCAAAAAGTCCGCGTGTCAGTATTGCCCGCTGCAGGGGTCAATTTCCGTTCAAACTGGTGGTGTTCGACGCTTCTAACAGTTGGAAACAAATCGAACGATGGAAAGCGGAGTGCGACGCAGCGGGAGTAGCGTATCATGATGTTCGGGAGCAGGGGGCATGGGTGTGGGAAGAGCAGGATTCAGATTGAATATTATAAGATAACATCATCATTTATAATCTTTTAAACGCTTCTTTAAATCATGAAACGCTTCATTTTGGGTTCTCTGCACTATTCGCGCAGGGAGCGGCTCGGTACTTTTGCACTGATGCTTCTTTGTGCCGTCATTTTTACTCTCCCTGAAATTATCCGGTACTATTCCCCGGGCAAGACAACCGATTTTTCACAATTTCAATCCGATATCCGGGCTTTTCGCACTGGAATGGAGGTGAACGGAACGCAAGCCGGTACAACGCCGGGCGAACTTTTCCTTTTTGATCCGAATACGGCTTCTTTCGACGATTTTGTACGGCTCGGCATTTCCGGGAAGGTAGCCAACACCATCGGCAATTACCGTGAAAAGGGAGGCATATTCCGCAAGCCCGAAGATTTTCAAAAAATATGGAGCCTGCCGATGGAAGACTACGAGCGCTTGTCGCCGTACATACGAATCGGCTTAGTTGAAAATGAAGAAGTTATCGAGGCGAAACACGTCTCTAAGCAATACGAACTCTTCGTTTTCGATCCGAATGCGGCCACTGAAAACGAATTCCTGCGCCTTGGGCTGCCCCCATGGACGATCAGGAGTATTCTGAACTACCGGGCGAAAGGAGGCGCCTTCAGAAACAAGGAAGATTTCAGGAAAATTTATACGCTCCGTGACGAGGATTACACCCGGCTCGAACCGTACATCGTTTTTGCGCAAATTACTGCCTCCGCAGCGTCGTCGCAACCGGCTTCGTTTTCCGGCAATAACGCTCCGCAAAAACGAATAACAAAAGAAGCGATCGACATCAATCAGGCAAGCGAGGAAGACTGGCAACTTTTGCCCGGCATCGGCGAAAAAAGGGCGCAGCAAATCATCCATTTTCGCACATCGCTCGGCGGTTTTATTTCGGTGGAGCAAGTCGGCGAAATGTATGGCTTGCCCGACAGCGTGTTTCAAAAGATCAGACCCATGCTGGTGTTGCAACATACCGATGTGCGAAAAATCAACCTGAACACTGCAACAATAGAAGACCTGGACAAACACCCGTACATCTCCCCCAAACAGGCTAAACTCGTTGTGGCCTATCGCGAACAGCATGGCGCATTCGCAGCGGTGGATGATTTGACAAAAATTGCAGCTTTTACGGATAAAAAGTGGCTGGAGAAGGTGAAGCCTTACCTCGAAGTAAACTAATTATACCCGGCGTTTCCAAACGCGTGGGTGGCGGGCATTGTGGATAGCGGCAATGATCACAGCTTCTTTATCCCCTTCGTTGATTAAAAACAGAATCTTGTAAGGAAACCGGCTTAATAATGCTTGGTGAATATCTTTATAGATAATCGGAAAACTGTGTGGAAATGTACGAATTTGTTCAGTCAAAGCACGAAACTCGCCAAGAAACTCGATGTCCAAGTCATTTGATTGCGTATCATACCACTCGCAAATTTCCAGCAAGTCGGCATCAGAATCAGGAGTTGTAACGACGGTAAAATTCATTTGCGGCGACTGGCGAGTTTTTGGTAAATACTCTCAAAGGGTGCTACGTTTTTTGGGTTAGCGTTGTAACGAGCCAAGCGCTCATCAATGAGATATCTCTCTTCATCGCTGAGTTCATCATCCGATCTATATTCCGACAGGGTCTCTTCAACCAGGAGAACTGCTTTTTCATCTTCCAATTCCGCAATCTGCTGAATGAGTTTTAATTTCCGGGCTTCCAAACTGGAAGCCGCCACCGGAGTTGCTTGTGCCGCTTGCATATTTTTCAAATTTTCTTTGCAAATTTACATGAAACAAAGCGAAAATTACAACAATCGTTAGTCCAATACCTCTTCTTCTCCGAGTTCCGGTATCCCCACATTTTTAAAACCATTGGCCATCAAATAGTCGCGCCATTTTTCCTGGCGGTCGATGGTGCCGTGCACCAGCCAGATTTTGCGGCAAGACGCCTTTTGGTTGTTCAAAAAATCCAGCATTTCCGACCGGTCGCCGTGGGCGGAGAAGGAATCCATGATCTCCACATCGGCAATCACTTGTTTGAATTGTCCCATGACGTGCAGACTTTTGGCCCCTGCCCGAAGGCGTCCTCCGGGCGTGTTGGGTGTGCAGTAGCCGACGATGAGAAAAGTATTGCGGTGGTTTTCGATATTGTTCAGCAGGTGGTGCCGGATGCGGCCGGCATTCATCATCCCGGAAGCAGAAATGATGATACAGGGCTTGTGTGATTTATTCAGTTGTTTGGAGCCTTCCGTATTGCGGATGTAGAATAAGTCGTTGAAACCGAACGGGTTTTCGTTTTCGGTCATGTACCGGTGCACTTCACTGTCGAAACATTCCGGGTGGTTTTCAAAGACCTGTGTGGCGTTCACGGCCAAAGGACTGTCTACAAACACCGGCACTTTGGGAAGCCGCCCTGCGTGATGCAGTTTGTCGAGCATGTACACGATTTCCTGGGTGCGCCCCACGGAGAAAGCCGGAATGATCAGTTTGCCCTTTTTCTCGACGCAGGTATGGTGCACAATTTTCAGAAAATGTTCCACTTCGTTGGGCGCAGACTCGTGCTCGCGGTCGCCGTAAGTGCTTTCACAAATGATGTAGTCCGCTTCAGGCATGGGCAGCGGGTCGCCGAGAATGGGGCGGTGCGGGCGTCCGATGTCGCCTGTGAAGGCAAGGCGAATGATCTGCCCCTTTTCCTTGATTTCCAGGGTCACACTCGCACTGCCGAGGATGTGTCCCGCATCGCGGTACATCACCCGCACATCGGGGTGGATATGAAACCATTGTTCGTAATTGTAACCCACAAATTGCCGCATGGCTACCCCCACATCTTCGATTGTATACAGCGGTTCCACTTCTTTTTCGTGGTGCGCCCGGTGGCGATTCTGGTGTTCCGCGTCGCCTTCCTGGATTTTGGCACTGTCGAGCAGCATGATGGCGCAAAGGTCGCGTGTAGCGTGTGTGCTGTATATTTTACCCCGAAAGCCATCGGCGACAAACTTAGGGACCCGACCCGTATGATCGATGTGTGCATGACTCAGCACTAAGCAGTCGATTTCACGCGGATCGAACAGCCATTTTTCATTGAATTGGGCGAGCGGTCTGTCATCACTGGCTTGCCCGTCGTCGTCGCCGCCTTGATAGAGGCCACAGTCGAGCAGAATTTTGAAATGATCGTCGAGTTCGATCAGGTGCGCCGAGCCGGTGACTTCGCGGGCGGCGCCGCAGAATTTTATCTTCATGGTACGGAATTTGGCCGGAAAAGTAGTTGATTTAACCCGGAGTTGCTGCCTTGTTGTGGAGAGAAAAAACAGGGAATGGATCGAAGGGATGCGCCGTTTATTGTACCACCAGAATATCGCCCGTCAGTTCAATCACTTTACCCTGCGCGACTTCCACGCTCGCTACAAAAACATAAATCCCCGGCAGTACAGATTTGCCCCGGAAAACGCCATCCCAACCATCGTCCGGATTGTTGGTAAAAAAATTTTGCCTTGAAAACACTTCGTTGCCCCAGCGGTCAAAGATCGACAAACTGTGAACCAAGAGTGGATGATCGCTGGAAAGCACAAAGCGGTCGTTGCCCGTGCTCGAACCCGGGCGAATGGCATTCGGCGCAAACACCGGTGATTCTACAAACAGCAACAGGCTGTCGGAAACGGAACAGCCACCGGGATCGAATGTGGTGAGCGTCACCCAGGTCGACTGTTCAGGGTAAAACGTGTCGCGCAGGCAATCCGGGCATGGGAAACTGCCGGGCGGGCTCCAGGTCGTCGCTGCCACAGGATGACTGGGCAGTCCCTCCAAGACTACCTCTTCACCCGGTCGCAGCGGCGCAGGCAGTTGCACGGCCGTCAGATTGACATAAGCGCTGTCGGGCTGACCCATTTCCAACCGGATCGGTTGATTGTAACAACCTGACTCGTCTGCTGCAACAAGTGTGTATTTTCCGGCCCGGAGTTGATCAAAAAACGGTTCCGCTGAAAAATTCGCTCCATGATCGATGGAAAACAGGTACGGCGGCGTGCCGCCATTGGGCAAGCCAAATGCAATTTGACCATCCGAAAAACCAAAACAAGACGGTTCTGTAATGAAATACTGAAATTGTGGAGCACTCAACGAAGCGACCAATGAATCCGCCACCCTGGCCGTCGAGCGACATCCGTATAGATTTCCAATGGCTTTGTACGGCCCGGGCGCCAAAATGACTAAGAAGGAATCCGTGCTGTTCTGCAATAACGAATCTTCATACATCCATTGAATTTCGTCAAAAACACCGCCGGCGCTCAGCGTGTCGGGGCAAATGCCGTCGCCATGTTGCATCACATGAATTTCAGGTTTTCTAATTAACGTGCCGGAAAAAGTAGCCGCGTAACTGGCGCCTTCGTATCGCGCTATGAGGGTGGTCTGTATCGCTCCCCCCGAAGTGACGCTCAACCGCTTGACGGGCTTTGTGCGGACCAGGATATCCATGGCGCGGTACGTGACAAAATCGTCGTTACCCGGCACAGGTGTGGGCGGCCCGATGTTTTTTTCTACCCCGTCGAAACGCACCGTTACTGCCGAATCCCGCATGGCAACAATCATCAGATGTCCTGCAAAACCCGTATTGTCCAATTGGTTGGGCAGGTAGATATTATCGACTTTATTGAGTAACCCGCAACTGATGGGGGGAATGAACATCAGCGAAACCGTGCCAAGGCAGGTGGGGCCGGTGGGAAAACCGCCGAGCATTTGATACACAAAAGCCGGCTCCGAAGTGCGGATGAACATACTGCTGTCCGGCAAATAATAGGTAGCCGGTACGACGTAATATTCACCGGCCTGGAGTGTTGTGTCCGGAGTTGTTTTACCGTTCAACCAGACTTTTGTTCCATTTGTATGGGCGACGAGGATCGGATGTTCCAGCGATGTCTGGCCATTGCCGCGACATAAAATGTATTCTTTTCCAACGCTTTCGAGCGGCAGTATCTGGTCTACCCCTATATCGGCGACCTGAAACACCACCGGGGCGCCCATCCAGGAGCCGCTGTTGACGGCCACCGGTTTGGAGGCTTCCAGCAAAGCGCCCATGAAACCGTTGCGCGGCTGGTCGTCGCCGATGTCGCCGATATAATGCGCAAATACCACCGATTGACCGCGCTGTAAGGTCATGGTGACAGGGTCGGCGACAAGGTCATCGAAAAAACCCATTTTAAAAGCGGTCAGCGGGTCGAAACCGGACAATTTGACTACAGTAGAATCTTCAGTGGCCAGTATTCCGATCATGTTGAAACGGTCGCCTGTTTTGTCGGTGACCTGGCGCACATGGCCGATGCGAAAAACCCGGCCCAGAGCAGGCCGCCCTTTGCAAACCAAAAAACAGGCGTTCGCAGCGTCGTCGGTGATCGCGCGAAAAGAGGCATAGAACGGTTTGGGGCCGCTCAATACCAAGCCGGTGTTGGGCAAGGCTTTGTGCAACGACGGTTGGGGAACCAGTACTTTGTTGTAAAACGGGTTCAGATTGTAACGCACAGGTTGTCCATTGCTGATCAATACAGTGAGCAGCAAATTGCCCGCACCGTCCCGGATGCTGACGGGAAATGTATCCTCTTCCGGGGTAGTCATATCCAGGTATGGTGACACGAAACTGATCCCCGGGTACATCGGCGGCAGCCAGTGGATCGTGTCTAATTGGGCCTGAAGTTCGTTTTTCGAGCACAATAAAAACAAACAGGTGCAAAGCAGATACCGCAAAAACATCTACAGAATTCGTTGTAAAAACACGGGAGGTTTTTCAGTGCGGCAAGATAGGCGCTTCATAGCCAAGTTGAAACGTTTTAACCTGTGTGCGCCAAAGATGGCGGCAATATGGGGGAGGTAAATCGCTTCTTTCGTTTCAGCCAAAAAATCGGGAATCATTTTAGCGTGAAAAGTCCGGAGTGCAGGAATCGCTTCAGTGCGTTCCATATACTTGTTCCCCCAGGCGATGTACAGGTTGTAGCGGCAACAAATGTCGTTTGTGATGAGGTATTTGATATGGTTTCCACCCGCTGTGAGGGTGTCTTCGGGTATCCAGCCGCCACAAATATTTTCGCGTTGTTTTGGCGAAAACAGATTGGGTGGAATAGAATCGGCGCTTCTTTCAATGTCGTCGGGGCAAATAACAGAATCCTGTGGCAGGATTTGTGTTTCGGCGACCTGCTGTTTTACGGACGGCTGTTGCGATTGGCAGGTGAACAAGAGTATCATGGGGGCGATAAGGAATTTCATACTGCAATATACGCGCTGTCTGTCATTACCTCAAAAATTTGAGGTCGTTGCATTGACCAATACATTCGTTGGCTGCGGCATTCCGTCATACGTCCTGCCTTCTAATAACCTGCCCGACTTTTTCTTGTTCGTGCCGCCCCATTGTTTGAAAAAGAAGGCAACACCTGCTTTTTCGCATTGATTTTTGATGTCCATCACCCACTCGGTTTTTATCGGCCTGGGTTTGCGACCGCTTTCGCCGCCGACAATGACCCAGTCGATGCCTGCGAGGTCGAGATGGGGCAGGGGGCCGATGAGCGGTTCGAGCGAGAGAAATTTGATATGCGCCGGGGCTTGTTTCAAATATTGAATCCTGTTCTCCACTTTCTGATTTTCAACGGATACGCCCATCCAGATATTCTCTGTCCATGTCAACTCATGGGCAACTTCGGCCAGGCGTTCGGCGCGTTTGGTCAACACCTGAAACTGATGCTGCCGGCAGTCGTTCATCACACCAAACACCATTTTAATATAATCCAAAGGAATGTCTTCATGGAAGAGGTCGCTCATGCTGTTTACGAAGACGACTTTGGGGCTTTTCCATTCATAAGGACGCAGCAGTTCTTCCGGGTGTGTGCGGACGACTTTGAAGCCGTCTTTATATTTCTCCAATCCCATTGCTTTCAGCCGCCTTGTCAATACTTCAGCATAGCAGAATTTACACCCCTGCGAGATTTTGGTGCACCCGGTGGTGGGATTCCAGGTCATTTCGGTCCATTCGATGCGGGAGTGTGCCATGATAATCAGATAGTTGAGTTATATTTTCCAACAATTTCATTGGCAATCTTCACTGCGCTTGGATTATTAGAGGCCATGAGAAAATGAAATAGAGTAGTATTTGATTCGGTTTTCAAAATGTAGGTTTCAGAGACAAATTTGAAAATCGTGCAAAGCCTACTCCGATAAAGATCAGCCGATTTCTCAATCGCTTTCTCCTCTTTCGTTACAACTGTTTCAGGGCCAAACAGCGTTTGCACTTCCTTCTCTTTGTAAAAAAATTGTCGAATTTCATCTCTTTCCATTCCAAGAAAAGTTTCTAATTTATCAAGCCAAGCATCGGAGACATTACCGTCATTTTTTAAGAGGTGGCTAACTCCCATTCCAGTCGGAACTAAAATCCACATATCAATTGAAAGATATTTCAAATTCTGGATTGAATCCCATTCCAATTGCATCCCACATGGATCTATAAAAGCGAGAATTTTGTAAGATTTGCCTTTGGGAGATTGAAGGAATTTTGCAAGATCGTTCAGTTTTTTATTGCAGTCTTCTTTTACAGGGTAAATTGTTTTATTAGGAAAGGCCAACTTGGTACTTTGTTCCAAGTTTCTAAAATTCTGTTCATTCAATTCGACGAAGTAGTATTCATCAAAAGGTATAGGCTCCTCAATTTCTATGATTCGCCGAGCTGCACCTATAATCTCTTTTCTGTTCTCATCTTTTCCTTTGACAATTAGCCCACTTCCTGCAAATCCATCAAAATACATAAGCTTCCAGCCAAACTGCTTGGCATAGACATTCATAATTGTTAGGTAAGCTTTCGCATACTCAACCAGAATTTCAATTTTGTTTTCAGTCCAGTTACCTCCGAAGGTGTTCATATTGAGGATTAATTTTAGGTGTCAGAATGCAAATTTAAAACAAAAATTATAACACAAAAAGTTTTTTAATTCACCCTGCACTCTACCCACTGCCCCGTTGTCGCGGTAACAAAGATGTCATAGTTGCCTCAACATTTCTACAAACTCCTTTTCCCGAAGCAAACGAACGGTCGGAAAAGGGATTTTTTCCAAAATCTTGAAATGTCTGTCTTCGGTCACAAGAAAATCGGCTCCAGCAGCGATGGCGCAATCCACAAACTTGTCATCGTCAGGGTCAGTGATGATGAGATTCCACTTGAAATACCGGGTAATGAGCCGTAAATTCGGCAGGTGAATGATGGCATCAAGTACAGCTTCTGCAAGTTCGGGATAGGTGTGTTTGGTGATAATTTCCTCGTATTCAGCAAGAATCTCGGTCGTCACACAAAGGCTAAGTTTTCCCTGTTGGAGCGACTGCCATATCAGGTGGGTTTTGGAACGGGACGAAAAACACGTCAGCAGAACATTGGTATCGAGGACAATGTGCATGATTCGGAGGACAGGTTAGTTTCCCTTTTTGTACGGTGTGCGCATGTGTGTATGCAGCATATTCTCCACCGTTTCGTCCGTCCAGCCTTTCTCATCCCAAACTTTATCGGCCAATGCAGTTACACGC
>CXWJ01000233.1_pt1 | contig 80560 bp, 64 predicted proteins | sample 590841 | NCBI WGS metagenome assembly CXWJ01 (sample SAMEA3498367, study PRJEB10139) | wastewater metagenome | biome: wastewater treatment plant; material: activated sludge | place: Austria | collected 2015-01-21 | reverse complement strand
ACAGGTAAACACGTACACACGTGACTTGTCTACCTGTTTACCCCTCCACCTGTATTCTGCTCTCCCACACATCCCCATCTGACCAATTCGCTTCGACCCATTTTGCCACATTCCCCAACGCAGACTGTAAAAACGCGGCGTCGTTCCCCGCCATCGCGCAGACGATAACCGCCTCATCCCATTTGTCCTGCAAATCCACCTCCGCAACAGAGACGTTGAACTCGCGGCGCAAGCGTGAGATGAGCGGCTTGATCCGTCCGCGTTTTTGTTTGAGGGAGGCGCAAGCAGGGAGGTGGAGGTGGATGGTGAGGGTGGCAATCATGCCGAAGGTTCGGAGTGAAGCGAGTCGAGAAATTGGCGGGCAGTTTGGATTGCACTATCTCCGTACCTGCCCAAATCCAACAGAGGCTGATCGTCGCTCACGATGACAGTTGCCTCGCCTTCCAAAGCGATGACGATAAATTTTTCATCGTCTGTGTCTTGAGGAACCGCGCCTTGCACATCCATTTGACCTGAAGCCAGAAGCGCGTCTTGGCGAAGAAGAGTCGACATGGTTCGATTTCCTTTAAGGGACGCTCTGCCTGTGGGTTGCGAATCTTATCCACTATTTGGAAGCGCGCTCGCGTTCTGCCATCAGTTTCTGGCACATCTCGATGGGAATGATCGCCGCCATAGGTTTGCCCGACTTTTCCACGACTGTCACATCTCCTCCAAAACCGACTTTGCCGAGAATTTCAGCAACCCTCTGCCGAAGGTCTCTTGCGCCGATAAAAATTGTCATTTCAGCCTCCAAATAACACAATGCTCATTGCGTACACAATGAGCATTGTCGCCTTTTACGGCAATGCTGTCAAGCACGCTTTTGTTTTCGTTAGGGCAAAGTAGAAATGTCCCTTTTTTGGCAAAGTTGCTATAGAACTGATAATTGATCTCGCTCTATTGTTCCGGATTTGGCTAATCGCTTGTACAAGTTATATTGCCCGTGATGAAACATGTGTGGAAGATAAACCAGTAGATGTTATTGTGAACAAGATTAGCGCTATTGGTCTTCGGCGGGTTGCTAAACGATACCAGTTCCTATATCGGGGTTAAGTTTCAAGATGATATAGCATTAAACAAACTCCATCCATCTTTCCTTCAACGACACCCACTCCAAGGTTAAATCCCGAATACATTAACGGGAACGATTTATTTCGAGTGTGACACTTCCTGCCTGCCCGCGCCATCCATCGAGCGTTTTGATGGCGAGGCCGATTTGTACAACACCGATTCGTCAATCCGATGCCCAGTCAACACTTGAAGGCTCATTGGGATCAAAACGAGAAAAGCTGGCAGGAATTTAGCCATCTCCCAAAGATTTCCATTCAAGAAGAAAAGAATTATATACATTCCCAGGCTAAGAAAGGAAAGTCGGAAGAAGCGCGCGCTTTGTCGGAATGCAAGTATGCAGAGCATGGTAAACCCAAGTACCTCAGCAGACCAAAGCCAAAGAATCCATAAAACATGTGAAAGGTCGGTGTTGTTTGCGATATGCGCCTGAATCGTGTACTGGCTGGTTTTGAAACCGAAGTAATAGCGCAATCCCAGATAACTAATTAGAAACATGCCCAAAGAGAGGGCTGTCACCAGAAGCGCGCGCTTGGTAATGCCCTTCGGGTGGCCCAAACGATATGCCCAATAAAACACCAACAAAAAGATAATTTGATCCCGATTTAGAACAGCTGCTCCTATGATGACAGGCAACAATAGATCGCGACCTTGTAACATCAGACTTAATCCCAACAAATAAAATAGCAGGGTTATGAAATCTCCTTCCATATAATAGCCGGTAACCGATAGCGGTATGACGAGTTGCAGCAAGATCACGCCTATCAGGGCGGCTAGAGGAGGGAACGAAAGCCTCGACAACAGCCAATGGAAGATGGAAAAGACATTGCACAACACAAAAAATGTCATAATCATGTACGCAAAGAGGTGTCGGGCAGAGGCTTCCGGCAATACGGGAATCAACAGCGTTTGCAGCCCCTTTCCAAGGAGAGGCTCAATGACCCGATATTGATAAGGAGGCTCCATGTTCCCTGAAAGAATTTTGTCCTCCTGTGCAATACGAACTGATAGGTTGGGCTGTATTAAATTCAAGCCGATATACACTGTTGAAATCAAAGCCAGGATTAATATAAGAACACGCTCGGAGTATTGGTATTTCATATATGTGCTCATTGATGGAATCTTTTATGTTGATTGCGTAAAACAATTCCAGATTTCATACAAATCCCAATCCTCTTTCCTTTCCGAGGATAGCGCATCCCCTCTGCTTTTTCCATTAACTTCGGGAGAGCCTATTTTAACAGCACAAGCGGGAAAATACTCGGTATACTTCGCTTGTCGCCCAACCTTTGTCTCCAAGCATTACTACGGAAAGGTTCGCCATGGGAATGTTCGACACCGTCTACGCCGAATTAGACTGTCCGTTTTGCGGCAGGCAATATCGCCACTCCCCAATGCGCTGGGAGGCGGCTGAACGCGATATCCAGCGGCACAAACAATCGCAGGTTGAATCACGCCAGAATTTTCTGAGGGGTGAAAAGAAATTCCACCTTCAAGATTATTGGGCAAAGCGCGACGGTTTCGACAACATCGACGCATGGATCGAACAACTGGATACGCCCGACAGGATCGAAGCATACCGCACGAGCCGCCATTTGGGATTGGCGGAAATACAAACCAAACACTTTGAAAATGTGATGGATACATTTTACGTCGGAGATGAGATCCCGCAATATTCAGGGCATTACTTCATTCGTGAAGACTTCAATTGCGATGGTTGCAGTTCGGCGGATGAAAGTGCGTATGTCAACGTCTGGTTCGAGATCGAAGAGCGTAAGTTGAAGACTGTGCTGACGCGCAACCCCGAAACAGGCGAACCGGAACGCGAAATTCACAAACACGCGCCTGTCGAACCGCGTCCGCCAGACCTACATCCGCCGTTACATTTCAGGCATCGCGCTATTCAGGCACAAGCCAAGTGGAACGTGGAGACCGAACAGTACGATATGGAAGTTCGCCATATCCCTGAATATTACACGTTCTCACACGAGAGCGAAGCGCTCCTTCGCCTCATGTTCGAATCGTTTGCGGATGATTACCTGTTCTTGATCGGCAAGGAACACGACGATCAACCCTCCCTGCGCGACCATCTACATTCCATCTGCCGCAACCTCCCTTCGGACTTTGAACCCTACGGCAAGCGTGAACGCAACGGCGAACCCGATTGTTCCGTCGGGTGTAAACATTTTCTCAAACTTCCAGGCAAGCTCGGCTATGACTGGGGCGTGTGCGCGAATCCAGCCAGTCCGCGCGCGGGGTTGTTAACCTTCGAGCATCAGGGCTGTGAGCAGTTTGAGGGCGGCAACACAGAATGACATTCCTCACCTCTTCCCTCCGCGCTCACTTCGGCTTCGACTCCTTCCGCGCAGGACAGGAAGAAGCGATCACGAGTCTCCTCGACAAAAATCACACGCTCGCCATCATGCCGACAGGCGCGGGCAAATCGCTCATCTATCAACTTGCCGCGTTGCAATTCGAAGGACTCACGCTCGTCATCTCGCCGCTCATCGCGTTGATGAAAGACCAGGTGGACGCGCTCAACCGCAAAGGGATTCCCGCCACGTTCATCAACAGCGCAATTTCATCCGCGGAACAAAACCAGAGATTGACGCTTGTATCACAAGGGAATTATCGACTCGTCTACGTCGCGCCCGAACGCCTGCGCAGTGTGACCTTCCTCCGCTCGCTTCAATCCTTGACCTTGAGCCTGCTTGCCGTTGACGAAGCGCACTGCATCTCTGAGTGGGGACACGACTTCCGCCCCGACTACCTCCACATCGCCGAAACGCGCCGCCACCTGAGAAATCCGCTCACCGTTGCACTGACCGCCACCGCAACCCCCAAAGTTCAAAATGAAATCGTCCGCCTGATTGGTCTGTCCGAATCCACAACGCGCATTGTCACAGGCTTCAACCGTCCCAACCTGACGCTCGAAGTGAAATATACGACAGGCGCCGAAGCCAAATTTCGCGCCTTGAGCGAACTATGTACCGCACACTTCCAGTTTGCGCGCGGCGCGACCATCATCTATACAGGCACCCGCCGCGACGCTGAAGAAGTCGCTGAATTCATTCGCGTTATTTGCAAACTACAAGCCGAACACTATCACGCAGGGATGCCACCCGAAGAGCGCGCGCGGATTCAAGAACGCTTCATCAGCGGCGTCACTCCGGTCATCGTGGCGACCAACGCCTTCGGCATGGGCATTGACCGCGCCGACGTGCGGCAGGTCATTCACTATTCCGTGCCAGGTTCGCTCGAAGCGTATTATCAGGAGGCAGGTCGCGCGGGGCGCGATGGGTATCCCGCCAGAGCCGCGCTTTTGTACGATCCGCAAGATCGCGCCTTGCAGGAATTTTTCATTCAAAACAGCGTGGTCACCCCCGACGAACTGCAACTCCTCTACCGCGCGCTGGGAAAGATCAACGACGAAGTTTGGCTCACCACCGAAGACTTCCAGCGTCGTACTGAACTGCACCACGTCAAAATCAAAGTGGGACTCGCCGAACTGGAACGCATCGGCGCGCTCGAACATCTCGGCGATGACGGAGCGCGCATGTCCCTACGCAAAGGCAAATGGGATCCACACGCCGTCCAACAAGCCGCGTCGCGCAGCAGGGATCACATCCGCCACCGCACCGAACAACTCGATCACATAATCCGCTATGCCGAGACCAACTCCTGCCGTCGTCGAATCGTGCTTCAACATTTCGGCGATCACGGCAATGCCGACGCGCCCGTATGTTGCGATAATTGCGAAACGCGAAAGTCCCTGTCAACGCAGAAGACCAGCGAAACCGTCGGCGACGTGGCGCAGATGGACCTCATCGAACGCGCCGCACTCATCATTTTGGATACAGTCCACAGGCTTGGAACTCGACAAGTCGGCAGGAAGAAACTTGCGCAAATTCTGAAAGGCTCAAAGGCGCAAGACATCCTACAATTTCACTATGACAAGAATCCTTATTACAAAAAACTCGCCGCCCTGCAATTGAGACATCTCGAAGACATGATTCAGGAATTAGTTTCACTCGGATACCTCAAAGTCGTCGGCGGCGAATACCCTGTCATCAAACTGACGCCCAAAGGCGAGAGCGCCATTCAACAAAAAACCTCCATTCCGCTGAAACTCCCGCAGGGCATTTCTAAACACAAGATCGAAAAGAAGAAAGCCCAAATGCAGGCGGGCGGAACGGTGGAGTACACCGCGCAACTCATCCATGAAGGTCTCACGCCCGAACAGATTGCGCGCCAACGCGAACTGACCCTGATGACCATTTACGGTCACTGCGCCAAACTCATCGAAGCGGGCAAACTCGACGCGGACCAGGTCATCGAAAAGGAAACGAAAGGAAAAATCATGGCGGCAATTCAAACAGTCGGCTCGACCCAATTCCTCTTCCCCATCAAAAGTATTCTGCCCGATGAGATCACGTATGAGATGATCCGTTGTGTTGTGGCGGCACACGAAACACACAGTACAGAAACTCGTATACAAGAAGACAGGTATACAGGTAAACACGCGCAAACAGACTCCATTACAGATTATCTTTCCACCCCTCACCCCCGCCCGCTCAAAGGCACTTGGCAGGCAGGCTTTGCCCTCGACTTCCATAGTTCTTACAAGGGCGCAGAGTGGAACCGAAGCGGCATCGGCGATCTTGTCTATCGACTCAAATACGAATCGGACGCATCCGTTCTGCCCACGCTCGTCGAACATACGCGCGAACTCTTTGCCGCGCACCCCAACATGAATCAATTCGACATGATTCTTCCCGTTCCATCCTCTACTCAACGCGAATTCAGTCCCGTTCACGAATTTTGCAAAACGTTATCAAAAACATTCAACAAGCCTGTGCAGACCTTCATCGTCAAATCCCGCCAGACCCAGCCGCAAAAAGAAATCCTTACCCTCCCGCAAAAACGCGACAACGTCGCAGGCGCGTTCGCGGTGAACGGTGATATAACTACCAAACGCATCCTACTTGTTGACGACCTCTTCGACTCAGGCGCGACCATCGAAGAGATTACCCGCCTGCTTCGTAAACATGGCGCGGCAAATATCAACGTGCTGACCTTGACACGCACTATTCATTCGGATCTGTAGGCAGNNCCTCCTCCTCTGCTCCCAACTCGGACTCGACGACTCCGTCAAGCCATTGACCCTGCGCGAATGGAATCCCCTTGTGCGGAAACTGCAAGCCGCCTCCCTCCGCCCCTCCGATCTGATTCACCTCCCCGGCTCTGATCTCCGCCTCAAACTTGATCTCGACCCCGAACTCGCAACTCGCATCTCATCTCTCGCATCCCGCGACATCCAACCGCATCTCACTCGTCTCTCCTCCCTCGGCATCTATCCCCTCACCCGCGCGGATTCAGATTACCCTGAAAAATATCGCCAACGCTTGAAAGACTCGGCTCCCGCCGTATTGTTCTATGCAGGCGAAAAGGCATTGCTCGGTCAGCCTGGGATTGGAGTCGTCGGTTCGCGTCACTTGGATGAAGCGGGACAGGATTGCGCAAAGTTTGTCGGCAATGCGTGCGGACTGTCGGGGCAGGTTTTGTACTCGGGCGGCGCAAGAGGCGTGGATACGCTCAGCATGGAGTCTGCGCTTGAGGCGCGGGGAACAGCCGTCGGTGTGCTGGCGGATAGTTTGGAGAAGCAGGTCAAAAGTCGGAAAGAAGCGTTGAAGCGCGGCGATCTGTGCCTCGTCACGCCGTACAGTCCCAACGCGGGGTTTTCCGTCGGCGCGGCAATGGGTCGCAATCGTCTCATCTATTGCCTTGCCGATTACGCCATCGTGGTCGCGTCGGATGCGGAAACGGGCGGCACATGGGCAGGCGCGACTGAGACGCTAAAAAATAATTGGGTTCCCGTTTTTGTATTGGAGCACGATCACATGCCAGAGGGAAATAAACTGCTCCTGCAAAAGGGCGCGCTGGCTTTCCCGCATCCGTTCAAAGAACCGCCCGTGAAGTTGCCCGATTGGATGAAAGAGCAAGCCGCAAGTTTGCCACCTCAAACCGCACAGCCAACTCTTTTCTGATCGCTCCACCTTTTTATTTCCATCGCTCCATTCCATGTTCGATTTCACCTGCCACTTCGCGGCGCAAATAGTTTCGCGGGCGGCGATGAAAACTTTTAGATCCATGGAAATACATCGCCATGCAGCGACTTGTTGTACCTTTCCTAGCCACCTGACACTTTCCTTTTTGGACGCTGATAAAAAACTTTTTTCACCTGTTTGTTGAAAAATCGGTGTTCATCCGCGTCTCGTTTTTAAAACTGTCAGGTGCGTAGTGCTTTTCCAAATTAATCGAGCAACAAGTTGGATTTGAGGGCGCCAATTCCAACCACTGAGACACGGAGACACCGAGAACTTGCATTGAACTTGCGAAATAAAATAATTAACCTCTTGCATACGTGGTAATTTCTTCAGCCACAGAGACACAGAGAACGCTGAGAAAACCTTATTTTTACTCTCTGCGACTCAGCGTCTCAGGTGCAGAATGACTTTCGCAAGAGGTCTAATTAAAAACGGGTCTCCCGTAATTAACGGGAAAGCGCCCACCACGAAGGACACAAAGGGGAAAAAAAGAGGTTAGATTCCTTGTGTTTTTCCTTCGCGACCGTCGCGTCATTGCGACAAGCTCAATGCAAGCCTTTGTGTTTGAAAAAAAGATTCCCGTTAAAAACGGTCGAAACTCCACTCAGCGTCTCCGTGGTTCAAAACGGATTGCTCGGTTTAATTGTTAATCTTCAAAAAGTCGCGTTACGAGATTTCCAGCAGCCCTTTTCCCAACGCTGTCAGACGGATTTCAGAGAGATATTGCGATGTGTAACGATCGCGTGTTCTTTCTATTGCGCAACACCAGTCATTAATACGCCGAGTGTTATGGCGGAGACCAACAGGGCAACCAGAATAGGAAGCGCGTTTCTCATCGCGCTTGACGCGGAAGCGCTTTCAACTCCCTCCTGTGCTAAACTTACCCCATGGAAATCTGTTATTTACTCGCCTTTCCCGATTCAGATAACGGCAAAGCGCGACCCACCGAACCATTCAAAGGGTTAAGCAAAGACGCCCCTTATTTTCAACCGGTGGATATCGACCTCGTGGCGCTTGGCGAAGAGACATTTTTATTCGAGGGGTATGCCGTCAGCGTCGTGCGCCATCGCTACGACGACTGCGCGCAAATGATCGAATGCCGTTATCAGATCAGCGACCCATTCGCCGCGCCTGTGTTGCAAACGCGAACGAACTTACAAAATGTGTTGCAATCGCGCTATATTCCCGAACAGCACCGCCGCAGTGGACTGTTCGAGGAGTATTGGATCCTGTTGGTGAAAGACTCGTCGCCCGCGCCCGACCCCTGGATCGAAAAGAACGCGCTGGGTCTCGCCAACTTCATCCGTTCACAACGCGATGTGTTCGACACCGAAGAGATGCGCGAGATCCTCGGCTCGCGCGCGCGTTACTCTGCCGACGAACTCACCCTCGTAGACTGGGAGGGCGCGGTCATCATCGCGCCGCAAGCCGATTTCCGCTCCGACATTGCCTTGCTCAAGATCGGCAACTACCAATTACTGCGATACCGCATGTTGGACCAATCCATCGAAGACCTGCTCGACAAGATCAGCGAATCGTTCTTTCAAAAATCGCGCCGTCCGCGAGCCACGCGCGGGCTGATCCGCCAACTGGCGGAGCATCGCCTTGAGATCATGCTCGATTTCGAACGCGCCGAACAAAGCCTCCTGCTCATCGGCGATTGGTACACCGCCAAACTCTACGAGATCATTCACAACGAACTGTACCTCAACGACTGGAAGCAGACCGTGCGCGACAAACTTGACAGGCTCGAGAACATCGTTCAAACCATCAAAGACAACCTCGCCGTTTCATGGGAAAATTTGCTCGACCGTATCCAACTCGCCTTGTGGATCGTCATGCTCGTCGGTTACCTCTATCTGTATTTTCTGGACGCCGGCTGGATCATCATCTCACCCAAATAGACTCATGCTCAGACGAAAACTCCTCCTGATCACGATCGCGCTTCTTTTCTCGACGCTAGCCTGCCGCGCCGCCACCCGGCTGATCGTCCCCGACACGCCGACTCCGCTCCCGCCCACGGCGGCGCCGCCCACCCCAACGTTAATCCCCCCCACGCCGACACCCACCCTGCCCGCCGAAGCCAGTTGCCCCGTTCAAGTCGCGGATATTCTGGAGGCTTCCCTCAACTTCGAAAGCAGTTCCGATGAATCGCTGGAGGATGAAATCTACCTCGTCACCTATCGCGTAGATGGAAACGATCTGGGCGATCCATTTTTCGAGTCGGTGCCGACCAAATTCCGCGACGAGCAGGATGATCGCGTCGCCCACGAAGAGATCTGGAGTTTATTCACCAGCCTCATCCCTCCCGAGGAAAGAGACTTTATCGTAGGCTTCGCCATCATCACCGACGGCGGCAGTGACGTGCTTGCCTCCGTGGGCCAATCGGAAGATAATGCCGAAGAGTGGTTACTCGAAGTGGACATCCTCGACTCGGATGACCGACGCGCCCTCACCTTCACCCTACTCCACGAATTCGCCCACTTGATGACGCTAAACTCCTCGCAAGTGCCGCCAAACCTGGCGGTGTTCGGCGATCCTTCCAACGACGAGATTTATCAACGCGAACTCGCCGCCTGCCCAAATTACTTCCCGGGCGAAGGATGCAGTAACTCAGATTCATACGTCAACCAGTTCTTCGATCGATTCTGGTTCAACCTGTACGCGGAATGGCAGGAGATCGATGTGATCGAGGATAAGGATGAATACTACGACCAACTCGACGATTTCTACAACAAGTATGATGACCAGTTCCTCAGCAATTACTCCGCCACCAGCCCCGCGGAGGATATTGCCGAAGCGTTCGCGTTTTTCATCCTTTCACCCAAACCGCCTGCCGATTCGATCGCTAATCAGAAAATTCTGTTCTTCCACGAGTTCCCTGAATTAATGCAATTACGGGGGCATATCTTGAATCAACTTTGCGTTGAGTTTCCGCAATGAGCGACACCGAGGTTGCCTCCACCCGATCGGATTCAATCTGGGGCAAAGCCATTTTACTGATCGGTGGAATCACCCTCCTGTGCTGTTTCGGGATGTTGTCATACTTCGGGTTATTATTTTATGTGGTGGATCGGGATGTTTCCCTGATTCCTTCGCCGACCCTCGACCCCAATTGCGGAGAAAACTTCTGCTTAAATGCCTGCCTGCGGGCCCTGCCCAACTTTGCGCGCATCGACCTTCCTGAACATAAAAATGAACTGGATCAAAAAGCAGGAGGGTATGTGCTTGCAAGCTACTGGGTCAAACAAGCCGATGGCTCACTGAACAAGCTGTCCAAGCCCGAGGTTCCATCGTATTTACAACCCTACCAGGACGATACCGAATTACATGCCCGTATCTGGAAGTACGCAAAACAAATTTTCGACGCCGGGGATCAAGCGCATATTTCCTATATCACTTTTTATGCGGATACCCATGTGGATCGCTATGCCGCCAGCGTGTGGGTGACATCCAGTGGAAAGTGGACCTTGAATGTAAACCTGGCGGAATTCGGCAGCGCTTGGGATACTTCGGAAACAATCATCCACGAGCACGCTCACATCCTGACTTTGGATGATTCGCAGGTGACAGGAATTGGACCCTGGTATGACGAGGAAATTGATCGGAAAGATTTCGACGCAAAGTCCAACGTATGCGGCGAGCAATTCTTCACAGGCGCGGAATGCGCGCGCGATACGTCCTACATCAACGAATTCGGAAAGCGTTTCTGGCACGGTCAGTTATACGAGGATTGGGTAACCGTCTTCCTGCAAGGGAGCGAGACAGAGGAGCGTAGCCCCGCCCTGGATGAATTCTATTTGAAATATCAAGACCAATTCGTCACCGCATACGCCGCCACCAACCCGTCGGAAGATATCGCCGAATCATGGTCGGAATTCATCTTGTTCCCCAAACCTGCGGGAGACTCGGTTGCCCAGCACAAAATACTCTTCTTCTATGAATACCCGGAGTTGGTCCAATTGCGGGGGAACATTCTATCGACAATTTGTCAATATGCCGTGGCGCAAACTGGCACACCCACCCCGCAAACACCGGCGGTTCAATTAACCCCACCTTAAGGGGAAACGCCTGCCAATATTTGGCAGTATAATCCCGCCACATGGAATCGCTTCAACCGCCCCTCACAGAACAGAGCTCCCCGCCTACGGGCGAAACAGACCAGCCCGTCGAATGGAAGCGTCCGTTGCGCGACATCTTCGAAACGCTTCTTCTTGCCGTCGTCTTGTATTTTGGCATCAACGCCATCTCTGCCCGCGTCCGCGTGGATGGGTATAGCATGAACCCGTCGCTGGAAAACGGCGAATACATTCTCGTCAACAAGCTGGCGTATAAACTCGGCGCGCCCGTCCGAGGCGATATTGTTGTTTTTATCTTCCCACTCGACCCGCAACAGGATTTGATCAAGCGCGTGATCGGTTTGCCCGGCGATACAGTCATGATCGAAAATGGGCGGGTGCTGGTCAACGGTTTGCCGTTGGAGGAACCGTATATTGCCTCGGCGCCGTTTTACAACGGTTCATGGCAGGTGACCGAAGGAAACCTGTTCGTACTGGGTGATAACCGCAATGAGTCGAAAGATTCGCACGAGTGGGGTTTGCTCCCCGTAGAAAATGTGATCGGCAAAGCCGTCGTCATTTATTGGCCCCCTCCCAAATGGGAGATCATCAACCATATCGATGTGGCTTTTGCCGCGCAATGAAACTACACACATGAGCGAAAAAACCAACGCCGTTCCCCGCCAAACTCTTCCAGACCGCGCCCCATGCAATGAATGTTCCGCGGGCATCATGCACTTGCGCCACATCACCTATTTCACCTGGCTCGGCGAGGAACTCGTCACCGTGCCGAACTTCCCCGCCTGGATCTGCGACCTGTGCGGACGGCGCGAGTACGATGAGCGCGCCATCTCGTGGTTGACAATGCTCCTTAGCCCGGAAACAGGAAAGCCCACGCGCCGCGTCAACCGGACGCCGAAGCCTGCCCCGCCCACTCTGAATCATCCCACCCCCCCGCTGGATTAACCCGCCAAGCCATGGACTCTTCCTCACGCACGTATCGTTTCCTCCCCGCCGACTTGTACACCGCCGGTTATCGCATCGTCGGCAAGGTGATGGCTGGCACGAGCGGCATCATGGGGACGATGAACGACCGCACGAAATCGCATCTCGAGGTGCACGATGCGCGGCTGGCGCGCATCCACATGCCTACAAAACTGGTGGATCATTTTGAAGTGGTGAGGCTGGTGAAGACCAACATTTTCGCGTTGTGCGCCGCGCGGCGTGAAGACCTGGGACCCGCGGCAGTGGTACGCGGCGGGTATTCCAATGCCGCGCCTGTGCTTGCCCGGGTTACTTCGCAGGTGTACGAAGTGGAAGGGAAGCTGGAGATCTCAGGGCGTTTCGATTTTTCGGTGCTGATCTCGGATACCACGCGCGATTTCATCCCGGTCTTCGATGCCGTGCTGGGAGCCATTCTCATCCCCAATCTTAAAGTGGAAAGCCCCGCCATGTTGTTCAACCGCGTGTTCATCGACATGATGGCGCTCCTCAACCAGCGGGCGAAAGAGGAAAAGTAGGAAAGTGTCGAATCTGCGCGTGAAAATTTCTTGCCACAGAGGACACTAAGAGAAATGTCTCAAATTCTCTGTGGCTCTACGCGCCAGAATAGACACCTACAACGTAACGGGAGCGCTCAAAGGTTGTAGATAGTCCAACAGACTACACCACAGAGACACCGAGCCACGGAGTTTTTTTATTGCTTTTCTCCGTGTTTCCGTGACTCCGTGGTTAGGGTTTTCCGCCTGTGGTGAAACCCATCTACATACTTTTAGCGCGCCCAACGTAACAAATTGCTTGACCATTGCAAGGCGGGGTGATAAAATCCGCCCGCTTTATAAAAGTAAGTTTGCCCCCATCGTCTAGTGGACTAGGACGCAGCCCTTTCAAGGCTACGACCGGGGTTCGAATCCCCGTGGGGGCACAACGTTATTCAGTGAAAAACCAGTCATCATCGAATGGAGCAGATAATGACTGGTCACGCTCACAAACATTTTTTGACTTTACCCGCTATGCCTGATCTCGAACAATTTTCTACGGTTGATGAAGTGGCGCAAAAATTGAAATTCCACCCTGAAACTGTGCGCCGCCTTGTCCGTGATGGAATCCTCGAGGGGGCAAAATGGCGTCGAGAATGGCTGGTACTGAAATCGTCTGTCGAAAAGTACAAAAAGCAATTCGGCGATAATAAGCACAACTCGCGCCGAAAGTAAAAGCGACTGTTTGAAACAGTCGCTTTTTTGCTGCCTGACCATATCGTATTATACAATATGGTCAATTGCGCTTTGACAACTTCATACTCACCTATCGCGCGCCCGTGTGATGAGCAAGGGTATTGATAGCGCGGCAAACAACCCACCGAAAGGAGGTGATGAAATCGTGAATGATATGTGGAAAGAGATTTTGAACGTGTGCGAAAACCTGGACGCCAAAGGCAAAGCGGCTGTACTTCGTCGAGCGCGGCGGTTGCTTGCCAGGCAGAAAAAAAATTGCCGCCTCTTGCGAAGCGGCAACCCTTCCAGCGCAAGGGATCACGCGCTGAAACAACCGAAAGGGATTCTAGCATACTATGTATTTGTCACTCTTCAAATATCAAATTGTTGTCGGACAAATGAGAGAACAAGAAAGTATTAATTTCAAATTGTCGTAGCGCTATTTCCCTCACCCATCCAAATGATACATATGATACCCGTTCTGGCATGGGTTGCCCCAGGCGATGCGCATCTCGCGCGCGGTTAGGTCGATGACCAGCGCGGAAATGGTGCTCTCGCGGTCCATCGGGTCGATGCCGGCGATGTTGTGATTGCAAATGGAGTTCGGCAGGTTCACATGATCCTTCTGGATCGCCTGCAAGGTCTCGATCGTATGGGTCGAGTTCTCGCGCAATAATCGGTTGGCGCGGAAATAACGCACGCGCGACGAGATCAACTCCTCAGGGTCTTTCTCGATCTCTTTCATCGTTTGCGAAAGATAATGGTTCGTATGAACCATGTACCCGTCTGTGCCATGCAGGATGTCGAAGCGTTTCGCAGAGACCTCCACCGAATACATCTCCCCGCTTTCATGGAGGAGTAAATGGTTGTAGCCTGCCGCGCGCCGCGAGATGAGAGTCCGCCCGATGGCGCCGGAAATACGACGTGAAGAAAGAACGGCGCGCGCAACAACCAGGCGGGGAATCCCGATGCGGGAATCGTTCGGGTAGACCGAGTCGATGAGTTGGGCGATGCCGTAAGCGTTGAATCCAACATTGGGGAGGAGTCCGCCGTACGTCAGGGCAAGAAACGGGGGTTCCTCCTTTGGCTTCGCCGAGATCACGCACACATCGTTCTCATCCTCGGGCACCCAATCTTCATTGTGCGCCGCCAGCACATGACCATCTGCCGAGCGCTGTTCGTTGACCGCAAAACTGGTGCAACGCGTAAGGTGCAAAGCGTCCATCGTCACGGCTTCCATGGCGTTGAGCGTCACCACATCGTCGAACGACACATTCGCCCCCTCGGCAATGCCGCGCATTTCGTCCACATACTGGGGATAACGCTCCTCGGCAAACGGCAAATATTTACGCGACTGCATCTGCGCGCCCCCCCAGGTAAGTTCAAGGGTGTTGTACGATTGGTCAATCAACACGCGGGCATTCTCAATGCTATGTTGAACCTGTTCGCGCCTCGCTTCGCCGACTTGCCTGCCCATTTCGCGATGCGTGCCCGAAACCTCCACCAGCGGCGGGGGAGAATCGTGAAGTATCGTGTTCGGAATGGGGGTTTGTTGTAACGCCATGAGTCCTCCAAAATAATAAATCCGCCCCAGATGCGCATCCGGGGCGGACAAATTATACCCTTCACGGGCATACCTATCACGCGGACTTTTTACGCCGAGTGCGCTAAAAGTATGTAGATGGGTTTCACCACAGGCGGAAAACCCTAACCACGGAGTCACGGAAACACGGAGAAAAGCAATAAAAAAACTCCGCGACTCGGTGTCTCCGTGGTTTAGTCTGTTGGGCTATCTACAACCTTTGAGTACTCCCTTTTACGCCTGCGCTGTAGGTGAAGGCGGCGGACTCACGATCACACCAGACGCGTGAATGGTGCGCGACCCGAAGCGGGTGATCACCACCGAGCCGATCGCCAGCAACCCAAGCAGGAATTGCGCCAGACCGCCGAGGCAAGGGATAAACCCAAGCGCGCCGCTGACCAGCACGAACAGGAAGGTTCCAACGCCCACCGTCACCACCGGCGACCACGTCTGACTCATTGCCCTGGCAAAACGATCCCCCACTTCCGAACCGAAGGCGACGATCCCGAACAACCAGGCAAAGCCCAGCACGATCGGCGGGATGATCGTGAGGAACAGCAACACGCTCACCACCACTGCCAGCAAGCCCATCGCGCCGACCATCAGCGGTTGCGCGGCAATGGCGCTACCCGCCCGTTCCATTTGCGGCTTCCAGAACAACGAAAGCAACATGGCAAATCCCGCCGCCAGCGTTGCCCAGAAGAACAACTGAAACATCTGCCCAAAAAAGCTGAACCCAAAATCGTACTTCACATTGATCCTGGACGGATCTAGAATAGGCGGAACCTCCCCATCCGGGATATTGATCTCCGGCTGAACGTTATTGACGATCTCGCCCTCGACAACGGCTCCCTCCGCCACCACCGCCTGCCCGCCAATCGTGACAACATCACCCAGCGCCGACGCGGTGTCGTTCAAATAAATCTGTCCGCCAACGGCAACAACATCGCCATGGATGGTCCCGTCGCTTTCCACAGTGCCGCCGAACACGATCAGGCTTCCGTTGAAATCGGCGTCTTCTTCAATGGTTACATTCCCGCCAAAGACCACCAGATCGCCATCAAACGAATCGCCGGATTCCAGCGTGAAATTACTCCCAAAGATCACCTGCCCGCCGCTAGGTCCCGGCCCTTGGGCAAACGCCGCGCCTGTTGGAACAAGCACAAGCATGAAAAGGGCAATCAGGGAAACGAGTCTAAATTTTGTCTTCATACACTACGCTCCTTGCGGCGCGCCACGAAACGCGAACCGCCAAATTGACACCGACCATAACAAACTAACGCCGGCAACGCCCGAGACGATCACCATCCACCCAAACGGCGGGAGCAACCTGCCCAGCACATTGAGGATGACCGCGCCAGCCTCTGCGCTCGCCTGAAGCGTCGTCAGGACAAACACGCCCGTTTGCACCAGTGCGGCGATCCAACTGGCAGGCGATTGCAAAAAGCCAGCCAGATAAGGCGACGCCAGCCACCCCAACAACAACACCCCGCCCAACGTGAAAAAGATCGAACCGAGTATGCGGCGACGGCGGTCTGCGGCTTTCTCAGCCGCCAGTCGCGCCTGAAACCGGGTAGCAAATCCCTGCGCGGGCACAGCCATTTTCACAGAACGCAAAACCCTGGCAGTCTTCACCAGCGCGGCGCAATACGCGCACGAACGCAGGTGCGAATCCAGTTCGCGCTGTTGTTGCGCGTCAAGCGCAACCTCATTCAAAAGCCAGGTTTCAAAAGGCTGGTGATTCATGGCGTCTCCTTTCCGTTCGGGCAGGGGGCGGAGTTTCCTCCTCCTGCCACATGCCTGCCAGCGCCCGGCGCGAGCGGTGCAGGCGGCTCTTCACAGCGCTGACCGTCAACTGCAACGACTCAGCGATCTCAATTTCAGAATAGTCATACCAATATCTCATGATCACAGCCGCGCGATCCGTTTCGTCGAGGTTGCGCAACAACCCGTGCAGGCGGTCGCGCTCCTCCCGCCTGGTCGATTCAGCCTCGGGGTCGGGCGAAGCGGGGTCAGCAAATTCGAAAACCGTCCCATCCTCGCGTTCCTCATCCATCGAAAAGACCGAGAGCTTCTTTCGGCGCAGGCGGTCGATGCAATAATGCGCGGCGATCGAAAGCAACCAGGTGACGAACGAGCGGCTTTGGTCGTACCGATGCAGGTTTTGGTAGGCGCGCAAAAACGCCTCCTGCGCCGCATCCTCCGCCGATTCAGGCTCGCCCAACATCCGATAACACAAGTTATACACATGCGTCTGGTGTGCCTCGACGAGCCGGGTAAATGCCTCGTCACTACCTTGTTGCGCCTGGGCTACCCAGGCAAGTTCATCGTTCACCTGCGCTCCTCGTACGCCTTATACGCCTTGCGGACCAAATAGTTGCGGGAAATTTAACAGAGGACGAACGTCGCTTCATTCTACCAGTGAGGCTGACGCTACCCCCCATCATTTCCCGCCTCGTGAAAAAGAACAAGCCCCCTTTCGGGGGCTTGTCATTGCTTACTTGGATGATTTTGACGATTTGGGTGATTTGCTTTTGAACCGATTGAACAGTGTTTTGCGCTGATCCTGAAAGCGGTCGAACGCGGTCTCCAGCGATGATTTGACATCAGGCGGAACCTCGCCGCGCTCGAAGAACGCCAGCAGTTTCTTCGAGTTCGATTCCGGCTCCTCCGCCTTGGGCTCACTGCTGGAAACGTAATCGCTGTAATGCTGGGGAGAATACATAGACATGTACTGATAATCGCCGTACGTTTTCGCGTTGGTTTCCGAAACCTTATTAAACACGATACCGATCACCCGCGCGCCAGCGCGGCTCAACTGCTCTTTGATCACCTTTGCCTGATCGTCCTTTGTCAAGCCGGGCTCAATCACCAATACCACGCCATCTACTTTTGAGGCAAGGTTATACGAATCGGCAATGATCAAAGGCGGCGCATCCACGATGATCGTCTCGTATTCATCTCTTAATTCGTTCAAAATCGCGCCGATACGTTTGGAGTTGATAACCTCTGTAATACTCGGCGGGATGTGCCCCGCTGTGATCACATCGATCCGTTTCCCTTTGACCGGTCTCACAACTTCTTTTGCGGCGATCCGCGCGTGGATGATATCCGCCAACCCCGGGTTCTGCGAGATCTTCAAGGCTTTGTGAACAGACGGGCGACGGAGATCAGAATCGACCAGGATCACCTTTTGGTCGCTCATGGCGAACGAAAGCGCGAGGTTTGCGGCAACCGTAGTCTTGCCGTTTCCCTGAACCGGGCTGGTCACCAGGATCGTCTTGGCAGAATTATAAGTTTGGAAGAACTCAAGGTTTGATTGCAACAGACGAAAATTTTCGGCAACGATCGAGTTCGGGTGGCTCAACACGTACGTTGCGTTATTGCCGTTTTCAGAGATCTGCGAAAGATAACCGATCACCGGCAGGTTGAAGATACGCTCCACATCGGAAGTCGTCTTGATCGTGCGGTCGAGATATTCCAACCCATACGCGGCGCCTGCCGAAAGCAATAACCCAACCAAGCCCGCCAAGCCAATGATCAGAAGTTTGCTCGTGCCCTCAGATTTTGTGGGCAGGTTCGCAGGCTCCACGATCGTCAACGTATTCAACGCGCCTTGTTGAGAATTGGAAAGAAACGTTGCATAGTTATCCCGCAGGCTGGTCAGCTTAAGCGTCAGCGTTTGAATTTCTTTTTCGGTTTCAGCGATCTGACTCGTGCTCGTCTGAACATTCAAACTTGCCTGCAGGTCTTTGATTTCCTTGTCGGTCTCTTCGATCTGTTCCTGAAGACTCGCAAGTTGCTGGGTGATAAATTCCTGCTGTTCCCCGCCTGTGCCGCTGACCGCCGGGCTTAATTTGATCAGCTGTTGCGCCAGTTCATTGGCAATCACCTGCGCCCGCCGGGGGTCCGTATCGGTGACGGCGATCTCAACCAACTGGGTGTTCGGAATGATCCGCGATGTGTATTGCGGAAGCCAGTCGATTCCCAGCGCGGCTTTCGTGGCTTCCTGCACCGGTTCGCGGCGCGCCATATCCGAGTAGATCGTCGCCAACTGCTGTGAGATCGAGATCTGCCCCGATTCCGGGTTGGGGTTGGAAATAGTGCTTCCCGTTACCAGAGTGGTGCGGGAGATATATTGCGCCGGTTGAAACAACGTTGAGATCGAACTGGAAACAAGCGCCAGCACAGCGGTTACAGCGATCAACCGCCACCATTTGATTAAGGGTTTGAGATAGGGATTAATATCCATGTGAACCAATTCTTATCAATAGAATTATAGCAGGAGAAATAAAAATACCAGACGTTCTCCTCGAACTTCATGACGTTCCAACGTTAGAAAAGTTACCCCCCACACAGCGGGGCATGGTCGCTATACGCAAACTTAGGCATTTGTGCCTGCCTGTTCAATGACGCCTTGATAAATGCGTATCAACTTTCCAGCCAAAGCAGTCCAATCGTGATGCTTTCGAACATACTCCAGCCCAGCCTGCCCCACCCGTTGTTGCAACGCTGGCTCCTCGATCAAACTTAATATTTCCCCGGAAAACTCTTCAGCTGTGTCTGCCACGAGAACATCTTCTCCGGGTTTCGCCTGCAAAGCATTCATCGCCTTCATATTGGTTACCACGGGTGTTTTGCACGCCATCGCCTCAAGGATTTTGTTTTGGATTCCCGCGCCATACAATAACGGAACTGCCGCAACCGTTGCCTGTTGAAGATATGGGCGAATATCCGCGACAGTTCCCGTAACGATGATGCGCGGGTCAGCCTGCAACGCGGTGATATTCGCCGGCGGATCCTTCCCCACGATGATCAATTTCACATTGGGGCGTTTCTCCCAAATTTTAGGCATGATCTCTCGAGCCAGAAAGTCCGCCATGGAAACATTGGCGTGATAACTCATCTTGCCGCTGAAGACGATCGTTTCCAGGTCGCGTTGAGCATCGGCGCCCGGGCGGAAATATTCCATATCCACCCCGTTGGGCAACACGGTCACCGCCGACGGGGTGTCTGAAGCAAGCCGTAGGAGGGCTTCTTTTTCAGCCTGCGAGGTGATCGTCACGTGATCGAACGCGGAAGACAGTTGACCTTCCCAATTTCGGGTTCGGTTCAAGTCCAGTGTGGAGATCAACCTGCCAAATACGCTGCGACTCTCCGATGAGGTCAACTCAAACAGGTGGCTGATGCAATCCACACTATCCCACACGACCGGCAGGCTGGGCATGCGGGAACGGATCGTTGTTCCAAACATCGAGCCGCGCAAATGTTCCACATGAACAACATCAAAGCAAGAAGAAGCGTCGCATAATTTGAAAAATCGCTCAACCAGCGTTGGATTCCAACTATAAACGGACTGCAACGGCTGCCGCGCAGGAAGAGCCGCAAGACTCTGCCAATAGGAACGCCACGCGGGTTGATGTTCGCGCACCACAGCATGGCACAGGCGTTTCAACGCTTTCGCGTCTTCAACATCGCCCTCGTTTGTCGTCACCGTAAAGACCGTCACTTCCGCGCCGAGGGCGGAAAGATGAGCGATCAGTTGATAGGGTCTAACCCGAATTAAATTCGGGACGTAGGGAACAAAATAGGCGATCTTCATGCCGGGCTGGAAAACATCGACCGTAAGCGAAGCCGATGCATCAGGAGTCTGTATTGAAAACGCAAGTGCGATTTGATCGTGCGCCACAATTTCGCCTTGGAAACCCCGAACATGCGGCTGTGTAACGCGGCGGGAAACTCAACGACCTTGAATCCCTTGAGCATGGCTTTAACCATTAACTCGGTCCCGCCGAGATAATCATCCGCCTCGAACTGCACTTGTTCGACCACCCTGCGACGATATCCTCGAAACAAGGCTGTATATGTGTAGATATTCCAATTTAACAAAATTCGATACAGAAGAGACGAGCCTTTGCTAAGGAAGATCCTGTAGCCGGGCACTCCAACCACCTCCCCGTCCGGGTGATACGGCGAGGCGGTCACCACATCCACATTGTGCTGGAAGCAAGCCAGCAGGGCTGGGATGGTTGCAAATTTATACGTTCCATCGCTATCGGTTGTGAGGACGATGTCGCCGGTCGAAGCCTGCAACCCGGTCCGAATCGCCGCGCCAAGTCCGCGATTCACTTCGTGTTTCTCAAACTTGATCGGCAATTTCTGGCTGGAGCGGGAAGCAAAGGCAGTCTTGAGCGCGTGATAGGTATTGTCCCTGCTCCCATCATCGACAAAAACCACCTCCACAGATGCCGCAGTATCGCCGCCCGGCAACTTGCTTCCGATCAGGCTTTCGGCAACGGGAAATAACTCCGCGTCCAACTTTTCGATATTATCCTCTTCATTAAAACAGGGAACAACTATGGATATGTTCATTTATACCTTTTCATTCTTCACGAGGGTTGATTTTGTACAATGTGTAATTTTCAATGGTAACTACAGAGACACAACAGCCGCCTGCTAGAAATTCGGCATACATCCCAGTCCATTTCGAAAATGGTCCGTCGATCAGGTATTCTGGACGATAGACCGTCGGGTCATAGGTTTCGCCCGAAGCCTCGCCAAACTGAGTCTCTGCGGTCTTGAGGTCGACCCAACGATTGACAGGATGATGATACGTCTGATCCGGGGTCAACAGATCGATCTCCCATTCCCACGATTCGATCACCGCGCCCGCGGGAATGTTTTGGGTAATGTACCCGGCAAACTTCTCCGGTGTCGCATCGTATTTGACATCGATATCTTGTATTTGATGGAACAGACCCATCCCTGCCCAAGCCAAACCCGCCAACAGGAAGAACGAACTTGCGTACAGGGAGGGTTGCCGCAGAGTTAAGCCGCTTCCTCGCGTGTTCCAGGATTTACGGATGAAGAAGTAAAATCGATAAAAAGCCTCGCCAGAAAAGACAAGCCCGATGGAAAAAGCCTCAAACATATAACGGGTCCACCCGACTGATGCAAAGCAATACCACATGACCCAAACCGAGACGAACACAGCCAGCATGAATCTCCCCAACCCAACTATTGTTCGTTCGCGGCTTTCCAGAAATGAAAAAGCCAAGCCAGGGACAACAAAAAACAAAAACCCAGACCGGATTAGGTACCAAATATTTCCCGGTATGCGCCCCGGTCGAAACGCCAGGATGGTCACTTCCGCGCTCGAGTTAAGGGCGGCGATATGAGCGTCAAAATTTTCAGCGCCGACAAGTTTGTATTGAACGCCAAACCATAAGGCAGCGCAGGCAAGCATCACCGCCAAAACAAGTATGCTATATGTGGGTCGGATCTGTTTGTAATAAAAATAATCCGCGGTAATTGCCAACGCCAAAACAGGCACAAATATCCAATATTGTCCCTTCGTCACCAGCGCCAGCCCGAAAAACAAACCCGCGAGGATCGCGTAATACGCTTGTTTCGTTTTCCCAAGCGCAAGATAAAAGAGAAATCCAATAAAAAAATACATCAGGGCGGGGACATTGCCCAATGCCTGCCTGCCATAAAACAAGAAGCCTTCATCTGGGGCCGACAAAAACAGGAGCATTGAAATCAAGGCGGATGGCAGACTATACAGCGCGGAAGAGATACGAAAAAACATCCAAGCCGCCGCAATAAAAAATACTACGGCAACAACCCGCGCTTGCAATAAGCCCACGCCAAAGACCTTGAACACAACCGCCATCGGGATGATCAGTCCGGGACCATTCGCGATCAACGGCTGGTCGAGCGTTCGAAACCCTTCCGCAGACCGCATGGCGTACTGCCCGTAGTTGACCAAATTCAACGAGCCCTGCAGAGCCAGTCCCTCGTCAAACCAGGTGACAGGGTAATAAGGCTGATTATAAATTCCCAACACCAGCAGAAAAAAAAACGCCGGGGCGATAAAAAGTCGCCGCAAATTAATCGCTTTCCAATCCATGTAAGAGATCCGATACAAATGCTACGGCGTGTATTGATATAAATACCTTGGATACTCAAGGTTGTAGCGTTTGGGCAGTGTAGACAGCGCGGCAAACCTGTCGCCCAGGTCTGTTGTAAGATGGTAGTCCTCCAACAGGAAGAAAAGGAGCGGGTCGTTCTCCAGCGGGTAATTAGTCAGGATGTAGGCGGTTCCCTCCGGACGTATGACCGGGTCCAGTAATCCCTGAACGATTCTCACATCCGCATCCTCCGCGCCGGGACCGCGAACCAGATCTTCCATTGGCACCCAATGGACAGCGGGAGCGAACGCATAACCGTCCTCCAACTGCCCCACCCACGGAGCGAAGACGGGGCCATCGAGGGAATTCAAATATCCGACGAAGTCCTGATAGGCTTCATCGGCTTGCGACGAAACGACGACAGAGGCCGGGTTGTAAAAGAACAAGGCAAACGATAAACCCAACGCCGCCAGATGTAGCGACCATTTGCGCGCAACCTGATACTCGCCGAGGAACGCCGCCATGCCAAGCGCGCCTGTAAGTATGAACCATGTTCCCATCGGGATGAAAACGTTATTGTTCGAACCCGGGTCGAGCGCGCCCATAAAACCGCTGAGCAAGGCAAAGGGCAGGGTGAAATACCAAATGCCCGCCTTGCTCTTCTGCTTGAACAGATACACAGCCGATGCAACTATGCCGATGACGGCAAGAGCAAAGTAATTCGTCACGATAAAAACGACATAGCGTATCACGGCGTCGGCATTGAGATGGCTCCAGCCGCCGGGCACTGTCAGGGTATAGTAATGGAACAGCGAACCAAAGAACAGCGCCGGCGCAAGCAGGTAAAGAAGAGGTCCGAGCGCCCCGGCGATAACCCAATACGGCAGCGAATTCTTCAAGCCGTCGCGCCATGTGAGATATAACACGCCCCCGATAACGAACAATGCGCCATGTTGCTTGAACCAGAACGAAGCGACGAGTACCAACACGCCCAGCCCATTGACCGAACGGGATTTGTTCAATGAGATTAAATAACTCCCCAGCAGCGCGCAAAACAACAGCCACGAATCGGAATGGGCATTATCGAGGTAGGTGTCCATCACGCGATAGGCGGCGGCGAATAAACCCACAGCGACGATCCCCCACCACGCGGATTGTGTCTCCTTTTTGACAGCGAGAAAGATGACGATCTCCGCGCCGAGCATTCCAAGAATGGCTACCAGCCTCAACGTAAAAAGGTTCGCTCCCAACAACCACGCAAACGGGATCGAAAAATAGTAATACAACGGAGCATACGCCAGCGGCACAAAGCCCGGCGACGGCTCAACGTAGACTGGCTGACCCGCCACCGCCCGCTGAAAATGTTGGACGACCGTCAACTCCATGGCTTCAAGATTCAATGGAAAATTGACATGGTTGACCCAAAGATATGCCATGAACAGAATCCAAGCGCCCGCATAGATGGCAACCAGGTTCAGAAAAATACCCGATAACTTCGACTCGCGCCGAAGCCCGAGAAGTATTCCTCCGCCAAATACCAGCAGAATCAACAATTTAATCAGCATGGTTTACTTTTCGATCCGCTGATAGAGATCATAGTCGCCGAACGTCTGCGCCCATTTGTAGTGTTCGAATACATATTCCACCGGGTAGATCAGCGTCCACTTGGAGAACTCGCCGACAAGGATGTAATCGGGATTCTCAGTTTCAACGAATGAGTAACGATCCCTCACCGGTTCGCCGCCGTAGTAGACCTGGTTCACAGCCACCGCGAGCAATTCGTTTTGCGGATAATGGTAGTTGTGGTTTGTCAGGAAGCCGATCTCAGGCTCCCAGGTTTCGATGACCGCCGACTCGGGAACATTGGCGTTGAGATAGTCTGCCATGAGCCGGGCGTTGTTCGGGCCGGGGAACGCGATCTCTGAAACATCCTTTGCAAGCGGAATCGCAATGATGGCAACCAGCCATAAGGTCAGGGCGAAGCGGGCGGCGTTCTTCGCGTCAAACAGCGAACGGAAATATCCTCCGCTCCAGTCGAAGTGGAAACCGTCTGTCAGGCTGTGGAAGAAGCGGGCGATGAAAATGCTGGAGAGGGTAAGACCGAGGAAGGCGTAGCGAATCCAGCCGATGGATGCGACAATGAACCACACTAGATTAAGCGCGATCATGAGGAAGAGCACGCTGAACTTTTGCCCCTCACGGGTGCGAGGCGCGGACACAAAGAAAGCATAGATCAGGGCGGGCAACAAGGCTTCGAGATACACCGCCCGCGAACTGAGCGCGCCCACATTGGCGGCGAGTTGCGCAAGGTTGAAGTTGAACGCGGCGCCTTCGGCGGAGGCTTGCAATAATGCCAGATTTTCGGTCATCGTGGCGGGGCCGAGATACATCAACGTAAACACCTGCCAGATGCCGAAACTGCCCGCCGCCACAATGCCGGGGATGAGAAAATTCTTGTGGGAAGAGGTTTTGTAATAAAAAATATCCAGCCCCCACGAGAGGATCAGGGTTGGGGCGAGGAAAAGCAGGTATTGATATTTGGTGATCATCGCCAGCCCGAAGAACAAGCCGATCGTCACCAGCCGTTTTGCATCGTTTTCATTCCATTTGGCGAACCAGAGATAGAGGGCGAGAGCCAGAAAGAAAAAGCCCGGCACTTCCCCCAATAGTTGACGCCCATATTCCAAAAATAACACGCTCCGCGAGGATAAGATCAACGCCAGGGCGACCCATGCCACTGCCTTGCCAGAGAGATGCTCCGCCAGTTTGAAAAAGATGTAGCACGCCGCCAACAGGTACAACGCCATCACGAACCGCGCCTGAAGCAAGCCGATGCCAAAGATTTTAAATGCCGCCGCGATGGGAAGCATCACCGTAGGACCAACGCCAATGGTGGGACCGTAATAGCGGAACCCGTCACTGCTGATATCGGCGTACTCGCCATATTGCGCCAGCGTTTTCGGCACATGCAAGTGCGAGCCTTCGTCGAACCACGGGGCGGGGTAGCGCGTCAGGTTATGGAGCGCAAAGAAATACACCAGCAGGATTCCAAGCGCAACGAGAAGCGTCTTTCGATTAGTGGATAGGAATTGTGACATACTTTCTCTCCGAAGGCTGAAACAAATAAACTGTATTGTATCCCCCCATCGTTTGGGGTTGTTATGAATAGTTGAACTGTATCGATTGCCGATTGGCGGGGAGGATTAGTTGCGCGTATTCCACGCCGCCAAGTACTAGACGGGTTTTGGCGGAAGTGGGTACACCGTCCACCGTGACCGCGGAAAGTTGTTTCCCATTGTGGAGCGCGGGGAGCAGAACCGTCAGCGTGGATAAAGGCTGGGTGGGCGGAACCAGTTCGCACGTCAGGGAAGAAGCGCCCGCATCCCAGTTCACATTCTCAAAGTTGGAGTCATGCCGGGCATCCGTAAACCACAGCCACTCTTGGGCGGAAAGAATCGGCACGCCGAGTTCGTTGGCATAGTCCAGCGCGCCTTCCAAAAAGATGCGCCCCGACTTTGCCGGGTCGCCGCCGAGTTGGAAGGGATCGACATGGAATTGCCCGGTGATGGCGCAGTAATCGCCAAACTTGACCGAGCGATCAAGCAAATACTTTGAAACTTCAACCGTCTCTTGCGCGCTCAAGCCGGCGTAGCCGCCCCACTCCGGCACGTCCATGGGGATGTTGTGCTCATCGGTGACTTGCGTGAGTTGCTGATAGAGGTCGATGATATGCCCCTGCTCGTCGATGAATTTCATTGGGCGGCCACTGCCGGTGAGGTGACCATTTACCCACGCGCCGTTTGGCATCTGCATAGACGGACCGACATGATAATAATCAAAGTTCATGCGCATCCCGCGCATGGCTTGCGCGCGGGCGGTTTCCATCCAGCCCGTCCACAAGACGCGATGCGTGCGAACGGTTTGCGAAACGGGGCCATAGCCGCGCCCGGTAAATTCCTTCCAATATAACTGCCATTCATCAAGCCCGGTTTCAACATACGGGTGCATTGCGATCTCATGCCCGCGCGCGCGCCAGGATTCTACGAGAGCGGGCGTGGGCGAGCCGAATTCTTCGCCAAGCGCGTTGGAGATCACTGGCACGTTGTCGGTCAGCCAGAAACGAGTCCAGCGGGCGGCGCGTCCAATATCGTTCACGATCTGCGGGGCGTAATACACGGTCATGTGTCCGCCGCGATCATCCACGATCTTCAACACCTCTTCGATAAACGGAACGGGATTGCTGTGCGAATCGCCGGTGGCGATCAACACCGATTTTTTATCCTCCGGGAAATACCACAAACGCGGCAACGGTCGTTTGCTCAAGTATGCCAGCGTATTCACGAGCATGCGTTGTTGCTCATCGGCTTGCGGAATTTGAATCCGCTCGAGGTCGATCCAACCCACGAACATATCCACCGTGCGCGCGCCGTTCAGTCCGTCCAAATCCTGGTTCGCAAGCGCGGGGTTTCCCTGTCGCATGTACGCGATACTCTTTGCCAGGTCGAACGCGTATGCCACCGCGACGCCATCGCCGAATTGATTCATCGTGATCGCAGGTTTTCCATATGGGGCATGTTTCGTAAATAGCCACGCCAGCCCCTCGCCGCCAGTGAGCGCGTATAAATCTGCCGCCCCATGATATTGAAGCGACAGCGGATTACTGCCAGCATTTACAGGATGAGCGGAGTCATAAAGAAGGTATTCATCGGATAACGAGCCTGCGTTTCTTTCCCAGCCGAAAATTGATTCAAACCCCGCGGCCGGTTTCAAACTGACAAGCCCCCCGCCGTTGAATACGTAGCCTTCGAACATTTCGATCTGTGAGGCGGTCAGCGGAGTCTCTGCCAGTAGGATCACATCGTACGCGCCGATCACCTCCGCGGACAGCGAGGCTAACGTCGCCAGGTGAAAACAATTGACTCCCTCCGCGCGCAGGATCTCGGTGAGGAAGAGTCCAAACTTGTTTTCCGCGTCAGGGTTCACAACGACGAGGATCGGGACCGAGCCGTCCAACTCTGCCGTAAACAGACTGCCCGGTTTAACGTACGGATTCCGCTCCACGATAGGGTCGCCATTCGATTCGCGTAGCGCGCCATAGCCCAGGGCGGCAGTTACCGCCGCGCCTGCGCCAGCCAGTTTGAGAAAGTCTCTGCGAGTGATTTTTTGTTTCATAGGTTTTAAGAAGGTGTCACCTTGAGCGGGGCGAAGGGTCTCTAGTGCAGCGGTAGAGATGCTTCGCTATCGCTCAGCATGACAATAATAAGGCTTACTTAAAAATCGGCGCTCCGACCATTTCCTCAAGATAGGATTTGGACGCATCGAGCGCGGTTGCCGAAGCCGGGTCGTCAGCAAGGTTATTCGTCTCCTGCGGATCGTCCCTCCAATTGTAGAGCGCTTCGCCGAACTCTTCATGGACCATGTACTGCAATTGATCGCCCACCACCGATTTCATCTCTCCATAGGTTGTGGGGTTTTGTTCCGCCGCGCCGGCAAATTGCGCCACCTCCGAAATGGGTTGCGCCCACCCCGGGGGAACATTTCCGCCGAATAATTTCGTCAGCGGCTGTGAGGGGAATGTGCCGTCGTTGGCATCCAGTAATTGCAGGATCGTGGAAGGCAATGCGGTAGTGGAAACGGGCGTGTCGATCACCCTGCCCTCCGGCATCCCTGCCCCCCACACGATCAGCGGCACGTGAATCTCCTGCCGGTATAGCGACGCGCTGTGCTGGAGCAGTCCATGCTCGCCAAGCGACTCGCCGTGATCGGAGGTGATGATGACGATGGTATTCTCCAACTCGCCGCGCGACTCAAGTTCAGCAAAAAGATTTTTGATCTGGTCATCCACATAGTTGATCGAGCCATCGTACGCGTCAATTTCGGATTGCAGTTGTTCGGGCGTCAAGTCAGGGTGGTAACGCTCCACGAAGCCGTTGATCAGCCCGCCCTGCGTCTGACCGTATTTGCTGAGGTAGGGTTCGGGCGGCGTGTATGGGTCATGCGCGTCAAAGTAGTTGATAAACATGAAAAACGGTTTATCACTTTGATCCATCCATTCCAATGCCGATTGATTAATATCCGGCGCAAGCCTGCGCGTGGGAACGCCTTCGTAGTTCAAGGCTTTGCGCAAACCGTAATAATCGAAGAGATAGCCATATAACGATGAATTGAGGAACGCATCGGGCGCCGACTGGTAATTATCTTCAAAATGCAGGAAGCCGCGACCGAATCCCTGGCGGCGGGTGAAGAATAATGTGTTCGCCGAGAATGCTCCTGTCCGATAACCATTCGCCTGCATCACTTCGCCAATCGTCGGATAGGTATCACCCAACGGTTGCGTTTCGGCTTGGTGTTCGTAGGTGTATCGTCCCGTCAACATGGAGGCGTGTGAGGGCTGGGTCCACGAGGAGGGCGAGATCGCATTCTCAAAGCGGACGCCCTGCGCGGCGAGGCTGTCGATGAACGGGCTGGTCTCACGCGAATATCCATACGAGGAAAGATGATCGGCGCGCAATGTGTCTACGACGATGACGATCACGTTCGGCGCGTCGACACTGTCTTTCAACTGGGAGGTTTTTAGTTTTTCGTGCGCCCATCCGCCGCCTTGAACGATAACGAAGATCGCGATTGCCGTTCCTGCGAGCCATTTCAAAATGCGTGGGATTTTTTGTGTAATGGCTTGTTCCCGTTTGGATAACACATTGAACACTTGAACGCTTGCTCCCGCCGCTAAAATCAAAATCGGCAACAGGGAGATACGTCCAAAGAGGATGATGAAGACCCAATCGAATACGGCAAGGAATGAAAAGAGAAACAGGCTGAGTTTTCTGACTGGGGTTTTCTTTCGCAACGGGAAGCCAATGAGCGACAGAGCGAACCCCGCCAGTGAAAACAGGATCACGTCCACCAGCGGCGCGATCCACAGCGTTTCATACCAATAGGCGCGGTTTTGCAGTCGCCACGTCAGCAGTTCGAGTTGATGCAAGCCGAAGAGCAGGATGCCCTCCACCAACCCGGTGATGAGACCGAAGGCGGCAGAAAGCATGAGTGTTTTCTTTGCAAAGTCTTTGAAGGTGTCGTTCACTGGTGATCTCAGGAAAATGTAACGCGACATTTATGTCGCCCTTGCAACATGCGAGACGCTACGCAGTCTCGCGTTACGGGTTGTTATTTGTTATCGTAGGGCCAGGTCATGCCAAGCTTGGAAAGCAGATCGAGATAATAATTCTTGAGTTCGTCCAGCGCGGCGGGATTCTCGCCGGCAAGATTATCTTCCTGATTCGGGTCATCCGCCAAACTGTACAACTCCACGCCGTTAAACTCATGCGCGATGAACTGCCACTTGGGGGAGATCACGCTGACCATATCGCCTCGAATCGACAAGTGATTCGGGTTCACCCAACTCGACTCTGCCATCTCTGCGATGGGGTCGGGGAAGCCCGCCGCGGAGGCTGGGTCAACCCACAATTGGGAAAGAGGCGGGCCAGGGAAGGTGGTCTGCTCCGGTTCGCCGAGCATATCCAATAACATGGCGGGGATAAAGGTGTTCGACACCGGCGTATCGATCCGCATATTCTGCGGCACAGATTTCGGATACCACACGATCAACGGCACGTGGATGACCGGCTTGTATAACGAGTTGTGATGTTCCCACAAGCCGTGCTCGCCGAACAATTCGCCATGATCGGAGGTGATGACGACGATGGTGTTATCGAGTTTGCCGCGCGACTCCAGTTCCTTCAACAGCGCGTCGATCTGCTGGTCGGTGTAATCGATGCCGCCGTCGTAGGCGTCGATCTCGCCTTGAACTTGCTCGGGCGTTTTGGGGTTGTAAATATCGGCAGTCGTCCAATCGGTGTTGACGAGTCCGCCGGGGTTGGGGAGGTTGGAAAATTTCGCGCGTTCCGGTGAAATGTACGGCGCGTGCGCGTCGTAGTAATTGACAAAGGCAAAGAACGGCTTGCTATCGTCCTGCTCGATCCAATCCAATGCCGATCGGTTGACGCTTGGGCCCCAGCGGCGGTCGATGGAAAATTCCATATTGAAGACTTTATGGAGAACATAGTATTCGATGAAACGACCATACACAGAACTGACCGCCAGTTGCGGCAGGGTCTGGTAATAATCTTCAAAATGGAGAAAGCCGCGCCCAAACCCCCAGTGGCTGGTGACCGTTTCAAAATTGCCGTTGAACGCGCCCGCGCGATAGCCGCGTTGGGTCAGCGCTTCGGCAATGGTGGGATAGGTCTCATCGAGGTAACGCCCGCCATCGGCTTTGTGTTCGTAGGGCCAGCGACCGGTGAAGAGTGAGGCGTGCGAGGTCAGAGTCCATGAGGAGGCGGCGTAGGCGTTTTCAAACATCACGCCTTCGGAGGCGATGCGCTTGAGTGTGGGGTCGGTCTCGCGCTCGTACCCTTGAAGCGACAAATGGTCGGCGCGAACGGTGTCCATCACGATCACTAAAACGTTCGGGGTTGATTCATTCGCCTGAGGCAGGTTGCTTGTTGCAACACGTTCCTGAATCCAAAAGCCGCCTTGAATGAGGACGAACAATGCCAGCGTTACGCCGGCAAAGATTTTAAAAGTTCGTTGCGCAAACGACGCAAATCGGTTCTCACGCGCAAAAATGACCGTAGATATTTGATAGCCGATGCCCGCGCCAAGGATCGCTGTGGCGGCGGGATTCAACCTGCCGGAAAGGTATATCAGCAACCAAGCGAAAAACGCCAGAAAACAGAAAACAAAGAAGACCGCCTGCTTTGCCAACTTTTGCGGCAGAAATTGAGCAACGACCGCCACACCCACGCCCGCAAGCAAAAAGAACAACGCGTCGAAGACCGGCGCGACCCATAACACTTGTGGCCCTGAGCCGAGGTAGGTGATCTGTCCGCGCAGGAGTTCGTATCGTTGCATCGCGTACAAGAATACGCCTTCCACCAGCCCGGTGACAATGCCAAACCACAATGCGTATTGGAGGATTTCACTTGCAAATTGTTTGTCGAATTTTTTCATGGAGGTTGCTCATCGTGCCACTCTGAGTCCTGCAACAGGTTCAGGATAAACTCCGCGAAGGGTCTCCATGATAGTCTCAGGGATTCTTCGCTTCGCTCAGAATGACAATCGATTAGATATATCCCAACCCGCTTAAGCGTTCGCGGAGCATCGCCTGTTCGTCATCGGATAAGCCGGAGGAACGGTTCAATTCCATGCCTGCCACCCACGACTTCCCCTCGATGTTCGCAGGCAACGGGTAGCCCGCCAATTCCAACACGGTCGGCGTGAGGTCGAGCGAGGAACCATCCTGGTACCCCGTGATCGGATTGCTCGACGCGACGAGCACAAAACACAACTCCCCCACCACTAGAATCAGGGTGTCGTCGCTCAAATGCTGGAGGGCGTCGCCCAAGCCGCGGTCGAAGTCAAGGTAGAGGTCGGCGGACCCGCCGTCAATGGGGAAAGAGGCGTTGAGTTGACAGCCATCCCAGTCACCGAATGCAAGTTTCGAGTTCAACGCGGCAACATCGTCGAACATCGCAACATCTTTCCCCGCTTGCGCGAGGAATTCGGCGAGCGTCAATGTATGCGCTTCGTGGCGCGCCAGCACGTTCCATTCGCGCGGGTCGCCCTCGAGTTCGCCGAAACATCCCATATCCATCAGGCGGCGCAGGTTTTCGAGCCGCTCATCGGCGAGCAACATGGCGCGTTTTGCGCCCTGCAAGTTAAACGCTAAAATCTTCATGATATTAAATCGCTTCCTTCCATGGCGTCGCCCTTCGCGACACCGAGCGCGTTGAGAATGGTCGGCGCAAGGTCCATCAAACCTGGAGACTCGGCGCTGAATTTTTTATTCATGAACAAAATGCCCGAAGCCAGCGCGGGATCGATCACATGATCGCCGCCCCACTTCTTCGTGTTATCGGCGAACAACCCGCGCGGAACCCCGCCCAGCGGCGTGTCCCACGAGACGCGATAGCCTTCGGAAAAATTGACGATGAGGTCGGGCGCTTCGCTCGCATACGGACCGCGATAGACTTCTTCGCTTCGCGCCACCGTGCGAACTGCCACGGCTCCCCGGTCTGAGTCTACCAACCCGGTCAACCCCTTGACGATACCCTCCCGCACAGACTCCATCTCCCCATCCGTGACGATGCCATTGGCTTCGCGTCCTTTGCGATTGAGGAAGATGCAACCCAGACCCAATGAAAAGGCTTTGGTCTTGTCCCAGTCCACGTTCTGGAAGAAGTCGCCGCTCTCGCCCGGCTTGAAACCAGATTTCAATGCGAGGAAATCATTGTCGTGCAACCACGTGTTGAGATTCAATCCGCGCTGGAACGAGTTCATGCCATGATCGCTCAACACGATGAAGAGCGTCTCGGGGTCGGCGCGCTTCATCGCCTCGCCGACAATTTCGTCGCACTCGCGATAATGTTCCTCGATCACTTTGGCATAGCGCGAAACATCTTCGCCCTTGTTGGCGGGGTGATTTGGCTCCGTGAAGCGCCAGAACATGTGCGCCAATCGGTCGGGCGTATCGAACAGGCAGAAGAAAAATCCTTTTTGGAACCTGCCTAATTCAAATTCCATCATCTTGCGGCGCTCGCGCAACACGGTGCGGCATTGGTCGAGATACGAGGCTTCATCGAAGCGCTCATTGTTCAAACCGTCGTGGTCTTCCGCCATGCCGGCGGTGTAATACCGCCCGATCTTCATTGCCAGGTCGTGGGCATATTCCTGCGGCGAACTGATCGGGAACAACGGTTCTTCGGTCTCGAAATTGACCGGCGACGCGTACAACTCAAACTCGGGTTCGAGCTGGCGCAAATTGAATCGCACAATGCCCGACACGGTTTGCATCATCCCAACTTTGAACTTGACCTTGAGCCACTTGCTCCATTTGCCCAAACTCACTTCGAGTTTGTCGGGCTGTCCCTGCGAGGTGATGATGATCTTATCTTCGGACTGTTGTATTTCGACAGTGATGTCGAACTTGTGATCAGACTTCGTCTTCGGGTCGCGCGGACCGATGACATGCGTCGCCACCCTGCCATCTGCCACGCTGACGTTGACCGCCTTTTCGCTCGACTCGCCGTGAATATCTTTGCGCGTGGAGTAAAACGTGGGCGTGCCAAATCCGCCGCGCAGGTCGGGGACGCCGACACCGGAGAGCATTCGTCCCTTCACTTTGTCCGGCGGGTAGGCGCAGGGAATTCGCAGGATGGTCGATTCCACATCCTTTGCCGAGAGCAAATCCCAGAACGGAGTCCCGCGCCGCATGTTGACCACCTTGGGCAAAACGAACGCGTTCTTCTGCTCGTAACGGCTCAAGGCCATCAGCGGCAGGTAGGTTTTCGCGTCGCGGGTGAGGAAGTCGAAGATGCCGTGTCCGCCGGGGTTGGCGCCGGTTGAGAAGGTGGACCAAGCCACAGGCGTTTGGGCGGAGGCGGTGGTTTTGAGTCGCGAATATCCGCCTTGCTCGCGCAGCCGCATCAAGTTGGGGAGTTCACCGCGAGCCATCATGGATTCGGCGATCTTCGGCTCGAATCCATCCAGCCCGATGACAATGACCTTTTTCATCGGCGAAAAAATTATTGCTCTCGTTTTTCTTCAGCGGCTTCTTCAATTTCCACATCCGGGGGAAGTTCTTCCGGAATGCCGCGCGCCTTGCGATACGCCTTCTTCACGAATTTGACGATCACTCGCCAGAACATGAGGAAGAAGCCCGCAATTGCCGCCAGCACGGAGGCGATGGGCATGAGGGTTTCAGGTCCCAAATAACCGCGCCCTTGAACCGGGTCTGAAAGCCCCATCAGGGTGAGGAGTCGGGTAAATCGGAAAGTTGGATTCATGTTTGTATTCCTTTCTTTTTTGTGTCACTTGTGAAAGTCGTTTTGCCGCCGAGAACACACTGTTCGTGCCGCGAGCGCGTCGGCGCGAGACGGCCGAGAAAAAAGATCATTTCTCAGTAACTACTCAGCCTCGGAACATGTCGCTGCGAGGCGCTCTTGGTTTCGACGAAGCAGTCTCCCCAGGCCGGGAGATTGCTTCCCTTCGACAGGCTCAGGACAGGCGTCGGGACCCCGAAAAAACATCGGGGCAGGCGANNAGCCCTCCTCGCAACGACATGCCTGAGCAGTTACATTTCTCAACGGTCTCTGTGGACTCTGTGGCTGAGTGTGAGACACGCTTGCAAGAAGTCAATTTATGCAAGCGCTTTTTTGCGTTCGCGATAGAGTTCCTGATCCACTACAGATGCCATGGTCTGCACATCCATGCCGCCAAGAAACGCGCTGACCTTTTGAAGCGATTCGGTCGGGTCGTTGACCATCACGTTGTAATCGACGTACAGCGTTTCGATGTTTGCCTGCCGCACGAGCCAGCCCTTCACCTGTTTGAGGTGTTCCTCGTACGTCTTCGCCATCTTGTCGTCGGGGATGTTGTCGTCGCCTTTGCCGAGCCGCCCCAACATTTTCTTCTGGGACGACAATATTTCTTTGAGGTCGCGGCGCATGAAGACGATCTTGTACTTGAATTCAGGCGGCAGGTAGGTGATCAGCCCGGTGACGATCTTCACCACTTTGCCAACCGCTTCCGGCATCCAGGCGAGATCGCCGTCTTTCATGTTTTTGACGCGCTCGAACTCGTAATAGCCTTTCGGGTTATTCGCGTCCGCTTCGCGCAGGTTGTCGGTGAGGATCGGCAACCCGCCCGCCTCGAGCATTTTCATCATCATGGATGTGCCCGAGCGCGGCAGACCGGACACAATTACGACTGTTTTGGGATTCATCCATTCGCTCCTGCGATAATATCAGCCGCTTCATGCGCGTGACGTGAAACGGATTCGCCATTCGTCAGCGCGGGGTAGATCTGCGACGTGGTGGCAAGGAAGAGATTTCCGATCGGCGTCTTCACTGCCGGGATCAAGCCCATCTCATTCAAGCCATGCAACGGTTCGACATAACGCTCCCGATGAATCAGGAAGTATCGGACGGAGGAGGCGTCAAAACTCGGGAACATCGCCTGTAAGTTTTCCAGCCAGATCTGCTTGATCTCGTCATCGCTCTTCTTCTGCCATTCGCTGCCGGGCGCGGTGTATTTCGGCAGATAGACCAGGTGATAGCCGCCGGCATACTTGGGGTCGATATAAGCAGTCGTCTCGATTACGCCGGTGAACGGATAACGATCGTCGGTAATATTCACCGTCCAGTTTCCTGTCAACGGGCGATCCAGCACAAGCAGAGGAGCGATGATGCCAAGATAGTCCGACTTGCCGAGATACTCATGGTAGGCGTGATCGGCGTTGGGAATCAGGCGTTGAAAAACAGGAGTCTGCATGGTGCAAACCACTTTGTCATATTTCACAACGTCATCGTTCGCCATGCGGATGCCCACTGCCTTGCCGTTCTCGACCACAATTTCCTTGACAGGCGTTTTGAGAAGCACGTTCCCGCCCGCTTCCACGATCTTGTTTGTCAGGGCTTGGATAAGGGTAATGTAGCCGCCGATCAGATGCCCTGCCATTTCTTTTTGATTCGCGCCTTCGCGCGTGGATTTCATGCGCACGAGCCGCGACCAGATCCATGTGGCTGGCACATTATCGAAGCCGCCATCGAATTTGGCTTTCAGCATGGGTCTCCAGATATTTTGGAAGGTGGTCTTGCCGCCCCATTTCAACAACCAACTCTGAACGCTGACCGATTCGAGCGTTTTCCAATCCCTCACGAATTGCGCGGCAAGCACAGTGAGACCGAGTCGGAAGCGGTCGATCCATCCGAGAGGCGGAAACTTCAAGAATTCGATAATGTTATTCATCGGGTAAAGTCTGCCCTTGTAATAAAAGCTGGTCTTGGTTTCCTTGTACCGCAATTGGTCGTCGATGCCCAGTTCTTTGCACAGGTCACTGAGGAAACGGTCGCTGGACAAAATGGCATGGTAGAACCGATCTACCTGCGTGCCATCACCCAGCGTGATGGGACCCGCCAGCCCGCCCAATACGGGCGATGCTTCGTAAATGGTCACTTTGAGTCCCTGGCGCGAGAGGAAATAGCCGAGGCTGATTCCCATGATGCCGCCGCCGATGATGCCGATGTGTTGTTGTGATGTTTGATTCATAATCTCGAATTTTCTATAAGGGTCGATTACGCCAATACGCGTTCTTCGTGGACCGACAACTGGATCTGCCCGAGGATCTCCGCAATTTTTTCACCAGCCGCGCCATCGCCAAAGATCGGCGGCTGGGCTGAGGGCGGCGCGAATGAATTCCATTCGTGGACGATCAGTTCCACCTCCACGCCAACCAGTTTGTTCCAACCGGCTGTGACAGTCTCCGTCCATTCGGTTTCGTCGCGCAGGGTGAGGCAGGGCTTCCGCATGAAGTAGGCTTCGCGTTGCACGCCGCCAGAGTCGGTGGCGACTAGGCGCGCGTTCTCCTCCAATACCATCATGTCATAATACCCGACCGGTTCGATCAAGCGGACGTTATCGCCAAATTGCTCGTCGAGTTTGGCGAGCGCGCCGCGCGTGCGCGGATGGACGGGGAAGACCACCGTCTCGCCGACGCGGCTCAACGCGCGGACGATGTTCGTCAGGCGCGCGGGGTCGTCGGTGTTGGCGGCGCGATGGACGGTGACCAAACTGTACGAAGCGGGGGCAAGCCCCAAGTCCGAAAGAACCGTCGATTTTTTTCGCGCGAGAGGGCGGTTGGCGAGGTTCGCGTCCAGCATTACATCCCCCACCCAAAAGACATTCTTCGTGATGCCTTCGCTGGCGAGTTGCCGCACGGCGGTCTGGCTCACGCAAAAATACGCGGAGGATAACTGATCGGCAACGAGTCGGTTGATCTCTTCGGGCATGCGACGATCGAAACTGCGCTCGCCCGCTTCAATGTGAACGGTGGGGATGTGCAGTTTGCTCGCGACGAGCGCGCCCGCCAATGTGGAGTTCGTATCGCCGCGGACGAGGACCACGTCTGGCTTTTCCTGGAGGACGATCTCCTCGAATCTCACCAGGATTTCGGCTGTTTGCCCGGCGTGCGAGCCGGAACCCACCTCGAGGTTGTGGTCGGGCGCGGGGATGCCAAGCTCGTCGAAAAAGGTCTGCGACATTTTGTAATCGTAGTGCTGGCCGGTGTGGACGAGGATTTCGCGGTGGTGTTTGCGGAGCGCGCGGCTCACTGGCGTTGCCTGAATGAACTCGGGGCGCGCGCCGACTACGGAGATGATTTTCATGGCTCCCTCTGATATTGTTGGAGTACTTGAGGTCGTGTTTTCAAGATGCGCTGGACAAGTTCCACCAGCGCCAGCCCGGCAAACGGGATCAAGACAGCGTCTACTGGCAACCGGTAACGGATCAACGTCCATGTGAGGATATGCACGCCGGAGTAGACGATGGCAAAGAGCATCAGAAGTCCTTGCGGCGAGAAGAGCAGGTTGAGGAAATGATTCCCATGTTCAACAGCATTCTTTTTAACGCTCAGCCATATTCCGTATACCATGAACGGCAGGAAAAGCCCGAAACTGCCAATGCGGGAGATGTTGCTCAGCGTGGATGAGTCGGATGAATACCAGAAATTGAAATAAGGAGGAATGCGACTCAACGACAACAACACGTACCGCCCGGGGTCGTCTGTGACGAACCGGATTCCGCGTTTGAGCAGTTCCTGGTCGAGCGCCGCTTCATCGAGGTGACGGACTTCTTCGGGGATCATTTCCTGATAGGTTTCAGTCGGCAGGATGGGGATGAATTTCATCCCGTGGATGGGATGGTTGCCCCAGAAGAAGGCATACCCTGAGTTCGTGTTGAGTAGGACAAACCTGCCAAAGCGGGAGTAGTTGTACAACGTGGCTGGCAGGATAAAGGCGATCACCAGCACGATGGAGACAAGGCTGGGGAGCAGAGGCAACTCGACCTTGCGGCGGACGCGGACGATCCATATCCAAAGAAAGAGGAAGGGGATGAAAAGCAGGAAGACCTGCCGCAACAAGATGGTGATTCCCATCGAGATACCAAGCGCGACGCCGAAATTGATATCCAGTTTTCGATCCAGGTTTTCAGATAATCGAATTCCGAAGAACAGGCTGAACAAAATGGCGGTGATGTAGAACGGCTCGGTCATGAGTGCCGCGCCGTAGTAGAAAAAATACACATACACGGCGGTGATGCCTGCCGCAACCAGTCCGACGGTTTTGGAAAAAAGTCTTTCACCGATTCGAAAAGCAATATATGGATGCAATATGCCGACGATGACCGCTTGCAAAACCCGCGCGGCAAGCGGGTGCGGACCGAACAGGGTATAGATCAACGAGAGGTAGAGTGTGTAGAGAAAACTCCAATGCGCGGTGGGCGCGTCGGCAGGCGTGATGGGCCACCATAATTCGCCGAAGGAAAACCCGTGTCCGCCGATGACGCGCAAGGCAAGGTTATGATATGACACCTGGTCGAAGATGCCGGGCAGAGCCGCCACAGTATCTCCCATTGCAAATGCTATCGCCACGCGCAAGAGCACAGCCACTGTCAGTATGAACGGCAACGGCTGCGCGACGATCGTTTGCAAAATGTTTTTGTTCGATGTTCTTGTCATGCTTCGTAAATTTTTTTCATGGCAGAGAGCGCGGCTTGCCAGTCATATCTCGTTTCTGCCAGCGCTCGTCCGTGGACGGATAGTTTTTCCTGCAACGAAGGATTCTCTAGAAGTTCGACGACCCGGCTTGCAAAATCGTCCGCCTTGTCGGCGACGATCACATCTTTTTCTAATTCGGCTTGAATGCCTTCCAGCCCGATCGTGGTAGTGACCACCGGCATGGCATAGGCAAACGCTTCGAGGATTCTCACCCGCATCCCGCCGCCCGCGCGAACGGGGACCACCATCAACGCGCTCTCCGCCAGAGTTGGAGCCAGTTCGGGAACATAGCCGGTGATGTTCACGCTCCCCGAATTGCGAGCCTGAAATTCGAGAAAGTCCTGCGGCGGGTTTTTGCCAATGATGGTCAGCGTTGCCTCTGGCGTTCGTTTTTGAACCAGAGGGAAGACCTCATTGAAGAACCAGCGGATACCATCCGCATTGGGTGGGTAATGCAGGGTGCCGAGGGTGACAATATTTTTCGAGGCGGGCTTGCGCTGGATCGGCATTAATTCTTGCGTATCCACCGCGATCGGGATCGTGGATATGGGCGCAAGTTTGTCGCCGGGTTTTACCTTTGAGAAGCGCAACGCTTCTTCCAGCCCAGCCCGGTCCACATCCGTCACCGCCAGCACATGATCGACGGTCTTGAGCAATTCGCCTTCGTAACGCTTAACGCGTTTCGCCTCGACGGCAAGGATGGGTTTCAAGAACCAGCGCGCGTTTTCGCGCATCCGCTCGACAATGGACCAAACGGCATTGTGAGCATCGAAGATAACTTTCGGTTTTTTCTTCGGCGCGGCAAGAGCGGCGCGAAGCCCGAACTGAACCATTGTCAACTGGTCGGCGTGGATGAAATCGAAATCGCCGTGTCGTGCCAGATGGGTCGCTTTCTCCTGCATGGCTGGCAGATCATCGCGTTCGACGAGAAACGGGCGTCCGGTCAGGTAACTGCGGATCATGTACCCGGCATCCGCCACGCGCGACCGGCGAATTGGCACCGCATGGACCGCCTCGCAAATTTTAGCCAGCTCGGGCAGGTGTGGCACTTCTTCTGGACGAACGAAGGAAACCAAAGTTACAGAATGTCCCTGCCCGGCGAGGAATCGTAGGACGTGCCAGGTCTTCACCTTGGGACCCGCATCCGGTGGAAACGGCACAATTTGGGTTAAGAATAGAATGTTCATAAGGTGTGATTAAAACTTTGCCACAGAGTCTACAGAGATCTGAGAACTGGAACTCAGCGCGCCCTGCGACCTCTGTGGCTTGAATTCAAAAAAAATGACGCTGCTCACTTCAAAATAAGGCACAGCGCCATCACATCGATGTTCGAGCGTAGTTCCTTCTTCGCCTGGTCGTTCTTCGATGGGACAACGAAGCCCACCACCCACACGAGTAGTTTTAACAGGCTCATGAAGAAGAACAACAGGCGCAAGAGAAAGGCGCTTGGCAAACCATAATTCTTCTTGTAAAACATCATCTTGCCGCGATACACCATCTTGCGTCGCTTCCAGCGATCCATGCTTCTGCCGCCGAAATGAATAATGGAGGAATTCGGCAGGAACACAACCTTCCAACCTGCCTGGTTCAAACGGTATTGCAGATCCGCTTCGTCGCCGTAAATGAAATATCCCTCATCGAGTAAACCGATCTGGTCGAACGCGGCGCGTCGCACCAACAAGCACGCCGAGCTCATCCACCCGGTCTCTTTGATCTCTCGCGCGTCGCCATGCGAAGGATACCCGGTCCACAACAATTCGCCGATATGAGTCACGATCAGGAATTCCTCCAGCAGGGTCGAAAACGGCGCAAACCCCGATTGGAATGAGCCATCCGGATTCAACAGCCGCCCCGCCGTCGCGCCGGCTTCGGGGTGAGCATCCAGATATTCCACCAGCACATCGAGCGCGGGAGCGTTCACAAGGGTATCGTTATTGAGCAATAACACGTGACGCCCGTCCGTCGCTTCGATCCCCTGGTTGCTCGCCTTGCCCAACCCCACATTCCCCGCATTCTGGATCAACTTCACCTGCGGGTACTTCTCCGCCAACATCTGCTGACTTCCGTCCGTCGAGCCGTTATCCACCACCACCACATCGAACGAACTCTTCAGCCCGCCTTCATAGAGGGATTTCAAACACGGGTCGAGGTACGCCTTGTTATTCCAGCACACCAGTACGATGGACATATCCACGACTTGCGTCTCGCTTCTCTTCCGGACCTGTGGTTTGTTTTCCATACCCGGCATTATTCCTCTCCCCGGTATTTCTTGTCCATTTCGGCGATCTCATCGTACGTCCCGAGGTCGATGTACGTGCCATCTTCGAGATGAACGCCTTTAAACTTCATCCCGAGCGCGATGGCATCGTTCATGATCTTAGCAAAGTCAGAGATGCCTTCCTCGAACACGCATTTGTGTATATATTCGGTGAATTTCGGCCGCCAGATGACGCATCCCCACATCTCGGTGAGGTCGGTTTGCTTCGGCTTATCGACAATCGCAACAACCCTGCCTCCATCGTTATGGCTGACCATGCCGAATTTTTCAGGGCGGTCGGTGGTGAACATGCCGAACAACACGTCATCCTGCGGTGAGGCAGCTTCATAGACCCGTTTGAAAATATCGTTTGGTTTCATGAGCGTATCTGCCATGCCGAAGAAAACAGTCTTGCCTTTGACAAGGTGATACGCTGAATCCAACGCGTGCGCCAGCCCCGGCGAGGTGGATTTGGTCTTGCCCTCGACCACCTCCTGAACCACATAACTGATGTCGCATCCGAAGCGCATTCCGCTCCCGAAATATCCCATCAATTGATGTTTGGTCTCGTTGACGACAAAAACAATGTGCTTGAGACCGGCGTTGACGAGGTTATCCACCACAAATTGCGAGATCGGCTTATAGTGATTGTTGCGGATGACCGGGTACAACTCTTTTGGGTATGGCAAACCCAGCCGAACTCCCTTCCCCGCGGCGGGGATCAATCCAATCAATTCTTCCATGCAAGCCTCCCGTATTAGGTTAGTTTATTTTCCTTGCGCATTTGTTCGATGGCGATCAAGCCCCCGAAGAAGATCCACGGCAAGATGCTGGCGCGGAACCCAGCCAGCCCGATGTTATAGGCGAATGGCAACAGCCAATCCACCAGATATGCCGCCATGATGCAAGCCGCCACACCCGCCAAAACACCGAAGGCATACGCCCGCGCAAAACCATCTTTCAGATCCCGTGACAACCTCCAGCCGAGCGTCGCCATTTCGTACAAAATCCAGACGAAGCAGACCAAGCCAGCCAGCCCGGTCTGGGCGATGATGTCTACAAACTGGCTGTGCGAGTTGAAGCGGATGTGGTATCCGCGCAGGGAAAACAAAGGGGCGTACCAGTTGTAGTTGGCGAACCCAAGCCCCAGTAGCGGGTTGGCGCGGCTAATATCCAAAACGACAACCCAGGCGTCCACGCGCGTCCCCCAACTGTATTGATCGGTGGAGATCAAATCCTGCGCCAGGTATGCCACGCCGATCAACGCAAACGGGATGGAGGCAAAAGCAAGTTTCGGAAATTTCAATGCCACTAAAACGCCAACACCGACCATGGCTGGCACCCAGCCCGATTTCCAATCTCGCGTTTGGATCACCGCGACGAACAACGTCAGCGCGACAAGTACATACAGAAGGATGCGGATGTTCTTTTTTAGGTCTTGATTGAACAACGCCTGAGCCAGCGGCAGGATCACCAGCCACGTCCAGAGCATGCTGTTGGCGATAAACCCCTTTTCATAGATCGCGTCGATGCCCGACCACTCGACCACCCTGCCGAGAACATATACCATGCTCAGCGCAACGAACGTGATGACGATTGCCTTGAGCCAGCGGATATCTTTGATGATGTTCCCGGTCATCACCATCATGACAAGCGAGAAAAAATAAATGGCAAAGCCGCCCAACTGCGTGTCGAATGGCGCTTGTTGCGCGAGGGAAAACCACGAAACCTGTCCCATGCCGAACGCGACCACGGATACGATCATGAACATCACGGCAGGGCGGACAGCCGAGGACCGAACGAACTCGAACCGCCGGCGCACGACGAACATATTCCCAATCCACAAGACCGACATGAGAACGACCAGCAAGACCGAGGCATTGAAGCCGCCAGGTCCTGAAAACGGGACAAACATTCCCGCGGGGATCAGAAAGATATATGCCGATAACGGGTAGCGAAGTAACAGCCCCAGAACAACCAGCCCCCCAATTGCCGCCAGGGCGATCACCAACACATTCACGGTTCCCCAAAATGAGGCGGCGACTGTTATCAGGATGGTTAGTAAGCCAACGCTGTATTGAAAGGTTTGCCGGGAAATCGAAATCTGCCGGTTAATAGTGAGGAATTTTAGGTTGAAATTGATGTCCATGAGTCGCGTAGAGGATGCCATTTTAACTCAATACCCAGCCACAGCAGGATAACATGCAAAAATCAATCCGTTCAGCCGCGACTGGGTATGGAATTCGGTTGATGGATCCGTCCACAGGACGGAAATCCAGGCAAAGGGGTTACGTTCGACTCAGGGCATGTATGACAGAAAAACCAACCTTTGATCTCGTCTCTTGCGCCAGGGCTCAGGGAACCAACAAGGTGGCATACATCGAGAAATGGAAGCTGTCCGATGTTGATAACGTGGAGTATGTCGCCGGGAGCGCGCCAAAGGTGTAGGAATAGTACCGACCCGAACCCGATAAAGCGACCCTGCCCGTGAGAGTATTGTTTTGAGGCAGGAATACCAGCCAGTATGTTCCGGCGGGCAGTGTGGTTTGCGTCAGCACGGGTTGAGTGTTCCACCCAGCAACTGGGGTAAACGCGGCAGTTTCTGCCAGACGGGCGCCGGGGGCGTTTCCGTTATTCGCGTAAATTCCCAGGCGTAGTTGTCCCCCCACCGTGGACACATAGTAGCTCAGGCTTTGTATCGTGGCGCTTTGCGAAAGCGTTACCTGCTGGGCGATCAATAGATTTCCCATGCCAGAGTACGGAGTTGTCAGAACGCTCGTTTCACCGACGGTGATGGGGGTTCCGCCGGAGGATGTGGAAGTGGGTATGGCTGAATTTGTCGGCGTTGGAGTTCTGGTAGCAGTATTCGTGGAGGTCGCTGTAAACAACGGAGCGGATGTGGCGGTTAGTGAAGGCGTAAATGTTGCCGTACTGGTCGGTGTATATGTCGATGTGGGCGTTAATGTCCTTGTTGCTGTGTTTGTCGGTGTGGATGTAAAGAGCGGAGTGAATGTTGCCGTGGGTGTGTAGGTTGGCGTGTTGGTGATGGTTGGCGTGAACGTATGAGTCGGTGTCGCTGTAGGCGTCGGCGTTTTTGTAATGGTCGGCGCGGTTGTGGGCGCGCTTGTTGGCGCGGCGCCGAGAGCAAATGTGGCATAGAAAGAAAAGCGGAATGTGCCCGAAGCGGAAGAAGCCGAGTAGGTTGCCGGCAATGCCCCGAATGTGTAGCCATAATAGCGCCCCGCCCCCGCGTACGTCATGCGCCCCGCCACGGTGTTGTTCTGAGGCAGGAAGACCAGCCAATACGTTCCAGCGGGAAGCGAAATCGGCGTAATGACCGGTTGCGTATTCCACCCGACCACGGGCGTGAAAGCGGCTGTTTGCGCCGCCAAGGTTCCCGGTACGCTTCCTGAATTGTTATAGATTCCCAGCCGCAACTGCCCACCCGCCGTTGACACGTAATAACTCAGGCTTTGAATGGTTGCAGTCTGTGAAAGTGTTACCTGCTGCGCCACCAGTTGATTGCCAGCGCCGGAGTAGGGTATGCCCAGGATGGTTGTTTCGCCGATATTAAAGAAAGGCGATTGCGTATTCGTCGCGGTGACTGTGGGCGTGTTGGTAGCGGTGTGAGCAGGCGTGGATGTGAACGTGGATGTGGATGTGGGCTGGGGTGTGAACGTCGGGGTGTTGACAGATGTTGAGGTGGGCGTGGCGGTGGCTACCGGAGTTCCGGGCATGACGAATTCGAAAGCGCCCATATCGCATCCGACGCCTTGTGGGCGGGCAATGCCGCGTTGATCTTCGTTTGCGCACACACTGTTCACGCCGGCGGAATTCAAGGCTGAACTCCCCGCGATCAACGCGTGTGTGTTTGTAAATCCGCCGTTATTTTCCAACGCGCCCAAAAGCGGATCGGTCGTGATTAGATTTGTACAAGTCGTGCTTGAGGGACACCCGCCCTGAACCAGGCTGTCTGTAACGGTGGCGGCGCTAGATTCATCATTCTTGATCTCATCGTTCGTGCCGCCATTTGCCCATAGAATACTGTTGGCGATCTGTGGCGCGCTACCCGTCAAATTGAGCATGGCGTCGCCTCCCGCTGTGCCGGAAGCATTGACGCTGTGATTGTCCGTAAAGGTAACGTGATTAAAAATCGGGTCGCCGTCGATATTCAGGATGCCGCCGCCGCCCCAGGGCGCGCCCCCCGAACTTTCAAACGAAATATTCCCGCTAAAGGTCACATTTGTGAAGACCGGATTGGCGTATTCATTCAAAATACCTCCGCCTCGGCGGGTGGCAGTATTGCCATTGAAAGTCACACGGTCAAGCGTGGTCTGGCTATTATTGTTGAACAGACCTCCGCCGCCAACAGCGTCATTGTTCGTGAAGACCACATCCACCAATGTCGGGAGATTTGGTTCATCCACGCCGGGACCGCCCAACGTCTGAAGATTCAGACCGCCGCCCGCGGCAAATGTGGCAGTGTTCTCTGTAAATGTTACCCGCGTGAAAGAGGCGCTTCCATTTTGCACATACACGCCGCCGCCAATACCCGCTGTGTTGTTGCTGACTGTGATATCTGTGAAGGAGGCGCGGCTGTAGTTGGCTTCCACACCCGAGGTGGAAATAACAAACACGCCGCCGCCGCGCCCATTGGCATTATTCGCCGTGATGAGCAGGTTGCGAAGCGTGGGGCTGGTATTCTGGATGTACATGCCGCCGCCGACCCCGCTCCCTGAATTCTGGTTGCCGCCGGTGATGGTGAATCCATCCAGCGCGTATGCGTCAGAGAGAGTCCCATTCGCGGTAACAACTGAGTAGGCATTCCCGGCGTTGCCCGCCGATTGATCGATATCGCCGCTTAGGATGGTCTCGTTTGTAGCCGGGTTGGAATCGCGCTGGCTCAACAGGGTATCGCCTACCGTAAACCCGCCATAGATCGAAACGCCATTTTTGAGCGCGAAGGAACTATTGCGGTCGTTGTTTGCGTGGCTAGAGCCTTCATCGGGATAATACGTGCCGCCCGCCGCCCAAATCTGATCGCCGTTTGATGCGGCCGCTAAAGCATCCTGTAAACTTGAATAGGCGGTCGCCCAGCTACACCCGTCCGGGCTGGGGGCGGCGGAGTTGGCATCCACATACACCACTCCCGCGCATGACGCGCCGGCGGATGACAAGATCGCAAATTGCGATAGGACAATGGAAATAATGAACAACGCGGAAAGAATCGAACGAGAACGGTCTTTCATACAATCTCCTCATAAGCGGTCCGCTTCCATGTGCCAGAGTTCCATGGCATGGCGGAAAATCAAAATAAAAAAATCAAAAGGGACTACCGATCGGCAATCTCTTTAATCAACCCAAAAAACTTGAGCATCACTTTCGAGCAGTCGTATTGTTCGGCAACCAACGAGGTTGCATTGATGGATATCCTGTCGCGCAGCGCCCGGTCTTGAAGCAAATTTATAACATACGACGCAAACATTTTCGGCTCATCTGTAACCAAAAGGTTCTCCCCGGGTTTGGCGTCCAGCCCCTCCGCGCCCTTGGAGGTCGCCACCACCGGCGTCCCGATCGCCATCGCCTCCAGAATCTTCAACCGCGTGCCACCCCCGCTCTGGAGCGGCGCAATGGCAACCACGGACGACGCGATCAACGATTTGATATCCTCCACAAATCCCGCGAGAATAATATTTTGACTGGATGGAAGAGGCAGGTTTTCATGGTCGCCGGTGATCACCAGTTTCGCATCGGGGATCTTTTTCAACACCAGGGGGAAAACTTCACCGACAAACCAAAGCATGGCTTCGTAATTCACGCGATATTTGAACGGACCCGTAAAGATGACAGTGTTTGCTTTTTTCTCCACGTTCGCGCTTGAATATTCGCTGATATCGATGCAATTGGGAATGGCTTCCACCTGGTCTTTATGCCGGGGAAAATTTCTCGTCACCAAACCGCGCTCGGTTTCAGAAGCGACCGAAATGAAACGAAACCCATTAAAAAGCCGCGAAAGATAATAACGATATTTGAACCAGGTCAGGGCATGGCGGAGGCGAATTTTGCCGTCCGGGGAAAACGCGCGATCGTGAAACAAGCCGATCTCCAATTCCTCGAACAGCGCCGGTATCCCTTGAAAATATGGATAGTAAGCCGCCATCTGCAACTGGGACGCGATGACAAGATCGAACTTCTGCCCTGTGATGGCTGTAGTGATCGCGCCCGCCATCGCCGGTGAAAATGTGTCGATCACCGAGCGCGGTTTCAACGACAAAAACCCGAGGCGCGCCTGCCATGTGCCCGGCTCGAACTCCTTCCACGGGACGACGACGATTTCCGAACACAGGCTTCGGATTTCAGACGCTTCGGGACGCCCCCCGGTCTGGTCTACAAAACTCAACAGGGTCACATCGTGATGCGGACCCAACCCGCGCAACAGGTTGTAGATGCGCACTTTGGAGCCGTTGTTCACCGGGTACGGAAACCAACGCGAGAGAAAAAGGATTTTCATTTAATTGATCAATGCCCGGAGGTATCGCTCGATCTCGTCGGTCATGCGTTGCAGGTCGAATTTGCTTCGCGCAGTTTCGCGCCCGGCGCTTCCCAGTTTTTCCCTCAATGCAGGCGACTCGATCAGTCGTCGCAATGCTTGAGCCAGGCTAAAGGAATCGCCAACCTCGAACACAAGAGCATTTTCATCGTGGACGAGTATCTCAGCCGCGCCGCCCACCGCGGTCCCTACAACTGCCATCCCGGAAGCCATCGCTTCCACGATCACCCTCCCGAACGGCTCCTGCCAGATGGAGGTGAACAAAAACAGATCGGATTGTCGGTACAGCGCCGGTAACGATTCTTTGGGCTGTGCAGGCAGAAACGTCACGAATGAGGAGAGCGAGTCGCGCTCGACCGTCTTGTGAAGCGAGTCGAGATAGTCCGCTTCGCCATCGCCCACAATGGTCAATTTCAGGTGTTTGATTCCATTTTTTTTGACAAGCTGCGACACCGCCTCAATGGCGGTGTGAGCGCCTTTCTCATGGGTAAGCCGCCCAACATACAATAGCGAGACAACATCGCTCGTCTTCGGCAATTGCTTACCTTCAAGATAGGGAGTTGTATCCACAGCCCCAAAGACAACCCGCCCCTCGGTTGAGGGTATTCCCGCCTGCTTAAATTCTTTCCGCATAAAATCAGATGGGAAGAGAACGCGGCGAAGAAGCAGGCGCGGCTTTTCCTCTCGCGACAAAACTCCACGGGCAATCGGCTTCAACAACAATTTCGGCAGGCCCGTAAAAAACGAGCGCGGCGATGCGTTCCAATAATTTTCGTACTGGCTGGGAAGCGTGGGCCAGTAATCGCCCATGTAATAGACCGTCTGCTCGGGCATGAGCGACTCGGCAAGGGCGGGCAGTGATCGGGGGAAATTCCACATCCCCCAAACGAGGATGGTCTCCGGCGCCCAAGCCTTCACCGTTTCACGAAGCAATGCCAGATTTTCGCGCTCCCGTTGTTTGCGGCGCGTAAAGAACCAGACCGCATTTTTCAGCGAGGCGAATTCCATTTCGAGGCGCAGTTCGCGCCTCACCCAGAGCGGGTCGGGCGATGGCAACGTATCCCGTCCGTGCGCGCTGGTGAGGATCAGCACATCATGCCCTCGCGCTCGCAACCCATCCCCCACTTCCTGACACCATTGTTCATATCCGCCACGGCTGGCGGGCGGGTAAAAGTTAGTGAGAAATAGGATTCTCATCCGGCGTATCCCGCGGGACCAATTTTTTTCAAAAAGACTTCAATGCCGTTCGTCATTTGCTGGATGGTGAATCGCTCTGACGCAAGTTTGCGGCCCACGTCCACCAATCGGCGGCCCAGTTCGGGGTCCGAGAGGAGGCGGGTGATACGGTCGGCGAGTCCTTGCGCGTCTTCCGGCTCGAACAGCATCTTCCTATCGTAATGGCGAAAGACCTCGCGACTCCCGCCCACGTTAGAGCCGATGACCACCAGCCCAGCCATCATCGCCTCAATGATGGTGCGCCCAAATGGTTCGGGCCAGGTAGATGTAAAGAGGAAGACATCATACTCGTTCAACACGGCGGGGATTTCTTCGCGGGCAACTTTACCGGAGAAGCGGACGATGCGTTCGATCCCCAATTCTTCGACTCGCTGTTGCAGGTACTTTTTATATTCGGGATGCCCGTCGCCCAGGATGGTCAACTCGACCCGGTCGGCGAATCCTTTTTGCGCCAGCAAGCCCAATGCTTCGATCGCGGTATGCACACCTTTATCAGGCACGAGCCTGCCGAAATAAAGCAAACGGGTCGTTTGCCCCCTCTTCGCGGATTTCTTTTTTTGCGCGAGTTGTCGGAACGGCGCGGGGTCGGCTCCCGCATAGACGACAGACGCGCTCGGCGGAAATTTCCCGGCGTTCACCAAGGTATCGCGCACGTAGTCACTGCAACAAATAACATGATCAAACTTTAAGCGCGGCGGATATCCCTGCCGTTTGAGACGCGATAACGCAAACGCCCTGAGAAACCGTTTGAACCATTCGGTCACGCGCCGATTCGCCGGGGACTTCCAATATGCCAGATGCAGGTCTTCGTCTGTGGGCCAATAGGAAGCCATGTAATAGGTCACGCGACCCGGTATCCATTGCTCCGCCCAATACGGCAGGTTGTGTGACATGGCAAACATTCCCCAGAACATGACCACATCAGGCTTGAACACGTCTATGGCATTTTTCAATTCCGCCAGGTTTTCTTTTTCCTGCCGGGGAAGTTTGAAGAAAAAATTGAGCGGCTTGTAGTAATGAAGGTCCGCCATCAAGCGCAGAGTGCGGGTCACGTTTCCCGAGCGTGTTTCTTCCTCCGATTTCACCCCATAGCGGCTGGTGAGGACGCTCACCGCGTGCCCGCGCGCGAGCAGTTCGCGAGTCACCTCATGGCATAACTGTTCATAACCGCCCAGTTCGTAAGGCGGGTATTGGCTGGAAACAAATAGGATGCGCATTATTTCGATCTCCCCATCATGCGGCGCAAGGAGTGGATCAACGTTGCGCCGAGGAGAGAGCGCAGCAAGAACCCAACAAAGGCGCGCTCCCCAATGAGCAAAGGTTGAAAACGCAATGCGCCGAGGAAATATTTCCGCGCCGCGCGTATATTGCCTTGACCGTATGCCAGCAAGCCAAACGCGTAACACGCGTGAGCGTTTGCCGATGGTTTGAACCCTGCCAAGCGCAGTTCATGGTCGGCAAACAACTCCTCCAACAACCGCAGTGTTACGCGCGCATTCTGCTCGAGGTTGATCGACGCGAACTCGCCGCGATACCCCTTCGGCTGGTCGCCGCACGCCAACTCGTAGAATGTTTCCACACGCGCCAACAAGGCAGGTTGCGCGATCGCCATCGAGCGCAGGCATTCATACGCGCGGACTTCGTTCTTTGCCTGAAGATATTCCACAGCGGATACGAGGTAAGCGCGGCTGTATGCGCGACGCTGTTCCCCGCTCCATTCGCCAGTGGGGGCTGGCTCGGCTCCGAAATTCTTTTTCACCACTTGCAAGCGGTTCTCGAACTGCCGCGTCGGGTCGGTGGACATACTGCCCGGCAAAATGCGATGACGGGTCAAAATCTTCGTTGTGTGAATCACCTTGAAGCGGCTGGCGATCCTCAGCCACATATCCAAATCTTCGAGGGCGCGAAGGGAGGTATCGAACAAGCCAACGGCATCGTAGCAATGTTTACGCGCGAACATCGCTTCGGGCACGAGGAAGTTCCCATCCACCAGCGCCCAATATAAATTTTCAGGCGCAACTTCCCTCGCTTCGATCTGCGGCAAAGGGCGATTCAAATGATCGACAAATCGATACCCGCAATACACGCCATCGGCATCCGGCCGGCTTTGCAATGCGGCAACGAGCGTCTCGATAAATTCGGGTTCATACATATCGTCCGCATCCAGCGCGCCGATGAATTCCCCTCGCGAGGCAGTGATGCCGGTATTGCGCGCGGCGGAAAGCCCCTGGTTTTGCTGAAAGATCGGGCGAACCTTATCGCCGAACGCGCCGATCACCTCGCGGCTGTGATCGCGCGAGCCATCGTCCACAACGATAATTTCGACGTTGCGGTAGGTTTGCCTCAACACGCTGTGAATCGCGTCTTCGATATATTGGGCATGGTTGTAATTGGGAATGATGATGCTAACAAGTGGAAAGGATTCAGGCATGGAAGCAGGTAAGGGGGTGGGAATGTTGCGTTAGGAGATGTAGTGCAACCGCATCCCCAACAGGGAATTTATATTTTTACGAACTCTTAGAGAGTGTTTCTTAAGTCTGTGTCATCTTCTTTTTGTACGCGGATTGCGCGGAAAACACGGGGAAGAGCATCTTTTTTTGATGGTTTTTCCGTGCAACTCCGTGAAATCCGTGGCGTCCGTGTCCAAAAAAGCCTTTAAGAAGCAGTCTCTTAGAGGTCTTGGACAGGCTGGCGGTCGATCACGGCTTGGAAGATACGTTCAAGACGGGCGAGGTAACTTTCCCAAGAGAAGTTCTTTTCCGCTGAGTCGCGGGCGTTGGCTCCCAAACTCAAGCGCAAATGCGTGTCGGCGATCAGGCGCTCCAACGCGGTTGCCATCGCGTTCACATCCCCCGGCGGGACGAGCCTCCCGTTCACGCCATCCTCCACCACATCCACGATCTGACCGATGGACGAGGCGATCACCGCCAGCCCCGCAGACATATACTCAAAAAGTTTCAACGGGGAGAGCCACATCTCCCGATCCATCGGGGGATACGGCACAACGGCAATATCCGCCGCCGCCATGTACTGCGGCACATCGGAATGAGACACGATGCCGGTAAAAATTACAGAACGGTCCAGGCCAAGTTCCTTGGCAAGCGCGCTCATGGCGGGTCGCCGTTCGCCATCTCCCACTAAAACAAGCCGCGCAGTGGGGTGAGATTTCAAGACTTCGAGGAATGCCTTAAGCAGGGTGGGGACATCGTGCCAGTGGAAAAAATTTCCAACGAACAAAATCACAGGCTCCTGTTTCAAACCCAGTTTCGAGCGGATCTCCTCCCGCGCCAGTCGATCCGGCTTGAAGCGGTCGACATGCACCGCGTTTGGAAAAACAACCAGCTTTTCTTCGGGAACGTTCCATGTATTCACAAGACGCCGCCTGCCGGCGTTCGTCACGCAGATGACGCAATCTGCCGCCGACAGGTTAAATCGAAGAATTTGTTCCGCGCGCCGGCGAAGCAGACCGGTGATCGGCTTTTTCATGATGTCCAACTCCATGATCTGGTCGGCTTCAAAAAATATCACATACGGAAGGCGCAGGCGTTTTGCCACCATCGCCAGCCCGGAATTGTACATGCCGTTCCGTTCGTAGACTACATCTACAGAACTCAATCCCCGCAGCGCCGCGTCGAAATAGCGGTAGTTCGAAAAATAATTCAGGTACGGGACGCCAAACAGCTTTTGGATTCGCCATACGAGCTTGCTCGCTAACGAAAACCAAGCGGAAGCGCTCCACGAGCGGCGGGCGGGCGAAACAGTTTTCACGTCCGAAGTGACCGCGAATTCGTCCACGGTGAGCGGGGCGGCAAAGGTGAGCGAATGTCCGCGGCTGAGCAATCCGTTCGACAAATTCCGCTGGATGACGTAGGTGGCATCCGCGGGTTTGTCGTTCATCGCGTCGTGAAACGGCGCCCATTCAGGGACGCCTATGGCAATTTTGAGTTTCCTATTCGACCCGGAAGACATAGCAATGATTTCGTTGAGGGGTTTGAAAATGTTCGGCGATCCGCGCTTTATTCAGCCACGTCGCCGCGGGCAATGTATTCCGCCTTGTTCCCCGCGTTGCGGAGGATGCGGGCTGGCACGCCAACTGCCAAACTGTTCGGCGGCATATCTTTAACCACGACCGCGTTCGCGGCGATAACGCAGTGATCGCCGATGGTAATTCCACCCAGCGTTTTCGCGCCGGAACTGATGTGCACGTAGTCGCCAATGGTCGGGCGCGCCCCTTCTTCATGCTTTGCCCCGATCGCCACATCCTGAAAGATCAGGCAGTTTCTGCCGATCGTCTCCGCATCCACATACGTGCCATGTCCGTGCATGATGATCAAACCATCGCCGATGACCGTTGAGGGGGTGATCAACAAGGTTTCAAGCGGGGGCAGGAACCGTGTTGCGAAGAAAAGCAGGATACGATCCCACAGCCCGGCGGGTTCGCCCAGCCGAAAATACAGCAGGGTGCGGAACTCCTCGATATTCACCCCATTCATGAGCGCGCGAAGCTTGGACGCCAAGTCATCGCCGGATTTCTGTTGATAGATCATCAACATCCAGCGGTCGATCTCCGCCTCGATAAGGATTCTGGCGGGAGATCGCTTCACCAGCATCAAGGCGGGGTACAGTTTCAACATCCGATAGAACGAGCGCAGTTTCTCTAGCATAATGGGTAGTTGTTCGCAATTCCGGGTTTGATCAAGACGCCGCGCGCGATTCTTTGACGCGGACGCCGTCGCGTCTGATGATCCGCGCGGGCATGCCTGCCACCGTGCAATTCGGCGGGACATCGCGGGTGACGACTGCATTGGCGCCGATGACGGCATGATCCCCCACTGTCACAGGTCCCAGGATTTTAGCTCCGGCGCCAATATAGACATTATCGCCAATGATTGGGGGAGCGCTTTTATCATCCCTGAAGCCGATCGCCACACCGGGATTGACCCAGCAATTCTCGCCGATCCTTTGCGCGGCGATGACGGTTCCAAAACCAGCCCGGGCGAAAAAGCCGGGACCAATATTGATCGGTTCTGCAAACCGGAGCGCCACCTTGGGCGAGGGATAAAACATTCTAGCAATCCGTACCAGCGCGCGCCCGCGAATGCCGGAAAACACCCCGATGCGCGCATAGAACAAGTTGCGGAATTCAGGGAAGGAATCCAACAGCCAGACCAGGAAATCGGCGGACGACTGCTTCTTGAGGCGAGGTTTGTACACCTGAAACCACCTCAGCATATCTTTCTCGATCGCATTTCGATTCGCTGAGCGTTTGAACAGCAGGATATGGGGAATGGCTTTTAGTTTTGCAATCATTGTGTCACCACTTGTATGGGTTGGATGTCAAATTTCACACACAGACATCAGGCGGGAATATCAATTGAGATTCAGCACCGAGTTGTATACATGGAGAAAGTTCTGGCACACCGAAAGCGGGCGGAACGGACCTTGCTCGTAGGAACGCCGCGACTCTTCAGCCAGCTTCAATCGCAGGGCAGGATTCTCGAGCAAACGATTAATGTGCTTCACCAAACAGGTCGAATCGGCTGGAGCGCACAGCAATCCATTCTCGCCGTCTTGAATAATCTCCGGTATCCCGCCTACGCTCGTTGTCACGATGGGTCGACCGTATGCCATCGCTTCCACGAGGGAAACAGGTTGCCCTTCCAGAATGGACGGCATCACGAATACGCCGGTTTGCTTCATGATGCGCATGAGTTCCTCGCGCGAGGTAAACGCGCCGGCGAATATCCCAGCGCTGTCGAGTCCCAAGTCATGCGCGTGAGCCGCCAACTCGTTTCGAAGCGGACCTTCCCCATAAATTTTCAGGGATGTGCCGGGATGTTTTTCTCTGATCGCCTTGAAAGCATCCAATAGATAGACAAGCCCTTTTGTCACAAAAAGCCTGGCAATGGCGGTCAGTTGAACACTGCCATCCTCCCCCGCCACGTCGCTGACCTGGAATCCCAAATCAACAGGATCGGGCACAAGCGGTCCCTGAACCACAATGGGGCGCGTTACGCCGCAGATCGTTCTTAACCCTTCGGCGCTTTTCTCCGAGACGGCGATCACCACATCCGCCTTGTTGATGCTCTGATCAAACCCAAGCCACCAATTGAATTGCGGGTCGGGTGTCTGGTGTTCTTCGTACACAATGGGCAGTTTCTTCGCGTGAGCCCAATCGATCACGAACAACAAGCTGGTTGTGTATCCCTGGATGTGCAGGATATGCGGGCGCCAGGCTGTCTTCCAATTTGCCAGCATCAGGCGCGCAAAGGGTTTTCGCCAATCGGGTCCCACGATCCATTTCATCGTCTGCCCGCGAAACCAATTCCGCGCGCTTTGAAACGCGTCGCCGGGCGCTGTCCGTTTCGCAACCATGATTACCAGCCCGAGCAGGAGGATCACCGGGGTCAAGAGCCACGTTAACCCATTGAGTATCTTTTCCTTCGTCCCCCAGTCTGAGGCTGGCAGGGATACCCATTTTGGTACTTGATAAAATCGCACCGGGGTCTGACGAAGACGAACGAGATATTGATTGTCAGGCGGCACCCACGCGGTAGACAATACGCTGACCTCGTGTCCCATTTGTTGAAGTCCCATCGCCAGCGTAATCGTATATTCTTCCAACCCGCCCAGTTCCTGCATATCGTACAGGATCATCCCAATTTTCAATTTGACACCTGTTTATGTGAATTAATAGACTTTATCGGAAATTAAATCGGGACGCTGATTCACGCAGACCCTTGCGCCGCCCGCAGGGCAGGGGAAACGCAGATTTTTCTTTTTTGAATCAGCGAACATCAGCGTTTTTCAGCGTCCAAAAAATGTTCTTCGCTGATTACCAATAAAGTCTAATTTCTGCCATTGAGGTATTTGACATGGATGCGGGATTCGAGAAGTTTCAAATCTTCCAGGATTTTTTTCTCCGTGGCGGCTTTCAACACGACATGCCCGAGGCGGTCGGGTCCCAACCGGAAGGCTGGCGCTATTTCGCCATGAGAGTGATCGATCACCGTCTCGATTATATCCAACCCATCGCCATCCACATCGATACGATCCAGCGTCCCTCCCGATGCGGAGGTGATGAGCAGATTCCCGCAGGGGTTTCTGGATTCAAACCGCGCCCGGGGTTTCGACCCCAAACTCAGTTCGAGGAGATAGGCATAATAATCCATTTCATAATGGGTGGAAACAAGTTCCGGCAGGCAGGTTGCGCCCGCGCGAGCGCCAATCTCCAGCACATACACGTGATCGCCGCGCAGGATAAAATCCGCATTGATCGCGCAGGTGGTCAACCCCAACGCCGTGATCGATTTATCCAGTTGGGTCCAGACCAAACTCTTCACCTGGTCCGACATCGAATACGGCACATAGTGACCGATCGGCACATCCGTTTTTCCGTGATACAAAATATCGCCATGCGGCATCACAAATTGCGCCTCCCCATCGATCACCGCCGCCTGCGCGCCGAACTCCACGCCGCTGATGAATTCCTCCACTAGAAAATATTTCTGGCGCGTGGAGCGCATCACGTATTCGAAGGCATGCGGCAGGTCGTCGGCAGTATCCACACGGATAATGCCGCGACTTCCGGAGGTGTCGACCGCCTTGCAGATCACAGGCTTCTCGAACAAGTCGAAAGCCTGACGCAATTCTTCCAATGTGGACACTTCGCGGAAGCGAGCCGTGCACACCCCTTCGGATTCAAACCGGCGCTTCATCTCCCTTTTGTTTGTTGCCAATACCCCGGCATTCTCTGAAATCCCGGGCAGACCCAGCGCGTCGCACACCACCCCCAACGCGCGGACTGCCGCATCGGTGCCTGTGGTGCAGATGCAATCCACTTTTTCATCACGCGCCAGCTGAACGATCGCTTGCGCGTCGGTCGTATCGATATGGCAGGCTTGATCTGCCAGTTGAAAGCCGGGATAATTGCCCGCTGTGCTAACCACCAGCGCGCGCATCCCCATCTCTTTGGCTTTGCGGATCAACGGGACCTGGTAAATACCAGCCCCAAGTATCAGCGCTGTTTTCATGAGTCACCTTTGGTAGTGCGGAAAAGAAGTGGAGCGTGAAGTTGAGCGACCAGAAAGAATATCCCGGTGACGCGGCTTAGCGATTAACCTGCGAAGGCGGAAGAAGGCGCGAGGCGATCGTTTGAACCGCCTGGAGTCTTCTTAAAGGACGCACATCGTTGGTGGAGGTCATCACCGCTTGATAGTCCGATTCCACCTGTTTCATATCGAACCATTCGGAAAGCTGGTCCCAGGCTTCGAACAGGGGCCACACCGATTTTTTCCCGTGAGCCTGGAGGGGCTCGAAGTCGACGCACAGCGATGTTTTCTCCAACCCTTTCATGAACGGTTTCCTTAATGCCGCGGGAATCTTGTTTGCAATTTTCTTGCGGAGAAAATATTTGCCGGTCATGATATAGGGCTCGGAGCCATAGGTGCCCGGAATGACGGCAAGTTTGCCGTAATGGCGGCGAAAGACGTCTCCTAGTAACCTGCGGTCATCCAGCACGGCAAAAGGTAGGGAAAAACAAAAACGCGCGTAGGTTCGGTCGAGAAACGGTGTTGCCACGCCGCGCCAATAATCCTTCAATGTGGACAGGAAATTGATGAACGTTCTTTGCCTGCTCCACAACTCCAGGTACATCAATTTTTGATGATTTGCCCCGGGGTATGAATCGATTTCGTTGCGGAGATTCGCGGCATTCTCTTCAAGGGCATCGCGCATGGGGCGCTTCATGGTCGAGCGAAGCAGGGACGGGTCCCAATCGGAATACCATTCATGGTTTACCTGATAGCGTTTGGCGGCTTGGAAGCGAATGGAATCATTAATGGCATCGCCAGACAAAACATCGCCGATGAAACCGGTGATCGTGGGGGCAGCAGGCTCTGCTTGAATTTCATCGAGGAAAGACATCAGGTACATGCCCTGAAAGTGCATGGCGGTCCCGAACATATCGAACCAGCGCCGTGTGTACTTCACCAGGAAGTCTTTCGGCAAGTCGATATGCTTCCACGGGAAGCCAAGCGTTTTGGCGATTTCACGGGAATAGATCACATCGGTATTTTCTGAAGAACCCCATGCATACGACCGCACCTCCACCCCCACATCCGCCGCCACGCCGGCGATGAGGCGGGAATCCAAGCCGGCGGATAATGGCATTGCCCAGCGCGGATGTTGTTTCAATATGTCTGCCGTCGCTTTATGCGATAAGGCATACATCTCGTCGACGAGATCATCCCAGAGCGAGTCCCAGCGGTCATGGCTGGGTTGCACCGACCAAAGCCGTTTTGCGCGATAGCCGCTTTCATCCCAGGTTGTCACACTATCGGGCAGGAGCGATTTTATATCTTTGTATAGCGTCCAATCAGAGATGAAGTGTCCATTGAGCAGGAGCGCAACCAGGCCGGGGAGGAAAAAGTCGTCGGGGGTGAGGGCGGCTGAGGCGACTGTAACAGGCTCCAATGTGGATGCGATGCGGCTGTTGGAAGATTCCATGTGGTAGACCGGCATACTTCCCAGCCAGTCGTTCCACAATGTCCACGAGGAGCCATCCGCGCTGACGCGCAGGAGGATCACGCGCCCTTCCCACGGCAGTACGAAATCTTCATCGCGTTCTGTTTTTAGAAGTTTTTCCTGCGCGTCTTGCCAGGGAACCGAATTATGCGGGGAGCCGATCAGCGCGAGCGTCGATCCGTCGGGCAGGGTATGCGCGCAGTTGGAAATCGAATCGCGTCCCCAAATATGCAATGTTGTTCCGCCGATTTCGAGCGACCGTCTTTCAAGATGTTGGAAGTAGGATAGGGCGCGGTCTTCGGCTTCGAATGCGCCGGCTGCGTTGTTGGGCGATAATCCGCGAGTGATGGTAAACCCTAGAATTTGGCTCATGTGTTTCTCCAAGGAAAGTTTCCCGCATCGTAGATGGATTTGTTTCCCGCCGGATGTTCAATGGGCTCAGGAGCGAGCGCTGATGCCGAACATCGATTTGACGAATATGGAAAGTGTGCCGCGATCGGCGAGATAGTTCGGTCTTTTGCGGAAGGCGTTCAGTAGCAGGCTGGGAATTTTCTTCGTTTCGCCATTCCGGTACTTCTGTTCTGCAACGTTGACGAGGAAGCTTGCGACCAGCCATTGCGTTCCGCGTCTTCCGAGATGTGGTTCAATTTGGGAGGAAAGGGCATCGAGGCGGCTTGTGACCGCGTCCACTCCTTCGCTGAACGCATAGCCCATCATCTCGTGGGTTGCTTGCAAGGCGAATGCTTGATCGGGCTGGAATCCTGTTTCGTCTGCCAGGGCAAAATATTTTTCGGCGTCGTCAGCGCGACCCCAAAGCAATGCGCGGATACCTCGAACATAGTTGCCGCGGGCAACCGCCCACAAATAGTTCTCGAGCGCGCCCGGCAGTTCGACAGGCAATTGTTTGAAGATGGATTCCAACAGCGTTTCGTAGTCGTGACTTTCGTCGTCGACACAATACCCCATCAGGAAGGTTGCATAGAGCGACGGAGCGCCATAAAACAAACCGGGAACGTTTTGGGAAATATCCCAGAGGAACTTGCGCCCCACCGCGGTTTCACCCTGAGTAAATGCAACATTCGCCCACATGGCACGGATGGCGGAATTCCCAAGGGGGCGCATATTCGAGACCTCCTGCGGACAGCGAGGGTCTGAGAAGATGGCTTCCTGACAGGCAAGTTCGTCTTCGCATTTTTTCTCTAGCGCGCCGAACCGCCGCCCAGCCTGATAATTTCGGGAGTGCAAGACCCGGTCGATGCGGGAAAATTTACATCCCGCCATAAACAACTTGCCGCAGACGATAATTTCCCTGCCGCGCATGGCTACTTGCGGGTGCCAAATTTCCTCGATTAGCGCCCATTGCCTGCGGACCACCCATGAACTCGGCGGGAGGTAAAAACCCAGAGCCAGTTCGCCCAACGTTATGTTTTGGGGAGGCACGGCAACCGTGCGAATTGAATTTGATGAATGCACGCGCTCGTAATACGGGTTGTAGGAAAAGCCTACTTCTGGATTTTCTTCGAGAAACTTGACGTGCGCTTCCAGTTTTTCAGGCTGGAAGGTGTCATCCTGGTCGAGAAAGGCTACGATCTCCCCCGCCGAGTGGGTGATGCCTGTCCATCTTGCGGTGGATGCGCCCCGGTTCTGTTCGTGGCGGATGTATTTCATCCGCGCGTCGGAAAATTGTTGAACCACTTCGCCGGTGGTATCGGGAGATTTGTCGTCCACGACGATCAATTCAAAATTGGCGTGGGTTTGAGCCAGCACGCTTTGAATCGCCGCCGCGATGGAGTCGGCTCCGTTATAGGCAGGGATGATCACGCTGACGAGGAGATTATTTTTCATGATAGTCAATAGTATTACGGGGCAAAGTTTGTAAACGGACGCGCAAGCCGGGGAAATCGTCACGAATTCTCACGAATACACGAATATCCGTCCCGCAATTCGCTTATTCGTGGCTTTTCATTCGCGGATGGTTTTCATCGTCGGGCGATATTGCGCTGTACTGTTAGACAATATCGGCAAATTGGTATTCCACGCGCTTGAAGAACCACACGCCGGCAATAAAGATCAACGCGGAAATGCCCGCCGCCGACCACAAATAATCACCGGGTACGCGGCTGTAGACCAGCACATCGCGATAGGATGCGATGATCCCGGACATGGGGTTGAGGAAGTACAACCATTTCCATTGTTCAGGGACAAGGGAAAGCGGATATAAAATGGGAGACGCATAGAACCAGACTTGAATCACCAGTTTGAGGAGGGGGTCCACGTCACGGTAGAACACGTTGAGGGCGGCTGAGCCAATTCCCAGTCCGAGGATGAGCGCCATTTGAATGAGGAGAATGAGCGGCAGGAAGAGCAATCCCTGCGGTGAGAAGGGAATCCGATAGAACAGCATCAAGATGACCAGCAGGATGAACGAAATGAGAAAATCCACGAGGCGGGCAAGAAGCGCGGCAACGGGCAACGCTTCGCGCGGAAAGTAGATCTTCCCCACCAGGTTCATGTTGTGCACGAGGGAGGTTGCCATATCGGTGACCGAGGAGGCAAGCAACGTCCAGGGGATTACGGCTGAGTACGAAAAGAGGATGTAGGGAACCCCGCCTGTATCCACAGGGACGATGCGCGTGAAGACAACAGCAAAGATGGCGACCGTTGCGACGGGCTGGACGACCGCCCAAAGCCAGCCTAGGGCAGATTGTTGGTAGCGACCACGCAAGGTTCGGACGGTCCACGCCCAGACCAGGTCGCGCGTTTTATGAAAGTTATTCGTCTGTGTGAGCATCGATGCCTCAAGCGGTCGGGCGGGCGACTGCCCGCTCGTTTTGGGAAATCCGATTCTGTCCCCAAGCGCGGTTCGGTTCAAAGACCGCCATGTTTGCCTCGTGCCCCTGGATGGAGTTGCGCACCTCAAACCATTCTGAAGCGCCAAAGGCGATGCCGTCGGAATCGTCCGCGTTCATGATCCAGGATTCCACGTAGTACATACTGCCGAACAGCTGTGACGGGTCTATCTTTAGAAAATATTCCCCCTCGCCTTTTTCGATGGACATGGGAAAGTGATCGAGATGCGTGCGAATGTTACAACACAGGAGTCCGTCGGAACGGTGTATCAATATGATGGCGTTCGACTTGCCGAAATCTTTATAGGCTGTATATTTTACGCGGATCACTAACGGCTGGTTGGTGCGCGCTTCATGAACCGGGTTTCCTTCCACATCGAGGATATCCACGCGGGTCACCTCGATGCCCGCGTTGACTTCGTCCATTCCCCCATCGTGGCGGTTCATTTTTTCGACGCGTTTTTTCTCCAATACCCGGTTGTACATATCGATAATCTCAGCGCTCGTGCCGGAGGCTTGCAGTCTTCCATGCTCGATGTACAACGCGCGTTCGCACAACGCCCGGACCAAGCCCATATCATGGGAGACAAAGATGAGGCTGGTCCCGTTACGCAACAGGGATTTGATCCGCTCGATGCATTTCTGACGGAAGGAGGCGTCGCCCACTGCCAGCACTTCGTCCACCAACAGAATTTGAGGCTCGATACACGAGGCCACCGCGAACCCGAGACGCACTGCCATGCCGGATGAATATCGCTTTACCGGCGTGTCGATGAATTCTTCGATCTCCGAGAAGGCGACGATCTCATCGTATTTTTTGTGAATATCCTTGTACGTCAGCCCCAGAATGGTTCCGTTGAGGTAGATATTTTCCCGACCGGTCAGGTCGGGGTGAAACCCAGCCCCCAATTCGATCAAAGCCGAGAGTTGACCGTTCACCTCCACTTTCCCAGTGGTTGGGTTTGTGATCTTCGCCAGCAATTTCAAAATGGTCGATTTCCCGGCGCCGTTCGGACCAACCAGGGCGAGGGATTGCCCCTTTTCCATGGCAAAACTCACATCCTGCAATGCCCAATAGATCTTCTTTTCCGTTGCGTTTCCCTGCTTTCCCAGCAAGGGCTTGACCCATTGCGAAAGGATCGACGGGAGGCTGGTGCGCGTTAGTCCGAGGTTGTATCGTTTTGAAACATTTGTAAATTGAATCACGGGTGTCATCGTAACACTCCGCGCCATACTTTTTCAACTGTCATGGAATAGACCACACTCATTTTTAAGGACGACCTTTTTGAAATTTGTAGTACACCACAAGTAAAACGATCAGGATGACAACGGCGGGCAACACCCCGGCGGCGATCGCCACGGCGGGGTTGCTGTTCGTTCCCAAAATTGGACGGTCCAGCAAGCCTTCGGGGATGGGGGTGGGTGTCGGGGTGGGAAGACCGGCAAAGAGATTGGGAAGCGCCGTCGCGGTTTCTATCGGAGTCGGATAGGCGACCGGCGGCAATTTCATTTCTTCGTCCAATGTCTTGTAGGTGAACCAAATTCCATGCGGGGGTCCGCCGGGGTCCACCCTCCAAACAGCGAAGAGCACATTTCCCTGCACAACGACCGCCCGCACATCGTGCGCCGGATAATTCGTGATAAACCGTTCGGGATTCGACCAGATGCCGTCTTTAAATTCGCTGTGCCAGATACCGCCGATCACCCGTTCTTCGCCATTCTCAGTCATTTGAACGCGCTGAATAAATAAAGCGTGGGGAATATTTTCGCCATCCAACGCCATCGTATTTTCACCGCTCCTCCCTTGATGCCTGTTGAAAGGGATGAAGGGCGGCGTCCACGTATCGCCGTTGTCGTTCGAGATACTTACAACCTGCATGGGGCGCCCCTGCTCCACAGGAAGGTTCGGATACGGGTTGCCACTGTTGTAAAACACGATCACCTGTTTGCCGGTATCCACCAACGATGGATAGGATGGTCCGAAGGAACCCACGCCACCGCCTGTTTTTTGATTCAATGTGGTCGGTTGATTCCAACGATGCTCGACAAGATCGTATCGCGCGTAATGGAGGGAAATATCCGCGCCTAAATTAGTCACCACATTCCACGCCGCATGGACTGTATTATTCTGCCCCGGAAAGATTCGCAGGCTAAAGGGAACATTGCGCGAGTCGCGGGTCAGGAATACCGTTTCCGGATTGGACCAGGTTGAACCCGAATCGGTGGAGTACACGGAGTACACCCCCCCGCCGGCGATATTGCCTGAGTAGATCACCACCAAATTTCCCTGGGCATCCCCTGAGATCGCGGCATAACTTGGGTCAATGGCTTGCGTTCCAATGATCGTGGGCGTAGACCACGCCCGGGCAGAGGCGGCTTCTTCGACCCTTGCCTGGGAATAATAAATATATTTCCTGGTTCTTTCTCCGCTGAAAAACAATAAATGGAACATCCCTGTTGGGTCGAGATACACCCCTTGAATAACAGCATCGCTTTCGATGGGCGATAGCAAAATGTCGACCGGGGTTGTCCAGCCTGCCTCCAGGCTCCACTTCCGATATACCACCCCATTCCTCACACCGGACCCGGTCCACTGCGTGGCGAACGCGTGGACGTAATGATCCTGGTCGGCAACGATGAAGGGCGTATAGGTTTCATCGGCGTAGCCGGGCACTCGTTCGTTCGGCTTCCATGGGGATTCAGTTTTCGCCTCCACCTGAGCCGGAGGCTGTAAGCCCAAGGTTATGGCAATCAAAAACCCTACCAGCCCGCCAAGCCGACGAACGGGTAACGATACATTCCGTTTTTTGAACTTCATATGCCTCAGCCCCGCTTTCGACGGATAAAAACAAAACCTAACAGAACAACTACGATCAGGAGGACTGAACCGATGATATTCCGCATGGAGTTATCGGAAAATACGGAGGTGTCCTCCCCAAAGTCGAAGGGTATCGACGTGGAGACCGGCTCCGCCCCGGGGGGCGGAGTCTCGTTGCCCTGATGTAGCGTTCCCGCGTTTGCCACGACAGCCACTTGAGAAAGATCGCCAAATCGATTCGCCGCCGCGCGGTTGATGGCAAGCACTTCATTCTTATGTTCATTCTCCAGGTTCGTGTACTCCACCTGTGCCAACGCGCTCAGTTCTCCCGTGCCCGTCAAACCGCCGGCGAGAGAGTAGGTAAGCCCATCCCCCTGGATAGCGATCTGTTGTGTAAACGTGGAACTCCACCCGCTTCCGTCCCACTCCCAGTCTTCCACAACCAGGTTCGATTCTTTGAGAAAGGTGGGGCTTTCCTCTTCAACGATCCGAAGAAGATGCAAATCTCCGTTATGTTGCGCCAGCGCCACCGGGGTCACATTGCCGGCAACGCCCGTGATTTCGATCGGCGCGGACCAGGTGGCCCCTCCATCCGTCGAAATTTGATCAAAGTTGGAAACCACTTCATCGTTATTTTCCTGCCAGAGCCGGTGGACGATACCTTCTCCATACGAGACAGTATCAAGCCAGGTGATCGGCTTTTCGCTGACCAATTCCGGTTCGCTCCATGTGACGCCGCCGTCTTTGGATTGAATAGAGTTCAATTGATTCTCGGTTTTCGATTGATTTGAATCCACGAAAATAAGATGCAAAGTTCCGTCACTGCTCAGGCTGACCCGGGGGGTTTGAATCATATCCCAGCCGCTTGTAACGCCATCAACGACCTTCACAGGAGCAGACCAGGTATCCCCTCGATCGGTTGATTTCACGAGGTAAATTCCCCGCTCTTCATTAAATGGAACCGCGTACACGACGATCACTGTGCCGTCGCCGTCCACCAGAATATCGGGCGAACTGTTTATCTTGGATGGGGAAGGCAGGCTTTTAGGATCGACCCAATCGGTGGAATATCCCGCGCGACTCGCATCGACTACAGAATAGATCACCGAGCCGGTCGCTTCATTTGCCCAGGTTACAAAAAGATTCCCCTCCGGGCTGATTGCCATGGAAATATCGATCGGTTTGCCGTTCAAACCCCACAATAACCCGCGCGTCACAGCCCAACTTGCGCCGTCCCAGCGGGCATAGGCAAGCGAATGCTTAACCCCGCCCGGTCCAGGCAGGGTGCTCTCAGACCAGACCGTGTGCAACAGATTCCCATCGGAAACCTGCGCGAGCGAGCCTACTTTCGCCTCCGTTGCATCAATCAAAGGGAATGGGAAACTCCACGATTCAGTGGAGCCAAACCATTGATCCAACGGTTCGAGGGAACGCGATGTCACCCAACTGTCTCCGCCGTTGCCGAGGTCACAGCCGATCAGATATAGTTTGTCTTCAAACAAGGCATCGTCTTCACAGCGGAACACAATAGGATCGTAGGTCAGCGGATTCGAAAACAACGCGATCTCACGTTGGAATTGCAGGCTACCCCAACGCCCATCCTTCCAAGCCATAATAGCGGGGTCGTTCCCATCGTAGCGGATGAGGGTCATGTAAAAGTTGTCCCGCTTGATGATGAATTCGACGCTGGTGGGGCATTGCGACAACGTATCCAACATCAACCGCGGGCTGGTCCAGGTTGCGCCGGCATCTGAGGAAGTCTGGCTATAGTACACGCACTGGCTCGCCCCCGCCTCTCCAACCTGATAGAGCAGGATAACATTCTTTTTATTGACGCCCATCTCCACGTTCAGGGGGATGCCGTACCCGCCCGTGTCTTCCGGACCTTTGAGCTGCGTCGCCTCCGTAAATTCATGCCCGCCATCCTCCGAAACAGATGTGAAGATACGTTTTAATGTGCGCACATCCCAGCCGACGAGCACTGTTGGCTCGTCCACATCGTCCGATGCCGACACGCGAACATGGGCATCCTCAAGCTTGATGGACGGTTTATTTTCCACCAGGACCGATTCGAAGTACTTGGAAACGAATAACGTGATTGTCTTTTCCCACACCCCGCCGTTCTGCGACCTGCGGTAATACACGCCAGCCTTTTCATCCTTACGGATGTACGCAAGGTGGAAAACGCCCGCATCCGTTATGTCTACATCGTAGTTCAACACATCGTCCCCGACCCGTTCTTTGCTTGCCCAGGAGGTGGGCACAGGCAATGTGTCCGAGTTTGCCCGCCCCATCATCAAATTTCCCTCCGGGCTGACCCAAAAAATATTGATCGCCCCATCCGGGCTGGGGATGATCTTGAATGGCTTATCGTCTTTTTCAGAAAACGGGAAGGTCGAAGTACGCGCAGCCGACCAGGTCGCCCCGCCGTCATTACTGCGCGAATAGCGGAACCCGCCGCCGATGGGTTGCCAAATCGCATGGACGATCCCATCCGTACCGATCACAATCACAGGCTTTTCTGTCGAACCCGAATTGGTAACGTTGACCGGATCAGACCAATCGCGCGACGACTGCGCTTCGCCCGCCGTTACACTGCCGAATAATTGCGCAACGAGCATTACGATGACGAACGTGAGAAAAAAGGTATTCCTGGTTTTCATATTCATGCGTTTCCAAATCAAGGTTGAAGTTGAGGTTGGTTCAATTCAGCGGCAAGCGCGGAGGCATTGTTCGAAAATTCCGCATAGCCCTGCGCCTGCCACCACCGAACGTACTCCGAAAGTTCCTTCCAAGCCTCTGGCATCGAACTTAAAAGGGCTTTGGAATTTTCCAGATCGCCGAGCCACGCGTAACAATACCCAAGAGATTTTGCGATGCCGCGATGGGCGGGGTCGAGCAAGTGAGCGCGAGAGAGATATCCACAAGCGGAAGGGATGTCTTTGCGGAGGAGGGCGATCATGCCGAGGCGGTGATTCGCTGTCCGATTGGCTGGGTCAGCCGCAAGGGCGGAATGAAGCGAGACTTCCGCATCCCGTAATTCATCCGCGAGGGCGGGCCCAGCCCACTCGTTCGTCGGGAAGCCGGCAAGTTCCACACGAGCCATTTGCACGGCTCCGATATTTGAATCCCAACGAGAGCGAAGGGCGTTCCAGCACACTGCCCCAAGGGCAACCAGTAGAACCGATATTGAGCCAAGCACAATTATATCTGCCCGGTCAAGTTGTTTTAGTAGCAGATTTAATGGTTTCGATTCAAGCCTGTGGACTGCCAGCCCAGGCAAGAACAAACCCAGCACGGCGCCCATGTGGTTGTACAAATAATCATCCACCAAACCGTGCGCGAAGGCGATGATCAAAGAGGCAAGAAGCAAGCGGTCGAATAATCGAAGCTGAGCATCTTCTTCATTGGCAGATTTTGCGGCAATCAACCAGAGGCTCGTCAGAAAAATAATCAGGAACGCAACCCCGCCAAAAATGCCCTGTTCGATAAAAACGTCGAGAAACGTGTTGTGCGCGTTGGGCAGGTAATAATTCGGGATGCCAAGAATATACTGCGAATAGAGACCGGGAAAAGCCCCCAAGCCCCCGCCGGTAAACGGAAAATCTGAAATGAGGCGCAGGCTCCTCCAGAACAACTCGGCGCGCGCGCCGCTCCCATACGAGTCGTTTCCGCCGACGCTTCCGCCAATGGAGGTTGGTCCGACATAGAGCAGGAGGATCAGCGCCGCAAGAAAAATCATGACGAAGACGGGAAAGACCGCTTCTTTCCTCCACTTCAATTTGATTCTCGGCGCGAGAAGGATTTGCCCCGTGAGCCAGATTCCGATCGCGCTTGCGACCGCCATCCACACCCCGCGCGAAGTTGCCAGCAATATCACGCTGGCTTGAAGGCACAATCCAAAAATCACCCATGCAAGCGTATTGCGGTTCAATCTTTGTAATGCCACGAAAACCCCAAACGGCATCATGAGCGCAACGAGTCCCGCCGCATAGTTGGGATGTATCTGCGCCCAGCCGGTGGAAGGTCTCACTTGCATCAACAACCGTCCAAGCGCATTGGCGATTTGAAACTTGCGCGGGTCGGCAATAAAATCCTGCGTGAGCAGGAAGTACGCCGCCACGCCAATTCCTATGCAAAAAAATAGCGCGGATACCCAAACGAGATTCTCGCCCGGTTGAGCGCTCAACGCATAGTAGAGCAGAACCGATAGAACGATTAGTTGAAGTTTATACAACCCTGCGGGTGGATCGTACGCCGCCCAATACCCGGCAACCGCCGTCAATGCATAAACCACAATGAACAAGTCTAAGCGGGTTCTGCGGAACGGAGCCAAGCCTGCAAACAAACGGATGCCCCAGGGAATCAGCGAGGCGGCGATGGCATACATCCCCAATCCGGGGAGAAGACCCACCGCCGCCCCACTTAAGAGCACAAGGCACAAGTCAAACAACGCGAACCTGCGGCTTGCCACCGACTCGCGCGTGAATATCCGGGTCATCGACGAATCAAATCTTCGCCTAGCCCGCGCCGCCCACCGGCGCGCCCTCATCGGAAGATGCCCAGAAGATGTGTTGCAAACCGACATTGAGGGCGGTCTTCATTGTTGACCAGTCATACATCAACATTTTGAGGTAGGTAAGCGCGGGACCCGGACGGAATGCCCATTCGCGGAAGGCGCGTTTCTGCCAGTAGAGCAGTTTTTCCGCTGGCATGTTCGGGTAATCGAGCACGGTGCCTTTGTCCATGTCCACTTGTTCCCAGCGTGTTCCGGGGCGGAACCATTTATTCTTCACCACTTCAAAGAAGAAGGGTGTGCCCGGGTACGGCGCGGCAACATGGAAGAGGGCAATATCGAGCGGGAGCTTCTTCGAGAAGTTGATCGTATCGCGGATGGTCGCCTCGGTTTCGCCGGGCAAGCCGATGATGAAGTACCCCCAGTTCATGATGCCGGCTTTCTTTGCCCAACGCAGGGCGCGTTCTGCCTTATCAGGATAGGCGCCTTTGCGGGCATGTTTGAGGATCTGCTCGTTACCGCTTTCGATGCCCCATGAGATCAGGCGACAACCCGCCTTGCCCATGAGCAAGAGCATCTCTTCATCCACATAATCGACGCGACTGTTGCACGTCCATTTGATGCCGATCTTTTCGTCGATCATCAACTGGCAAAGTTCCACCACCTGATCGCGGCTCACGGTGAACAGGTCGGCGTACATGTGGATGTTGTTGATGCCGAGTTTTTTGAGGTACCACAGCTCTTCCATGATCAGTTTGGGCGAGCGCAGGCGCGTGGCGTATTGATAACTGACGTGCTTGATGCAGTAGGTGCATCCCGCCGGGCAACCACGGCTGGTGACGATGAACGTGAAGGGACCCTTGATGAGCGGCATTCGATAGGATTGCAACGGGAGCAACTCGTGCATGGGGATCGGCATATCGTCGAGGTCTGCCACGAACGAGCGTGGGAAGTTGAGGAGGATCTCTTCTCCTTTGCGCCAGGCAATGCCCTTAATGCCGTGCATGTTCACGGTACCGTCCCCATTCAGAGATGGGCGGTATGTCGCGTCGTGCTTGGTGAACATCTGCGTGATCTGTGGGGAGCGCTCTCCAATCTTGCCTTCAAGATGGTCGAGAAGGTCGCGGATGGTCAGGTCAGGTTCGCCGACGAGGGCGAAATCGAGGCTGGGGTAGGGGCGCATCGTTTCCACAGGGATGGGCGTGATGTGCGTTCCAAAGGCGATGGTCTTCGCTCCGCGCGCGTGAGCGAGGAAACAACCGTAGATATCATTTTCCAGGGTTGGCGCGGTCATTTGGGTCAGGTAATATTTCGGCTGGTATTGGTCGAGCAGTTGGGTAAATTCGTGCCAGCCCATGCGCTCGGCGTTGCAATCCACTACTTTGACGGTGTACACGGGATGCAACAACGCCGCCATTTGCGCCAGCGAGACCTGGGGCCATACCATGTTCTCACGGGTGCGGCGACCGACGCGATGCTGGGTGCGGATCCACAAGCCGCCGTCGGGGGTGGGAGGATTCACCAGCATGATGTCCACAGCCTCAGGGGAGCGTGAAGCGGCAAGTAGTCCCTCGTGCACGATCGCGTCGGCGTTGGGGAAATCCGCATTGCGCAGTTTCGGAATGTTACGCGCCCCCAGGTTGATTGTCTTTATATCCAGATTCTTGTTTTCCATGATCGTTACTCCTTCTGTCAAACCTATACGCCCATATCCTGCCTTGTGAGTGATTCGCGCTGGCTGAGCTCTTCGAGGATTCGCAAGAGCATCCAGTACACCACAAGTTGGATTCCAACGAGGAAGATCATTGCGCTTCCCAATAAATAAAACCACAAGCGTTCGATCTCCCACCCTTGCAAGCCCAACCCCATACTGATTGCTCCGAGGATAAGCCCTGCCAGGATTCCAGTAATGCCCATCCATCCAAACTGCTGATCGAGAGGCGTTTTGAAAATAGGTTTCCCGAACAACCCCTGCTTGATCGGCTTTTTGTAAAACAACGCCACGAGATAATTGAATGTGATGCCCAGGGCAAAGACGTTGATGCCCGCAACTGTCGAGATCATGCCTAGGAACAATGCGGCGACGCTGGCAGAGTCGAGGGTTGTGACTCCGTTTGCGCGAAGGTAAATCAGCCACAACGAGACCAGCCCCGCGATACCCATACTTGCAAGCCCGATCAACCCAAGGATACGCACTGGGTTATAGGACATGGCAGTCCACATCATGCTTTGCAAAAAAATGCGTCCATCGCGGATGGCGCTGAGCTTCGAGCGTCCGACGCGCTCACTGTAGGGAATGGGCACTTCTTCGATCTTGATGCCTTCGTGCAAGGCGCGCGTGCTCATCACAGGCGTGAGGTTCAACCCATCGGGCAAGGGGTAGATATGCTCGAGAATCTCGCGCTTGAAGACGCGCATCCCGCTCGCGCTGTCGGTCACTTTTTGACGACCCAGAATGGTCAGCAGGGTGGCAAAGAAGAAATTACCGATGCGCCGCACGAGGGGCATTTCGCTTTTTTCTCCCGCCATCCGAGAGCCGATCACCAATTCGGCGCCGTTCAGCGCGGATCGGCAAAGTTTGGGAAAGTATTCCGGCGGGTAGGTTCCATCGGCATCGAGGAAACCAATCAACTCTCCTTTTGCCTGAGCGAAGCCGGTTTTCAATGCCGCGCCGTACCCTTTGTTCTTTGGGTGACGGACTAATGTGACGCCGTTAATTTTCGATGCGACTTCCGCTGTTTTGTCGCGGGAGCCATCGTCTACCACCAGCAGTTCCATTTCGTCCACGCCTGCTTTTTTCAGGTCGGGCGTTACCGCCAATACGCGGGTCGCAATTTCTGTAATGCCATCCTCCTCGTTATAGGCAGGAATGACAATCGATAATATCGTCATGTATTTTTCCTCTCACTCATAAATGATAGATCGTTCGATCTGCTTTTATCGCTTTACCGTCGATCTCGCGAAGTACTTTTGCCGGCACGCCCCCAACCACCGTGTGCGGGGCAACATCCTGCGTGACGACCGCCCCAGCGGCGATCACCGCCCCCTTCCCTACGCGCACCCCATCTGTGATGATGGAACCCGCCCCCAACCAGACGTCATCCTCGATCACGATTCCCTCCGCCGTGATGCCCTGCTCCACAAATGGGCGGTTTGGGTCGTCGAAGATGTGGTTGACCGAGATGATCTGCGTGAACGGCGAGGTATACACGCGGTCGCCGATCGTCACGCCGCCCTGTCCTCGAATGATGGTGTATTCGCCCACGAGGCTGTCGCGCCCGACCTTGATCCCGGAATTCGGCATCCCGCGAAAGTTATACACATGCAGGATCGCGCCGTGCATCACAATGCTCCGCTCGCCGATCTCGATCCCGTTCGGGCAGGCATGCAGGTACGCGCCGTGATCAAGGTAGGAGCCGTTCCCAAGCCTGATGTGATCCGCAAACCGCAGGCGGACATTGTTCTCGATGGCGGCAAAACCGTCCATCCGCAGGATCAACTTATACAAAACGCTTCGGATGGCAATGCCAAGAATGGTCGGAATCCAACCGAGCAAGACAATGAACAACTGCTCGTAGAAATAACGAAAGATCGATGATGCCTGCCGGCTAAGATACAAACGAAGATTGGCTATCATAAGGGTTGGTTTCTGGCGCGCTCCGCCATCTCGACATGGATCGAGCTCAAAACAAGTCGGGGTCTTCCGTAATCAACGGGAAAGAGCCTCACCACGAAGGACACAAAGTACACAAAGGGGAAAAAATCCTAAATTCCTTGTATTTTTCCTTTATGACCGTCGTGTCATTTCGACAAGCACAATGCAAGCCTTTGTGTTTGAAAAGGGTTTCCCGTTAAAAACGGTAGAGCCACAAGTCGATTTCCGATTCCAGACTCACAGGTAGTATATAATAAAAAAATGTACCCTGCAGTTTTTCTGGATCGTGATGGCGTGCTCATCGAGAACCGGGAGGATTACGTTCGTGAATGGTCCCAGGTTCTCATCTACCCCAAGACGTATTTATCCCTATTAAGAATACAGACCGCCGGTTACAAAATCGTGGTGGTGACGAACCAGTCTGCAGTCGGGCGGGGGGTGATTTCCATTCAAACCGCGGAAGAGATCAACGATAAACTCATCAAAACGATCCAGGAGAACGGCGCGCGCGTCGACCGGGCTTACATGTGCCCGCACCGACCGGACGAGGGATGCGACTGTCGTAAGCCAAAACCAGGGATGATTCTGCAAGCGGCTCGCGAATTGGACCTGGACCCGAGTCGTTCGTGGATGATCGGCGACGCCTGGAGCGACCTGCTCGCCGGTCAATCTGCAGGCGCGCGAGGCTTGATTATGGTTAGAACCGGGCGCGGGCTTGACCAGACGCGAGAACCGAAACCCGAAAGTTTGCAAGGCTATTCACTCGTCGACGATCTTGAAAAAGCCGTAGACACTCTTCTTGCAAATCAAGGCGGCAAAAGCTAGACCTTCGCCAGCGATTCAGCCATCGCCATATCTTTGATCGCTTTGACGATCATATGCTCGAGCATCAGGTGGATATCCTCGACGTGCTCAATCACGTGACTATCCACATGCACTTGAATATCCACAAGCGAGGCAAGCTTCCCGCCGGTAAAGCCTGTGAAGCCGACCGTAACGGCATTATATGATTTTGCCTCCTGGATCGCCTTCACCACGTTGGCAGAATTACCGCTGGCAGAGATGGCGATCACCACATCTTCGGCTTCGACCAGGTTGGCTAGCTGGGCGGCAAACACGTTTTCGTAGCCCTCATCGTTGGCATAGGCGGAAAAAATTGCCATGTTATCGGTCAAGCCGATCACGCGGAAATGCGGCAGGCTATCATGCCGCGTATTCTTCGCCAGGTCGCAAACAAAATGATTGGCAGTTGAGGCGGAGCCCCCGTTGCCCATGACGAAGACCTTCCTCCCCTCCAGGCGCGCGTTTTGCAACGTTTCCACCACGCGGGTAATCGGGGCCACCGGTAGTTTTCCCACCGTGTCTTGCAACACAGAAATATAAGAAGTGATATGTTCCATGGAAAATGCCTTCCTCATCTTCGATAATTAAAGATGACCTTTGTGCCGTCCGGTTCGAGTTGAAACGGGAGTTCCTGCAAACCGCTCAACGCCTGACGAATGGCTTGATGTTTTTCATGCGGCGCGCAAAGCAGGATGAACCCCCCGCCTCCCGCCCCAGTGATTTTGCCTCCGATCGCCCCAGCCCGGCGCGCCGCATCGTACATCTCGTCGATCCTGCCGTTGCTGATCTGCCCTGCCATGCGCTTCTTCAATTCCCATGAGTGATGCAACAGCGAGCCGAAGGCGTCGAATTGCCCCGCCTGCAAATCGGATTTCGCTTGATACGCCATATCCCTGATTTCACGCAGAACGTTCATACGGTCTTTGATATTGCTTTTTTGTTCGGTCAGCACTGAATCTGCCTTGCGGCTGATCCCCGTGAAAAAAAGCATGAAGCGGTCGTTCAACTCGCGGCGCAGGTCTGTATCGAGGATCACTTTCTCCACTTTTACCTGCCCATTCGGGCAGAATTCAAAAAAGCGCAGGTTGCCATACGCCGCAATGTATTGGTCCTGAATTCCGATCGGCTTGCCAAGCCTGCCAATCTCGATATCACAGGCTTCGCGCGCCAGTTGTTCCATGGTGACACTGTTGCTCAAATAGGTATGCAAAGCGTGCAAGGCGCCAACCGTGACCGTGCTCGACGAGCCAAGCCCGGAACCTTCGGAAGGAATATCGCCCATGGTCGTCACTTCGATACCATGCGAGACTCCAGTGAGGAGCAACGCCTCGCGGATCATCTCGTGATGAATCTGGCTGACCTCGTCTACCATTTCGGTTTGGGTATAACCAATGCGAAGTTTACGGTCGAAGCGTTTTTTGACCGTGACAAAAATATATTTATCGATCGCGGAACTTAAAACGCACCCGCCCTCCTCCATGAAGAAAGACGGGAAGTCGGTGCCTCCGCCGAAAAAACTGATCCGCAACGGGGTTTGGACAATGATCAAGCCGGTTGCTCCGCAACTTTGAAGTATTCGACAGTTTTGCGCATACCTTCGTCAAGCCCAACTGTGGCGCTCCAGCCGAGATCGCGCCCGGCTTTTGAGGCGTTTAGGTAGATGTGCCGCGTCTCGCCCAGTTTGGCTGGTCCATGTTTCACCGCCAGGGAATAGCCGGTCGCTTCTTTCACCGACGCGCAAATTTGATTGACGGAGGTGGGTATGCCCCACCCAATATTGTAAATGCCGGGTTGGTGATCAACCGTGGCGGCGAGGAGATTCGCGCGGGCGCAGTCGGTCACGTAGACAAAATCGCGGGTCTGCTCCCCATCTCCATTGACCGTCACCGGTTCCCCGGCGAGCATCTTGCCGGTGAAGATGGCGACTACCCCGGCTTCGCCATGTGGGTCTTGTCGCGGGCCAAAGACATTCGGGTATCGCAAAACCGTATACTTCAAACCATAATTAACGTGATACATGAACAGGTAATGCTCCACGGTGTGTTTGCTGGCGCCATATTGACAGATCGGGTTGATCGCGTCGGTTTCCTCGCAAGGAACGCGCTCCGGTTCGCCATACACTGCGCCGCCTGTGGAAATGTAGATGAAGCGCTTGATGCCAAATTCCTTCGCGCATTCGATCAGGTTGATCGAGCCGAGAATGTTGACATCGGCGTCGAACAGCGGCTGTGCCACCGAACGGCGCACATCCATTTGCGCCGCGTGATGGCTGATGAAGTCCGGTCGTTCCGCCGCGAAAATGTCGCGCACCCTGGGGTCGCGGATATCTATTTTGTAGAATTTTGCGGCCGGGTTCAAATTCGACGCGCGCCCCGTGGAGAGGTCGTCAAGAACTACAACCTCAAATCCATTTTCAAGAAACACGTCAACGACGTGAGACCCAATGAAGCCAGCCCCTCCTGTAACAAGTATTTTTGCCATGAAATCAATCCTTTGGTGATTTTAGTATGCGCCGCGACTTTTCAAAACCGCGGGAATGGTTTGAACCAGCAACTGCAGGTCGAGCCAGATGCTCCAATTGCGGATGTAATACATATCCAGGCGGACGCGCTCGTCGTAGGAAATGTCTGAGCGCCCGCTCACCTGCCATAAGCCCGTGATGCCGGGCTTGACGGTCAGCAGATTCATATCGAATTGCTTATACATGGCCACTTCTTCCGGCGAGATCATGCGCGGGCCCACAAGCGACATGCTCCCCATCAACACGTTGAACAGCTGGGGCAATTCGTCGAAACTGATCTTGCGGAGGAAATTGCCGATCCAGGTTACGCGCGGGTCATTCTTCAACTTGTGGGTGCGCGCCAGTTCTTCCTTCAGTTCCGGATGTTGGTTCAAGATCTCTTCGCCATTCTCATGCATGGTGCGAAACTTCAACGCATAGAACTTCCGACCATTCAGCCCCATGACCCGTCGTTTGTGGATGATGGGTCCTCTCGGCGAGGTAACTTTTACCAGAAGCGCGATTAACAAAAATACGGGGATCAGGAGAATCACGCTGACGATCGCCAGGATGTAGTCGAGCGCCATTTTTAGCATGATGTCTGTCCCGGTCAATCGCACTTTATGCACGTTTACCAGCGGCACATAGGCAAATTCGTTGACCGTCATGCCTGTCGTGATGACTTCATATAACCCGGACGACATGCGGAGATTTACCGCGTCGGAAATCCCATACTTTTTGAAAATCTCCATGAGGTAATCGCGCGTGGAAAACGCGCTGGAAGCCAAAATCACTTCGCCGATCTGGAATTGGTCGATGATCTCGCCCAACTGGTCCACAGAACCGAGGTTTACAAGGTTATTGAAGAGCGGCGTGGTGGCGGCGAATTTTTTGTCCACAAAACCGACCACATGCAATCCGGAGGTTTCCCATTTCTGTAGTTGTTCGGCAAGCCATCTCCCCTCCTGGTTTGCGCCGACGATGACGGCAGGCGTAAGAAAGAAACCATGCCGTCGCAGAAAATAAGCTACGCGGCGCAGGGTAAACCGGCCAATGATGACAAAAACAACTGTCAGTACCCACGCCATCGCCAGCCAACCGCGTGAAACGATCACCCAGGAGAAGGTGAATCCGGCAATGACAATAAATAAAATCCCTTCCGATGAGGCGCGGAATACCTTGGAATATTCGCGCGTGCCGCCAAGCAGGTTTTCGCGGGCATACAGACCGTGTGCCGCAAAAATGATAAGCCAGAGCGCCGCTGCGCGAATGCTTAATACATTGTAATGGGGTAATGAAACAAATGCAGTTTCATCGAAAATTCCAAAGGGGACATTAAACCGGAGAATATACGAGAATCGGAAGGCAAGGAGGATCATAGCCAGATCCAGCAGGATTAATGCGGCGCGAAAGATTGCCCACTGGGTGTGCCTGGGTATGACCGAATTTGCTTTCCCGATCTTCTTCCCCAGCGACATAATGTGCATTTTCTCCATATTCGGTCCTGCGGTAAACATTCTGTTTGCTCCTCGGGTCCATGTGCCAGATGAACTATTGCAAAATAGGCTATACCGCTTGCGCTATTTCCATGTTTAGGTTTGGTGGTTTCGCTGTTTCATGACGATACGTCTTCCAAAAAGTTACTTGGGATTCAGTCCCCTTAATCCCCCAAAGCGGTGACCGATGGAATCTGACTCATCCTCGCTTCGCGCGATCGATTTGACCGCTTTGCAATTCCAAAGTGACCTGCCTCTTCTGCAGGAAATTCAAGAGCACCCGAACGCGCTCTTGACCTGACACCACCTCGTCGAAAATAGCTTCGTACCCTGCAAACACGCCTTCTTTAATAAGGATCGCGTCGCCATGCTTTAGATCGCTTAGCCGCTCTTTACTGGCAGAATTGATATCGGCCACTCGCTTTTGTAGGATGGAAATCAAATGCTCGGGAACGGGCGAAGGCTCCCCGCCGAAACTGACGAGGGTAGCCGAGCCAGGCATCCACTGAAGAGTCGAAGCGTTGACAATATCCAGGTCCACCTGAATAAACAGGTATCCCGGAAAATACGGCTTGGTCTTCCGCGAGCGCGGGTTAACGGGCGAGACACGCAAACAGGGGTAAAAGACTGGCACGTCAGCCGCTTCGAACTGGCGGGCAAGGAAATCTTCTTTATTTGGCTTACTTCGAATCGCGTACCAAAATACTGCCATGTGTGCCTCAAAAGGTTTATCAAAATTGTTACATATACGCAATATTTGCGTCTTATATTTGCGCTTTTATCAATGTATTGCCCATTATAATAGGGTTAATTTTCCAATCCCAATTGTTTATCATATACAAGGATTCATCAATGAAGCAACCAAATAAATTAGCGGGAACTGTAGCAACGATAGCGATTTTGCTTTTTTCCTTGTTTTCAACCCCAAAATCGGTGGGAGCGTCTTGCGCGCCGAACCATATCATTTACGTGGCTTCCAGCGGTTCAGGCGCGGGGGGGTGCGCATGGGCGACGGCGTTTCCGTTTTTACAGGATGCGATCACGCTGGCAACCAGCGGCGATCAGATCTGGGTGGCGAGCGGAACGTATTATCCCGATCAAGGCGCGGGGCAGATTAATAATGACCGTAACAGCACGTTTACGCTGAAAGACGGCGTTTCAGTTTATGGTGGATTCACTATCGGCGACACCTTGCTAACCGATCGAGACTCGAACCCGGCGACAAACGGCACCGTGCTAAGCGGCGACATCGACCAGGTTGCCGGCAATGCGAATAACGCCTACACGGTTGTCACTACGAATGGTTTCCTTACCGATACCTACGTGCTGGACGGGTTCACCGTCACGGGCGGCAACCAGAACTCAGGGAGCGGCGTTGGCGGCGGCATGTACATCCAAAACACCAGCCCCGCGCTCGCAAATTTGATCATCACAGCAAACAACGCCAACGGACGCGGCGGCGGCGTATTCATTATTTCTGTTTCGGCGCTGGAAGCCAACTATAGTAACACCTCCTTCACAGATGTGACGATCAGCAACAACACAGCGGGTATTGGCGGCGGCGTCTATGTGCAAAATGGAAGCCCATCTTTCACACGAGTGACATTTACAGGGAATTCTTCAACGGGTGGCGCAGGCGGCGGCTTGAACGTTCAAACGCTGGGCGGTCCCGGCGCGGATGAACCGAATCTTCCGACATTGTTGGATGTGCTCTTTTCGAGCAACACCTCTGTCGGCGGCGGCGGCATGTTCAACAACAACAGCCAGTCCACACTGAATCGAGTGACCTTTAGTGGGAATAGCGCCACGCGTCGCGGCGGAGGCATGTTGAATGAATTCTCTAGCCCTACATTGACCAATGTGACGTTCAGTGGAAATATCTCGACAGAGACCTCCGGCGCAACGACCCCTTGGGGAGGCGGCGGCATGATGAACATCGGCGCGGACCCGGTCTTGAACAATGTTACCTTCAATGGGAATAACAGCGTCAACGGTTCCGGCACAGCGGGCGGTGATGCCATCAAAAACGTGACACAGACCGGTAATGCCAGCGCGCCCGTGATCGAAAATAGTATTTTATGGGGGGATGGCGGAATCAATGATGAAGTGCGAAGCGAAGGCACAAGTTCCGCCACGATCGAAGACAGCATCGCGCAGGGCGGTTGCCCGGCTTTGGCAACATGCGCGAACGTTATCAACTCTGACCCAGTCTTGAGCGCGTTGGCAAACAACGGCGGGTATACGCAGACCATGGCGATCAGCGTTACCGGCGCGGCGGACGATGCGGCAGACACAACCACAGCAGATTGCGCGGCTATCGATCAACGCGGGACAGCGCGTCCGCAAGGCGCGGCGTGTGACATCGGCGCGTATGAGGTCGACGATACGGGCGCGCCTACTCTGATCTCGTTCACTCTTTTTAATCCGGCAACATCACCAACGAATTTTGATACGTTGGTTTTCAGGGCAACCTTTAGCGAGACGGTCATCAACGTCAGCGCCGGAGATTTTCAAGTCGACGGCACGACCACTGCGACAGTAACCCTCGTAACCCCAATCAGCGGAACTGTGTACGAAATCACCGTTTCAGGCGGCGACTTGGCAACATTTAACGGCGCGGTGGGCATCAACCTAAGCGGCGCGCAAAATATCACAGATACGGTTGGGAATCCTGTTCCTGCCGGTGAACCAGCAACAGACGAAACTTACATTGTAGACAATAC
>CXWJ01000222.1_pt1 | contig 84420 bp, 59 predicted proteins | sample 590841 | NCBI WGS metagenome assembly CXWJ01 (sample SAMEA3498367, study PRJEB10139) | wastewater metagenome | biome: wastewater treatment plant; material: activated sludge | place: Austria | collected 2015-01-21 | reverse complement strand
AGCGAACACCGTGACTTCCTCTGAAGTGTCCTCTACGGATCGCTCTTCGACTCCCCTCCCTGTGGGGGAGGGGCCGGGGGTGGGGTGGGGCAAAAACTGCCGGATCTCTTCCCCCACCGACTTCGACATGACTACAAAATCGTCGCAGGCGCGGACGAAGTAGCGCGCAAACACCCGGTCGCCGAACCGTTTTTCGTGGGGAATGATGTTGTCCACCAATGCCGTAACCCGGAATCCTGTTCCGGCAAAAAAACGCGCTACGCGCAAGACGGTCCCCAGACAAGGGCCCATGAAGGGCAACCAGAACCGGACAATAATTTGATCGGGGTTTTCCCGGGCGACAGCTCGCCCGGTGAGGAACCAGTTGAACGGATTGACCGAGTTCAGGCGGGTTTTAATGTTCAGTCCCGCCGGTTTGAGGTCGTCACTGTACTGGGTTTTTCCGGGGAACAAAAAAGATGGGTATTGTACTGAAAACGAATAAATTATAACTTCATGCCCGGCCTCCTGGAGGGCTTGGGCGAGTCGTTCCGATGAAGTTGCGATACCGCCGCGCAAGGGGTGAGCGGGTGAGATGAGGACGATTTTTTTATGCCGGGGCACGGTGTATTTTTTTGCAAAATTACACCCCCGAAAGGTTTTCCAGTGCCCTTGTTACCTCATCCTTAAACTGCCGCCCTACCGGAACCTCTTTCCCCCCGGCAGTTACCTCCGTTGCTGTGAATGCCTCGATGTGTCGCAAAGCAACGATGTACGAACGATGCACCCGCAAAAAACCAAAACCGTCCAGCGATTTTTCCAACTCTCCCAACTGCATTTTTGTCACGATGGATTTGCCTCCGTGCAGGTAAAGTCGTACATATTCTTTCAGGCTTTCCACGTATTGAATCTCGTCGAGCCACACGCGCACCATTTTTTTGTTGACGTTGAAAAATTGAAATTGCCTGTTGGCAGAAGTGACACTTTTTGAAAAAGTGTCACTTCTTTTGAGTTTTTGAACAGCCTTGACGAAACGTTCAAAATCAATCGGTTTGAGCAAATAATCCACTGCGTTGAGGTCGTAACTTTCCAAGGCGTACTCGTGGTAAGCCGTCGTGAGAATGACCTGCGGAGGATATTGGAGCGAGCGCAGAAAATCCAAACCTCTCAAACCAGGCAGATGAATATCGAGAAACAAAACATCCACCGGCGCCTCCTGCAAGGCTTCGAGGGCCTGCATGGCATCGGCACAGCGGCCCGTGAGCCGGAGGTACGGCACCTGCCGCACGTAATCTTCGAGGATAGTGGCGGCGAGCGGCTCATCTTCGACGATGAGGCAGTTGAGATGTCGTTGTTCGTTCACTTTTTACAGCATGATTTTCAGGAAAACAGAAAAGGTGTTTTCATCATTTGATATCTTCAGTTCGTGACGTTTGGGGTATAGCAATTCCAACTGTCGCCGCGTGTTTTGCAGACCGATTCCCTGCGGGTTCTCCGGGTGCCCGGGTGTTGCGGAGTTTTCGATTGTTGCTTCCAAAACGTTGTTTTTCAGGGAAATATAAATTTTTACCCAGGCTTCGCCGCGTTGTTCGCTCACACCGTGTTTGAAGGCGTTTTCTACCAGGGGCAACAACAATAAAGGCGTGATCGGGCAGTTCGGGTCGTCGAGATCGGTTTCCATTTTCACTGTTAAACGCTCTTCGTCGAAACGGATTTTTTCCAATGCTACATAGTCTTGGAGATTTTGAATTTCCTTTTCCAGCGGCATTTCCGGCTTGGCCGACTCGTACAATACATAGCGGAGCAGGTGTGCTAATTTCAACGCCACCGGCGCGGTTTTGGGCGATTTCATACGCGCCAACGCGTAGAGATTGTTGATGGTGTTGAACAAAAAATGCGGCTGGATCTGGCTTTTCAAGGCCCGCAACTCGGCTTCCGATTTTTCGGCGCGAAGTTGCACCTCGCGGCGTTGCAAGGCCTGTTGACGAAAATACATCCGTGCCGACAAGGCCGTGCAACTCGCTAATACACAGTCGAAAATGTCATAAGACATGCGGTAACTCCAGAAGGAGAACGTGGCATCGGGGAAATAAACCGGCACTAAGAACCAGCCTTTCAGCACCCGGTTGAGCAGGCCGCCGAGCAAATTCGCCGCTGCCGCCCCGCCAAACGCCAGCCAGGTTTTTTGCTCGCCCGCACCCGAAAACCGCTCGAAAAACCAAAAACACAAATAGGTAGCCAGCATCCGGGCAGGCATTTGCAAGCCTTCGGTGAGGGCGTACTTGCTCAAATTGCCATCATACCGGCTATAGGTGTAGGCGTAGATGAACCAAAATGCCAGCCAAAAAGCGAGGTGGTACCAGATGCGGCGTTTCATGGCGCAAACATCGGGAAAAACCCGTCGCAGGTGTCTGCTTTCCGTAGGGAGAAACCTGCTGTTCGTTGACTTTTGGGGTAAAGGCCGGGCGGAGGACGCACTTTTGTCGTGTCCCTGACTCTTCCGGGCTTGGCCGATCAGCTCTGTTCTTGATTGACGAATGCCGATTACATGAATTACGATTGACGATGTGACACGCGATTTTTTAATGTTTGTGGGTAATGTACCAAGGCATACATCACCCATCAAACATATCTCCATCTTCCATCTACATCAACAATCGTAATTCATGTAATCGGCATTCGTCAATCAAAAAAATCTTAAGATCAACTTTGGGGCAGGAGCGGGGGACATACGCACAAATAAACACATCAACTTATAAATTTTGCTATGAAAACAGCTCTTTCCCGCCTTCTCTTTTCTCCCTTGCCCGCCATAGTCTTGACGACGGCGGGTTTGCCTGCCATAGTTTTAACGGCGGCGGGTCTCCTTTTCCCCTTTCTCCTTTCCTCCCAAACCACCCACCTCGTTCCTGCCGGTTATCCAACCATTCAGGCGGCAGTCAATGCAGCGCTGGAAGGTGATACCGTGCTTGTCGGCCCCGGCGTTTATTACGAAAACGTGCAGTTGCAGGGCCGCAACATCGTGCTCAGCAGCCGCTATTTCTTAGAAAATGATCCGGCAGCCGTGATCCGGCAAACGATCATCGACGGCAGCCAGCCCGTGCATCCCGACACGGCAAGTTGTATCCTGATCTGGAAAGGCGAGTCGGCCGCCACTGTGATCCAGGGCTTCACACTGCGCGGCGGCAAAGGCACGCGCTGGTACGACCACTATGTGCCGGGCTACTTCCGGGAGGGCGGCGGCATCCTCTCCGAATTTTCCTCCCCCGTCATCCGCCACAACATCATTCGGGACAACACGGTGCCGAAAGAAGGCGCCAACCTCATCAGTTACGGCGGCGGCGGCATCCGCTGCGGCGACGGCGCCCCACGTATCGAGCACAACCAGATCGTACACAACCGCGCCGACGGCTACGGTGGCGGCATCGTGTTGAATTACTGCCCGGGTGCTGTAGTCGAACACAACATCATCGCTTTCAACACCGGCGGCAAAGACTTCTCCGGTGGCGGTTTCTGGGCGACGGGGCAAGACCAGAACACGGTCAATGTTTTGAAAAACAATACGATCGCTTACAATCATTCGCCGTCGGGTTCGGGTCAGTGGAGCGGCAAAGCGGGCGGCATCTGGGTGTTTTCCATCAAATTACAGACGGAAAACAACATCGTGTGGGGCAATACTCAAGTTAACGGTAAACAGATTGCACATTCCGGCGCATCGCTGCAATTGAAATACAATTGCATACAAACGGGTTTTTCGGGCACCGGCACGATCTCGGTCGATCCGGTGTTCCGCGACACCCTGAGTTTCGTTTTGGAAGCGGGTTCGCCGGCCATCGATGCAGGGAACCCCGACCTGGCAGATCAGGATTGGTCGAAAAACAACCGCATGGCGGCATTTCCTGCAAGGGGGAAAATGCACAACGACCTGGGGGCTTATGGCGGCGCCAACCCGTCGAACCCGGCTTGTCCTGCGTCGTTGATGAATCAGGCTAATTTTACCAAAGTGCTGAATTCCCCGGTTGTCACCACACCCGGCGATTCGCGCTCGGTCAACTGGATCGACGTAGACGGCGACAACGATCCGGATCTCTTTATCAGTAACGGCCCGCAGCAGGGCGAGAACAATTTTCTCTACCTGAACAACGGCACGGGCGGTTTCTCGTCGGTGACCGGCGACCCCATTGTGCAGGATGCGAAACCTTCCGACGGCGCTACCTGGGCGGATGCCGACAACGACGGCGACAACGATTGTTTCGTTGTCAACTGGTACAACATCAATAATTTATTTTATAAAAACAACGGCAACGGGAGCTTTGAACAGGTCACTGCCGGCAACCTGGTAAACGATGCCGGCAACTCCGAAACGGCTTCGTGGGGCGACTACGACAACGACGGGAACCTCGATCTCTACGTGACCAACAGCGACGGGAACAAAAAGAATTTTCTGTACAAAGGAAACGGCGACGGCACTTTTGTCAAAATAACGACCGGCACGCCGGTGACCGATGCGTTCCTCTCGCGCTCGGTCAACTGGACGGATTATGACAACGACGGCGACGTGGATCTGTTCGTAACCAACGAAAGCAACCAAAATGAAAATTTGTACCGGAACAACGGCGACGGGACCTTCTCGAAAATTACGGCCGGCGCGCTGGTCAACGACGGCGGCAGAACCATGAGCAGCAGTTGGGGCGATTATGACAACGACGGCGACCTCGATGTGTTTTTGGCCAACGACCAGGGCAACGACGCTTTGTTTCGCAACGACGGCAACGAAGATTTTTCCAAAATAACTAATTCAGTCGTCGCAACGAGCGGCGGCAACTCTTTCGGCAGCCAGTGGGCCGACGTGGACAACGACGGCGACCTCGATCTGTTCGTGACCAACTCTTTTTGGGGCGGGCCCTGGAAAAATTTCCTGTTTTGGAACAACGGCGACGGTTCGTTCACCCGCGATACGGCGGAGGTTTGTTCGAAGGATGAAGGTTGGTCGTACGGCTGCGCATTCGGCGATTTCGACCGCGACGGCGACCTCGATCTGGGCGTGGCCAATTGTTACAACGCAACGCAGCCGGACCACCTGTACGAAAACCACGCCGCAGAAACAACGAACAACTGGCTGGTTGTCAATTGTGTGGGCACAAAAAGCAACCATAGTGCCATCGGAACGAAGGTGCATGTGACAGCCACCATCGGCGGTCAGGAAGTGACACAAATGCGCGAGATCAGCGCCCAATCGGGCTATTGCGGGCAAAACCAGTTGGCCGCTCATTTCGGTTTGGCCGACGCTACGGCATACACTGTAACCGTGCAGTGGCCATCGGGCACAGAAGAACTATTCGGCAACCTTGCACCCAATCAGTACATCACGATTGTCGAAGACCAGGGAGTGACGGGGGTGAACACACCGGGTCTGGTTGGAAAAGGGTCGCGTATGTTTGCGCCTGCCCCCAACCCTTTCCAGGATTCCGTCGTCATCGTATGGGAACAAGACAAGGCGGACCCATTGCTCATTGAAATTGCTGATTTACAGGGGAAAACAATTTTGTCCGAAAAGGTAAATGCCCATTCCGGGAAACAGGAATGGCACTGGAACGGCAGGGATGCGCAGGGCGTCAAAGTGCCGGCAGGCATTTACGCGGTGACCCTGAAAGGAAATGATTTTCAGGAGACGCGGCAGGTGATTTGTCATTAGAGTCATTGGGAGTCATTATAGTATGGATTGAAGGTTAAGCGTTTTTAGGCGTACTCTCTACGTTTGTCCTGTTGTAAACATCTGTCCGATCTACGAGGGTAAGCACCCGTAGTAGCCCTCGTAGATCGGACAGATGTTTACAACAGGACAAAAAGTGCCTAAGCCTGACGGTAATGGTTATTAGAGAAAACATATTTGGCCGTTGTTGGTGCTTTGCAGCCCGCAACGGCCAGATTTTTTGTACCCAATCGAAAAAATGGCGTCTAATGACCCAACGAATTTTAATGACTCCTAATGACTGTCAATGACCTTAATGACCTCTAATGGCTTCTGTGCATTGCGCCATTTTCCAACAAACCCTTACTTTCGCACACTCAAATGAAAACCGTTATCCTGTTTTTCAGAATTTTGCCTGCCTTTGTTGCGTTCAACTGAAGTTCACTACCACCAAACAGATTCCTCATTGATGCATTACAAACAACTGCTGCGTTTCTTCGTACCGGCCCTTTTCGTTTCTTTTTTGGCATGGCCGGCTTGTACAAAAGTCGAATTGGACGACCCCAGATTAGCCGACCACACCTCCGAATTCGCTTTCCCGCTTTTTTCCACGACCTTGAATTTGAAGGACCTGATGTTCAAAATCCTCAACGACACGCTCTCCGGCGACACTATCCTGGTGAATCCGGACAACACGATGACGCTTTTTTACACGGGCGATGTGGCGGAGAAACCTGCCTCCGATATTTTTGCAAGTTTTACCGGCGGGCTTTTTCCGCTTGCGGACAGCGTTTCCTACGGTCCCCTCGACAGCCTGCCGGGAGTAACCATTTATCAGGCGGATCTGAAAAAAGGCATCATCGGTTTTACAATCTGGAACGTGACGGCAGACACCCTGACAGGCAACCTGCGTATCCCTCAAATGACGAAAGACGGCGTCGTTTTCGTTTATCCGTTTGTTGCCCCACCCGGGGCGCTTATCGGGTCGCCGCAGATAGACCTGAAGGGCTATGTACTTGAATCTCCCGACAACACGCTTGAATTTATTTATGCCGCATACACACCCGACGGTGTACGGATTGAAATGCCGGACCCGGTCCCGGGTTTCCTACCCGCCATTATCGTGCAGTTCGACAGCCTGCAGTTCAGTTATCTGGAAGGTTTTTGGGCCAATGAGCGGTATTCTCTCATTCGCGACACCATCGAGATCGACATCAACCAGACCGACCTGGTGGGCGACGTGCAGATCGTGAACCCGAAAGTCACGATGCGCATCTCCAATTCCTGGGGATTTCCGACGCGGGGTGTGGTGAAATACCTGAGTTTTATCGGACAAAACGGCGAAGAAATCCCGCTGGAGAGCACTGTTTTTGTGGATAGCGCAGTGGATTTCAATTATCCTTCCTGGGCACTCGGAGAAGTCGGCCAAACAAAATACACCGATATTACGCTGGACTCCAGCAATTCCAACATCGCAGCAATTTTTAATGCCCAGCCCACCCGGCTCATTTATGAAGTGGACGGCATTTCGAACGCAGAAAACGATCCGAGCATTATCGGTTTCCTTACCGACAGCAGCGTCATCAGCCTGTCCATGCGGGTCGAATTGTTGCTCGAAGGCACGGCCAAAAACTTTGGCGCCGAACAAACGATCGATCTCGACTTCGGCGACCTGACGGAGTTGGATACCAGCGAAGTGGAGTCCGTCGAATTCAAATTGGTGAGCGAAAACGGAATACCCATCGCTTCCAACCTGCAACTGTACTTCCTCGATGAGAACGGCACGGCCATCGATTCGCTTTTCAGTGATGGAGCGCAAGCCGTCATGGAAGCCGCACCCATCAACAGTGAAGGCATCGCTACCGGCAATACGCGGACAGAGCATTTTATACCCATGTCCGCTGCCAGATTCGAAGGGGTGCGTAAAGCCAAAAAGGCTTTTTTGACAACGAATTTCAGCACTGCTCAAAACGGTACCGTGCCGGTAAAACTGCTTGCCACCAATAGTGTGGCCTTGAAAATGGGGATCAAGGCGAAGACGAAACTCTGATGATCGCCGAATAACGAACAGTGAACACCGAATGACGAAGTATTAATTGCGATGCCCCCTCTAAACCCTCTAAACCCCTCTTCCCCCAAACCTTCATCAATTTTTTTAAGAAAACGATGCATTTTAAATATAAAACGGCTCTTTTTTGCCTCTTTTTTGCCGGAGAAATTGTTGCACAGCAGGAACTGATGCTTTCTACTTTGCCCGATTTCTGGCACAGCAACAGCGTGAATCCGGCATTTTATCCCAAAGGCAAGCGTTTTTTTATCGGCCTGCCCGCCTACTCGATCGATGCAGCGCACTCCAGCGACATCGAGTACGATGATGTTTTCAAGGTGGAAGACGGCCGCACGGTGATCGACCTGGACGACGCGATTCCGAAACTGGATGACCTGAACGACGTTTATTACGACCAGCGCATCGAAACCGTGTCGTTCGGATTGCGCACCCGCAACGATTTGTGGGGGCTGCAAGTTGGGCACGCCATACTCACCACCGGTTGGAGCCAATACCCGAAAGATCTCGCCGAATTTCTTTGGTATGGCAATGGGCCTTATGTAGGCGAAACATTAGAAATCGGCCCGAAAGCAGATATTTTCGACTGGCACGAATGGAGTGCCGGCGTGTCGCGGCGATTCGGCAAGATCAATATCGCCGCCCGGTTCAAATACCTGACCGGTGTGAGCGCCCTGAAAACGGACGAAAACCGGACACAAATGAGCGTCTACACCGACCCGGATATTTACCAGTTGACGCTCACAACCGACTATGTCTTTTATTCATCGTCCATCGTAGATGCTGTGGATACGGCCGGGTACGGCTACCACTTCAGCACCAACTCCTTCGGCGGCAGCCCTTCCGCAGAGAATTCGGGTTATGCCTTCGATCTGGGTTTCGATGCGCAACTGTCTGAAAATCTGTCTGTTTATGCTTCGGCGCTGAATCTCGGAGGCACCATCAACTGGAAAAAAGAAACGGCCTCTTTTACCAGCAACACCGAATATCTGTATGAAGGAGCGATCATCCCCGGCATCGACATCATAAACGGAGCCGACAGCCTCGACTTCGACGCCAAACTCGACACGCTGAACGACGTTTTTCAGTTTGTCAAAAGCGCAGACAACATCGAACTAAAATCCGATCTGCCGCTGCGGTTATATGGCGGCGCCTCGTTCAAACTTTCTCCCCGCTGGTCGCTGGGCTTCAGCGCCATGTATCAGAGCCTGAACAACCGCACCAACACCGCACTCGGTGTCAGCGCGCGCTGGCAACCCATCGACTGGATCTCGCTCGGCGCGATGTACAGTGCCAACAGCCGCTCGCCCTACAATCTCGGTTTCCATTTTATGGTTCAGCCGGGCCCGTTCCAGGTATATATTATGTCGGACAATTTGCTCAACGGTTTTTCGACGGTGAGTTCCCCGGCGGCGAATTTCCGGCTCGGGGCATCGATGGTGTTCTGATGTCAACCGTTTTTAAAATCATCGATTTCGCGCCGTTCTTTCTTGGTGGGGCGCCCTGTACCGCGTTCGCGTTTTCCCTCGACGGGTGTTCCCTGCTGAAACCAGTCTTCGTATTTTTTCCTTTCCGCTTCCGGCGTGATGTCTTCGTAGCAGGCGAGCGCGATCGGTGCGCCGACGCGTTTCTCAATCAATTGGATAGCGCGGTACTGAAAGTGGAATCCCTCCTTTTTCACCCACACGATTTCGCCTTCCGCCATCATGTAGGACGGTTTCACGGCCTCGCCGTTGATTTTAATTTTCCCAGCTTTACAGGCATCGGTAGCAATGGTGCGGCTTTTGAAGATGCGCACACTCCACAGCCATTTGTCTATGCGGACTTTGTTCATTTTTTTAGTTGAAGGTGGTTGAATATAGTTGAAAATGGTTGAATATAGTTGAACGTGGCCTATTTAACCATGTTCAACTACATTCAACCATCTTTAACTCAAAAAAAATGCGACCCGGCAAACGCAAAGTTCGCCAGGTCGCAGGAATTTTTAGCGGATAAAACACGGGATTATAAAACGCACGAAAGAATTATTTGCGCTCGAAGATGATCTCGATTTTGTCGCCGTCCTGGAGTGTTTCGACCACCAGTTCTTCGTCGTCGAATTCGATGACGTCATAGGATTCCGATTCGTCGGTACCATCGTACGTGAGTTCGATTTCTTTGCCGTCGTCGGCCGACCACTCGCCGCTGGGGTTGGTGGTGGTCATATTACCGCTGAAAATATCGGTGGTTTTCAGCGTTGCTTTAAAGTCTTTGTCTGTTTGTAAATCGAGGTCGAGCGAGAAAAAACTGGTTACGTCCGTTCCGTTGAGTTTGACGTTGACAGAATGCCATTCGCCGGCGATTTTTTCTTCAAAGGTTTTTTCCTTTTTGCAGGCGGTGAATGACAAGGCAGCGATAAGAATGACCGAGAGGTTGAAAAATGACTTTTTCATGGAAAGACTGATTGAAAGTTGATGAGTAACGGGTTTTGAACAATTCGCTTGTGCACCAGCGATTACGGCACTATAAATGCCCGCCGCCCGATTTTTATTCCACTACCACAGGTGGTTTAACTTTACCATAAATTTTGTAAGTTTTGAACATTTAACCTCGGGAAAGGAATATTTATATCAAAAGATGTAACTTCGCCGACGAAATTCGTCTGAAACCAGCACATTTTTTGAGGCTACCTTAATCCGCAACAGCCTTCGGTGAAACACAAAGCCGCCCAATCATTTCACCTTTATTTAACACACATGATGCTGAAGAAAATTTCTACCCTTACCCTCCCTTTACTCCTTTTTACCATTGTCCTGAATGCCCAAAACCTGAAAGTAAATATCGGACTGAATGTCGGGATGTCGCAATTGTTTCACGACACCCGTTTTGAAACCACACCGCTACACGACCTGTATGCATTCACGGCCATTTCGCACCGGCCTGATGATTATGCTTGGGAGGAGTTTGAGGAAGACTACCAAATTCGCACGTCCTTTACTCAGCCGCGTTTCGGCATTTCCGCCCACTTCACCTATAAAGACTGGCCGGTGTTGGCTTCCGTAGAAGCCATGAGTTCGCCTTCATCCTATCAAAAAATGGCTTACGGCCTGATTATAGGACTCGGGAAAGAATTGTACACGTATGACAACGAATATTATTTCAGCTTTCTCGGCGGCTATAAATTTGTGAAAGACAACGGCTTTGGCGCTACTACGATTGTCAACAGCATTGGAAACGACGAAGCCCGCGAATACGCTTCCACATTTTTCAATCCGGAGGAGCCCCTTGGCACCAATACAGGCCACCTGTTCACCCTGCGTGCCGGGCTGGGCAAAGAATTGGGAGAGGCTAAAATAATTCGTATCGGTGTGGAAGGCTACGGAGAGTTGGATCTGACGCCTAAAACCCAACGTCAATCGCGCATGACCAACTACGGGGCGCAGTTTTTCCTGCGGTTTAAAGTTTGATTGTTGGTTGAGAGGTTGAGAAAAGTTGAGAGGTTGAGAAAACAGAGAGGGGTTTAGAGTTTTGCACTCTAAACCCCTCTCTGTTTTCCAAGCCCTTACTAAACCAACTCAACTTTTCTCAACCTCTCAACCCCTCAACTTTTCTCAACCTCTCAACAATTCTCAATCCCTCAACCCTTCTTGATCTTCTTCGCAGTTTTCGTCGCTGCCTGCGGCAATTGAGGCAATTGGAAATCAATTTGTTCCAGCCGTTCCACCAGGGTTTTAGCGATGATGTAATCGCGATACCAGCGACTGTCCACCGGACAAATAGTCCAGGGGATGGAACTGTTGTTGATGGCATATTCGTAGGCTTCCATGTATTGCGGCCAGAGTTTGCGCTCTTCCCAATCTGCATCTTTGTGTTTCCAGTACTTGGCCGGGTCTTCGAGCCGTTGGCGGAGTTGCACCTCTTGTTCCTCCGGCGAAATATGCATGTAGAATTTGAAAACCAGGGTATGGTTGTCGAATTGCAGCAAATCCTCGAAGGCGTTGATGGCGGCCATCCTTTTTTCCACACGTTTCGCGTCGATCCATTTGTGCACCCGCTGGATCAGAATGTCTTCGTAATGACTCCGGTTGAAAATGGTTAACATGCCTTTTTGCGGCGTCCATTGGTGTACCCGCCACAGGAAATCGTGGGCGAACTCTTCTTCGTTCGGCTTTTTGAACGACACCAGGTCGAGGCCGGCAATCGTACATTCGGAAAAAACCCTGCGCACCGCGCCGTCCTTGCCGCTTGCGTCCATGCCCTGCAGGATGATCAGGACCGAATGTTTTCCTTCGGCATACAGCAGGTGCTGCAATTCACCGAGCCGCTTGATCAGTTGATCGGTTTTCTTTTTTAAACTGTCTTTTTTGATGCCTTTGGGTGGCAAAGTCGAAATGTCGGAGAGCCGGATAAGCGTTGTTTTTGCCATTGATTTTCAATATATTAGAGTCATTTTAGTAATTGAGGTAATTACAGTAATTGTGGTAATTAGGGTAATTACTCTAAATTACACTAATTACCTGAATTACCCTAAAACTACCCCATTTTCGCCCGTTTCACCATCCAGGTTTGCAGGATTTGGTGAAAACCCTTGTTGATATCGGCTTCCACGAAGTCGATTTTATATTGGAGGCAGCGCATTCGCAGTTGTTCGGTAAAGGCCGTGACTTGTTTGACGTAGTATTCTTTCACCTGGTTGGGCTGCAATTTCACCTGCTCGCCGTTTTCCATGTCGACGAACACATAAGGGCGGTTTTCAAATTCAAAATCGAGTTCCTTGCTTTTATCGGTCACATGGAACAGGATCACTTCGTGTTTGGCGTAGCGCAGGTGTTGCAAGGCGGCAAAAATTTCTTCCGCCTGCCCCGGCTGTTCCATCACATCGGTAAAAATGACCACCAGTGAACGCCGGTGTATGGCGTCGGCTACCTGGTGCAGGCTGGCAGCGAGGTTGGTCGCGTGGTTGAGTTCGGGGTTTTCGATGCGCTGCACTAAGTGAGACAGCAAAAGGCGGTAGTGCACCGTGCTGGATTTCGCCGGCGTATTGAGCCGGATATCGTCGTCGAAGAGCGTGAGGCCGAAAGCGTCGCGTTGTTTGCGCAGGGCATTCATCAATACAGCGGCAGACTGGGCGGCAAAGCAAAACTTGTTGCTGTATTTGAACTTCTCCGGGTTCTTTTCATCCCAGGGGTAATACATCGTGGAAGAGGCGTCCAGCACGATCTGACAGCGCAGGTTGGTCTCCTCTTCAAATTTTTTGGTGAACAGTTTGTCTGTCCGACCATATACTTTCCAGTCGATGTTGCGGGTGCTTTCTCCCGCATTGTAGAGGCGGTGTTCGGCAAATTCGACCGAAAAACCGTGAAACGGGCTGCGGTGCAGACCCACGATAAATCCTTCCACCACCTGTTGGGCCAGCAGTTCGAGGTTGCTGCCTAAGGCGCGGATATCTTGTGATTCAAGGACTTGAGACATAAGTAATTTTTGGAAAAATATTTCCTGACGTGGCAAAAGTAGGCAATGCAACAACAAACGACGCTTGCGGCAACTGCATTTTACGGAAACAAAAAAGGCACCGCGTAGTTTGCGCGATGCCTTCCCTTCTGAATATCTCGAATCTGTCGCCCGCTCAAGGGTGGATGTGCTGCATTTCGGCTTGTGCCCTGGGTTGCTGTTCGCCGGCGATTTTCTCATAGGCCAGGTAAATCAGGCCCAGGTGGAACAACAGGATGCAGATGCTGGCAATGGATTTATTTTTTGATTTCATTATTACTGGCGCCGCTGATCGGTTTTGGTGCGGCATAAGTGTTAAGACAAAAGTCATACCGTTTTTTTAACTAAGATGATGAAAAAAGCCAACCATCTGAATATCAGATAACTGGCTTTAATTTTTATCGGTTGGCGGGACGCGTACCCAAACCAACAAACATTTTAATATCAATTCTTTAAAAGGAAAATTCAAACAGGAGGTGTAAAAAGTGGTGTAAAAAAGTCGGTTTTTTACCTTTCTTTCATGCGACTTCTCCCAAACGCTCCTTCACCTTAGCCACCATAAAAGCGCGAACGTCGGAAGATGTCCGCACCACGTCGTAAGGCAGGCGGATAATGAACTGGTGTCTGCCTTTCTCATCAATCCATTCGTCTTCTTCCTGATCGTTTTCGTCTTGTGTACACAAAAAAGTGATGCCTACATTGGGGCGGTGCGGAAATTGTGCAGCGACGTATTGCGTATCTACTTTATCGGCAATTTCTTGTTCGACAATTTTTACGACTATCACGGTTTGAAAATTTCGTCAAAGTTAGTGGCAGGATTGAAATATTGCAAATGTCACTTCAAAATCGGGTTGTAGGGTGGTCGCAAGGATGGCGTTTTTTTGGCAGTATAGGGAACTTGTTGATGTTTTCCTGCCAAAAAAACAAACATAAAATAGCAACAAAAAAGCCAACCACCTGAGAATCAGATGGTTGGCTTTAACTTTTGTGGAGCTGGCGGGATTCGAACCCGCGTCCGGACAAAGCGCCTCAACGCCTTCTACATGCTTAGTTTCTGATTGGGTTTTCGAGTTCGGGTTGGTTCAAAAACAGACACATCCGAACCTTATCCTCTGTGTTTCACCCTTCGGTCGAGACATCCCGTCGGGCAATCCTGCATTTTTTTTGATGCGCGGCGGCCTGTGTAGCAGGCATCAAGGCAAAAAGAACGGACATAGTCGGCTCTTACGCGGCACAAAGGCTTTCTAATTCGCTGGAATTAGGCAGCCATGGCATACTGATAGTTGCCAGTTGTTGTTTAGTCGTTATTTTTTACGGAGTAACCAACCATGCTCCGGCATGCTTACGAAGCGACTTCACTTTCCCGTCAATACCAGGCAGCCCCATTTTTTAAAGGTAATTTAAGGTAATTAAGGGTAATTAGTCATTCGGATTGCGATCACTTATGAGAATGGCACAACGGCCTGTAATGACTTTAAATTACTCCAATTACTTTAATGACCTTCAATGCTGCAAAGGTAAACCAAAATCCGGCATTCATAGTTCGGCGCGGCTTTTGAATGTTTTGCAACATACAGACGAAACTTCCGCATGGCGTCACAACCTTTATCATACACACACAGGAGCACCCCGAAAAGCCTACCTTTGCGCCCGCAAACTGACACAAAGACAAACTGAATAAAAGTGCCAAATTCAACCAATACCGTAAAAATCGGCATCATCCGGGAAGGGAAAATTCCGCCCGACGCCCGCGCTCCGCTCACCCCCGAACAATGCGCTGAGGCGATGGTAGAATTGCCCCTGCGTATCGTGGTACAACCCTCGCCGGTGAGGTGTTTTAAAAACGAAGAATACCTCGCGCACGGCATTCAACTGCAGGAAGATTTGAGCGACTGCGATGTGTTGCTCGGTATCAAAGAGGTACCGGTCGACTGGTTGATGCCGGACAAAACGTACCTGTTTTTTTCGCACACCATGAAAAAACAGCCGCACAACCGCCACTTGTTGCAGGCAGTGCTGGAAAAAAACATCCGTCTTATCGACTACGAAGCCCTGACCGACGAGCGCGGCGAGCGCCTGATCGCCTTCGGCTTTTATGCAGGCATCGTGGGTGCGCACAACGCACTGTGGACCTGGGGCAAAAGAACCGGGCAATTCGCATTGCCCCGCCTGAGCGACAGCCACGACTACGCCGAAGTGCTGGAAGTGTACGAACAACTGCTGCTGCCGCCCCTGCGCATCGTGCTGACCGGTACCGGGCGCGTCTCCACCGGCGCCGCAAAAAATCTGCGCGACATGGGCATCCGGCAGGTGACGCCGCAGGAATTTCTGGAAGATAATTTTACGGAAGCCGTTTTCACTCAAATTGCCGCGCAAGACTATGTGGCGCACCGCGATCCAGGCAAAGCGGAGTTCGACAAACAACATTTTTACGCGCACGGCGAGGAATACGTCAGCGCTTTCGCCCCCTTCTACCGGCGGGCGGATATTTTTATCAACGGCATTTTTTACGATAAAAAAGCGCCTGTGTTTTTCAGCGTCGAAGAAATGCGGCACACTGATTTCCGGATCAAAGTCATTGCCGATATCACCTGCGACATCATGCCCGATTCGTCGGTGCCCAGCACAATCCACTCCAGCAAAATTGCCGATCCCGTTTATGGTTTCGACCCGGTTGGCGGCGTCGAAACACCGCCCTTTCAATCCGGCTCGGTCGACGTGATGGCAATCGACAACCTGCCGTCCGAACTGCCGCGCGATGCATCGGCCTTTTTTGGCCGCCAGCTGCTGGAAAAAATCCTGCCCGAACTACTGAAAGGCCGCGCGAGCGACGCCGTTCGCCGGGGAATGATCGCAGAAAACGGAAATCTGACGGAGACATTTGCCTATCTGTCAGATTATGTGGCAGTTCATGTATGAAGTTTTTGTAAAAAAGTGCAATTTTTGATTTTTCGTTTCAGACATTTGCCGATACATTACACCGCAAAACGTAAAATCAACTTTCACATGAAAATTCCACTTTGGCTCATTGCTCTGCTTTTCGTCGGGTACAGCATCTGGGCCGCCAATTTTTGGCACAATTACCAGGTACAGCATTGCTGTGGCGCCGCCGCCACGGAGACCACCGGAGTCCCGCTTTTCCGTTGGAATGCCGACAAACCTGAACCCGACGCAAAATTCCCCGACTGGAAAAAGGCTTTGCTGGCAAAAGGCGGTCAGGGTGATACCCTTGTTATCACAGGCTGGTATCGCGCCAACGAAGCCAACGGCGAACAACTCGCGCTTGGCCGTGCAGCGGCTATCCGCGATATGCTGGCGCCCGAATTCCCACCCGGTCGCGTTCGCCTCGCCGCCAAAATGGTGGACGACGCGCTCGCCGAAGGCGGCAACCCCATGGAATCGGCCGCCTTTAGCTGGTCGAAAATGGTGTTGAAGAAAGAAGACAGCGCCATTATCGAATCCGACAAGGACGTGATCCTGCTGTTTCCCTTCAACTCGACGGAAAAAGACCGCGACGCGAAGGTGGATGCCTATCTCAAAGAACTGTGCGAAAAACACAAAACAACCAATGCAACTTTCAACGTCGTAGGCCACACGGACAACGTAGGCACGGATGAAGAAAATATGGCATTGGGTCTCGCACGGGCCAAATCCGTTGCCAGAATTTTGACTTCCAACGGTATAGCTGCCAATCGTATCAATACCTCCTCCAAAGGGAAGTCCGAACCGGTGGCCGATAACAGCACCGACGAAGGCCGCCAGCAAAACCGCCGGGTCGTCATTACTGTCAACCGTTAAACTTTCAAAACAAACTTAAGCCATGCTTTTTTCATATATCATTCTCCAGTGCACTTTTGCCGAAAACCTGCCGACGGCTCTGTTGCTTTGCTTGTTGCCCTTCCTGTTGGGTTGGTTGGCAGCGTATGCTTTTCACAAAGTCAGTTCTTTAAACGGGCAAATTTCCAGCCTGACTACTTCAAACGCCGAACTGGGCGGTAAAATCAACGTGCTGACCGGCGAAACCACCGAACTTCGCGTACTGCTCTCTCAGCGCGAAGCGGAAATCGAACGCCTGCACGAGCAGATCCGCAAGTTGAAAAACGATGTGATCTTATGCGAAAGCGAACGCAATGCCCTGCGCGAGCAAGCTAAAACTGTCAAAGCGACCCCGCAGTCCGTTATGTTTGCCGGCGTAAAATGGAAATGGGACGACCTGAAAATCGTGGAAGGCATCGGGCCGAAAATCGCCGACCTGTTCATTAAAGCAGGCATCAAAACCTGGCATCAACTGGCCGAAACTTCTGCCGACCGGCTGAAAGAGATCCTCGATGCGGCCGGACCGAACTTCCAGATACACGACCCAAGCACCTGGCCTGCGCAGGCGCGCCTCGCCGATCAGGGCAAATGGGAAGAATTGAAAGTACTGCAGGACGAATTGACGGGTGGGAAAGTCTGATTATACTATTTGATAACTTCGAACGAGGCTGTCTCACAAGTTTCTTTTTTGACAGGATTTACAGGATTTACAGGATATTTTACTTCAAAACAGGTCAATAAATCTTGGTAAATCCTGTCGAAACTTTGACTTGTGAGACAGTCACGTTTATATTTCAGGCACATCTTGGCGACACTATGAGCGTGCTACCGGACATTTTTTCTTGAGCGACCAGACTTTCCAAGTTTTTAAAAACTTGGAAAGTCTGTCTCCGCCCGGTTGTGCAGATATTCCTGTCCGGATTTCTTCTGCAGTCCTCCTTCCCAAAAAAGTGTCAACAGGTGCGCGCTCAGGCCATCGGTTCGGGAATACCAGGCGTAGCGCAACTCCACTGCGTTGAAATCCACACGTTTCCATATTTTTTTAAACGGCGCATAGCGCAACCCCAGCCCGATTTTTAGCGATTGAAACTCCGACAGGTCGTAATCGGAAGTGTAAAAACCCTCCAAAAGCGTGTGTTCCCTGTATGGTTTGAAGTAGGTGGAAGCCGTTTGTGTGTAAAAACGGCAAAAAGGCGACAGGGTAAATGAAGGCGTAAGTTTTACCGGGGTTTCGAGATCGAAAGTATGCGCCCGGATGCCGTAATCATCCCAGTACCAGCGATAGTAAGCGCGGACAATCCATCTGCCGCCGACAAAAGCATTGGCCTGGATGCCGAGCGGGATTTTCAGTCGCCGGTCAGGCAGGTTTTCCACCCGGGTTGTTTTGAAATCATTGAAAAAAACACGGTGAAACGGCGTCGACAGCAGCCCTTGCTGGTAAACAAGACCGGGATAAAAAGCAAGGGCAAGCCGCCGGTTGACTACCTGGTAAATACTTGCTTCTACATTGAAAGACAGTCGTTTGTAAATATTAAACCACTCTTTGTAACGCAGTTCCGAGGGGTACACCAGGGTCACCGGTTTGCGGTAATCGTCGTCCAGCCTGCCCCAGCGCAGATCATCGAAAAAAGCCTGAAACGATAAACCGATCTCCCGCGACCGCGAAGGCGTCAGGTGACTCAACGACAAGCCGCCGCCCCACGACAAATAATCGGACTCCATCGAAAATGCCGAAGAGCCGCCGAGCGTCATGTTGCTTTTTTTAAAAAAATGGCTGTACCCCAGGTTCGCATGTGCCCGTTTGTCGCGCCGCGACGCCGACGAAAACTCAAAATCAATATTATCGGTCGAAGCCGAGGTGATCACATCCACCCCGGCGTTGAAATCGAGCCGGTTGGCGGCATTGAAATGATGTTGCAAACCGATCTCGGGCGCATATACCGTGAGTTGCTCCGTGCCGGTACCACCCGTCACCGCCGAATGATTGCCATCCTGCCCGTAATAGGAAAACAACAACTGGATATCCGTCCGGGCAAGGTCTTTCCTGATGTATGTGGTGTCGGGTTTTTGTCCGGAAGCACCGAACGAAGCCACAAAAAGGATAACTGTCAGGGGTATTTTGCGCATAAGTTGAATTTACGATTTGGGATTTACGATTTACGATTATTTTGATCCGAATTAAACAACGATCTGTCCTTTTTCGTAATCAGGATAATCGTAAATCGTAAATCCAAAATCGTAAATTCGTATATTGAGACAGCCTCTCCAATTACCCCTAATTACACCCACACCCCCCGCTGGCTTTTCCGCCACCGCCGCCCATTGCACCTTCACGGTAACTCATGGCATTTTGCTCGGGTTTGGCTGCGTTTTTTTGCCCTGCCTGCATTTCGTGATCGTTCAGGTAGGTACGCTGGTAGGGCTTCACCGATTGGCAACCGATGGAAATCAGGAGCAAAAAGAACGGCAGCACCCATGTCCCTATACAGCGAATATTGGTACTGCATCCGGAGTCAAATTGTCTAATATCCAAAATCAATTAATTTTCAGGTTTTTAGAAAAGTGGTAGTTGTTGTCCGCATCGATGAGCAGGCAATGCGCGTCGGGCAATTGCCCGATGAAGTGCAATCCGACATCCGGCCCCATCACAAAAACGGCGGTGGCCAGCGCATCCGACAATTCGGCACTGGGGCTCACGACCGTTACGCTTTTCACACCGTGTACCGGCAACCCGGTTTTGGGGTCAATATTGTGCGAATAGCGCACTCCATTGCGTTCAAAAAATTGCTCGTAATCCCCCGAAGTCGCTACCGAAGCACGATCCACCGGCAGCCAGAGCAAAATCCGGGCCGGGTCGTCGGGATCGGCGATCCCTACTTTCCAGGGCGAACCGTCGGCACGAACACCCCAGGCCGTAAGATCGCCCGAAGCATTGATAACGGCGCTTTCCACACCTTCGTGCTGCAACAAGACTTTTACGCGATCGGCGGCATAACCCTTTCCAATTGCGCCAAAACCGATACGCATACCGGGTGTGTCGAGCCATACACGATAGTCGTCCAGCATCCGGATGTGCTGAAAACCAACTTTTTGTAAAGTTTGTTCGAGCGTGTGCGCATCCGGCCATACCGGTGCGCCGCCTTTAAAGTTGTATAGTTTTTTCAGCGCCCCGGCTGTAATGTCAAATGCGCCCTGCGTAAGCCGGGAAAGTGTGATGCAACGCCGGAGCAATGCGTAAGTTTCCGGATCTACCGCTACCGGCGCATGGCCGGAGGATCGGTTGAGCAATGCTGTCTGCGAGGTATCGCTGAATTCGGTGAGCAAATCCTCGATCCGTTTCACCTCCCGGATGCATGTTTCGAGTAATGTTTCGCCGCGTGCCTCCGTGGTTATAATTACAAATTCAAAAGCCGATCCCATCAAAAGCGCCTCACGGCGGAATTCCCGGAGCATAGCGGAGCGTAATTAAGAGTCATTAAGCGTAATTAACTCAGATTATGACCTTCATTATCTAAAACGAATTGTCATTTCGGAACGAAGTGGAGAAATCTACACAACTTACTTTATCACGAAATATGGCGAAAAACGAACCAATCCGTTTGTTTAAACTTCGTGGGCAATTTGGCTTTTGTAGTTTTCTCCACTTCGTTCCGAAATGACAATTCCAGGTAACGAAGCAGCAGGTCACAACTTGAATTACACGTGCCTACTGCTGCGGCAAATATTTTCTTATCTGCGCGATAAATTCCGCGCCGTTTTCAGCGTCGGTGGCTAATACCGCCATCAGCGTACGGTCGGGGCGCAGCAAAACAACGTAAGGGAATTTGCCTTCCGGGTTGTATAGGCCGGCCAACCGTTCATTTTCCTTAGTTTGTGCAGGCGGCAATTTTTTCCTTTGCGGAAAATCCGCTTTCACGACTTCCAGATTGGTCGCTGCAAAGTTTTGAAACACCTTGTCATTTAATACCTTCTTTTCAAACCGAATGCAGGGCTGGCACCAGTCGGATCCGGAAAAAATCAACAACGTCGGGCGCGCAATAGTGTCGGTATCGGAAGATAATGCCGTTCCCGGCACTGCGGCTTGAGACAAGAGAAAAACAGGAACAAATGTGTTTAGCAGGAGGAAGATGAAAAAACGCATAAATGGGGACTTTTCAATCGTTTTCAGTAAGACGGATCGGTAATTCCGCTGTACAACGGTGAATTAACCTTACAACGTGTTTCGGACCGGGGACAGATTTTTGCAAAATGATAATAAAAGGTAAGTTGCCTGCAGGTGCCTCTTCAGGCAGGATGCCCTGCCGCTGCACCGTGCTTCATCAACGACCGGATGGCCAGCAACATGCTCACCAGCGACAATACCGCGCCCATGAGAAACGGGGCGCCGGGAAAATGCACCGGAGCCATCTTACCGGTAAAATGCGCGAACAAATAAGTCATCAACAGCGGCCCGATGATGGAAGTGACACTGATCAGGCTGGTGAGCGCTCCCTGCAATTCACCCTGCTCATTGGCCGGCACCTGGTTGGAAATGATACCCTGCAATGCCGGCCCGGCAAGCCCGCCCAGCGAAAACGGGATCATAAAAGCGTACATCATCCAGCCCTGCGTGGCAAATGCGAACAACACGAAGCCAATGGCATAAAGCCCCAATCCGATAAAAACCGAGTTCCGTTGTCCGAATTTCGGGATCAACACCCGCGTCAGACCGCCCTGCACCACGCCGATGGCCAGCCCTACGAAGGCGAGCGAGAACCCCACCGCTTTGGAGTCCCAGCCGAATTTTTCCATCGTGATAAACGTCCAGGTGCTCTGGTTGGCGTGCCCGGCTACGTAAATGCACATCAGCGAGCCGACCAAACTGAGGATGACGGGATAACGGCGCAGGTTGAGCAGGGAGCCCACCGGGTTGGCGCGCCGCCACTCGAAGCGACGGCGGTTTTCCGGTTTCAGGGATTCGGGCAATATGAAATAGCCGTACAACCAATTGAGCATGGCCAAACCTGCCGCGACAAAAAACGGCGCACGCAGTCCGCCATAGTGCGATACCAGCCCACCCAGCAGCGGCCCGATGATGAACCCCATACCGAAAGCGGCGCCGATGATACCGAAATTCTGCGCCCTTTTTTCCGGCGGGCTCACGTCGGCAATGTACGCGCCTGCTGCCGTAAACGTCGCGCCGGTGATACCCGCCAACACCCGGCCCAAAAAGAACCAGCCGATGCTTGGCGCCAACCCCTGTATGATAAAATCGATGGAAAAAGCGAATAAAGCCGCCAAAATGACCGGCCTGCGCCCGTATCGATCGCTCAAAGCGCCAATGACCGACGAAAACAGGAATTGCATGGCGGCATACGTGAACATCAGCCAACCGCCCCAACGCGAAGCCGTGCTGAGGTCGCCGCCGGTCATTTGTTCAAGCAAACCGGGCAACACCGGGATGATGAGACCGAAGCCGATCACATCGATCAGCATGGTGATAAAAATAAAGATCAGGCCGGGCGAACGAGGTTGTGACATAGCGTTTTTAAAGCACCACGCTCTTAAAATCCCAGGTATTCAGGAAGTTGGTCGTGAAATTCCCCTCCAGAAAATCCTTGCTTTTCATCAACCGCTGGTGGAACGGCACGGTCGTTTTAACGCCCTCTATCACAAACTCGTCCAATGCGCGTTCCATTTTCAGGATCGCTTCGTCGCGGGTACGGGCACGGACGATGAGTTTGGCAATCATCGAATCGTAATAGGGCGGAATGGTGTAGCCTGCGTAGACGTGCGTATCCACCCGGACGCCATGTCCTTTGGGCGAATGGAATGAAGTGATCTTGCCGGGGCTGGGACGGAAGTCGTTGAAAGGATCTTCCGCATTGATCCGGCATTCGATGGCGTGCAGTTCGGGGAAGTAGTTTTTTCCCGAAATCGGCAGTCCCGACGCGATCTTGATTTGTTCTTTAATCAGGTCAAAATCAATGACTTCTTCTGTCACCGTATGTTCCACCTGGATGCGGGTATTCATCTCCATGAAATAGAAATTCCGGTGTTTGTCCACCAGAAACTCGATCGTGCCGACGCCTTCATAATTGATGGCATTGCAGGCTTTGATGGCTGCTTCGCCCATTTTTTCGCGCAATTCGGGTGTCATGAACGGCGAGGGGCTTTCTTCCACCAATTTCTGGTGGCGGCGCTGGATAGAACAGTCGCGCTCGGACAGGTGGCAGGCTTTGCCCAATTGGTCGCCGGCAACCTGAATCTCGATATGCCGCGGTTCCTCGATGAATTTCTCCATGTAAATGCCGTCGTTGCCAAAAGACGCTTTCGCCTCGCGCCGCGCCGTTTCCCATTGATTTTCAAACTCTTCCGGTTTCTGGACGATGCGCATACCCTTGCCGCCGCCGCCGGCTGTCGCTTTCAGGATCACCGGGTAGCCGATATCTTTGGCGAGTTTCATGCCGGCTTTCACATCCGACAACAGACCTTCCGTACCCGGCACACATGGCACGCCGGCTTTCAGCATGGTCTCTTTGGCTGTGATCTTGTCGCCCATTGCGCGGATTTGATCGGGCGTAGGGCCGATGAACTTCACGCCGTATTGTTTGCACACTTCGGCGAATGCGGCGTTTTCGGACAAGAAGCCGTAGCCGGGGTGGATGGCGTCGGCGTTGGTGATTTCTACGGCCGCCATGATGCGCGGCACGTTGAGGTAACTTTCGGACGAAGCGGGCGGACCAATACAAACGGCTTCGTCGGCAAAACGAACGTGCAGGCTGTCGCGGTCGGCGGTGGAATAAATCGCCACCGTTTTGATGCCCATTTCCTTGCAGGTGCGAATGACGCGCAAGGCAATTTCTCCCCGGTTCGCTATGAGTATTTTATTGAACATTTTTTTGAAATCCTGCTTTGCGGGATGGGTAGTAAAAGGTGTTTTTTTCAAAAAAACACCTTTTACTACCCATCCCGCAAAGCAGGATTGTTTTTAAAAAATGAAAAAGAACGTGAATGTCTGTACGCCGGAATAATTGCTGATTGCTTGATATAAATCAAAAACGCGCATGGGCATATTCCGGGATAAAAAATTGTAAATGTGTTTATTGCGGGTCAGGCACAAAAAGATTTTTCTAAAAAAATCTTTTTGTGCCTGACCCGCAATAAACACATTCCCCTATACCTCAATAAGAAACAACGGCTGGTCGTACTCCACCGGTGAAGCATCTTCTGCCAGCACCTTGACAATTTTACCCTTCAGTTCCGATTCGATCTCATTGAAAAGTTTCATGGCTTCGATGATGCAGACTTTGGAGCCGACATCTACGGTATCGCCGATTTTGACGAACGGCGGCTTATCGGGCCCCGCGCTGCGGTAGAAGGTGCCGACCATCGGCGATTTGATTTGCTTCAAACGGGGGTTGTTTTCATCATCGGCGGCTGCCGGTGTCGGTGCGGCTTCCGGGCGACCGGATGCTGCGGACGCCGGGGCTGCAGGTGCCGGCGCCGGCGCCGGAGCGGGCGCAGCAGCAGCCACCACGGGTTGTTGCACCGGAATGACGACCGGAGTGGTGGCCGCCCCAACTTCAACAGCAACCTGGTTGCGGATGACGAGTTTAAAATCCCCTTCTTTCAGGGAAAATTCGGAGAGCTTGTACTTGCTCATCATCCGAATCAATTCTTGTATCTGGTTGAAATCCATGTCAAAAGATAATTTTGCGAGGGCGAAAAAAAATTAAGGGGAGTAAAGAAAAAATCTTTCCCGCGAAAAATTTTTCCTTTCTCCCCCAAAAATCAAAAAATGATGAATTATGGATGATAAATGGTGATTTTTGTTTTATATTCATCATTTATTATTCATAATTCACCATTAATTATACATCATTTTTTCACACGCTCCATGTATGCACCGGTAGCGGTGTCAATTTTGATGAGGTCGCCTTCTTCGCAAAAAAGCGGCACCCGAACTTCGGCGCCGGTTTCTACGGTGGCGGGTTTCAGCGTGTTGGTAGCGGTGTCGCCCCGAAGTCCCGGTTCGGTATAAGTGATCTGAAGCACGACCGTCTGCGGTAATTCGATTGCGAGCAATGTTTCTTTTTGGGAATGGAACAAGGCATCCACGACATCGCCTTCTTTGAGAAACTTGCCGTTGTCAATCATATCGGGACCGACAGTGATCTGGTCGTAAGTCTCCTGATTCATCAGCACGAAGTCTTCACCGTCGGGGTAGAGGTATTGAAATTTGCGGCGCTCCACGCGGACTTCGTTGATGGTAGCGCCACTGTTGAAAGTGAATTCCACGACCCTGCCGGAAGTCGTGCTTTTAAGTTTGGTCCACACCTTGCCGCTGCCACGGCCCACCTGAAACTTCGAAAAGTCGATGACTTTGACGATGTCGTTGTTGTGTTCGATACAAAGGCCGTTGCGGATATCTGCCGTCGTTGCCATTTTTTTCTGTTGATTTATTGATTTGATAAAAAACGTTGGTTGGCCTGCGGGGCCTGCGACCCGCCTTCGTTGAAACTACGGCGGGTAAAAAAGCGCGCAAAGGTAGAATAAATTTGAATTTTGAGCAGCACAAGGTAAGAAGCAGGCAGGAAAATTATTTCCAGCCTCCCGTGATATCCTAATCCCCAATCCCTAATCCCTGATCCCTTCCCAACCTGCCACACTTTTGTCCAACCAAAAAAACGGCGAACCCTCTTCGTCTATTTCCATTTTCAGATAAGCCGGCAGGACAAACTCTTCCGCCGGGATCAGTTTTCCTTCCTGAATATGCTTTTGGTAAAGCGGCGCCATGTCCTTTTGCAGGTAATCTGTGCAGGTTTCGAGGAAAAAATCAAAGTTATAGTGCAAATCCCGGTCCGGGCGTTGATAATAGGCCAGCATATCGAGCATCAGTTGGTGCAGGTTGCGCTGTCCGTTGCTGCCTGTTTTCATGGCATTGTCGAGGAAAAAAGCGAATACGCAACCGCGCAGGTAGGGCAGCCGCTCGATGTCCGGGTCGATAAAAAAACTGTCCGCCACCGTACTGTTGGGCGCTTCCCGCTCCGGCGAGTGGTATAAACCGTCGAAAAAACGATCATTGAGCCGCTCTACATACTGTTCCGGCGTGACGAAACCGCCTTTCAACATGTTTTTCAAGGCAAAATACTCCGTAAAACCCTCACTGAACCATGCGAGTTGCATATCGTCGGCATGGCATCCGTTGCGGATTTTGCACCCGATCCAGTCGTGCATCAGTTCGTGGTGAAACAGGTGATACAAATCTTCCACCACCAGCCGTTTGTGCGGCGTGGCAAATGCCGCAAAGGAATTGGTCAGCCCCGTACCGAGATAGGAAACCCGCGTCGAAACAAATACCTGCCCCGCCGATGATGCCGGACGGACGGCGAGCGGCGTAAAAGTGACCGTATAAAAGGGCACGTCGAAATCCTGCCAAAAATCCCGCTGGAGCGCCACCGTTCGCCGGAGCATCGACAGCAGGCTGTCGTCATGAAAACCCCAATCCTTGCCCCGGATGGCCATCCACACCGGTTTGCCCTGCACATCCGCGCGGTGCAACCGGTAGTCGCCACCTACAAACACCGATTCGAGCCAGCGCAGGTTGGGGAAGGTAAAACCTTGTACCATTGATCCCGAAGCGAAACTGTTGTGCAACTTCCAGCCTGCAGGGACATTGTGCCATTCCACCGTCACTTCGTAAACATCGCTCCATTTCGGCACTATAAAAAGGGCGCTTCCCAGAATGTGAAAATAACCGGGTTGTAAAATAGGGCGGAAGGCTTTGTCGTCCGGAACGCTCTCGTCCGGAAAATCCTGTACTACTTCATAAGTCAGTTGCAAATCCTGCCCGGGTGCGTGTTCGAGCAGGACAAAAAGCGTGTCCGCGTCCATACGCAACCGGCAACCGGAAGTCGTGCAAGTCAGTTTTCGGATACAGCGAAACAACTTTTCCGCATTGCCGAAGCGGGTGGGAATCGCAAGCTCCGTCTCGCCGTCGGCATCGCCTGCAAACCAGGCGTTGACTTGCAGCCGCAGCGATCCGTTCTGCAACAAAGGAGTTATTTCGTAGCGGACAGGTTTGGAAAAACCGGTACAGGGGGAGAGCAGCAGACAAACGAACAGCAGGGAGCGCATTCGTAACCGAAGTTTGGGTGAAACCATTGTCACCACGCAAGGGCGCGGCGGCGGAGTGTCGGCGGATTAAATTGATTAAGAATATCTTATGCAGCGAGCGGATTAAAACAGGTAGCAAACTTAAACATTCGTTTTCAAAAAACAAGCAATTTTTTCCGGGTTTCCGTGTTCAAAATTCAAATGCCGGATATCCGGCGAGGGATTCGTATCCAGACAGTGCTGGTAGGTTTTGTCGTAATAGCGCAGCGCGATTTGGGCGGCTGCGGCAAAGTTGTCCTGTTGCAGGGCTTCGAGGGCCGCTTTGAGGTGTTGGCCGCCGAGTTTTTTATCTATTTTCAAAAACGCGGCTTCGAGGTCGGCCTTATCAGTGAGCACGTAGTCATTCAACAGGTTTTGAATGCGGGCTCCCTCGGGTATTTCCACGTTCAGCAGTGTCGCGGCTTTCATTTTTTTCCAGAATCCGTCGGGGATAAAAACCCGTCCGATACTCCGGCTTTCATTCTCCAGCCAAACCCGCCGCGCGGGATCGATCTTCGAAAGCGCATCGAACAAGTCATTTTCAAACTGCTCCACCGTCGGTTGCGGCGCTTCGCCGATAAACCCGAATGCCGAGCCTTTGTGGTGGGCAAGTTGCTCCAAATCAATGATTTGTTCTCCTAAATCACTGAGCGCATGGAGTATTTTTGTTTTCCCGGTACCCGTTTTACCACCGATTATGAGGATTTGTAATTGGTTGATCGGTGATTGGTGATTGCGCGCTAATTCGTCGGACGAATGCAGGATGTCTGCCTCCGGGAGACACGCATTATTGAATTGCTCAAGAATATATTGACGGTACGCTTTGTAGCCGCCCTCCAGCGTCACCACTTCGAAACCCGCCTGTCGCAGCAGCCAGGCCATGCTTTGGCTGCGTTGGCCGCCGCGCCAGCAGTGGACGGCCAGCCGTTTTTCAGGCGCCAGCATTTTTGCCTGCCGTACGAAATCCGCCATTTTCGGGCCCACGAATTCAAGCCCTAACTCCATTGCTGCCTCCTTGCTTTTTTGTTTGTACGCCGTACCCACCCGGGCGCGCTCCTCGTCGCTGAACAATGGAAAACTGTGTGCACCGGGGATGTGTCCCTGGGCATATTCGCCGGGCGAGCGCACGTCGAGCAGTACACGGCTGGTGCGTTCGTGGAGAAAATCGGGTGCGGAGCGGCGGTTATCCATTGTGGGGCAAAGATAGGTACGGGGTGCGGATCTTCTGGTGGCTGTCACGTAAGTACTTGAAAATTGGTCATTGGACATTAAAAATTGAACATTACTAAATTTTATATTTTTAAATTACTAATTTTAAATTTATTAAATATATAATGTTCAATGTACAATGCCCAATTTTCAATGTCCAATGACTTACGAGACACCTTCCAGACAAAGGAGGCGGTACATAAAAAATGAGGCGCAGCCATACGGCCGCGCCCCACGAAATTGGACTACAAACGCTTCTTTATGGTGGAGGGTGGAAGGTAGAGGGTAAAGGGTGGAAGGTAGAGGTTTGTGGCTATGCCGGCCGCCTACTACCTTCTACCCTCTACCTTCTACCCTCCACCTTCTGCCCTTTTTCAATTATTATTCACAACGCTTCCCGAACCCGAAACGGCCGTCTTGACATTGCCGCTGACGCTGAGTTTTACGTCGCCGGAGCCAGAGATCGCGACATCCGCCTGTTTGCCTTTTAATGCCGAGGCGTTGACGTCGCCGGAGCCGGAGATAGCGATTTCCTGTTCGTCGGCGCGGCCTTTCAGGGTCATGTCGCTGCTGCCGGAAATGGCGATTTCAAGTTCGCGCACGTCGAATTCGCCGGTAAAATCGCCGGAACCGCTGGTGGCAAGTTCGAATTCGTCGCTTTTGATGACCGATTCGGCCACGATGTCGGTGGAGCCGCTGCTGGCGAGTTCTCGGATGCTTTTGTAGGTGACGGTAATTTTGGCTTTGTAATTGGACCAATTGCCGTTTTTCATGCTTATTTCGAGGGTACTTCCTTTGACTTCGGTTTTGATCTTATCGGCATCGATGCCGCTGACTTCGAGGGTGACGCTTTCGGTGCTGCCTTCTTTGAGGATAACCTTGTCGAAACCGCCCGAAACGGCGATTTTATCGAAAGAAGAAAGCGAACGGGTGACGGTAGTTTGAGCGGAACTGCTGAAACTGAACAGGAAAAGGGCTGAGAGTGCGGTGAAAAGCAAACGTGATTTCATAAAAAGATGAGTTGGTGTGAAAGTCCTGCGATTGGTATGTTTTGCTGAAAAGACAGCCTGCGTTGCGCAAGGTTGCAGGGGATGGTTCAATTTGACGTTGCTTGATCATCAGTTTTTTGGGCACTCTTACTTTGAATGACGAATGGCGATTACATGATTGACGATTGACGAAGTTTCTTCGCGTTGCCCTAAATATTGGGCGCAACGCCCCACATCGTCAATCGTATTTCATGTATTCGCCATTCGTCATTCAAACATGAGTCATCACCGAAAATTCGGCATGAGTCAATGGGTCAAAACCCGCATTATTCAGTGTGTCACTTTCGGTTCCATTTGGCCGGCCTGGCTGATCCAGCTTTCCACTTCGTCCATGCGCGGCATGCGGCCGGCGCGGTTGGTGGCGGCATTGACTTCGGTCAGTTTGGCGTGCAGGTTGGAGGCGTTGCGGGTGCGGAGTTCTTTCACGGTGTCAACGCCGGCTTTTTCGAGCAGGTCGGAGAATTCTTCGCCGATGCCTTTGATGCGGAACAGATCGGCCATATTGACCCAACGCAGGATGTGCGCTTCTGCGATGCCGGTTTTGGCGGCCACTTCTGCGCGGCCTTTTTTGGAAGCGCCCAGTTCGAGCAGTTCTTCCACGGTGCCGATCCCGAGTTTGTCCTTGAGTGTGGCGGCGTAAACAGCGCCGATGCCTTCGATTTCAATCAGTTTGTAAGCCATGTTGCTTTCGTTTGAATTGTTAGTAATGTATTGAGTATGTTTGTTTTTCGGTGATTTTGTGGGCAAACATACGAAGGGAGAAGGTTTAATAACCAACTAAATCATCCAAAATGACTTGAAGTCTGACGAAAAATAAAGGTCATCAGGCCTCGTACTCCGTTTCTTTGTCTATTCGGCGGGAGCCATTCAAAGAGCCGGAGTATCTATGCGCTCCATCATGGAAAACGTATTATTCTCTTAACCAATTAAATATTTGTGCATGAAGCGTTTATTTTTTCTCACCCTGTGTACTTGTTGGTGCCTTGCCGCTCAAAACCTGCGCGCGCAAACACCCACTTCCCCTGTCAAATACCCGAATACCGCCACCGGCGAAGTGAGTGATGATTATTTCGGCACACGCGTCGCCGATCCATATCGCTGGTTGGAAGCCGATACTGCCGCTGCGGTAAAAGCATGGGTGGCCGAGCAAAACAAAGTGACGAACGATTATCTGTCCAAAATCCCATATCGCAACGAATTACGGGAGCGTTACGCCGAACTGTACAACTTTCCGAAGTATTCGGCTCCTTTTCAGGTCGGCAATTATTATTTTTTCTCCAAAAATGACGGCCTCCAAAACCAGTCGGTCATCTACCGCCAGAAAGGGCTGGATGGAGCGCCGGAAGTTTTTATTGACCCCAACAAAATGTCGAAAGACGGCACCACAGCTTTCTACATCGCGGGTATTTCGGGCGACGACCGCTACATCGCGATGAGCGTACAGGAGGCCGGCTCCGACTGGCAACCCATCTCGGTGTATGAAGTGGCAACGATGAAAAAACTGCCCGACGAGATCAAATGGGCCAAATTCGGCGGCGCCTCGTGGTGGAAAGACGGGTTCTTTTACTCGCGCTACCCCGAACCGGCCAAAGGCACGGAACTGAGCGGCAACAACCTGAACCACTCGGTTTATTACCACAAACTCGGCACGCCGCAGAGCCAGGACAAACTGATATATGCCGACCCTGCCAACCCGACTTACTACAACAGCGCGCAAGTCACCGAAGATGAAAAATACCTCATCCTGTATCAATCGCCGGGCACCGACGGCTTTTCCGTGCAATACAAGGATTTGAGCAAGGACGGGCCGTTCGTCACCTTGTTCAGCGGCTACCAAAACAAGAGCGGAGTGGTGTTCAACATCGGCAGCCGCTTCCTCGTGCAAACCAATATCGACGCGCCAAACTACCGCTTAGTCGAAGTGGACCTGAACAAACCGGACAAAGCCAACTGGAAGGAAATTCTGCCCGAAACGGAAAATCTGCTGGACGGCTGCTCTACCGGCGGCGGCAAACTTTTCGCCAGTTATTTGGAAAAAGCCACGAACCGCATTTACCAGTACGACTACGACGGCAAAAACAAAAAACCGCTGCAACTCCCGGGCCTTGGCGCGGCCGGTTTGCCCGGCGGGCGGGAGAAACACAAAACCCTGTTTTACAGTTATTCTTCTTTCCTGTATCCACCGACAATTTTCAAATACGAGGTGCCGACGGAAAAATCCTCCCCTTTCCAAAAAACACAACTGAAATTCAATCCGGAGGATTATGTAGAGCGGCAGGTGACGTACAAGAGCAAGGACGGCACCCCGGTCACCATGTTTGTCGTGCATAAAAAAGACTTGAAAATGGACGGCAACAACCCCTGCCTTCAGTACGGTTACGGCGGTTTTGGCGTCAATATGAGTCCTTATTTCAGCACGTCCCGGATTTTGTTGCTCGAAAACGGCGGCGTCTTCGCCATGCCCAACCTGCGCGGTGGCGGCGAATACGGCGAACAATGGCACAAAGACGGCATGTTGACGAAAAAGCAAAACGTCTTCGACGACTTCATTGCCGCATCCGAGTACCTCGTCGCCGAAAAATATACCTCCCCGGCCAAACTGGCTATCTCCGGCGGCTCCAATGGCGGCCTGCTCGTGGGCGCCTGCATGACCCAGCGTCCCGATCTCTATGCCGCTGCCTTTCCTGCGGTGGGTGTGATGGATATGCTGCGCTTCCAGAAATTCACGGTCGGCAAGGGTTGGGTGGTGGAATACGGCTCATCCGAACAAAGCCCGGAGATGTTCAAATACCTGCTCGGTTACTCGCCGCTGCACAACATCAAACCAGGGGTACACTACCCCGCCACGCTTGTGACGACCGCCGACCACGACGACCGGGTGGTGCCGGCGCACTCGTTCAAGTTCATCGCTGCGCTGCAAAAAGCGCAGGGCGGCAACGAATCTGCGCTCATTCGCATCGAAACCAACGCAGGCCACGGCTCCGGCAAGCCCACCTCGAAGATCATCGACGAGGTGACCGATATGTATTCTTTTTTCTTTTATAATACGAATACGGTGGTGAAGAAGGTGGAGAGGCCGTGAAGGTGCTCGACATATTATGAGGCTGACTCGTTAGTCAAATTTTTGACAGGATTACAGGATTTGCAGGATTTTATTTTATTGTAAACCAATAACTTATATCCGGCAAATCCTGTAATCCTGTCAAAAAACAACTTGTGCGACAGCCTCATTTTTATGAATGAATTTTTCAAATCACCTCGCCCCACCTGTCCCGCGGGCAGTTGTACGAAAAAATCGTACAACTGAAATTGGAGTCATCAGAAAAACAAGCCGAAGGGTGGGTACAATCTGTACCTATCCTCTGTTCGCATTTGCAACCGGGGTACATTTTGTACCCTGGTTGAATGAAGCAAAGCGTTACAATTTGTAACGGTTTCCGTGTAATTCAGGGACTGTTTACAGGGATGCTACAATTGTGCAGAATGTTTTAAAAGTGGCTACCCCGCCCCATATGAGATAGCCACTTTTCAGAAACTCCCAGTCATCAGTCACTATTACTCTTCCGGGAAAGCCCCGCGTTTTTGCAAATGCAGGAAAATATTCATCGTCAGACCCGGCACGATTTCGATGTCATTTTTCCAGGAAACAGTGCGCCACTCGCCGCCCACCTCTGCCACAATGACCAATTGGGCCTCGGTGGAAATCCAAAATACTTTTTTTACACCAAAATTGAGCAGTTTTTCAATCTTCCGGGAGATGTAGCCCATTTCGGTCATGGCGTCCAAATCCGCCTCTATGTCCACTTCAAAGGCCAGCAAAGGCGGTACGTCTGAATAGTGTTTGTTAATTTTCGCGCCGGACATCACTTGCGCGTCGTACACAAAAATATCACCGGCCAAATTGTCGCCTTTGCTGATATGCAAGCCCGCCTCGTTGCAGTGAACGGTGTAATTTTCAAGACCAAAATGTTGGAGAAGAAGCGAGAGCACATAAATATGCACTTCTCCCTGAAGTGTGCTGCTGCCCATGATGTCTTCCAGAGTTTTCGTTTTGTTCAACACGGATTTGTAGCCCTTCCGGTAAATGGGCAGTCCGTCCATAGTCTCATAGACCAAATAATCCGGTACTTTTCGTGCTTTGCGCGGCTGCGGCGCTGCGGCAACTGCTTCCATATCTGAAAATTTTGAACAAACTTACGGTAAAAATCTGAGAAACAAAGCGGCTACCCCGCCAAATCGAGATAGCCGCCCCCTAATCCCTACTCCCCAATCCCCCAATCACTAAATAACTTCCACCCACCTCCCCGGCACCGTCGCCCGTATCCGGTTGTCGTACATCGCCTCGCAGGCCACCGTCGGCAGGTAATACCGCCCGGCGTAGGCCGCATTGAGTTGGATGCGATAAACGCGGGTATCAGGCTGGTTGCCGTAGGTCATCGGCAGATCGAAGTAGGTGTTCACCCGATCGTCGCGCACGTCCTGGTAGTCGGAGGGGCTGTTGGCCACGCCGGAAACGCCGCTCATACGCGCATTGAGGATTTCCCAACCGGAGGGGAAAGTCTGAGATAGCGCCAGTTCGTTGAAAGGGAAGCGGAACGCGGAGTTGCGTTTGAGCGTCACTTCCGCCACAAAGTCGGTGCCCTGCGGCAGGCGGCTGATGTCGACCGGGTTGCCTTTGGTGTCGGTGTAGCGGATGCTCATAGCGATGTTGCTGGCTGCGGCGTTCTGGTCGCCCACCACCGGGCGGGCGTTGACGATGAGGCGGGCGTACATTTTGGCGGAGCCGTTGTTTTTCACCGCCACTTTCGAGCCATCGCCGGTAAAATTCACCGTGCTGATGGGTTTGCTGCTGTCGCCGTTTTTATAATTGCCCTCGGTCGCCGAAGGCTTGCCGAAGGCGACGCCATTGATCTTGTATGCAAACGCGCCGTTGCCGTTGCCGAAATTTTTGGTCACGTATTTCGACAAAGCACGCAATGAAGTGGCGAGGCTCTGGGTGTTCCAGTACCAGCCCTGCTCTTTGCCGAGTTCGGTGCAGACGTAGTTGGCCATTGCCTGGGCGCGGGTCACGTCGCCGATGGACGTGTAGGTTTCGAGGATGAGCGCCCGGTCGCGGAGGTCGCTGCCGTAGGTGCTGCCCCACCAGTCGTAGTGCCAGTCCTCGCGCCATTTGGCGGCGATGACCTCTTTGGCAGCCTCGGGTTTGCCCGACTGGGCATAGGCGGCGGCGAGCAGGTAGGCACATTGGGAATACATATCCTTTTTCTCGCGCAGGCGGTTCATGCCGGCGAGGTCGGGTTTGCCGGCAAGGGCGAGCGTGTAGAGGCGATAGGCCTGGGTCAGGTCGCTGTCGTAGTAGCGCCACCCGTCCGACGGCTGCGCGCCGGAGGACGGGGGATTCCACTGACGGCTCATAGTGGTTTGATAACCAATCCATTTTTCCAGAATACCCGCCGGAATCGCGTAACCCTTGTTTTTGGCCTCCAACAGGAAATGCCCCGCGTAGGTGCTGCTCCAGTCGTTTACCTCCGAGCCGCCGGGCCAGTAGGAAAAACCGCCACCCGACTGCTGGAAATTGCGGAGTTTGTCGATCGCCGCCGTGACGTTTCTGGTGATTTCGGTTTTTTGTTTGTCAGTAAGCGGGGTCAGCAAATCCACATAGAGTTGCGGGAAGGCCCCCGAAGTGGTCTGTTCCACACAGCCGTGCGGATACTGGATCAAATACTCCAGGTGGCGGCTCAGGTTGATCGCCGGCAGGGCGCTGACTTCCAATACCGCCGATGAAATATCGGTGAACTGACCGGGATCAAAACTGCCCGACCACTCCTGACCGGCCTCGATAGCGCCCTCCCAAACGCTGGAAACTATCGGATTGGGGTTCCGCACGAGCAGTTCGATATCCTGTGAAACGGATTCTCCCCCGCCTTGTGCGTGGATGCTGAATCTGGCGACGCCCGTTTTATTGCCCACTTTCAGGTCGAAATAAGTCATTTGTTCGCCGGGTTTGTCAAAGTTCAGCGAATTGGAGCCGCCGCCCTGAACGCTGACAAGGCCCGACTTTTCCTGCACCCGCACGGTGGCGTTTTTGACCTTGTTTTCCATAACAAATACATCGACGGGCAATCGCAGCGTCTCGCCGGGACCGAGCACACGCGGCAAGGTGGGCAAAATCATGAGCGGTTTGCGCACCGGGCAGGTTTTTTCAGCCATGCCGTAAGCGCCTTTGGAACCGGGCGCCGGGGCAGAACAGACAAGCATGGCCCGCACCGAACCGACGTAGTTGTCGATGTTGAGCGTATGCTTCGCGGTTTTGCCTTTTTCCAAATAAAACGGCCCGATGTGGACGACCGCGGGTTTGAAACGATTGACCTGTGCGGAACCGCGGGCTTTGCGGTTGATGCCGTCGCCGCCGACCGAAAGGATGCGTTCGAGTTCGGCGCCGTAAGCGCCAAGCACGTAATCGTAGATGTCCCAGGTCTTGACGCCGAGCGCTTCGCGGGCAAAAAAAGTGTTCCAGGGATTGGGCGTCTCGAAGCGGGTGAGGTCGAGCAGGCCCTCGTCGACGATGGCGAGGGTATAAGCGCAGGCTTTGCCAGAACTTTCGCTGACGCTGACGGTAAAGGGTTCGCCGGGTTTCAGCACCTCGGGCATGTCCAACTTCGGCTGCAAGTGCGTCTGCGGATTTTCGATGTTGATGGGCGTCACGCCGTACATCCGGATCGGGAGATCGTTCTTAGTCTGGGCATGGGGTTGCAGCAGGCTGATATGGGCGTAAACGGCGGGCGCCATTTCTTCTGTTGCCTTGAATTTCAATACGTTATCGCCGGTTTTAGCGTCGAACCACAGATGCTGCGCCACACGGGTGCCGTTCTCGACGGTCAATAAAATGCGCCCGTTTTCGCTGGCCGGTACTTTCAGCGTGACTTCTTCGCCGACGTTGTATTTCGGCTTTTCTACGGAAAAAGGCAACATGGCCGCCGCGTTGCGGTTGCTGCCGTTTTCTTCGTTGTCGGGGTAGCCGCTCCAGAAAAAGTCGCCGCCCGCATGGCCGCCGTCTTCATCGACCGCCCGCACGAGGTAACGTCCCCATTGGGTGGGCAGCACGTGCCAGGTCGTCATACCGCGACCGTCGGTGGTGAGGGTTGTTTTTTCGACGGCGTTCACGTGGTTGGCGGAATTGAACTGCGCCACGTCGGAATTGGCGTCTTCATCCCACCACCAGCGCCAATCGCAGCGGTAGAGGCCGACTTCGATTTTTCGATTGGGCTGTGGCCGGCCGTTTTTATCCACAACGATAAATTGCAGGTTGCCGCCGAATTGCTGCGGTACTTCTTTGTTGCCGTATTTATCGGTCGGGATGCGCAGGCCGACAAAACGGGGATAAGGAAAATAGTCGAGTGCGAAGTTGTCGATACTGAAATCGCCGCTTTTTTCGAAGGCGCGAATGCGGAAATTGGCGATGATCTTACCGGGCGCGGCGTCGGTTTTGCCGAGACTGAGCGGCACATTGGCCTGACCGTTGTCGTCGGTTTCCGCATCGAAAAGGATTTGCGGATCGCTCGAAAAATGCCTTGCCGGGTCGTCGAACACGAAGTCTTTGTAGGTGTCGAATTCGGTTTTTACCGCCCGCATTTGAAGTTCTACTTTGGCTTTCAATCCTTTAGCGATGGCGCCGTGCAGCCATTTCACCGATAATTTGCCTGTGAGATTTTCGTCGTCGCCGGTCAGTTCTTTTTTTCCGAAATCCAGGTCGAGTTTCAAACGGTTGGGCTTCACGGTCTCGATTTTCAACTGACGGGTGAACGTCGCGCCGCCGACCTGCACCTTCGCCGTCCAGTCGCCCGTCGGGGCATCGGCGCGGGTGGCGCAATGGAGCGGGTAAACGCCGCCCGAGTTTTTGGCCGAAACGGTGCGGAATTGCAAAGCGCCGCGCGGGTCGGTGAGTTCGAGCGTGACCGGGTGACCGTCGGGCAGTGAGCCAATGTTATCTTCCAGGACGAAGTTCAAAAAGAGAGAGTCGCCGGGCCGCCAAACACCGCGCTCGCCATAGAGGTAACCTTTCAACCCCTTTTGCGTTTCCACGCCCGCCACATCGAAACGGCTGAGTGAGAGCGAGTTGCCGTCGGCCATGCGCAGATAACCTTTGCTTTCGCCGAGCGTCGCTACCGCTACAAAAGGCGATTCGCGCAAATCTTCGAAAGTAGCGGAGCCGTCGCCGTCGGTGCTGATTTTGGCGATGGACTGGAGTTGATAATTGAACAGTTCCACTTCCACACCGCTCAGGGGTTCGGCGGTATGGAGGTTTGTCACGGCGACGAACAACGAGTGGTCTTTGCCGCGTTTGCCGGTGAGACCGAGATCGCTGACGAATACGTTGCGCTTCGCAAAGTGCTCGGAATTATAGTATTCCCGGGCACAGGGATTGTCGCGATTGCTCCATTCGTATTCTTCCCCGTCTTCGTCGTACCAGTCGTCGCCATAATAAACGCCGCGGTAGCCGCCCATGATGCTGCGCAGTTGTCCGTCGTCGTCGGTGCGGGTGGTGTAGGCTAAATCGTCCTCCTCAACTTCTTGTTGAGTTGTTGAGATGTTGAGTTGTGGAGATGTTGAGATGTTGAGTTGTTGGGAGCCGTCGTCGGCAGTAGCCGTCGTGCAGGTATAATCGACATAGCCTTTTCGGAAAGCGAGACGCACCTGGTAGATCGCACCGGGGTCCTGTTGAATGATGTCTTTGAGGTCGAGCGCATACCGTTGCCACGCTTGCGACGATGCCTGCGGGTTGAGGGCGCTGAGGGTGATTTTTTTCTGTAAGATAATTTTCCCCACGCGTTCCAGTTCGCGGTCGCCTTCGAGTTCGTTCACCTGCAAGTACTGGAGAATGTTGGCGTTGTAAATTTTGAACACCTCCACGTCCACCGCGCGCAGGCCGACGGCTTCGAAGGGAAAAATGACGCCGCCGTCGGCATTCTGAGGAATGACAGCGCCGCGGCCCACGAGCCGGACGGCGGGTTTGAGGTCTTCAAATACGATCTTCCAGTCGCTGCGCTCTTTCATGGAAGCGCCCGCGATATTTTTGATGCCCGCTTCCACACGCAGACTTTTCCAGCCTGAAATGCGCGCGCCGGGGTAGGCGCGGACGAAGTTACCGTCGATCGCGTAGGTCAGGTTGCCGGTGTAGTCGTCGAGCCGGATGAGGCCACTCAGGTCCTGCGTGGGCAAAATCGGGTCGGAGAAATTGAGCACAATATACTGGCCCTCCGTCTGCACGGCTTTGGCGCTGAGCACGACAAACTCGTCGAGCGCAGGCACCATTTGTTCCAGGCTGCCTTCGTTATCGACGTCGATCGGGTCGCCCGACCAGGAAAGTACGACCTGTGAACGGACGTTGCCGCGTTCAACGTCGTTGACATAGAATTCATGGGTGAGGCTGTTGTGCACCCAACCGATGCTGAGGGTTTTATTGCCCTGTTTGGCATGGAGCATTTTTTCGACGGCGGCATGGTCCACTTCGTCGCTGAGGAGGATGCGTCCTGTGAGCATCTGTATTTTCAGGTTGTCGGGCTGTGTGGTACGCAGACCATCCACGATGACTTCGTAAGAGATTTCGCGCACATTGAACTCAAATTCAAAGACTTTGGCCTCTTTGGGCACGTCCTTGAAGAGTTTGCCCAAAGCAACCTTGCCCGTATATTTTTCACCATAAGGCAGCGGTTCGGTGGGTTGGAGCAGGATGGTGCGGTCATCTTCCCACACCGCGTCGCCGGAAATGGAAGGCGACACGGAAAAAAGATTCCCCGCGACTTTTTGACCTATTTGTTCGGCGCTCACGGTAGGGTTGATGAAGCGCACCCGGATGGCATCGTCGCGCCCGATGGCGCCGCTCGTGTAGGCATACACGTATTTTGAAATGGCGAGGTAATAGGCTTCGTTTTTGGCGAGTTTACCGCAGGATTCAAAGAGAATAAAAGTAAGGGGCAAAGAACAAAGGGCAAGAAGCAAACGGAGATTTCGCATGGGTCGGGTGACAGTGAAAGGTGATTGGAAAACGGTTCGGGAATCGGTTTTTGATGGGATAAATGTAGGCGGTTTTCCTCCTGAAAATGAAAGCCCGGGGGTGATTTCTATTATTCGTATTTTCTGTTTGAGCATCCGGAATACATCCATGCTTTACATTACCCGAAGGAAAAGCATATTCTGCATCTATCTGTCAGTTATGCGGATTTTGAAGACATACATTTTGCGATTTCATACAATTGCAGGAGTTTTACGCTTCATTTGCTTAAATAAGCGCCAGGATCAAAATAAAGTCATGAAAAAATTGCTACTGCTATCGTTGTGCGGCTTGTTGCTGCCCTTGCCGGGTTTTGCCCAAACCCCGGTTGAAAAAATCAACTCCTCTCTCCGGCAACGCATGGCCGCCGCACCGGATGAATTCCAGGAAGTCATTATCCAACTTTCCGACCAGGAAGATACCGGGGCGATGCTGGAAACTTTCGAGACCAACAAAACACCTCTGCGCACCCGTACCTACGAAGTCATAACCCGCCTGCAAGCCAAAGCAGCGGCAACGCAGCCTGTTGTAATAAATCGTTTGCAACAATTGGAAGGCGTCGAAGTGACCTCCATCTATCCGGTCTGGATTGTCAATGCGATCTTTGTACGGGCAAAAGCCGCGGCAATCGAACGGATGGCCGGATGGCCTGAAGCCGGAATGCTTTCGTGGAACGCACCCGCTGAACTCGAGACATTTGTCAGCAAGGGTATGATGCCGCCCACTCCCAATGGCAAAGAGCCGGGACTGACGGCCATCAAAGCGAATTTTATGTGGAATCTGGGTTATACCGGCTATGGCCGCAAAGCATTGGTCATCGATACCGGCGATGATGGCGAGCACCCGGCACTGATCGCCAACTTTTGGGGCAATCAGGTGCCGGTAGATGAAGCCTGGCATGGCAGTGCCTACCCGGAAGATTGTGCCGATCACGGTACGCACGTCACCGGGACCGTTTGCGGCCTCGATCGCAAGACCAACGATACCATCGGTGTGGCCTACAATGCCCATTGGATGGGTGGCCCCATGCAGTTTCCGGTAGGAAATGCAACAGGCTGTGAAGTGGAATTTTCACAAACCATTTATTCCGAGACAGTTACCATGCAGTGGGCACTCAACCCGGACGGCGATGTAAATACCATTTCCGACCAGCCCGATGTCATCAACTGTTCCTGGCGCTCGCCGAATTTTGACTGCAATTCCTCTGTCAATTTGCTCAATTCCGTAGAAGCGGCAGGTATCGGCGTCGTTTGGGCGCAGGGCAACGAGGGGCCCGGCGCATCTACCGTAACTTCAGGCGCTTCCATGAACATGGGTTTAGTCAATACTTTTGCGGTCGGCGCCGTGAACGGCAGCAACGCTGCATTCCCCATCGCCGGTTTTTCGAGCAGGGGCCCCACCCCTTGCAGCGGCAGCGGCTCGCTCAAAATCAAACCGGAGGTATGCGCGCCCGGTGTCAGTGTGCGATCTTCCGTCAACGGAGGCGGCTACGAGGCTTTCGACGGCACCTCCATGGCCGCGCCGCATGTCGCCGGCGCCATCGTGCTGTTGCGCGAAGCATTCCCGGAATTGTCGGGCATCCAACTCAAAACGGCGCTGTACAATACGGCGAAGGACCTGGGCACTGCCGGTGAAGACAATACTTACGGTATGGGAATGATTGACCTGCAGGCCACTTACAACTATCTGATCGATCAGGGCAATACGCCGGTGCCGCCGGTGCCGGTCGAGCGCGACGTGCTTGTTATCGATACAAAGGTGAAAGGCATTTGCAAGGGGCCCGTCGGCGCGACGATCACGTTTGAAAACGCCAGCCCGCAAACCATCAACAGCCTGCAAATTGTGTACGGGGTGGAAAACGGGATACAACAGACGTTCGACTGGACCGGCGAATTGCTGCCCAACACGTATACATCGGTTGAATTGCCGGCGATCGACGGAATTTCGCCGGGCACCCACGTTTTCGTAGCGGAATTGACGAATCCCAACGGCCTGTCCGATTCCCGCCCGCTGAACAACCGTTTCAAACGGCAGCTAGTCATGGCCGACGAAAACTATCCGACCGCAAGCGTGTCGCCACAGCAAACACTGCCGGTATGCAGCGGCAGCAAGGTATTGTTGCAATATACCGGTACGCTCGAGCCACAGGAAAAAGTGCAGTGGTTCATCAACGAACTTGGCAATCCGATCTCCGAAGGAGACAGCTATCTGACCCAACCCATCACTCAAAACACCACTTATTACGTCAATACCGCCGAAGTATTCAATACCGGGAAGCCCGAACTTCCGCCCAATTCAAATTCCACCAGCATCAACGGGGCTTTGTTGTTCGACGTTGAAAAACCCTTTACACTTAAAACGGTCAAAGTGTATACGGAAAATACGGGCGGGCGATTAATCAAACTACTCGACAATGCGGGCAATCAGGTGGCGTTCAAATTGGTGTCGGTTACCCAGACAGGAGGACAAAAAGTCAGCCTCAACTTTAAAGTACCTGTCGGTCAAGATTATCAACTTACCGTTGCCAGCGGCGAACCGTTGAAACAGACAGCCACTCAACCCGGCTATCCCTACAAAGTGCCCGGCGTATTGAACATTTTCAGCGGCAAAACTGCCTCTGGAATTATCACCCCCGGGATTTACTATTACTTCTTCGACTGGGAAATCGAAGTGCCGCAGGTATGCGGGCGCATTCCCGTGCCGATCCAGATATCCGGTCTGACAGCGCCGGCGGTAAGTTTCAGCGCTTCCGAAGATACCGTTTATGTATCCAACGGCGGCAGCGTGAGTTTTACCGACCAGACGGCCGGCGCCGTTTCCTGGCATTGGGATTTTGGCAACGGACTGACAAGTACCGTACAAAATCCCGGCACTGTTTTCAACCAACCAGGCACCTATCAAGTGCGGCTGTTGGCCGGTGTCGCCGATGGCTGTTCCAACATCGCGGAAAAAACCATTGTCGTTTTACAAACCGTGTCGGCCAATGAAGTTCGGATTGCGCCTGAAAAAGTGTCGATGTTTCCCAACCCGGCTACCAACCAACTGTTTGTGGAATTTCTGGAGCCGACACCCGGCGATCTGAACGTCGGCATCTTTGATATGTTGGGCCGGAACATCCGGCTGCCGAACAACGCCGTTTCCGGCGGCGAAGTGATGCAATTCGACATATCGACGCTCCCCCCCGGCGTTTATTTCGTTCATTTGAAGTCGGACAACCATTTCTGGTGGACTGGAAAATTTGTAAAAAATTAAGCCATGTGCCTGGTTTTAACCTGCGATTTTAATCGTGGGAGAACAGGAATGCCGGATAAGCTAACGGTTTCTACCGTTTTTAACTATTGACAAAAGCGTGTGCCAATTGCGTGCAAATAAAAAAGGAGTTATGAACGAAAGTTCATAACTCCTTGATTTTAAAGTCGGGACGACAAGATTCGAACTTGCGACCACACGCCCCCCAGACGTGTACTCTACCGGGCTGAGCTACGTCCCGTAGCATGAAATAAAAGCGTTCTCTCCCCTAAAACTATCGCGCTTTCTCATTCGTCGGAACAATAGGATTCGAACCTATGACCTCACGCGTGTGAAGCGTGCGCTCTAAACCAACTGAGCTATGCTCCGTATTTGTTTATCCTTTCTCACTCTCTCACGTCTCTCATCTCCTCTCACACCTCCTGGTCGGATCAACGGGATTCGAACCTGTGACCTCCACGATGTCAACGTGGCGCTCTAACCAACTGAGCTATGACCCGTATTGCGATTTCCATTCCCTCTTTTTCTTTGGGGACGCAAAGGTACAACGCGCTACCCCAAAAAAACAAGTCGCTTGAAAAAATTCCCGGATTGCCCGAAAAAACTGTGCTTTGTAAAAAAACCAAACCTTTCGCTACCTTTGGCGCAGTTAAAAACAAGTCATTTCCAAACCCGCTGACCGCACAACAACCGGAATGAAAGAACAAATCCAACAATTGATCGCTGCCGGACAAACCAAAGAAGCCCTCCACCTGCTGGTTCAAATCACCGGCGACGCCCTCCTTTTGCAGGCACAGTACAACAACGGCGAAAAACAATTCAACCTCGGTCTGATCGATTTCGGCGAATGGCAGCGCATCCAGTCGCGGGTCAATTTTGCAGCGCTGGAAATGGCAAGCAAACCTGCCGCGCCCGCCGGCTCATCATCTTCTTCCGATTCCACTTCGGCGGGGCAGTCCGGAAGTTCCTCCGGACAAGCAAGTGCCAACAAAACGAAGGTATTTATTTCCTACAACCACGGCGACTCGGAAGTTGCCCGGCAGGTGTGTACGTACTTAGAGAAAACCGGGTTGGACGTCATTATTGACGTAGACGATATGGCGGCCGGCCGGTCCATCATGGAGTTTATACAGGACAGCATTAAAAAAGCGGATGCAGTCGTTTCGATCGTTTCTTCCAAAAGTCTGCAATCCGGCTGGGTGGGCCAGGAAAGTGTAGCCTCCATCTATGCGGTCTGGTTGGCCGATAAAAAGTTCATTCCGGTCAAATTGGACAGTGTGGCATTCGATATCGATTTTCACATCTCTACTACGGAAGGTTTGGCTCTGAAAATCAAAGAGTTGAAAACCAAAATAAAGAAACTGGAATCCCTCGACGGCGACGCGCGCGCATCCCGCGAAGATTTGGCGCGGATGACCGAATTGAAAAACAACCTGGGGAAAATCATCCAACGTTTTACGAGCGTGCTCATGCTCGATATCAGCGGCAACAATTTTGAACCCAATATGAAAAAAGTGCTGTCCGCTATTCAATCCTAAGCACTCCGACCCAATTTACCCATCACATATTCTTTATGACTCCGCCCGATCGGCAGCACCCGACCGGCGATCTCGACCTCTGCGGCGGAAAAGGATTCGATTTTGTCTACGGCCACGAGAAACGAGCGGTGGATGCGCAGGAAATTGTCGGAGCGCATCAGGTCCTCGAGCTCGCCGAGCTGGTAATGGGTGTTGTACGCCTTGCTTTTCGTCACGATGCTTACCGAGTCTTTCAGGCTCTCGATGAACAGTATTTCATCGAGGTAGATCTTCACCGAACGTTTGTTCACGGTAAAGAAATAGTAACCCCGCACGGGTTGCGCAGGCTTGGTATTGGCCTGCAGGTCGGGTACGCGGTGCGGCTGTAACAGTTTGTTGACGGCCTTTGTGAAGCGGCTGAAGTCGATGGGTTTCAGCAAATAATCCACCACCTGCAAATCGAAGCCCTGCACGGCGAATTCGTGATAAGCCGACGTGACGATGACCTTCGGCGGGTGCAACAGGGTCTTGACAAACTCCAAACCGCTGAGTTTCGGCAGATTGATATCAAGAAAAATCACGTCCACCGGGTGCATCCGCACCACATCGAGCGCCTGAATGGCGTCGTTACAGATGTGCGTGAGGTTGAGGAACGGCGTTTGGGAAATATACTCGGAGAGAATTTCGGCGGCCAGCGGCTCGTCTTCCACGATAATGCAGCGTAATTGGTTGTTCATAGTCAGAAATTTGAAATTGGGAAAAACAGTTGTGATTACAAATGCAAAAGTGAATTGAAAAGACCCGGACACACCACTAAAGGATGCATTCGGGTCTCCGCTCATTCGACGAAATTACCAACAATGTGACCGAATCGATCACTGCAACCCCCAAACTACAAATAACTGTCACTGCCCCTGCTACTGCTTACTGCTACTGCTACTGCTTACTGCTACTGCTACTGCTTACTGCTACTGCCCCTGCTACTGCTTACTGCCCCTGCTACTGCCTACTGCCCCTGCTACTGCCTACTGCCCCTGCTACTACTTCACCACGCCCAACGATTTCCCAACCTTCGTAAACGCGGCCACCGCTTTTTCCAAATGCGCCTGCTCGTGGGCGGCGGAAAGTTGCACCCGGATGCGCGCTTTACCCTGCGGCACCACCGGATAAAAGAAGCCAATGACGTAAATGCCTTCATCGAGCAATTGCCGGGCAAATTGTTGTGCCAGCGGCGCCTCGTACAACATGACGGGGGTGATCGGATGTTCGCCCGGCACGATATCGAACCCCGCCGAGGTCATGGCCTGCCTGAACCATCTGGTGTTGGCCTCCAGGCGGTCGCGCAGGGTGGTGGAGCCGCTCAGTAATTCCATCACCTTGATGCTGCCGCCGACAATGGAAGGCGCTACCGTGTTGGAAAACAGGTAAGGCCGCGAACGCTGGCGCAGGATCTCCACGATCTCTTTTTTGGCCGAAGTAAAACCGCCCGAAGCGCCGCCGAGCGCCTTGCCGAGTGTGCCGGTGATGATGTCGATGCGGTTCATCACGTTGCGGTATTCGTGGGTGCCGCGGCCCGTTTTGCCGAGAAAACCCGTGGCGTGGCATTCATCGATGCCCACCATGGCTTCATATTTTTCTGCCAGGTCGCATATTTTATCCAATTGCGCAATGGTACCGTCCATCGAAAATGCGCCGTCGGTGAAGATGAGTTTTCGGCGGGCATTGCCTGCATTGGCTTCCTTCAGGCAGTCCTCCAACGCGTTCATGTCGTTGTGCTTGTAGCGAAAACGCTTCGCTTTGCACAGGCGGATGCCGTCGATGATGGAGGCGTGGTTGAGTTCGTCGCTGATGATGGCGTCTTCTTCGCCGAGCAAGGGCTCGAAAAGGCCGCCGTTGGCGTCGAAAGCGGCGGCGTACAGGATCGTATCTTCCATACCGAGGAAGCCGGCGATGCGGTGTTCGAGTTCTTTGTGGATGTCCTGGGTGCCGCAGATAAAACGCACCGACGACAGTCCGTATCCATGCGTCCGGATGGCTTCGATGGCGGCTTCTATGACGGCAGGGTGGCTGCTGAGGCCGAGGTAGTTGTTCGCGCAAAAGTTGAGCACTTCCTGCTGGGCTGTGGTATCGATCACCGGGCCTTGCGGCGAGGTGATGACGCGTTCTTCTTTGTACAGGCCGGCATCGCGGATGCCCTGGATTTCGCTTTGGAGAGATGATTTTACGTTGGTGAACATAGGAAAGGGGAGTGTTTTTGCCACCAGGCGCATATAAAATTTTTCCATGGAAAAATTTTATATGCGCCTGGTGGCAAAAACACTTACGGATTTAGAGTGTCAATGGATAGGCATGATGATCGCATACGCGGGCAAGATTTTCAGTCGAAATATCTCAAACGCCGGGCGAAGATATGATGCCGCGAACATTGACAAAAAACAAAGATTTGCATATAACGTCAAACCCATCAGTTGATCCAAAAATTGTAAATGCGTTTGCAGCAACATGAGTCATCCCGAATTTTTACTTCCCCCGCACGCTGAACGATATCCGCCGGTTTTTCGCCTTGTTTTCCGGCGTGTCGTTGGGCGCTACTGGGTGCTGCTCGCCGTAACCTTCGGCTTCGAGGCGGTCGGCGGCGATACCTTTGGCGGTCAGCCAGGCCAGGCAGGTTTTGGCGCGCTCGTCGCTGAGTTTCATGTTGGCTTTGTCGTTGCCGTCGGTGTCGGTGTAACCGCCGATGCGGAGTTGTACCGCCGGATATTCGTTGAGGATGGCAAGTACGGCGTTCAGTTTGACTTCCGATTCGGGCCGGAGTGTGGCTTTGTTCACATCGAACATGATTTCAGGAAAATCAAACCATTTGTTTTTGTCAATCGCTGCGTTGGCATCCTGCACAAACGCCAGCATGGCGGCTTCCTGGGTGCCGGCAGGGAATGTCAACACCGGCTTGGCGGGTTCCGGAGTCGCGGGTGCAGGCACTTCTACTTTTGCCGCTTCCGGCCGGACCGAACAATATTTCATGTATAAAATAATGCCGCCGCCGATTCCGAGCAGCAACAGCAGCGGCCAGATCCATCGGTTGCCGGTAACCGCTTCCGTGCCGGCGCTGACAGCGCCACCCAGGTCGGACAAACCGAGGATGGAACCCAACCCTGTGGGCAATGCACCGAGTATGCTGCTTTTTTGGCCCTGGAGCAGGTTGGCAAGCCCGGAAACGTTGAGCCCGTCGGTGTTGATTTTTTTGCTCAAAAACCCCATCACAAGCGGGCCGACCATCCCGAGCAAAGAAGATACGGAAGATGATTTTGTGCCCGAATAAGCCGCTATTGCGTTGGTGATGGCGGGTACTTTAGCGCCAAAGATGCTGCCGAGCAATTGACCGGCGGCGTCTTTGGGGTCATTGTGCGCAAGGTTGCCGCCACCGAGCAGGCTGCCGAGATTGTCGAGTATGCCGGGATTGAAATTCGAAAGGGCATTAAAAATGCCGCCTGTTGCGTGTGAATCGCCGGATTTGTTGAGCAGGCCCGCGAGGATGGTGGGAGCAAGACCGCCTATTGCTTTGGAGATGCCGCCTTCATTTTCACCAAATAGGTTGGCTGCCTGGCCGATGAGTTCGGGCGTAACGTATTCTTTGATGGAATCCAGTAAGTTGGCCATGTTGTGAAGATGTTTTGTTTCGTTTTTGAAGATGCGGGCTAAGCATCCTGAAATATACTTAACCCGTTGAATTTGAAGCCAAAAGTAGATAAAAAGGCGGAAAGATTCGGGTGAATTTTTTTAGAGGAGGAAAGGTCACGGATTCCATTCATATACCCGTTCGTATCAAAACGGCAGCCCCACCGCCAGATTGGGATTCAAATCGTCCCAGGTAAAGCCGGATATCAGGTTTCTCACCCAGTAACGCCCGCTCGCATCGGAATATGGATTGCGGAGCTGGAGCCCCACATCGAAGCGGATAACAAGGTAATTGAAATCGCCGCGGATACCGAAACCTGTGCCCAGTGCGATGTTTTTGTAAGAATCCCAGCGCAATTGCGAGCCGGGACGGGTATCGTCGTTTTTGAGGGTCCATACGTTGCCGCCGTCGAGGAACACCGCACCTTTGAACCAGGAAACGATGTCGAACCGCAGTTCGCCGTTGAATTCGAAGCGGAAGTCGGCGGCCTGAAAAAACGGTTGCACGGTGGGCGGCATGGGTTCGCCGGTATCGGGATCGCGGGGAACATAACCGCCGGGCCCGATCTCCCGAATACGCCAGGCCCGGATACTCGTGGGGCCGCCGACAAAATACTGTTTCACATAAGGAGCGGCCTGGGTGTCGCCGAACGGTACCACGACGCCCGAACCCACCCGCACGGCGCCGGTCAGGTTTTTCCTGAAATCGCGGGTGTACACGCCATCCATTTCAAGGCGGAAATACTGGGCGAAATCGAGGTCGGAAATCTTCCAGGTTTGATCACCGAATGCGGCCGACCACAATCGATTGAGCGCCAGTTCTTCGAGGCCGGAGAGGTCGGTGCCGAAGCGATAGAACCAGCGTTCGCCGAAGCGGTTGTTGCTGCCGATGTAGGTATACGTGAAGGAGCGCAGGAAAAACCCGGTAAAGAGCTGGTCGTCGAAACTATTGATCAGGAACTGGTTTTGTCCGAAAATGGAATCGAATTGCGGTTTGGTGCGCGGGCGCAGGACGTCGATAGCAACGTGATCGAACGAATAGCGGTTGTGGCCGTCCTGCAGGTCGTAGCCGAACGCAGAATTGAAGAGGTTGTAATCGTAGAAGTCGATGACGTTCAGGTAGTCGTAATTGAGCGACAGCCGCGCCTGACTATTACTTTTCAATTTCTCATAAAATGATTTTTCCTCTTCCGATGTCTTTTTATTCCAAATGTTCATTCCGCGCCACATACCGAAATAGTCGAAAAAACGCGGGAAAGTCAGTTGGTTCTGCCACTTGAACTCCTGCGAAAAAATGGGGCGTTCGCTGGTAGTCACGTCGAACTCGACATTATAGTTGAGACTGGAATGCAGGTGTTCCGCACCGCGAAACAGGTTGCGGTTGCGAAACGACACGGACGTTGCAATGCCGATCAGGTTTTGGGCGATGGAACTCGAACTGGTAGACGAGTTCAGGTCAATGTCGGCTCCGAAAGAAACACGTTTGTTCGGCGTCGTCACGATTTCCACGTTGATTTTTCGGGGGTCGATGGTGTCCTGAACCGGTTTCACCGATACAAAACGGAAAACGCCGAGCTCATTCATGTTGCGGATCGTCTGATCGAAATCGGCTTGCCGGTACGGCCACACCGGTTTGATGGCAACAGACTTGTAGAGCCGCGAAGGTTTTACCCCGAATTCTGTTGTGCCCGAGCGGAAGTTGATCCCGTTGATGATCGTGTCGCGGCGAATCGCCATCTGAAGGTCGGGGCGTACGCTGGACAGCACTTCGATGTTGCCGATGGTGTAGGTTTTGTGCATGACCGAATCGCCGGGTGTGAGAATTTCGGTCGTTACATTGGTGCGGGTGCCGATGCTGTCGCCGACGAAGGCAACAAAATTCGGGGCAAAATAGGCATAACCCCGGTTGCGCAACTCGTTGGTAACCCGTGCTTTTTCGGCATCGAAAATCCGTCCGTCCATCGGCTCGCCCTTTTTCAGCAGCGACTTGCCGGCCTGTTCGCGCAGGATTTGCACCACCAGACTATCGGGGCTTTCGTATTCCACCTGATCGATGGTATGGAGCGGGCCGAGGTCGATCGTGTATGTGACTTCGGCTTTGTGTTTGCCCACGTTTTTTTTCTCATAACTGCACTTTGCGTCGAAATAACCGCGCTGCTGCACCAGGTTTTGGAAGTTTTTGGCTGTTTTTTGCGTCAATGCCTCGTCGTATATGGTGGGCGGTTCCGCCAGTTTTCTCATGATCCATTTGGCGGTATTGGAAGTTCTGTCTTTGTAACGGTAGTACATCCACACCCGGGAAGGAGTGCGGAAAAATATAAACGGGCGGCGGTTGGGTATTTGTTTGTACTGGGTGCCGAGTTCGTACAGCAAGGGGCCGCGCTGATTGGTTTTGAGGCGTTTTTCCGACTTGAGTTCGATGGCGTTTTTTATCATCAGCCGTTGGTCTTTGGACTGATCGAGATGCTTCGTAACATTGCAGGCGCTTTGGCAAATAGCAAACAGGGCAAGGCACAGCGCCAACAGGCCGGTGCGATGAATACCTGCCTTCGGCAGCAAGCGGTGGAATGAATAAACCTTCATCAACTTTTTTTTATCAACCCTTATCAACTTTTTTATCAACCCTTATCAACTTTTCTATCAACCTTCATCAACTTTTCCTGTGTTATCGCACAACCAAACCAAACTGCTCACTGCCCTTCAGGTAAAGAAGTACCGGCAAAAGTATCGAAAATTCACAGTGGAGGGCGAGAAAATGGCCGCCGAACTGCTCGCCCAACAGCACGTAGCCGTTTCCGCCGTGTTCGGTCTGGAACGCTGGGCCGCTGAAAACGCCGCTTTGTTGCAGCCGTTTTTGGATAAATTTAACCCTGTCAGCGAGACCGAACTAAAAAAAGTCTCCGGCCTGACAACGCCCAACCGGGTGCTCGTCGTGGCCGAATTGCCCGATGTGCCCTTTGCTCCGCAAATTCTCCAACAAGATTTTTGTTTTTACCTCGACGGCATCCAGGATCCCGGCAACCTCGGCGCCATCCTGCGCGTGGCCGACTGGTTCGGTTTACCCGCCATCATTTGTTCGCCCGACACCGTCGATGCCTTCAGCCCCAAAGTGGTGCAGGCGGGCATGGGCGCTTTTTTGCGGGTGCACATTTGGGAAATGCCGCTGGAAGACGTGTTGGTGCTCACGCCCGGGTTACCCGTCATGGGCGCCGTTTTGGGCGGAGATAACATTTTTCAGGCGAAGTTGCCTTCCAATGGCCTTGTCGTCATCGGCAACGAAGGCCGGGGCATCAGTCCGGTCGTGGAAGGGCTGCTGACCCACCGCCTCACCATTCCCCGCCACCCGAACGGCGGCGCCGAGTCGCTCAATGCGGCGGTGGCGGCGGGGATATTTGCAGCAAAGCTGCGGAATTTATGAAAGCCATTGCCCCGTAACACAAATCACTATGTCGCGATGATGCGTCGTAAATCGTAAGTCGTAGATCGTAAATCGCTACCTTTGCCCCATGAACGCTTACCAGCAAAAACTCGACGCCTTCGGCCGCCTCCTCACCATCATGGACGAACTGCGCGAGCAGTGTCCCTGGGACCGCAAACAGACCCTCGAATCGCTCCGCAACCTCACCATCGAAGAGACCTACGAACTGGCGGACGCCATCCTCGACGGCGACCTCGAGGGCGTCAAGGAAGAGATCGGCGATCTCATGCTCCACATGGTATTTTATGCCCGCATCGCTTCCGAACAGGGCGCGTTCAATATTGCCGATGCGCTGCACGCAATCTGCGACAAACTCATCTCCCGCCATCCGCACATCTACGGCGACGTGAAAGTGAAAGACGAAGAAGAGGTGAAACAGAATTGGGAACAACTCAAACTCAAAGAAGGCAAAAAATCGCTGCTGGCGGGTGTGCCCGTCAGTCTGCCCGCCATGGTGAAAGCCTACCGGATGCAGGAAAAAACCAAACAGGTGGGGTTCGAGTGGGAAAATACCGAACAGGTGTGGGCCAAAGTGGAAGAAGAACTCGGCGAACTGCACGACAACATCCGCAACAAAGCGCCGCAGCAGGAGATCGAGGAAGAATTCGGCGACGTGTTGTTTTCACTCGTCAACTACGCCCGTTTTATCGGCGTCGACCCGGAAACGGCGCTGGAGCGGGTGAACCGCAAGTTTAAATCGCGCTTTGAATACATTGAAACGCAGGCGCCCAAACCCTTGATCGAGATGACGTTGGAGGAAATGGATGTGTTGTGGAATGAGGCGAAGCGGGGAGAGCGGGTCAATGGCTAATGGGAGGATGTATTTTAAATGCCGTCAACAATCTGCGGAGATTCATCACGCTCGTACGATTCATTTTTAGTCGCACAATAGTAGCTCGGCCCGTTGAAGTTTCTCCAATAATTTGGGAAAAATCGTGATTCCAACTAAAATGCTCTTCCCACGTATCTTTCCGCGGATGGAACAAAAACACTTCTTCGCCTGTGGCTGGGTCAATTTCTGTAATGAAATCATGTTTGTACATATTGCACCCTGAACAAGCGAGAGCAAGGTTGTCTAATTCATTGCTTCCGCTTTCAACGACAGGTATTATATGCTCAATTGCAAACAAATCAGTTGTAAAATCAAGGGGCGAACGACAGTATTCACATAGGCGACCTGCTCGTTCCGTGACCAGTTGCTTGGTTTTGTCAGATACCCTTGCCATAGCCGATCCCCAGTTCGTGCATAATTGTGTCGAGCGACATTTCTCGAATTTGTGCTAAACCAATTAAAGCTTGCAAGCGCTCTACATTGTATGCTTCGACTTGCTCTACCATGCCAAGCAACTCATTGTACTCGTTTTCAGCAAGTACTCCCTTGTCTTTTTTAGCAAAAAGTACCTTGTACCGCCGCCAAAACTGTTCCGGGAAACCACGATTGATGATGTCTAACAGGGCCTCCTCCTGTTTACTCAAAGAAGGCGCTTTTCGATGCGCCACTATGCTGCTCACCTGTTGCATAAAGTTTTCCAGTTCGGGCGTGTCCAATTGGGCGACACCCGCCAGGATTTCGTCCACGCCCAGATTTTGAGTATTGATTTTGACTTTGGCTGCGTTGTTCATGCGACAAAAATACCTCTTCTTCATCGGTATTTTGAAGAAAAATGCGACTTTTGCTTAAAACTTATCATCAAGCGACAATTCACTATGACTGAGAGACAATTTATCAAAAACGGACAGGGAGAAGTGATAGGAGTGTTCCTGACGATTGATCAATACCAAGAATTGTTGGAAAACCCAAAGAGATAGGGCATCCTGATTCAGGAGCGTAAAATTATTTACATTTGCCTCAAAACCAAACGCCTATGCCCGCTACCGCACCCGATCCCACCCAGATTGTTTGGAAAGACCTGCTCAAGTCGCTCCGCGATCAAAAGTGCATTCTCCTGTTGGGTCCCGATTTGCTGCCCGGCGAAAACTGCTTTCTCTCCCTGTGCCGCCACCTCGGTATAGACCCGGACGACCTGCTTGGCACGCTCCCACGCGATGTGGCCATGATTTACCCCAAAGACGAACTATTCCTCTTCCCCAACGATGCCGCCCGAACCCGCACCTGGCGGCGCTTTGAAGAGTTCTATCATGACTGGCGAACTCGTGTGGAGCCTATTTATGCCCAAATTGCCGCCCTTCCTTTCCCGGTCATCATCAGCACCCTGCCCGACCTGAGTTTGCGCAAAACCTTCGAGCAGCGCGGCATCCTTCACCAGTTCAGTTATTACGACTATCGCGGCACCCCCGAACCAAACGACCGCATCAGCGGCTCGCCGCGCGACACGCGCCTGATTTTCAATATGTTCGGCATCCTCGATGACCACAACTCGCTGGTGCTTACCCACGAAGACTTATTTCAGTATTTTTGCCAGATTCTTGGCGACAAAAAACTCACCAATGACCTGTACATCGAGCTGTCGCATGCGCTAAAATACGCCACCGACTTCGTATTTGTAGGTTTCCAGTTTGATAAGTGGTATATGCAGATGCTCCTGCGTCTGCTCAACCCTGACCGCAACAAAGGACACCAATACGCCCTCAACCCTGCCGCTACGGATGAAACCCGGGTCTTTTTTACTGACCAGTTCGAAGTCGAATTCGTAGGTGGTGTCAGCCCGGCTCAATTCCTCGACCAGCTCTCCGAACGCTGGGCCGCCGAAGAGCAACAACGCGCCGACGCCGGCGCGCCCCTCCAACAAACCCTGCGCGACTGGCTTAAACAAGGCCACCTCACCCGCATCCTCGAAAAGCTCGCCCAAACTCCCACCCAAACAGATGCCGCCTTCCAACTCGGTCGCCTCAACGAACTCCGCCGTTCCATCAGTGAAGGAGTGGTCAGCAGCGAAAACGCCTTTCTGGAGATGAATAAAATACGAAAGGCCGTGCAGGATTTAATCGAAGGATTGGATAAATAGAAACTTCGCAATCCGAATCACAATTTGACATGAACAGATACCCCGGCATACGTCCATTCCGCACCGAAGAACAGAATCTGTTTTTTGGACGCGAAACTGATATCGAGCGCCTTCACCGGCTCATCGATCTGGAGCAGACAATCATCCTGTACGGTAAATCCGGCTACGGCAAAAGCTCCCTGCTTTCAGCGGGCATTTATCCCAAATTATCCGTCGAAGAAGTCTATCGCCATTGGGAATTCCGATTTGGTCCCTTCAAAGGTCCCGATTCTGTTCCTCCCGCACAGAATATGCTCCACGCTCTGCAGACAGGCGAAGCAAACTTACAATCACTTAACGCACTTTTTCCTGAAGAAAATTCTCTCTGGCTTGCGCTTAAATGCCTGCAATCTCCAGGCAAGCAACGTTTTATTCTTTTCTTCGACCAGTTTGAAGAACTATTTACCTATCCGGCTGAGCAGGTTTTAGCCTTCAAAAAACTACTCGCGGAAGCCCTGTACAGCCGCGTTCCTAAGCACCTGGAAAAAACCATTGCAGCTGCCGACCTTGACCCAGCCATTGAGGATGCCCTCTATACACCCTTTGAACTCAAAGTCGTATTCAGCATCCGTGCCGACCGCATGAGCCTGCTCAACAGCCTCAAAGACTACCTGCCCAACCTCCTTCAACATGGCTATGAACTTGCTGCCCTCGATGACAATCAGGCTATTCAGGCCATTACACGTCCCGCATCTTTGCCACAGGCCGAAGGATATCCGACACCACCCTTCCAGTTTGCCCCGGAAACGATTGCAGCCATTCTTACCGCCCTGCGCGACGAACGCGGGCGAATCGAAACGAGTAATTTGCAAATTGTTTGCCGGTACGTCGAGGACAATATCGTAACGCCCCGTGCAGGTATGGAGCAGCAACTGCAACCACTGACACCGGAGGACCTGGGAGATATCAAACAAATATTTGTAAACTTTTACGAATCAACCGTTGCCGGCCTTGCGCCGGATGAGCAGCCAGTCGCCCATAATCTATTTGAAAATGTTCTGATAAAAGACGGTATTCGGCTGCCGTTTGCCGAGCAATCTTTGATAGATGAACCGGGAGTAACCATCGAATTGCTTCAAAAACTGGCGTCGTCTTCACTGCTTCGGGTAGAGCGCGACGAACAGGGAAGAATGATCTATGAAATCGGCCATGATACCTTGGTAATTTCCGTCATGGAAGCGCAGAAAATACGGCGAGAAGGTATAGAAAAGGAAAAACTGGAACAAGCGAAACGCCGGTGGAAACTCGCCCGTAAAGCTGCCATCATATTGGTGGGTTTTCTACTTTTGTTTTTAGTGTTCACCTTTGGTTATGTGGAATCTCATTTCTCTCAAATAAGTTATCTGACATCATCATCTGAAAAATATTTGGAAAAATATCCAGATTTAATGTTGCCTCAAGACAAACGAGACCCCAATGCTTTCATCGCCTACAGTAAGGCAAACCGGGCAAATTTGTATCTGAGGAAATCTTCTGAACGGGTTGATAGCGTCCAAACGCTGCTGGACTCGTTGCAGGCGCTTCCGCATGCAAATTCTAACCAAATAAGGCGGACACAGTCGCTGCTTGATGCTACTCGCAGGGATTTTGATAAAGCCCAACAATCAGCCGAATTGGTGGGATACGAATTGCTTAAAGAAGCCAAAAAAGACATATTCTCTCTCAGATACGACGCAGCCTGGGAAAAAATACAATATGCAGCAAACCTCATGGAAAACAACCGGGCAATAGGATTGGCGTATCTGGAAGCCGGCTATATTTTTAACGGAAGTGGAAACTTTGATGAGGCTGCAGACGCTGTTAAAATGGCCATTCCATTCTTTTACGAAGAAGTGGATGCAGATAGTTTATACAAAGCAACCGATGACTCGGATTTGATTTTTGATATGGACAAACAACTTGTTGATGAACTCAAAAATAGGTATTTTCCCAAAATGATAAAAGTGGAAGGCGGAGACTTTTTGATGGGTTGCGGCGGCACAAATCATCAAAACTGTCCACCGGAAGAATTGCCCCAACACCAGGTACGGGTATCCGATTTTTTCATGGCGCGCACGGAAGTGACCCTTTGGCAGTATTCATTGTATTGTATCGCCGAAAAGAAAGACATAAACGACCATCATATCCAGGCATGGGGGGTAATACGCGGCTCCGACCCGGTTATTTTTGTCTCCTGGCAGGATGCCGTGTTATATGCAAACTGGTTGAGTCTCCGGCGAGGTCTTGTTCCGGTTTACGAAATGGATACAATGGATATGGCCGATTTTTACAGAATGCTCGGTACGGTTGATTTACAAGATTCGTTTCAATTTGGCAAAGTGACCTATACCAATAAAATACGCCCTTATGCGAATGGCTTTCGTTTGCCTACGGAAGCGGAATGGGAATATGCTGCAAAAGGAGGGAGGCATACGCGCCTTACTCCTTATGCCGGAGGTTTAAAACTTAACAGTGTGGGTTGGTATGACGGCAATTCCACCCGCACACAGCCCGTGGCCGGGAAAGCGCCCAATGCTTTGGGTATATTTGACTTGAGCGGCAATGTCCGGGAATGGTGCTGGGATTGGCAAGGAGATTATCCGAGTGGTAGCCAAATAAACCCAACCGGCCCACCTGACGGGGGCTTTCATGTTGCCAGAGGAGGCTCGTGGTTTACTTCGGCAAATTTTGCACGAGTGATCAGCCGCGACCCATGGCGCCCGGATGAAGAGAAGCCTGATGAGGGAAGTTACGAAATCGGGATTAGGCTGGTTCAAAATGGCGCGATTCTTCCTTATGCCGTCACATTTCCAAAATAAGATTGGACTTGCATTGGCGAATTTTATTTTGAAAACGCCCCCTCGGCCCCTACTTTTTCAAAACTTTCGCAAACAAACCCTTTGCGCCCTCATTTTCTTGCCTTACTTTTGCACCCGCTAAACCCGGATGGATAGGCAAAAACTGCCGTTTGACCCTCAGAAATCCGGGATTGGCACTTCACGGTGATAAATGTTGGGCGAATTGCTGGTGAAATTTTCAGTCATTTTCACGCGCTTTTTTATTTATCACTTATCTCTCATCTCTCATCACTTAATAAATGGCAGTTTACTATTCCAAAGAGAAAGTCGCTGAAATCATCACGGCATACGCCGGCGACGCGAAAAACTCCGGCGACACCGAAGCACAGGTCGCTCTTTTGACCTACCGCATCGAAAGCCTGTCGGCGCACTTGCGTGCCAATCCGAAAGACCACTCCACGCGCCGTGCCCTGCTCACCATGGTAGGTCAGCGCAAGAGCCTGCTTGCGTACTACGCCAAAAAAGACATTTACAAGTACCGCGCCCTCATCGAGCGCCTCGGTCTGCGTAAATAAAATTACCCTGAGGCTTTGTTAAAAGTAATTAAGGGTAATTTGAAAAGTAATTAAGGGTCGTTCAGCAATTTTCAGGAAATTACTCCTAATTACTCTAATTACTCCTAATTACTCCTAATTACTCCTAATTACTCCTAATTACTCCTAATTACTCCTAATTACTTTTGATAAAGCCTCAAATTTTTTCTGAAAAACCAAATCCGGGCTCGCCTTAACCCTCGTTCCCGTTTTTACCGGGACATGCATCATACAGGGACAGAAACAAACAACCCTCATCAACCCAATTTTTTTCAACCCGCTCCGGCAACAGTTCATCCGGCAAGCAACGACCGAATGCCACCGGCAACCCGGGAAAGACAATCAGAAACGGGGATTCTTTTTCCCCCACACAAAGACGCAGGTTAATAACGATGAGTTATGAGTTATGAACGATGAATAAGTTAGTGGTTTTCATTATTTATCATTCATAACTCATATCTCATAACTCATCGTTAAATTGGCTCCGCCCTTGCCTCTTTGTGTGATTTTTTCGGTTTTTGAAACACTTTCCTTTCCAACCGGCTACGGCTGCTGCTACTGCCTACTGAATCTGCCGGCGCACAAATTCATTTTTTATCATGGGAAAACAAATTCCCCTGCGCACTTCGTTCAACCTTCCGGATGGACGCGAAGTTGTGCTTGAAACCGGCAAACTTGCCACGCAGGCCGACGGATCGGTACTCGTGCGCATGGGCGACACGATGCTGCTGAGCACCATCGTCAGCGCGCCCAAAGCCAAAGAAGGCCAGCCCTTCTTCCCCTTATCGGTGGATTACCAGGAGAAATTCGCCGCCGCAGGCCGTATCCCCGGCAACTTTTTCCGCCGCGAAGGCAGGCTCTCCGACTACGAAATCCTCATCAGCCGCCTCGTCGACCGCGCCCTGCGCCCGCTCTTCCCCGACGGCTACATGAACGAGACGCAGGTCATCATCACCCTCATTTCCGCCGACAAAGACGTGATGCCCGACGCTTTGGCGGGCCTCGCCTGCTCCGCTGCCGTTGCCATGAGCAATGTTCCGGTAGAAGCCTTGTTCAGTGAAGTCCGGGTGGCTCGTATCGACGGTCAGTTCGTCATCAATCCGGGTCGTACCGCTTTGGAAAAGGCCGACATGGATTTCATCGTCGCCGCTACCAAAAACGACATTACGATGGTGGAAGGCGAAGCCGACGAATGCCAGGAAGCTGACCTCGTAGCCGCCATGAAACTGGCGCACGAAGCCATCAAAGACCAGATCGCCGCACAGGAACGCCTTGCGGAAATGGTCGGCGAAAGCGCTTTGGTGAAACGCCCGCTGCCCGAAATTCCTGAAAACGAACCGCTCAAGAGCCGCATCGAATCGCTGATCAGCAAGCCGCTGTATCAAATGGCCCGCAGTTCCAGCGACAAACACACCCGCCGCGATTTCACGGAGCATCTGAAGGAGCAAACGCTGGAAACGGTCAAAACGGAGTTCGGCGACGAGTTCTGGGACGAATGGGCACAGACTGCCGACCGCTACTTCGAAAAACTCAAAAAGCACATCATCCGCGACGTCGTACTGACCGACGGCCTGCGCCTCGACGGCCGCAAAAGCGACCAGGTGCGCCCCATCTGGTGCGAAGTGGACTACCTGCCTTCCTCGCACGGCTCGGCCCTCTTCAACCGCGGCGAAACCCAGTCGCTGACCTCGCTCACCCTCGGGACCAAGCAAGACCAGCAACTGATCGACAATGCGTTGAAATCCTACGACGACGATTTTATCCTGCATTACAATTTTCCTGCGTTCTCGGTGGGTGAAGCGCGCCCACAACGCGGCCCGGGTCGCCGGGAGGTCGGCCACGCCAACCTCGCAGCCCGCTCGATCCGCAAAGTGATGCCCGACGAATTCCCCTACACGGTGCGTATCGTGTCCGACATCCTCGAGTCGAACGGCTCGTCGTNNGGCTCGCTGTCACTCATGGACGGCGGCGTTCCGATCAAATCGGCGGTTGCCGGCATCGCGATGGGCGCCATCGCCGACGACAAAGGCCGCATCGCCATCCTGACCGACATCCTCGGCGACGAGGACGCGCTCGGCGACATGGACTTCAAAGTGACGGGCACCGAAAAGGGCATCACCGGCACACAGATGGACATCAAAATTGACGGGATGCCCTACGAGTTGCTCACCAAGGCGCTCCTGCAGGCCAAAGAAGGCCGGCTGCACATCCTGTCGAAAATGGCGGAAGCCATAGCAAATCCCAACGCCGATCTCAAACCGCATGCGCCGCGCGTCATCGAACTGCGCATCGCCCGCGATTACATCGGCGCGGTGATCGGGCCAGGCGGTAAGATCATCCAGGAAATGCAGCGCCAGACCGGCACCACCATTTCCATCGACGAGGACGAACAGGGCGGCAGAGTCGCCATTTTCGGCCCCGACAAAAAGGCGCTCGATGCCGCTTACGCCAAAATCATGGACATCGTGTTTATGCCGGAAGTCGGCGCCATATATGAAGGTGTAGTGGAAGAACTGGCCGAGTACGGCGCATTTGTCAAGTTCAAAGGCAAAACGGGTCTGATGCACGTGTCGGAGTACGACCACCGGCGCATTGAAAACCTCGCCGATGTGATCAAAGTGGGCGACCCGATCACGGTTAAAATCCTCGACGTGGACCCGAAAACGGGCAAAATGAAACTCTCGCGCCGGGCTATCGTAGCCAAACCCGACGGCACCATGCCGACCGACGAAGAAAACGCAGCCCGCGCCCAGCGTGGCGGCGGCGGCGGTCGCGACGGCGGCCGGGGCGGCAGCGGCGGCGGTGGGGATCGCCGGGGTGGCGGCGGTGGCCGCGACGACCGCAGAGGCGGCGGTGGTGGCGGCGGAGATCGCCGTGGCGGTGGCGGCGGTGGTTTTGGCGGTGGCCGTAAGTAAAAGTAGAATATCGATTTTGATTGAAAAATACGAGGCCGGTCGGGGAGATTCCCGGGCCGGCTTTTTTGCTCAAAAATTGTATTTTTGTTCAAAATTTGCAACTATGATGGCAGCAGCACAAAGTCAGGAGGGTAAAAAAGGCATCACGCTCGAAGAATATTTCGAGTTTGAATACAAAGCGGAGCGTCGACATGAGTTCATCGGCGGGAAAATCGAAGCGATGGCTTATACTTCAGAAGAACACGCTACGATTGTTCACAACTTAGATGTGATGCTTGGCAATTGCCTGCGGGAAAAAGACTGCAAAGTATATCCGGGCGACCGGATGCTGTTCGTGCGCGAATGCCGGGATGTGTTTTATCCTGATTTGCTGATCGTGTGCGGCAAGCACGAGTTTTATCAGGCTACCAAAAACATGAAGGCCACTTTGAATCCTTCCGTTGTCATCGAAATCCTTTCCGATTCAACTGAATACCTCGATAAAACCACCAAAACGCGCTGCTACAAAAAAATCCCAAGCCTCCGGCAAATCGTCTTTGTTTCCCAAAAAGAACAACACCTCCGCATTTTGGAGCGGGAGGGCGAGCGTTGGATCGATACGGAGTTCTACGAGGAAGGCGATGTGATGAAAATCGGGGATTGTGATGTGCCGTTGGGGGAGGTGTATTGGAAGGTGGGGTTTGGGGGAGGGGAGTGACCTGTGTGGAGCGACTTTCAAAAAATACGAAGCCGGTCAAGGGATGTCTCTGGCCGGCTTTTTTTCAAAAACTGTATTCTTCCTTAGCCGAATATGGGTCTGAGAGTCCAACTGGCGGAGAGAAACGGCATCCATCTGCCTGTCGCAATTCTTCCTTAGCCGAATATGGGTCTGAGAGGTGTCTGGATGAGGAATATAATCGAGAACACATAGTCGCAATTCTTCCTTAGCCGAATATGGGTCTGAGAGGCTTCACTTGATGCGCTCTATCACGAGCTGCTCGGGTCGCAATTCTTCCTTAGCCGAATATGGGTCTGAGAGATTTTGATTTACAGCGCGTACGAACCAGGCCAATTAGTCGCAATTCTTCCTTAGCCGAATATGGGTCTGAGCGTTGGGAGTACTCTGGATTGTTGTGGAGTGTATCGTCGCAATTCTTCCTTAGCCGAATATGGGTCTGAGAGGCGAACTGGTGGCTCGCTTGTTCAGGGCCTACAAAGGTCGCAATTCTTCCTTAGCCGAATATGGGTCTGAGAGCTTGAATTTCAAAGGGATCAATTTCGCGGGCATCCGGTCGCAATTCTTCCTTAGCCGAATATGGGTCTGAGAGTTGCTGTATACCGACGGAGGAGGCGCGGGCCCACTGTCGCAATTCTTCCTTAGCCGAATATGGGTCTGAGAGGGAGTGCAGTTTGTTATTCCTGATTCTCTCGACATGTCGCAATTCTTCCTTAGCCGAATATGGGTCTGAGAGCAAAGTCACGCGAACCATTACCACCCACAGTCCGTGTCGCAATTCTTCCTTAGCCGAATATGGGTCTGAGAGATTACTCCTGCTCATGCTGAGCATTGCGAGCCCACGTCGCAATTCTTCCTTAGCCGAATATGGGTCTGAGAGGTTTTCCGAGTGATGGTGCCTTCGACGGCCAAACCGAGTCGCAATTCTTCCTTAGCCGAATATGGGTCTGAGAGGAATACGGGTCAACATGCAACCATATTTCTAACTAGTCGCAATTCTTCCTTAGCCGAATATGGGTCTGAGAGAGTTCCGAACACAACCACAAAAGGCGCATGGAGTGTCGCAATTCTTCCTTAGCCGAATATGGGTCTGAGAGGCAGTTGTGTGACGATATCCGTGCCTGCTACTCCGTCGCAATTCTTCCTTAGCCGAATATGGGTCTGAGAGCGTCATAGCCAGCATGGAAGCGGGTGAAGCGGTCATGTCGCAATTCTTCCTTAGCCGAATATGGGTCTGAGAGGCGCTATCACTGCTGGTTCGCCCCGCGTTCCTGAGTCGCAATTCTTCCTTAGCCGAATATGGGTCTGAGAGCGTTTCGCTTGTCGCGACCTTGTCTGGAAAATTTTCCGTCGCAATTCTTCCTTAGCCGAATATGGGTCTGAGAGCAACGCAATCGCCGAGACCGCAGATCTCTCGGAAACAGTCGCAATTCTTCCTTAGCCGAATATGGGTCTGAGAGAGGTCAATCAGCTTCGGGACCTTTATCCCGACGACGTCGCAATTCTTCCTTAGCCGAATATGGGTCTGAGAGAGAACCCTTGTCTGGGCTGCGCAACAGCTCGTGGGTCGCAATTCTTCCTTAGCCGAATATGGGTCTGAGAGGGGAAAAACGGCTACATGCCGTGGGCCCGCCCCGGTCGCAATTCTTCCTTAGCCGAATATGGGTCTGAGAGATGTACAGTGGGATGGATATCTGGGCCGAAAAGGTCGCAATTCTTCCTTAGCCGAATATGGGTCTGAGAGACTATTGTAGGGGGCAAATATCTGACATTGTTTGGGTTCTGCAACAAAAAGCGTCGGAAATTTTACCCATGAAATCTTAAGAAAACGTTAAAGTGTTTCAAAAAAATCGATCAAAACGGCGTTTTTGGGCTTGTCGTCGGAAAATTAAAACGCTGGTTTTCAAGTTTTTGGAGGCTCATATTTCAAGCGATTTTTATGCCAAGTCCAAAAACGGAACCGTCGGAAATTGTTTGAAAACACTTGCGCAGCGGGGCGTTCAGCCCCATTTTTGTACCCACAAACGCTGGATAAGCCTGCTCCAAAAACTGCCTTACCGGTAGCGAATCAAGTTTCGACCCGCACGGCGCCACGAGTTCATTGAAAGACTGACCCACCACAGTAAGTACGCCGCACGACGACACGTACACAACACTGTATTGCCGTACCCGACGACAACACACCCTGATGCCGTTTAGAAAGTTTAGAAGGTTTAGATGGTTTAGAAGCACACGACGACACACCCTGCTGTCCGCAGGCGAGAATCATGCCGATTTTTGTGAAAGGGAATCTCCGAAGTTACCCGGGAACGACGACGACGCAGCGACCATCCCACCCGACCGATTGCGCCTCCAGACGTACATTCTGGGAATCAAACTTAAATTTCACAACATAATGACAGACGGCGTAATACACATCCGGCATTTCGGCGCGCAGTTGCGCGTCCGCGATGGCATGTTTTCGCTCTTTCTGCCCGACCTGAGCGGCAACAACGACCACAAAACCCATGCTTTCGCCGCAGCACACATCCAGACGGTGCTGCTCCACCCCCAGACTAGTTTCAGCACCGATGCCGCCCTGTTGGCCGAGAAAGAAGGAGTCACGTGCATCATCATCAATGAACAGGGCGAGCCGAAGATTTTTCTGGCCGGCATGCACGCGCCCGGCGCGTTGGAAGTGTGGAAGCGCCAATTGGAACTGCACGGTACGCCCCGCGGCTTAGCCTACGCCCGCGACTGGCTGCTGCTCAAATTGCAGCACAAGTTGGAGTGGCTGCCCAAGTTGCGCAGTTACCGCCGCGACCAGCCCGATGCCCTCCGGGCCATCGGCGCTTGTTCCGACATCTTGCTGCGAACCCGGAACATGATAAAGCAGCAGCCGCTGACCGACGTGGAAGAAGCAGCCAAGGTCATCCGGGGCCACGAGGGATTCGGGCAAAAGGCCTGGTTCACGATGCTCAACTACCTGCTGCCGCCGCGCTACAAATTCGACGGGCGCAGCCGCCAGCCCTCTCAGGACCTGTTCAACGCGATGCTCAACTACTCCTATGGGATTCTGTACAACTGGGTCGAAACCGCCCTCTGGGAAGCCAACGTGAACCCTTACTTCGGCTTCATGCACCAGGGAGAGCGCGGCAACAAGGCGCTGCTCTACGACTTCATAGAGCCGTACCGCCCCTGGATGGACCGCGCGGTGTTCAAACTCTGCACCGCCAAAGAGGTGATGCCCTACCACTCCGAGCCGCTCGCCGAAGGCGGCGTGTGGCTCACCAAAGAAGGAAAAAAATTAGTGGCAGACAATGTGTACGACGAGTTCAAAAAGCAACAAATAGAGATAGGCGGCAAGCAATGGAGCCTGAAAAGCAGCATCCACCACTACGCTCGCCATTTGTCGGCTGATTTGAAAAACGCACTGAGAATGAGGTGAACCTCCACAATGATTTGAATGAAAACCGCGCAGGGGAATGCCCCCCTTTCCCTGCCGACTTTTTTCCCCTTCTCTTTTTTGACAATCTTCCAAAAATAACCGCCGCGCTGCTGCGCGGGGGTCACACCTATGCTTATCCCTGCTTGCGTGACGTTTACGAAACCTCGAATGTCTTACGATTACCCACAGAATCGCCATCTGCTTTTGATGCCCAAATTCCCTTCGGGAATTTTGGGTTAAGATTTGAAAACGATTCTGTGGGTACTCAAAAGACCTCGAATGTTTCGTAAACGTAGAGTACGCCAAAATGCTTGGTCTGACGGCTATAGTGAAAACGCCAAACGCTGTGTGAAAACCAATAACTAACAACCGGTAACAAGCAACCGGTAACAAGCAACCAACCACCACCCATGCACATCTGTCTTGTTTACGATGTGAGCAACAACCGCCTGCGCCTGCGCCTGAGCAAAGCCTGCTTGCGTGTCGGGCTGCTCCGGTTGCAGAAATCGGTGTTCGTAGGCGCAATATCGGCTTTCGACCTGGCCGAATTAGAGAAAGAATACCGTCCCCTGCTGCCACCTACCGACCGGCTCGCCGTCATACAATTGGACAAATCCGATTGTCTGGCGCTGCTCCAAAATGCGGCCAACGAAAGGCTGAAAGAAATGGCCCGCCCCCACGGCGACTGGTATTTCTGAGCGCCATTTGCTCAAGCGCCTTCGGCGTACTCTGCGTACTCTACGTTTGTCATCCTGTAAGGAACCGTCCGCTCTACAGCGGGTGAAACGCGAACTTTCCCGACGGAGAGCGGACAGTTCCTTACAGGATGACAAACGTAGCGTACACCCCCCAAACTCTTAGCCTTAATAGTTATGGCAGAGACGTCAACAACGGCAAAACGGGTTAAAAAATCTGGTTTTATCCGCCCAATCCGTTCCCATTTTTGTCGCGGGGGCGACTCGGGCTTTTGCCACAACTCCGCAAGAATCTTATCGCTTATCACTCATCACTCCGCGTTCATGCACTACCACACCGACACCCGTATTGATACCACCAGCACAAAGTTGGCCGCTATGGCCAAACAATTCGAGTCGCTCACCGACGCCGCCGGCCTCGCGCGCCTGGTCGGCGTGACGGAACCAACCCTCCGCAAATTAGCCGCCAGGCAGGAGTACTTTACTTTCAACATACCTAAGCCCGGCGGTCAAAAACGGGTCATCAATCACCCCGCCGCCAACCTCAAAACCGTGCAGCAGCACCTCAACCGCTACCTTCAAGCCGTGTATTACAGCGTAAAACCGGCTTGTTCCTACGGCTTTATCACCATCCCCACCGACGAAATGCAGCCGCGCAACATTTATTCTAATGCGTTGGCCCACCAAAAAGGGGAGTGGTTCCTGAACGTTGACCTGAAGGATTTTTTTCATACCGTCACGCTCACGCACCTGCGCGACCTCTTTCGGCAGGTGTTTGGCTTCCCGCCCGATCTGAGCAAGCTGCTCACCGACCTTTGCACCTATCAAAAGCGGCTTCCGATGGGCGCGCCCACTTCGCCCGCTTTGAGCAACCTGTGCTGCTTGTTCTTTGATTTTCAAATGGAAAAACTCGCTGCCGAACACGGGGCCATTTTCACCCGTTACGCCGACGACCTCACGTTTTCGTTCCGTGATGCGCCGCCCGCAAGCCTGCTCGACGAGGTGCGCGCTATCATCCTGCGGCACGGGTTTGTGGTGAACGAGAACAAGGTGCGGCTCCAAAACCGACTCGAACAGCCGGAAATCACGGGCGTCGTGATAGGGAAAGGCGCCAAGCCCACCCTGAGCAAAAATTGGCTCAAACGGCTGAAGCAGGAAATCAAGATGTATCGATGGCTGATGAGCGAGGCCGTGCGAGAGCGCGGGCTGTTCCATGCCTACGTCTTCGACCGATTCCGCCGTTCGGTGCAAGGCCAGGTGGCATTTGTAGGCTTTGTGCTCGGGAAAAACCATGCAGAATATCGAAAATTAGCCGCCAAAGTAGGCTGAGGGACAAATTTTGCGCTTTTAATCCCAATAACTTGGCACTAACCTTGCCGGGGTAATCCGAGGTGGCTGTCTCGTAAATCGGTGATTTGTTTATATGGTGATTTGTTTATTTGATGATAGTGCTGAATGTGTGGTCGCAACGCAATAACCAAATCCTCATATAAACAAATAAACAGACTTACGAGACTGCCTCCTGGCCCTCATATCTCATATTCTTATGACCCAACTCCGCATCCTCTCCGTTTCCTTCGACGCCCACGTACCACCCTGGCAATTGCCGCAGTTTCGCGGCGCGATGGCGCACAAAGTCGGCCTGGAGCACGACTGGTTTCACAACCACGACAACGAAAACGGCGGCTATCACCAGCGTTACCCGCTCATCCAGTACAAAATAGACCGCCGGGGTGAGCAGATGTGCCCCATGTTGCTCTGCCTCCAGCACGGCATAGAGGAAGCGCACCATTTTTTCAGCCGGCCCGACTGGAGCCTCCGCATCGGCGACCGGGACCTGCCCATGCGCATCGCCCGCTTAGACGTGTCGCAACACCCCCTGCGCGTCACGGAGGCCCCCCTGCGCTACCGCCTCCACCGCTGGAAACCCTTCAACCCCGAAAACTACCAGCACTACCGAAGTCTCTCCGGCATCGCCGAGCAGTTCGCCTTTCTCGAAAGCCTGCTCGGCTCGCACATCCTCGCCTTCGCTTCCGGGGTGGACTGGCAGATAGACGGACATTTCCAACTTAAAATCACGGACTTGCTCAAAAGCGAATGGATGGAGTACAAAGGCCTCAAAGTCATGGGCTTTACCATTGACTTCGAGACGAATCTGACGCTGCCTGCCGGCATCGGACTGGGCAAAGCGGTAAGCATGGGTTACGGGCGCTTGCAGCGGCAGCGGGGGGGCGGGGTTTAGCCTGCTGTGAGTTCGGGGTTTTGGGCTTTTCACTTTTCACGAATACCTTTGGACAGATTTTTCGCAAAAAATCCGCTCCATTGAACCAGTTTAAGATTTTTGCAGACATGGAAAGCACCACTCAAAAACGACCCTCAATTCGTATAGGAGCGCAAAAATTCCAATACGTAGCCGACCTGAAATGGTTTGAAGGCCCGCTGCTTTCCCTTTTTTAGGAGGCGAAGGCACAAGCACCGTTTCTCCTTCATTGGGTGGATGTTTCGGAATCGTTCCATCAATGGGTGCTGTATCCGGTCTCCCGGCCGGACTTGAAAAAAGACCTCGCCAACCTCACGGTGACAAGCGGCGAGACCTGGCAAAAACTTATCCGTTTTTAAACAAGTCTTCTGCGCTGATGACAAACCCCGGAATGACCTTCTCCGCGCTGCACAAAGTTTTTCCTTTGCATATCGCCACTTCCTCCGGTGCGGTATAGACGTGTACTTTTTTGAACTCCGGGAAAATCAGCCACACTACGCGCACCCCTGCGGCGAAATACTCCTCCAATTTTCGATAGACCTTGTTTATTTTGTCGTTATCGGAGATAATTTCGAAGGCCAATTCCGTCACTGGGTCGTTGCTCCCGTCGGCTGCCTTACGAATCTGTGCCTGCGTGTAGTAAGCGATGTCGGGGATGCGCACCTGTGTCGGAGAAGTCATGTTTTGCACTTCGCATACAAGACGGCCACCCGCGGCTGGTTTGATTTTTTCCAGCAAGGCAGACAAATTGTCCACCAGATAGAGTTGTTTAGGCGTAATCATTTTGGTTGATTTTTCGATGATGCCGTTGTTCCATTCATACTTATAGCCGTCTTCCGGCTTCCAGCGCAGGAATGCTTCGAGCGTCGTGGGCGTACTCGTCCGGCGCTTGCGCACACGGGGCTCACGGGATGTGCGCGTGGCGACGGGCGCGGGTGCTGATAGAGATGCTGCGGTCATAGCGATAAAAATTTGTCTCAAAAGTAAGGGAATTGGGATAAAAATAAGGCCCTGCTGCTTTCCCTTTTTGCGAGAAAGATACCCAAACGCCGTTTCTGCTGCATTGAGTGGATGGCGCAGGCAGTTCACATTTTTCGCAAACCACTTTCCGTTAAGTATAATTATCGCACAACCCCCTACCTTCATCCCCCAAAAAAATCCTCCCCACCATGTACGGCAAAAAAGGGCGCGGCGGCTACGCACCAGGCTGGAACTACGACAAACCCAAAAAGAAACCCCTCGACCCCAACAAAGGCATCCGCATCAATGCCCGCGCCGCCGGCAGCACCTGGTGGGGCAAACAGTGGCTCGAAGCCTTCAACAACATCAGCGAAGCCAACCGCCTGCCGCGCGGCCGCACTTATGCCGGCAACGGCTCGGTGCTCGATATCCGGTTTGCTGAAAATCATATCATTGCGAAGGTGCAGGGCAGCCAGGCCAAGCCTTATCAAGTGGATATTACCATCCCCGCATTTTCGGAAAATGAAAGACAAACCGTCGCCCGGCTCGTAGGCGACAACCCCGACCTGCTGTCCCGCCTGCTCAACCGCGAATTGCCGCCCGAACTGAACGAGGCTTGCGCCAGTGAGGGCATCCGGATTTTTCCCCGCCGCTGGAACGACCTGCAGGCATCCTGTTCCTGCCCCGACTGGGCCATGCCCTGCAAACACCTCGCCGCCATTCTTTACGTGGTTGCCAATGAGATTGACAAAAACCCTTTCCTCGTATTCGATTTGCACCGCTTCGATTTGCTGGCGGCGCTCGAACAGGCGGGTTTCGCCGCTCCGCAAACCCGCCAGATTGATGCTACGCCGCTCGCCAAACTTCGTTCTCCACTCTCCTCTTTCAACCCCACCCCCGACCCCTCCCCCACTGGGAGGGGAGCCGTAGAGTTATCCGTAGAGTATACAACGGAGGAATCTGCGGTGTACTCTACGGCTCCCCTCCCAGTGGGGGAGGGGCCGGGGGTGGGGTTGAAAGAGGGGCAAATCCAGCCTGGCCCGGCCTTGCTCGACACGCTCGACTTTTCCACCATTCCCGACTGCCGCGATACCTTGCTCACCATTTTGGCCGAAAAACCCGCTTTTTACCCCGAAGGCGATTTCAAAGCCGTTTTGAAAAAAATGTACACAGGTGTGGCGAAGTATGCCGGCAAAGAATTGGCAGGGGCACTCCCCTCCCATTCGGGGGTGGGGGTGACTGGGGCGGAGAAAACCTACGACCGGGCCGAAATTGTCGCGCTCACGCTTGACGCAGACGGGCGGTTTCAGACCGCCCTTGCTGCCGACAGTGGCGGCAACATCCTGCTCGAAACCGGCAACCTGAGTGAATTCACCGCCTGGCTTTCCGCTTTACCCGCCGGTCGTTTAGCCAACTTGCCCGCCGAACTGCGCGGCATCTGGCTCGCCTGGCGATTCGCCGAAAGCCTCGCCCGGCACGGCGCTTTTGTGCCGCAATTGCTCGCCGGCGACGACGGCCAACTGCTCGTGCGTTGGTTGCCCGCGTTCTTGAACGAAACCGGTGTGCGCCTCGGCCTGTTGCGCGACCTTTCCACGCTGGCTGAATTTTTTCCCGCGTTGCGTCAGTTGTTGGCCGGCAAAGGGAAAAAGCCCTTGCGTTTCGATGCCCGCGTATTTGCCGAGGTATTGTTCAAAACGCTGCCGGTCATCGGGTTATTCGGGATCCGGATGTTGCTGCCGAAGGCGTTGTCGCGCATCATTCGCCCGCAATTGAGCCTGCGGTTGGACAAAGGCCCCGGCCAGGTGTTCAACAATTCCTCCATCAGTTTGAAACAAATGCTGGCCTATCGATGGCAAATCGCGATTGGCGACCAGGATTTGGCGGCGGATGCGTTTTTGGAAATGCTGAAGCGCTACGCGGGTTTGGTCAAAATCCGCGACGAATACGTTTATTTCGATGAAAAAGAAATGAAGGTGCTGGCCGAAAAACTTGTCAGGCCGCCCGTCTTCACCGGTCCCGAACTGCTGCAAATCGCCCTCAGTGAGGAGTACGAAGGCGCCCGCATCACGCTTTCGCCCGAAATCCGCGCGCTGATGAACGAACTGCTCGCCACCGATTTGCTCGATTTGCCCGCCGGGTTGAATGCTACCTTGCGCCCCTATCAGCATCGCGGCTACTCCTGGCTGCGCAAAAACGTCCGGCTCGGTTTCGGCAGCATCCTGGCCGACGACATGGGCCTGGGCAAAACCCTGCAAGTCATCGCCACTTTACTCGGCCTGAAAGAAGAAGGGCTGCTCACGCCCGAACACCGCGCCATCGCCGTAGTGCCTACCACGTTGATTACCAACTGGCAACGCGAGGTCGCCCGCTTCGCTCCGGGGTTGCGAACGGCGGTGTATCACGGTCCGGCGCGTTCGCTCAAAGCAACGGAGGATGCTGACCTCGTGCTTACTTCGTACGGTGTTGCCCGCAGCGACGCAGCCAAATTGGAAAAACAAAACTGGCTCGCACTGGTGATCGATGAGGCGCAAAACATCAAAAATCCCGGCACAGAGCAGTCGAAGGCCGTGAAAAAAATCGCGGCCCCGGTGCGCATCGCCATGAGCGGCACCCCGGTGGAAAATCGCCTGAGCGAGTATTGGAGCGTGTTCGACTTCAGCAACAAAGGCTACCTCGGTTCGCCGGAGAAGTTCAGGGAAAAATACGCCATCCCCATCGAAGGCGAGCGCGACCAACGGGCGGTGCGGCGTTTTCGCAAGGTGACGCAACCCTTTGTGCTGCGCCGCCTGAAAACCGGCAAAACGATTATCGACGATTTGACCGATAAAGTGGAGCAAAACCAGTTCTTCCAACTCACGCCCGAGCAGGCTGCGCTCTACCAAAACGTGGTGGACACGACGTTGAAAAAAATCGAAAACAGCGAGGGCATCGAACGGCGCGGACTGGTATTGACGCTCATCATGGCGCTCAAACAGATTTGCAACCACCCGGCACAGTACCTCAAAAAAGGGTCGCCCGATCCCGCGCTCAGCGGCAAATGCCCGCTGCTGCTTGATTTGGTGCAGCAGTTGCTGGAAAACGGCGAGAAGGCTTTGATTTTCACGCAGTTCCGCGAAATGGGAGAATTGCTGGCGCCTATGTTGAAAGAACGGTTCGGATTTGAAACATCCTTCCTGCACGGGGGCGTCGGCCGCGCCGCACGCGACCGCATGGTGGAAGATTTCCAGACAAAACACAGCCACCGCCTGCTGCTGTTGTCGCTCAAGGCAGGCGGTACGGGTCTCAACCTCACCGCCGCCAGCCAGGTCGTTCACTTCGACCTCTGGTGGAACCCTGCCGTGGAAGCGCAGGCGACCGACCGGGCTTACCGCATCGGTCAGCAACGCAATGTGTTGGTACACCGATTTATCACTTCGGCAACCTTCGAAGAGCGCATCGACGCCATGATTCAGCAGAAAAAAGAACTCGCCAATCTCACGGTGACAAGCGGCGAGACCTGGATCGGGGAGTTGTCGGACAAGGAATTGCGGGATTTGTTTCGGTTGGGGTAACACAACCGGAACAAAAAAATGATAAAATTGGAATTGAATACTATGCATTCCAAAAATAACCGATAATTTTGGATTTTCATTCCGGAATTATCTCTATGTTCAAACCGCGCGACATCTACGCCGACATCCTCGAATTTCTTCCCGACAAACGTTTTTCCATTATTACCGGGGCACGGCAGACGGGCAAAACTTCCTTGTTGCGAACGCTGTACACTGATCTGAAAAACAAACAGGAGGCGGTGTTTTACCTGTCATTTGAAGACCCCGCGGTAGTGGCCGCCGCCAACGAACACCCCGACAAGGTGTTTGACTTTATGCCGGCCAAACCGCTCCGGGCGCTCGACGGCGCTGCGCCGCAGCGGATTTTCGTGCTCATCGACGAAGTGCAATACGCCCGTGAGCCGTCGCATTTTTTGAAATACCTCTACGATACTTACGAAGGCAACCTGAAAGTGGTGGCAACGGGCAGCAGCGCGTTTTATATTGATCAAAAGTTTCGGGATTCGCTGGCAGGCCGGAAGCGAATTTTTCGACTGAACACGCTGAATTTCAAGGAGTTTCTGGTGTTCAGAGAATGGGAACATTTGGCACTCGAATTAGATGCATTACGCAAGCGGCCTGAGTATCAATCGCTTCGCGCCGACGATTTACGCCGGGCTTTTTGGGAATACCTGCGTTTTGGCGGTTATCCGGCCGTGACACTCGAAGCGACCGAACGGGAAAAGCGATTCACGCTGGATGAATTGAAAAACGCGTATGTCCGTCGCGACGTGCAGGAAAGTAAAATCGCGCACGAGTTAAAATTTTACCGCATGTTCCAGATACTTGCGGACCAAGCCGGTAACCTGTTGAACAAAAACGAATTGGCGGGCGGAATCCAACTGGATGGCAAAACAGTGGACAACTATGTATACGTTCTGGAGAAGTGCTTTCACATCAGCCTGCTGAAGCCGTATTTCCGCAACCTGCGTAAAGAATTGACCAAGATGCCAAAAGTGTATCTCAATGACCTTGGGATGCGCAATGCCCTGCTCAACCGGTTTGAAGAAGTGCCTAACCGTTCGGACAAAGGACAACTACTTGAAAATTACTTTTTCCTCAGAATGAACGAATTATACTCTAGCGATCAGTTGTTTTTCTGGCGCACCGCCGACGGCCTCGAAGTAGATTTTGTGGTGCGGGAAACGCACGATGCAGGCCGGGCTTTCGAGGTAAAATGGTCGAAAAGCAAGGCCGGTGAAAGCAAATACGGCATATTTACTAAAGCCAACCCGGAATTTCCGGTGCGTTTTCTGACAGCGGAACGGTTTTGGTCACCCTGAAAGAATTTTTACCCCTTCTAAATTGACCCCTTACCCCCATCTTTTCCGAACGAAAGTTCGATAACTCCGTTTGCCGAAGTAGTTTTGTTGCGCCAAAAAGAGAGCGTTTCGGGCACAAAACTCCCGGCAAGTACCTTTCTTTGCGCGGCCCCATTCAGGGGGTTGAGAGGTTGAGATGTTTAGAGGTTGAGAAGAGTTGAGGTTTTTCACTCAACAACTCAACCACTCAACCACTCAACCACTCAACAACACTCATCTCTCATCACTCATCACTCAAAAATGAGTTGGTTTACCAAATTTTTATCTTCCTCCCTCGGCCAGAAAGTCATCATGTCGCTGACCGGCATTTTCCTGATGCTCTTTCTGATCGTTCACCTGCTCGGCAACCTGCAATTGCTGAAAGACGACGGCGGCGAGGCGTTCAATACCTACGCCTTTTTCATGACCCACAATCCGCTGATTAAGATCATTTCCTACACATTGTATGCCTTTATCCTCTGGCACGCCGTGCAGGGCATCCGCCTGTGGCAAAACAACAAAGCGGCCCGCGGTACCGCCCGGTATGCCGTGAATTACAGCCGCCCGGAAGAGCGTTCGTCGCGCAACATGGCCTGGCTGGGCATCGTGATCTTTGTGTTCCTCGTGCTGCACATGATCCAGTTCTGGCTGCAAATGAAACTCGGCCTGTTACCGCCCGTGGAAGTGGAAGCCTACACGCATCCGGTGCAAAATCTGTACATACCGGTAGCCGAGGCCTTCAAAAATCCGCTGTACGTCGTGTTTTACGTATTGAGCATGGTGGTTGTGGCCTTTCACCTCTGGCACGGGTTCTGGTCGGCATTCCAAACGCTGGGACTGAACCACCGCCGCTACACCCCCCTGATCAAAGGGCTTGGCTACCTCTACAGCATCGGCATACCCGCGGGGTTCGCGCTGATTCCGGTGTGGATGTATTTTTCACAAATGTGATATTGCAGGGGTGAGCGAATTTGATAACATTCAAACCCGACTTTCAGGCATTACCACATTGATCACATTAACCACATTGACCACATTGATCACATTGACCACATTATCACATTAAAGAAATATGGCAAAATCAACTGCCCACGATCCAAAACTCGACTCCAAAATCCCCGGGGGGGCCGTCTCCGAAAAGTGGGAGGACTACAAAGGCCACGTCGCCTTAGTAGCGCCCAACAACAAACGCCGCATCGATGTCATCATCGTCGGTTCGGGGCTGGCGGGCGCTTCGGCTGCCGCTTCGCTCGGCGAATTGGGTTACAACGTGAAGTGTTTCACATTTCACGACAGCCCGCGCCGGGCGCACTCCATCGCGGCCCAGGGCGGTATCAACGCTGCAAAAAACTACCGCAACGACGGCGACTCCGTGTATCGCCTTTTCTACGATACCATCAAGGGCGGCGACTACCGCGCCCGCGAAGGCAACGTGCATCGCCTTGCGGAAGTATCCAACAATATTATCGACCAATGCGTAGCGCAGGGCATCCCCTTTGCCCGCGAATACGGTGGCCTGCTCGACAACCGCTCCTTCGGCGGTACCCAGGTGGAGCGTACTTTTTACGCCCGTGGTCAGACCGGTCAGCAGTTGCTCATCGGCGCATACCAGGCGCTCAGCCGGCAGATATCGCTCGGCAAGGTGAAAATGTACAACCGCCACGAAATGCTCGACGTGGTGACCATCGGCGGGCAGTGCCGGGGCGTCATCGTTCGCAACCTGCTCACGGGCGAACTCGAACGCCATTCGGCGCACGCGGTGGTGATTTGTTCGGGCGGTTACGGCAACGTGTTCTACCTCAGCACCAACGCCATGATGTGCAACACGACGGCGGTGTGGCGGGCGCACCGGCGCGGCGCATTGTTCGGCAACCCCTGCTACACGCAGATCCACCCGACCTGCATCCCCGTATCGGGCGATTACCAGTCGAAACTTACCCTGATGTCCGAGTCGCTGCGCAACGACGGTCGTTGCTGGGTGCCGAAAAAAGCCGAAGACCGCCTGAAGGACCCGCGTCAGATTGCCGAAGAAGACCGCGACTATTACCTCGAACGCCGCTACCCGGCTTTCGGCAACCTCGTGCCGCGCGACATTGCCAGCCGGGCCGCCAAAATTGCCTGCGACGAAGGCCTGGGCGTGGGTAAATCCGGACTCGCCGTGTACCTCGATTTTGCCGACGCCATCAAACGCAAAGGACGCCCCTCCGTGGAAGCCGCTTATGGCAACTTGTTCGAGATGTACGAAAAGATCACCGGCGAAAATCCCTACGAGGTGCCGATGCGCATCTATCCGGCCGTGCACTATACTATGGGCGGCTTGTGGGTCGATTACGAATTAATGACTACGATTCCGGGACTGTACGCGTGTGGCGAAGCGAATTTCAGCGACCACGGCGCCAACCGCCTCGGCGCTTCGGCACTCATGCAGGGCCTGGCCGACGGCTACTTTGTGCTGCCCTACACGATCGGGTCCTATTTGTCCAACGATATTCGCACAGGCGCTATTCCGACCGATGCGCCGGAATTTGCGGCGGTTGAAAAAGAGGTGCGCGAGCGGATCGCCCGGCTGCGGGGTGTCGGCGGCAAACACAGCGTGGAAAGTTTCCACCGCAGGCTCGGCAAAATCATGTGGGACAAATGCGGCATGGCGCGCAATGCCAAAGGGCTGGAACAGGCCATCGGCGAAATTCGCGAGCTCCGGGCGGAATTCTGGCGCGACGTATTCGTGCCGGGCAGCGACACGGAATACAATCCCGAACTCGAAAAAGCATGGCGCGTTGCCGATTTCATGGAACTCAGTGAACTGATGTGCCACGACGCGTTGCATCGCCAGGAATCCTGCGGCGGCCATTTCCGCGAGGAGTACCAGACCGAAGAAGGTGAAGCCAAACGCGACGATGAAAAATTCATGTATGTGGCAGCCTGGGAATGGAAAGGAGAGGATGTAAAAGCGGAATTGCACAAAGAACCGCTGGAGTACGAAGAAGTGAAGGTGACGCAGCGATCATATAAATAACTATGGGAATTTTTGAATGACGGCCTATGAAAAACTCGATATTTTTTTCGGTTTTGTTCCTGGTTTGGAGTTCCGGAATTTTCGGGCAAGAGGTCCTTACCCTCAAAAACCCCTCTTTTGAAAAAGACGAACCGGCTGCGGGCATGGGGGCGACGGACTGGTTTAACATGGGCGCTCCCAATGAAACGCCGCCGGATATTCAGCCGGGGATGTTTGAAGTGAACCTGGAAGCGCAGGACGGGAAAGTTTACTTAGGGCTCGTCACGCGCGACAACAATACCTGGGAAGGCGTCGGACAACTGCTCGACGGGTATTTGCAAAAAGACTCGTCGTACACGTTCAGCCTGTATCTGGCGCGGTCGAATTCGTTTATTTCGATGTCGAAGGCTACCCAACAGGAAGCGACGTACAATGCCCCGACAATTTTGAAGATATGGGGGGTGAATTCGCAGACACAGCAAGAGGAATTGCTGGCCGAAAGCGAACCCGTCAGTCACTCGCAATGGACGCGCTACACGTTCACCCTGAAACCTGCGGTGGCCGATTTCGATGAGATCGATTTGATGGCTTACTACGCACCGGGTTTTGAACAAAAAAACGGCAACCTGTTGATTGACAACTGTTCGGCTATTATGAAAGTTAAAAAATGAGACATTGCAGGCCGCTCCTGTTTTGTATGCTGCTGGTAAACAATTCGATCAGCCAGGATACGATACGCCTGGTCAATCATTCTTTTGAGTTGACCGGTTACCCCAACCCAACGTTGGCGGGCTGGAAAACAATGGGCGTGGAACCGGATGTACAACCGGGTGTGAGCGGTTGTGTGCTGCCTGCCCGCGACGGCGCACATTACATCGGACTCAATGCGGTGGGAGCGTTATCCAAAGGGATAGGACAGGAGTTGAACGGCGTTTTAAATAAAGACAGCACTTATGTTGTGAGTATGTACCTGGCCCACAGCGATATTTATCATGCTGCGCGACAAACGAAAAGAAGCGTTAAAATAGTCAACTGTGACAAACCGGCATCGCTGGGGGTGATCGGACTCAACAGGCAGGAAGGACTTGCCGAATTATTGGCCGTCACAACACCGGTGACCGATAAAATATGGAAAAGGCATTTGGTTTATTTCCGCCCGGCCAATAACGGCTACAATGAAATAGGGTTTGTCGTGCTGCCCGACGATGAACAGGGTGACCGGAACGGCAACCTGCTCATCGACAAGGTATCTGCGATCATTCAAATCCCCGAGGCTGCCGCGAACACACTCGGCTCACTTTCGGGCATTCCTTTGAATATAACAAAATCCGACCTTCAAACCTCTGATGCTGCGCCGGATACCCTCGGTTCGTTTTCATCCGGCATTCCTTTTATTACCTCAAAATCCGACCCCAACCTGCTAAGACTCCAAAATCCTTCTTTCGACATCAGTTATTATGGCCTGCCAATGGCCTGGGGGATTTATGCGATTGACAATTATCAGATCAAAGCGTCTGCCGGGTTCAACGGACCGGAGGTCAATGGCATACGGCTTCCGGTCAATTATGGTGTCAACTTTTTGAATATCAAACCAAGCGAGGGGAGCAATTTTGCCGGTCTGATAGCGAGCGAGACAGGTATTTGGACGGGTTTTAACCAGACACTGGCAGGCGCCGGTCTGGAACCGGACACGGAGTATGAGTTGAGTATCGATTTGGCCTTTGCGAAGAAATACCGGGAGGAGCTGCCCGGTGGGTACCGCGGCACACACTACAAAAACCCGCTCCGGCTCAGGATTTGGGGCGGCACTGCCACCAATCTGCGGCAGGAATTGCTGGCCCAAACCGGCGCCGTCACACACCAGCAGTGGAAACGCTACGCTTTTACGCTGGAGCCCGTGGAGGGCAACTATAACTCAATATTCCTCGAAGCCGCATATATTTCGGACATCGGCCAACCGTACAATGGTAATTTGTTGCTCGACAATTGTTCCGCAATTGTAAAAATCACGGACTCAAAATGAAAGCATTTTGCCTACAACGGCAACATTTTACTTGACAAGTGCTCACTGACTGCGAAAACAACCGCTGAAAAATAAAACACGGTTTTTATCGAAAATAAATTATCACTCAATTTCAACGCATTATGACACAAAAAACATTTTCCATCATATTCTGCCTGCTACTGGCGGTTGCCATTGCGCCGGGCTGTAATAATGAAGAAGAAGGCACCGGCGCCGACATCCAGCCGGGCGTCGGCCTGAAAGACGTAAAAATCGGCGATGAGGCGGAAGAGGCGATCAACAAGTACGGCCCTGCAACGACCACGTACCTTGAATCAAATGGCCAGTTCGTTCACTTTATGAATTACGAGACCATCGGCATCGCTATCGTCCTGAATCCGACAAACAGTGCGTCGTTCGATAAGAAAACCACGATTCGCAGTTTCAGTCTCGACGCCCCGTTTTGGGGCACAACCGCAGAAGGCATCGGCATCGGCAATACAAAAGCGGAGGTGAAAGCAGCTTATAACGAGCCGAATACAACAGACGGTATTACAGACACCTACACCGTTCTCGGCATTTCATTTTCTTACGATGCCGCTGAAAAAGTTAACAATATTGTAGTTGCGAAATTCTGAAAACGCAGGGTTTGGCATTCGAAAAAACATTCATCACTCTTTATAAGTCATCTCTTTAAAGATGAAACTGACTTTAAAAATCTGGCGCCAGGGTGGCCAATTCAAAGGTGAATTCATCACCTACCAACTCCCGGATGTGAACCCCGACATGTCGTTCCTCGAAATGCTCGACGTGCTCAACGAACAACTCGTAAGCCGGCGCGAGGAGCCTGTCGCCTTCGAGCACGACTGTCGCGAAGGCATCTGCGGCGCCTGCTCGCTCGTCATCGACGGGCGTCCGCACGGCCCGATGAAAGGTACCACTACCTGTCAGGTACACATGCGCCACTACAATGACGGCGACACCATCGTGATCGAACCGTTCCGGGCACGGGCGTTCCCGGTGCTGAAAGATCTGGTCGTGGATCGCTCGTCATTTGATCGCATCATCCAGGCCGGCGGCTTCGTGAGCGTCAATACCGGCCAGCCTCAGGATGCCAATGCCATTCCGATCGAGAAAGAACAAGCCTCCCGCGCTATGGACGCAGCGGCTTGTATCGGCTGCGGCGCTTGTGTGGCGGCCTGTCCGAATGCTTCGGCTATGTTGTTCACCTCTGCCAAAGTCTCACACCTTGCTTTGCTGCCGCAGGGCGCTGTCGAACGCCAGCAACGCGTATTATCGATGGTAGCGCGAATGGACAAAGAAGGCTTCGGTAATTGTTCCAACGTGAAGGCCTGCGAAGCGGAATGTCCGAAAGATATTTCGGTCGAAAACATCGCGCGTATGAACCGCGAATACCTGTCGGCGGTGTTTGCTTCTGAAAAGGAGATGGTATGACGGGTTGAGGGTTCACACTTTAAAATTGCCCCTCCGGATATTTTGATGGACGAATGCCGATTACATGAAATACGAAATACGATGTTTTTCGTGCGTGCCTCCCCAACCCGGGAGCAACGTGTTACATCGTCAATTGTATTTCATGTAATCGGTATTCATCCATCATTCATTGGTATGATATGTTGGTGGGCAAAAAACAGTTTTGACCCACCTTATGGCTGTAAAATCTCATATCAAGCGCCTGAAGAGTCATTTTCTGTCATCTACCCGACGTTTCGTCTTCATATTGATTACCCCAAACCTGTTATTGGCATCGGTTTTGTTTTCTCCCTGCGAAACATTCAATGAGATAACGATGAGAAAACATTTCCTGTTAATCCTGCTGGCGTTTTGCCTGCAAGTCCGACCGATTCAATCCCAAAACACCCAGTTCCCGAATGCCATCGAAGCCAAAGTCAATTTGATTGACTACGGCCTTTTGAACGATGATGATATGCGCGTGAGTCAGGGTTTTGAAGTCGGTTATTTTCGCAATATCGCGCCGTTTCTGAATGTCGGTATCCCTTTCAAACTGGGGCTCGCCAAATTGCCCGGCACCACCGATAACACCGTTACCACCAGCTTCGACCTCCTTTTTCACCTCGGCAATATGAGCAACGACAAAAAGGCGTCGCTTTATGCGTTCGGCGGCGTCGGATATTTTTTAGAGGATTTCGACAATGGTCACGCTCAGTTTCCTTTCGGTGCAGGGGTCAACTTCCGGGTTTCAAAATACGCTTTCGTCAATGTGCAGGCCGAATTCCGCAAAGCCACCGAAGACCTGCGCGATAACGTACAGTTGGGCTTAGGTTTCGTTTACTTGCTGCACAAATCCGAACCCAAACCCGTATTGCCGCCCGACCGCGACAAAGACGGCACTTCCGATGCCCTTGATAAATGTCCCGATCAACCCGGCCCTGCTTCTGCGCTGGGCTGCCCCGACACCGACCAGGATGGCCTTGGCAATCACGAAGATGACTGCCCCAGCGATGCCGGCCCGATCGAAACGAAAGGCTGCCCCGATGCCGATGCCGACGGTTTTGCCGACAAAGATGACGAGTGCCCCACTATTGCAGGCCGTTGGAACGGTTGCCCCGACACCGACTTTGACGGCATCCCCGACAAAAATGATAAATGCCCGACAGAGGCAGGTCCTGCTGCAAACAATGGCTGCCCCGAAGCAAAAGACAGCGACGGCGACGGCGTGGCGGACGATCTGGACAAATGCCCCACGGTACCGGGCATAGCAGCCAACAACGGTTGCCCTGCCGATGCCGATGGCGACGGCGTTGCAGATGCAGAAGACAAATGCCCGACTACTGCAGGCCCGGCTGCCAATTTCGGCTGCCCGGAAGTGAAACAGGAAGTGAAAGAACGCCTCAAATTCGCTACCAAAGCCGTTCAGTTCGAGACCGCAAAAGCCACGTTAAAAAACCATTCCTTCCCGGTGCTCGACGAAATCGTGGAAATCATGCGCCAATACCCCGACTACACTTTGTCGATCAGCGGCCACACGGACAATACCGGCGACGAAAATAAAAACCTGAAGTTGTCGGAATCCCGCGCCAAAACCTGTTACGACTACCTGTTGTTCAGGGGCATCAAAACCAACCGGTTGCGGTATGCCGGTTTTGGGGAAGAGCGCCCGATTGCAGGCAACGACACAGCCGATGGCCGCGAACAAAACCGCCGTGTGGAATTCGAATTAGTATTGGAATAAGAAATTGAAAGCCAAATAGTTGAAAATCAAAAACCGGCAGGTTGTGTTACAACGCTGCCGGTTTTGCCATACTTCAAAATTGGGTGGATTAGGAAAAGGTATTTAAAATTCCCCGCGGGTGAGGGTAATGAATGTTCGGTAGAAAAATTGATTTGACAAATGTAAAGCACAACTTTGAAACGAGGTATAAAAAATAATAATTCTTACGGTTTTGCCTTACTGCCGACAAATAGGTCGCGGGCAAAATACCCGGTCATTGCTCCAAACCCCGCCAATATCCCGCCCGGCAAACCGGTGACGATCAACAATTGCCAACCTTGCAGCCCTTGAAACAACAGTCCCACTTTGGCCGACAACAATCCGTTGTTGGCAGCATTCAGCAGGAAAGCGTTTGTAAGCCACAACAACGCCCCGGCTGCAAAGGCAATACCGAAACTTTTTCCCGCCGGCAAAGGAAATAGCCACGCAGCGGCGGCGGCAATGGGAACAAGCGCCCACCACGGGAGCCCGATATGACCGAGACTGCCGAGAATCAGGATGGAAAGCGTGAGATATAGTGCGTTTTTCATTAAAAATAATTGGTAGATGACTTATTGCTGTAATTTTTGAATTATGATTGACGAGGCTGTATCATATGCGCTGTTTTGAAAAGCGTTTCCAAATTATGTTTGTTGGTTGTCCGAAACCTTCCAGGTTTTCAAAACCTGGAAGGTTTACCCGGGAATAACGATACAATCTATGGCTTCGCAATTGTGAAGTTTACTTATGACACAACCTCGGAATTCGGCAATCAAAACTTATTTCCCCGGCATAAACGTCTGCTTCCCAATAATTCGATTGGAAGTTTCATCAGCCGAAGCCATAAACAACAAGTCGTTGTATTCGCCCTTTGCCCAGGTATCCACCATGTTATCGTAGTAGCGGCTGCCGGGATTGCCCGACTGCCCGCCGGGATACACGCCGATGCCGCTTATGCGGTCGCCGAGTTCCACGATCATCCGCCAGGAAGGGCCGTGCGTCCGGGTGATCGCATTGAGCGCGGAGCCGTTTCCACCGACCACGACATCCAGGCGACTGAAAGCGTCTATTTGTGCGATGTGTTTTATGGTGAATCCCCGGAATTGTCCCCAGCCGGTCCGTTTTTGCGGGTTTTGGCGGAAATAGTTTTGCATGAGGGTAAATGACTCGTTTACGATGTCGCGGGCGCGCTCACGTTGCTCCGTTGCCGGATGATCGAAGAAAATGCTTGCCGTATCTTTTTCCAGCATTTCGATGAAACGCCAGCGTTCGGGTATCAAAACCTGCTTTTTCTGTTCGCGCAGGGCCGTCATTTCATCCCAGGTTTTCAGATAACAGGAATCGAACCACGCCTCATAAAGCGGCGGAGCGGTAGCATCCGCCTCGTATCTAAAATCCCAGGCTGCGAGTTCGGCGGCCATTTTCTGCCCGTCGGCATCGAGCCGGTTGTGGTCGAGCAGGCGAAGCAGGAGCGGCAGGGCATCGGCGGCGCGCTGGCTGAAGTTGTCCAATTGCATCGTCTTCATGCTGTCGACGCTTGCATTTTTCATCGCAGTCAGCCGGTCGTAAGCGTGGCGTCCGCGATAATCGTCGAAGTCGCCGCTCAGGTAATAATACGGATAAGACGGCGGCGTCGAGTGTTGGTTGGCGGAATATACGAAACCGCGCGAAGGATTTTTCATAGCGGGAACGCGGTCGGGGGGAATAAAATCGATCCAGGCATTCGACCAGCGGCTGCCGTCCTGTACGAAACGGCCTTGTTCGGGCGCCCGGACGGGGAATTTTCCCTGCACCGTTATGGCAATATCGCCCGAACGGGTTGCAAATACAAAGTTTTGTGCCGGGCAGTCATAGGCAGACAGCGCTTTGCGGTAGTCGTCGTAGTTTTTTCCAGCGTTGAGGAAAATAAAAAGATTCGGTGCATCGGGGGCGGGTATGTCGTGCGTGATCCAGCGCAGCGCACAGTCGCGCAAGGGGTGTTCCTTGTCGTAATCATACACGACCGGCCCCCAGACGGTATAACGAACCGTATCGATCAGAGGGTCTTTGCCTTTGATCTGAATGATTTCCACCCGTTTTTGCACTTCACGGATTTCACCGTCGAGCGAATACTTGGTGTGTTCGGGGTTGGTCCATTGCATCCGGTACCAGTCGGATACATCCTGGCCTACATTGGTAATGCCCCAGGCGATGTTTTCATTAAAACCGATTATGATGCCGGGGATGCCTTGAAGCGACACGCCGTAACAATTTTGTTCGGGCGTGTGTAACTGTACCTGAAACCAGATGGATGGTAACGTGAGGTTCAGGTGGGGATCGTTGCTCAGCAGCGGGTGCCCGGAAGCGGTGTGAGAGCCGTCGATGGCCCAGTTGTTGGAGCCGACGATGTAGTCGTCGGGCAACCCCACCCCCGGCCCCTCCCCCACAGGGAGGGGAGACGTAGAGCGTTCTGCAGCAATAGTCGCGGAACGCTCTACAGTGTACTCTACGTCTCCCCTCCCTGTGGGGGAGGGGCCGGGGGTGGGGTTGACGGGGGCCGAACTGAGCCTCCCCCCCGGCACGCCCGC